>Ga0134126_10012718_pt1 | contig 10622 bp, 9 predicted proteins | sample KB31752_FD_96881 | JGI IMG/M metagenome (GOLD analysis project Ga0134126, IMG submission 96881) | Terrestrial soil microbial communities with excess Nitrogen fertilizer from Kellogg Biological Station, Michigan, USA - KB3-175-2 | ecosystem: Environmental > Terrestrial > Soil > Unclassified ...
CTCCTCGAGCAGCGTGAACGTCATGCCGGTGGCGACCAGGAACTTGGGCAGGTTCCACACCTCCGCGTCCACGTGAGCGTTCGGCCAGAGGATTCCCATCAGGTCGGCGACGGGGAAGACGAACGCCCAGGCGATGAAGCTGACCACCGTGAAGCGCACGCTGGCCGAGGGGTGCGAGGCGGTTACGCGGTAGAACTCCGCGACCGCGAGGTAGTGCCAGACCAGCATCCATGTCACCGCCTCGTCCGGCTGATGCAGAGCCACCAGCGCGCCCTGCACCGCGTAGGCGACCAGCACCAGAGAGGTGCGCCAGCGCAGGGTCGGGTGATCGCCCGAGCCGCGCCAGGCGCGCAGCATCCACAGCATCGACGCCGTTCCGAGCACGGTCGTCGCCACGTAGGGCCAAACCGCCTGGATCCCATACGTGTCGCATGTCAGAAAGGCCGCATCGGGGACGGCGCTGAACACGACGATCGACAGATTGCGCCAGCCGATCTCGAGCTGATCGTTGCTGGCCCACATGAAGGCGTTGGCGATCATGACCAGCATCGAGACCGCGACCGAATACGCGCCGTTCGCGCTGCCGGCCATGTTCTCGGCCACGAAGAGCGCGACGATGTGGATCAGGAGCAGTACCCATCCGACCAGCCAGAAGTTGAGTCGGTTCTGCCGGGTGCGCCGCAGGAGCGTCCAGAAGACCGCTATCAGGCCGCCGATGGCGACAAAGTCTGGTAAGACTGCGAAATTCAAGCCGGCGTCGGTAACCCGCCTCGCTGTGGGCTGTGAACATATCCCGGGCGCCGACCGACGGTGCCCCCGGTGGCGCAGGGCGGAAATCGGTACGCCTCGCAGCCACGATACCTGCAACCCTGTCGGGCATCAGCGACCCGCTGCGCATCAATCCCCTGGAAAATGTGAACTGCGTCACCTATTCCCCTCCGCTCGCCGTCGTACTACTCCGGGCCCCCGGCGCGATCCGGTCTCGGCTTCGGCGCCGTCGCCGCGATCGACCGGGGCTTGGCCGTGCTGCGGCGCGAGCTGCTCAGCTGCGGCCGGCGGGTCCGGGCGTAGAATCGGCGGCAGACCTGAAGGTTTTCGACGGTACGAGCGCCGGAGGCGAGTGTGTCCGTGAAGAAGACATTCTGCATGCTTTGCCGTCCGGCGGCGGCTCTGCTCGCCGCGCTGGTCCTTGCCGCCTCACCTCAGATGATTGCAGCCGCCGCCAACGCTGCAAAGCCTGCTGCTCCGCCGGCGCGGGCGCCGGCAAGCAAGCTGACGTCGATTCTGATCGTCGCGCAGGATGTCGTCTCGGATCCCAACTTCGACGGCTCGATCGTGATAGTGATGAACAACCTCGGGCCTGCCCCGATCGGCATCATCCTCAACAGGCCGATGCCGCTGGCCGTCGCCCGCTTCTTCCCGAAGCTGAAGCAGCTCGCCCAGGTGCACGACCGGGTCTACTACGGCGGACCGGTCGAATTCGGCACAGTGTGGTACCTCTTCCGCGCCCGGTCGGCACCCGCGAGCGCCATCCGGGTATGCGACGGGGTGTACGTGAGCTCGAGCCGCAAGCTGCTCCTCGAGCTGCTCGCCCGCCGCCATCCGATGCAGGGCCTGCGGATCTTCATCGGCCACGCGGGCTGGGCGCCCGGCCAGCTGGAGGCGGAAATCCAAGGGGGCGCATGGGCGCCGCGCCGCGCCGACGCCGAGTCGATCTTCAACCCCAAGCCGCTGCGCCCCTGGCCGTCCGGGCCCGGCCCGAAGCCCGGCACCTGACGGATCAGGCGCGCGACATCACCCGGCCGTAAGCCGGCCGCGCGGCGCAACGCCGGCTCCAGGCGTCGAGATGCATGTAATCGGTGAGGTCCATCTTCATATAGCGCAGCCAATCGACCAACGAGTTCACGTGCGTGTCGGCCAGCGTATAACCCGCCAGCAGATACTCGCGATCGGCGAGCGCGTGGTCGAGAATTCGCAGGCACTCCCGGGTGTCCGACCAGGCGGCTTCAGCCGCCTTGTCGTTGTGTTGCTCCGCCGGTGTCCAGTCGGCCGTGTTGCGCACCCAGCGGCCGAATGCGTCCCCCAGGGTGACGTTGCACCAGACCACCCACTTCATCGCCTCGCCGCGCTCCGGTCCGGGTTCCGGATACAGGCCTTTGGCAACCCCGAAGATCTCGCCCAGATAAAGAGTGATGGCGGCGGATTCCCAGATCGGCATGCCATCGTGGACCAGCACCGGCACCTTGCCGTTGGGATTGATGCGCAGGAATTCCTGTGTCCGGGTTTCGCCCTTTTTGAGGTCGATGCGGACGCGCTCGCACGGTATCGCGAGCTCTTCCAACACGAGGTCGGTGATCACCGCCGTGCTCATCGGAGAGTGATAGAACGTTAAGCTCATGACGGTGGGCTCCCTGTTGGTTGGATGTCCAGTGTACCGCCGGCCGTCGGCGCCGGTCCAACCAGCGCCGCGGCCGCCGGCATACTGGATGGATGGTCGGCTCTGGCTCGAGCTGGGCGCCGCGGCCGTCGCAGCTGCATGGGCTCGGGCCTGACCGCCGGCACGTAACCCGCTACACCGTACCGTCGAAGCGAGACCAGATGGGTAGCGGGACCGACATTCTCGAATCGGCGAAGGAGCGGGTCGTCAGCGTGGCGGGCGGCCCGGCGCGGCTGCAGATCATTGCGGTGCTGGCCGCGATCCTGGCCGTGGAGTCATCCGACCTCGGCACGGTGTCGGCGATCTCGGACAAGCTCAAGGGCGTCTTCCACCTCGGCAACACTGACATCGGCCTCCTGCTTGCCGTGGTCTCGTTGGTCAGCGCCGCGGCGACGCTTCCAATGGGCGTGATGGTCGACCGGCTCCGCCGGCGCGTGCTGCTCATGATCGTGGTGGCCGCCTGGGTGATCGTCGAGGGGGCGAGCGGCTTCGCGACATCCTTCGGATTTCTGCTGGTGACCCGCGCGATCATCGGTGCGCTGACCGCGGTGGCCTGGCCCGCCGTCGCCTCACTGACCGGCGACTTCTTTCCGGCCCGTGACCGCGCCGGCATCTATGGCCTCATCATCGCCGGCGAGCTCGTCGGCATGGGCATCGGTTTCTTCATCTCCGGGGAAGCCTCCACTTATCTCAACTGGCATTGGTCGTTCTTCTCCATGGCCGTGCCGCCCATGGCCCTCGTGTGGGTGATCTGGCGCTTTCTGCCGGAGCCCGAGCGCGGCACCCAGAGCTGGATCATGGAAGGGGAGGAGGACCCGAATGCCGCCTCGGAGCCGGCCTCGCAGCAGCCCAAGCGCCGGCGGCAGGCCCAGGAGAGACGGGAGAAGGAGCGCCGGGCTTCGCGCTCCGAATCCTCATCGCCGCAGGAGTCGGTGCAGCGCGCGCACGTGCGTCCCCGGGAGGAGCTGATCCTGCGCGAGGACCCGACGCGGTGGAGCCTCTGGCGGGTGATGGGATATCTGCTGCGCCTCCCCACCTACAACCTGCTGATCGCGGCCTCGGCTCTGGCCTACTACTTCCTCTCCGGCGCGCGCGCCTTCGCCATGATCTACATCACGCAGCACTATCACATCGCGCGCAGTGTGGTGAGCCCGCTCGTCTTCGTGGTCGGCATCGGCGCTCTCGTGGGCACCGTCGCCGGCGGCCGCCTGGCGGAGCGCTTGCTGCGCAAGGGCAGAGCCGATGCCCGCATTATCGTTGCGGCGGCGGCGCTCGCCCTGTCGGTGCCGATCCTGGGGTTCGCCATCTGGACGACCAGTGCGCTGATCGGGATCGGGCTCCTGACCATCGGCACCCTCGCTTTGTCCGCCGCCGTCGCGCCGATCGATGCCGCGCGGCTCGACATCGTGCATCCCCGGTTGTGGGGGCGAGGCGAGGCGGGGAGGATGGCGCTGCGCTCCCTGTTCGAGGGCGGTGCGCCGCTGCTCTTTGGCGCGCTGTCGGTGTGGCTCGGCGGGGGTCAGAGGGGTCTCATGTGGACCTTCCTCATCATGCTGATCCCGATGTTGGTGGCGAGCCTTCTCGGGGTCTGGGCGCGCAAGACCTATTTGCGCGACGTCGCAACTGCGGCGGCATCGAGCCGCGCGAACAAATCGTAGGTGTCGGCGGCGGTGACCTCGACATCGGCCCAGTCGCCCGGCCGCAGTCCGCCCGCGGCCGCAATGCGCACCACGCCGTCGATGTCCGGCGCGTCCGCCTCGCTGCGGGCGATCGCGCCATCCGCGTTGATGGTATCCACCAGCACACGCATCCGGGTGCCGACACGGCGCGCCAGGCGTGCCGCGCTGATGGCGGCCGCCCGCTCCATGAAGCGGGCGTAGCGCTCCTCCTGGATCTCCCCCGGCACATGCCCGTCGAGGGCGTTGGCGGCCGCCCCTTCGACCGGCGAGTACTTGAAGCAGCCGACGCGGTCGAGCTGAGCCTCCTGCAGCCAGGCGAGCAGCTCCTCGAACTCGCGCTCCGTCTCCCCGGGGAACCCCACGATGAACGTGCTGCGCAGCGTCAGGTCCGGACACTGCCGTCGCCAGTCGGCGATGCGCCGCAGCACATCTTCGGCGTGGGCCGGGCGCCGCATGCGCTTCAGCACCGAGGGGCTGCCGTGTTGGAAGGGGATGTCGAGATAAGGCAGGACGCGCCGCTCCGCCATGAGCGGAATGACTTCGTCGACGTGCGGATACGGATACACATAGTGCAGCCGGATCCAGATGCCGAGCGTCCCGAGCCCGCGCGCCAGGTCGATGAGTCGCGTCCGATATTCCTCGTCGCGCCACGTGGCCGGCGCGTAACGGATGTCCGCACCGTAAGCACTCGTGTCCTGCGAGATGACCAGAAGCTCCCGGACCCCTGCGGCGGCGAGCCGCTCCGCTTCACCCAGCACCTCATCGATGCGACGGCTCGCGAGCCGGCCGCGCAGCGCCGGAATGATGCAGAAGCTGCATTTGTTGTTGCAGCCCTCGGAGATCTTGAGGTAAGCGTAGTGGCGGGGTGTCAGCCGCACGCCTTGCGGCGGCACCAGATCGAGGAACGGATCGTGTCGTGGCGGCAGATGCTCGTGGACGGCCGATATGACTTCGCCATAGGTCTGTGGTCCCGTGACTTTGAGCACGCGTGGATGCCGCTCCAGGATTCGTTGCGGCCGCGCGCCCAGGCAACCCGTCACGATGACCTTGCCGTTGCGCTCCAGTGCCTCCCCAATGGTCTGCAGCGACTCGTCGACCGCTGCGTCGATGAAACCGCAGGTGTTGACGACCACGAGGTCGGCCTGCTCGTACGTGGGGGAGACCTCGTAACCCTCCGCCCGCAGGGTCGTCAGGATGCGCTCGGAGTCGACCAGCGCCTTGGGGCAGCCCAGGCTGACAAAGCCGACTTTGGGGATACGGGCGCGCGACTGGGCGCGGCCGGTGGCACGGGTGGCGGGACGGGAGGGCATGATGGGGGCGCGAAGGGTACCTGCCGGGCCCCTCCGCCGCAATACCCGAACGCTTCCGGGCCGCTATCGGCTGTAGAGCCCCACGATTTCGGCCTCGCCCAGGGCGTTCGCCATTACCCGGGCCGCCACCTGCGCCGGGCTGGCGCTCACGTCCAGCCCGAGCTTGGACAGCCGCAGTGCATACAGCCTCACGTGGTAGTGATGCGGCGGTCCGGGGGGTGGACACGGCCCACCGTAGCCCGGGTTGCCGAAGTCATTGCGGACCTGGACGGCCCCGGGCGGCAGCAGGTGCTTCGGCGGATCGCCCGCGCCGGCCCGCAGCGATCTGACCGCCGCCGGAATGTCGAACACCACCCAGTGCCACCATCCTCCGCCGGGGGCGTCGGAATCGAACATCAGCACCGCGAAGCTGTGAGTGCCCGCCGGCGCGTGATACCACGAGAGCGCGGGTGAGATGTTGCCGCCGCTGCAGCCGAGCCGGTCGTACACCTGGTTGCGGTAGATCGTCCGCCCCGGCGCGAGAGCGGAGCTTCGCAGGGCGAGCGGCGTTGCCGAGGGGTGGCCGCTGGCATGACCTGGCCATACCAGCGCAGAGGCCGCCGCAACCGCCGCCACTGACGCCAGCACACGCCGCCGCCCGCTGCTGATCCGCACTCCACACACGCCGGGTAGTGTGCAGCGCGGACCGCCATCCCGCAAACTGCGCCGGACGACGACCTCGGCGGGATAGAATCCGCCGCTTCGCCAGGGGGCATGGGACTGACCATGGGACTCGCAAAGCCGGTGGTGCCTTTCGATCGGGAATATTACCGCCGGTATTATTACGATCCGCGCACGGCGGTCACCACGCGATGGGAAATGCAGGCCCGGGCGCGTCTCATCGCGGCCTTCACCGAGCACGTGGGCCTGCCGGTGCGCCGGATCCTCGACGCCGGCTGCGGCACCGGGCTCCTGCGCGCCTCGCTCAAGCGCCTCCTGCCGCGGGCCGAGTATGTCTGTCTCGAGACCAGCCTCTATCTCTGCGGCCGCTATGGCTGGCAGCACGGCCGGATCGAGGACTACCGCAGCACCGCCGCCTTCGACCTCGTCATCTGTTACGACGTGCTCCAATATCTGCATGCGCGCGCCGCCGCGAGCGCCCTGAGCAACTTCGGGCGACTCTGCCACGGAGTGTTGTACTTCAGCGCCCTGACCCGCCGCGACTGGCAGTGGAATTGCGATCCGCTGAGAACCGATTCCAACGTGCACCTGCGCGCCGCGCCATGGTACCGGCGGCGCCTGCAGCGCAACTTCCGCGAAGTGGGGACCGGCTTCTGGCTGCGCCGCGGCGCTCCGCTCACCGTCTGGGAGCTGGAGTCGCACTTCTGAGCCGCAATCCCGCGTGACCGACACCACCCAGTCACCTGCCGTCCTCGCGGCCTTCCGCGGCCGGGTCGCCGGCCGCCGCACCGGCAATGCCCTGATTCTCAGCGGCGCCGCCGCCGATACGACCGGCGGTGTCCTCATCCTGACCTTCATCGGTCCGACGCTCGCAGAATTCCCCGCCGTCGTGACCGATGCCACCGTGCTGGCTCTTGGCGAGTGTCGGTACCGGATCACCGCCGGGTCCCGGGAATGGATTGCCGGAGCAACCTCCGTCCACCTGCACCGCGACATCGGCGAGGCGTTCTACCGCGCGATTCCGCCCCGTCGCGTGCCGCTTGCGAAGCGCCTCTTCTGGCGGGGGGTGTTGGCGCTCGCGGGCACCCGCGCCGGCAAACGCCTGCTGCTCTCCCGCAGGCGCCAGACCTGACTAACTCGATTCCACGGCTTCCCTGGCCGGCACGGCAACGCGCCCTCTGCCGAGCAGCGCATGGTAAGTCGCCATCTGCCCGTGAAAGGCCCGCTGCCAGGTGAACCTGCGCAGCACCCGCGCCCTGGCGTTGGCTCCGAGCTCCTCGATGTCCCGCTCGTAGAGCCCGGCGATGGCTGCGGCCATTCCCGGCCCGCTGCCGGGCTCCGCCAACGTCCCGACCTTCTCATCCACGAACTCCGGGACCGCGCCGGCGCGCGCCGCCACCACCGGGCGGCCGCAGGCCATCGCCTCGAGGAGAACCAGGCCGAACGTTTCCCGCGTGCCCGCATGCACCAACGCATCCGCCGACGCCAGCCACTGCGCCAGCTCGACGCTGTCACGCCGGTAGGGCAACATGGTCACGTTGGCGCTCGGCCGTCCCTCGCGGTCGCCGCCGATGAGCAGCAGATGGTAGGGCGAGCCCAGCCGTGCGAATGCCTCCAGCAGCACCGGCACGTTCTTCTCACCGGCGAACCGTCCCGCGTACACCAGCACCCGCGCCTGCGGCAAGAGCCCCAGGCGCTGCCGCAGCCAGGCGCCGCGCCGCTGCGGCTGGAACACCTCGGCGTCGACTCCGAGCGGCTGGTGCACCGCGTGGTGCACGCCGAGGCCGTCGAGCAGGTCGCACATGAGACGGCTCGGCGCAAACACCACATCGAAGCGCGCGTAGAGCCAGCTCACGTAGCGCCCGAGCGCCCGCTCGCTGAGGCGGCCGCCGAAACGGCGGCTGATGATCTGCGGCAGGTTGGAATGATAGAACGCCGCGAGCGGAATGCCCCTGCGGCGTGCGAGCCGCCACGCGGCCCACGCCGGATGGAATGCATCGCCGGCCTCGATCAGGTCCGGCTGCAGGGCATCGAGCAGCCGCAGCCAGCGGCGCGGGTCGAGCGGCAGGCGATAGTTGAAACTGCCGGGCACCGGGCGGCCGGCGAGCGTGCACACTCCGCCGCGCTCGGTCCGATCCTTCTCTCCGGGCACGAGCAGCGTGTGCTGCCAGCGGCTATGGGCCGCCAGCCAGGCATGCTTCGCGTGCAGATAGCGTTTGACCCCGCCGCTCGTCGGCGAGTAGAAAAGGGTCGTATCGACGAGATGCGGGCGATCGTTCACGCCAGGAGGTTGCCACAGCCATCTGCTGTCCCGCATTGCACCTTCCCCTGGCGGGCGTTGTCAAGGCGCGGCGCCGCGCAACGGCCGAGATGCGTGCGCTCAGGCGGCCGTTGGCTCTGCCTGGGGAATGGCGCCCTGGCGCAGCCTCGCCGCGGCCGCGATCACCTCGCCGGCGGAGTTGAAGCGCTCCTCGCGGCGCTTGGCGAGCAGCCGCGCGAGCAGCGGCGCATGCCGGGAAAGTGACAGCGGCAGGTTCGGCGGCGGAGCGTTCACGTGCTGTTGCAGGACCTCGATGGCCGAGCCGCCCGTGAACGGCTTCCTGCCGGTCAACATCTCGTGATACATGACGCCGAGGCTGTAGAGGTCGGAGCGCGCGTCGAGCTCCTCGCCCAGCGCCTGCTCCGGGCTCATGTAGTAGGGTGAGCCGCGCAGCACTCCGGTGCGGGTGCTGTGGGCGTCGCCGCGCAGGTTGCGTGCCAGCCCGAAATCGATCAGCACGACCTCATCGCTCTCGCGCAGCATGACATTGGGCGGCTTCAGGTCGCGATGCAACAGCCCGGCGCCGTGCACCACGCTCAGTGCCGCTGCGATCTGCTCGACATAGCGCAGGGTTTCCGCCTCCGTCACGCCGAAATACATCCGGGCCTTGAGGTCGCCGCGCGGGAAGTATTCCATCGCGAGATACTCGAACCCCTTCTCGATGCCGTAGTCGTGGATCTGGACCACCGAAGAATGGCGGACGGCGAGAATGGCCTTGTATTCACGCTCGAGCGCCTGGCGCTCGGTACTGCCCTCGCGGGAGCTCTTGCTGACTTTCAACGCCACATCCGCGCCGAGCGCGGCGCTCGCCGCAAGATAGACGACGGCTTTTTCCGATTCGCCGATCTTCTTCGCGATCGAATAGCCGGGGATCTCCGGCGGCGTATCGGATTCCGGAGGGCGCGGCGCGGCCGCGCCATCGCCGGCCTCCGCGGCGGGTGGCTGCTGCGGGGACTCATCGAGGGCAATGGACTGCGCCGTGTGCGCCAGGTCCGCGAGGCGGCGGGAGACGTGGTGCTCGATGCGCCGCAGCGCGATGCGCACCGAGGTCTTCAGGCGCTCGGGCGTGAGCAGGCGCTTGGGCAGGTAGTCCGCGGCGCCGAGCTGCAGTGCCCGGACCGCGGTGAGCTCATTGCCGTCCTCGGCCAGGGCGATCACCGCCGAGGCGACCGACCGCTCCCGGAGCTTGCGCAGCAGGTCGAGGCCGTGTGCCTGGGGATCTTCCGGGCCCTTGCCGAAGGTGGCTGCGAGCAGGAGCACGTCGCACTCGCGGCCCGTCACCAGGGTGCTCCAGGGCTCGAATTCCGCCAGGTCGATGGCGCCCACGGTCGCATCCGGGCACAAAATGCCCAGGTGCAGCCGTAGCCACTCGCGATATTTCGGATCGCGATCGACCACCAGCACGCGTGCCTGAGAGCCTGTCCGTCTGGTTTCCACTGGAAACGCCCGTTCTCTGAGCAGAAAACGATGGACTAGCCAGGGCTCAGTTGTCGCTAGCCGAGGGACGATTCTGTGAAGCCCGTCCTTTCGGCCGCCGGGACCTGTGACCGGTGTCCGAACGCCGCGATCGGGCGGCCCGCGCCGGTCAATTCCTGGGCAGCAGGAACCTCGTGCCGTGGTAGGAGAGAACCACGCCGTCCGGCCGGATGGCCTCCACCTGCACCCCGTTCGGCAGGGAGTCCCCTTCTCCCAGCCTCTCCAGATTGATCATCACGAAGCGGTCCTTCGGCCGCTGCGCGAAGACGTGCAGGTCCAGATGGAGCGCCGGCAGGCCGGCGCTGGTGACGATCTGCTGGTAGAGCGGCAGGTCCTCGGCCCCGACCCCGGAGCCCTGAGCGGCTCCCGGCTCGACCGCCGGGGCGTAGTCGCTCGGATTGCCGGTCGATGCGGGCTGAGCGGTGCCCTGGCCGGCGCCTGCGGCGACCGAAGGAGCCGCGGTGGAGCGGGCGCCGGTGCTGCGATCGGCCGGACTGGTGAGCGGCGCCGCCGCGCTAGCGCCGCCGGCAGAAGAAGTGCTGCTGGCGGTGCCCGGTGAGCGCGCCGGCTCGGCAGGTGAGCGTCCGGACGCGGCGCCCGGGCCAGCGGTCGCCGCAGTATCGGGCGCGGAGGGCGAGTCTGCGACCGGCGCCGGCGCGTGCGCAGCCGGCCCCGGAGCCGCCGGTCCCGCCGTCCTCGCAACTTCGCCCGTCACAGCGGCTGCCGAGGGCATGCCAGGC
>Ga0134126_10012719_pt1 | contig 10622 bp, 21 predicted proteins | sample KB31752_FD_96881 | JGI IMG/M metagenome (GOLD analysis project Ga0134126, IMG submission 96881) | Terrestrial soil microbial communities with excess Nitrogen fertilizer from Kellogg Biological Station, Michigan, USA - KB3-175-2 | ecosystem: Environmental > Terrestrial > Soil > Unclassified ...
AGTTCAAGGCCGAAGCTTACGTGTTGACGAAGGAAGAAGGAGGGCGGCACACGCCGTTCTTCACCGGGTACCGGCCGCAGTTCTACTTCCGCACGACCGATGTGACGGGAGCGATTGAGCTGCCGGCGGGGACGGAGATGATCATGCCGGGGGACAACATCAAGATTAACGTGGAGTTGATCAGCCCGATTGCGATGGAAGAGGGTCTGCGGTTTGCAATCCGTGAGGGTGGCAAAACTGTCGGCGCCGGCGTCGTCGCCAAGATCATCAAGTAATTAGGTTTTCTACCCGACGCATAGCGCTGCTGCCTCTCGTGGGCGGCAGCCCTAAGCGGAACATGAATATCGGAGTGTTGATTCAATGGCTAACCAGAATATCCGTATCCGCCTGAAGGCTTTCGATCACCGCTTGATCGACAGCTCCGCACGCGAGATCGTCGAGACCGCCAAGCGCACCGGCGCGACAGTGAAGGGTCCGGTCCCGCTGCCCACCAAGATGGAGCGTTTCACGCTGCTGGTCTCCCCTCATGGCGACAAGGACGCCCGGGACCAGTTCGAGCTGCGCACCCACAAGCGGCTGATGGACATCCTGAACCCCACGGACAAAACCGTTGATGCCCTCATGAAGCTCGAGCTTCCGGCGGGCGTGGACGTGCAAATCAAGCTCAATTGACGAGCTACGCGGAGTCGGCCTGAGCCTGTGACCGACCCCGTGGCAAGACCGGAACTGACAGGTAAGTTAGCGGGCAAAAACTACGCTTTTGCCCGCGAGCGCGAAGTGGCGAGTGGGATGGGTTGCTGAAACGCTGGACCATCGGTCTGTAAGCGACTTTCAGCTTGAATCAAAACCATCGCGCGCCTATACTTCGCGCCCTTTTCGCCCTGGGGCAGTCCCTGGGGTGGTCGCTTAAGCGGCATCGGGCGAGGTTGAGGCCTCATGGGGCTTCAAGACCACTCGAGTAATCACTGAGGTGCGGTTCCCGCGCCCAGGGTTCTCCTGTCGTCCCACCTCCTTCCGATGCGTGCTGTAAACGTATGATGAGGCAGTAATGGCAATCGGACTCGTCGGCCGTAAAGCTGGCATGACGCGCGTGTTCACGGAAGCCGGCGAAACGGTGCCGTGCACCGTGATCGAGGTTCTTCCGAACCGCGTCACGCAAGTGAAGACGCAGGAAAAAGACGGCTACCGTGCTGTGCAGGTCACATACGGTACGCGTCGCCCGCAGCTGTATTCGAAGGCTGTTGCGGGCCACTACGCCAAGGCCAATGTGGCCCCGGGCAAGGCATTGGTGGAGTTCCGCCTCGCCCCGACCGACAAGTCGGAGCTGCAAGCGGGCGCCGAGCTGAAGGTCGACCTCTTCAAGGTCGGCGAGAAGGTCGACGTGACCGGCACGACCATGGGTAAAGGGTACGCGGGCGTCATGAAGCGCCACGGCTTCGGCGGTTTGCCGGCTACCCACGGTGTGTCCGTATCTCACCGTTCCCCTGGCTCCATCGGCCAGCGTCAGACACCGGGTCGCGTTTTCAAGGGTCGTCGCATGTCGGGCCACATGGGCGTCGACCGGGTGACCACCGAGAACCTGCGAGTCGTCGAGATCGACACCGCGCGCAACCTGATCCTGATCCGTGGCGCCGTCCCGGGTGCGGAAGGTGGCCAGGTGATCATCCGCCAGGGTCTGAAGGCTGCCCGCCTGGCGAAGCGCAAGACGACTGCGCCCACCAAGGCTGGCAGCGGTCCGTCCAAGGACCCCGCCAAGCAAGGTAAGAAGTAATCATGAAGCTCAAGCTTGTCAGCGGCGGTACTGATTTGGAGGTGTCGGAAGCCACCTTCGGTCAGAAGTTCAACGAGACTCTCGTGCACCAGGTCGTGACCGCCTACCGTGCGGCTGGCCGTGCAGGCACGAAGAGGCAGAAGAGCCGTGCCGAAGTCCGCGGCGGTGGCAAGAAGCCGTGGGCCCAGAAGGGCACCGGTCAGGCGCGCGCCGGCTCTAGCCGCAGCCCGATTTGGGTCGGCGGTGGTGTGACCTTCGCGGCCCGACCGCGGGATTTCGGGCAGAAGGTCAATCGCAAGATGTACCGCGGCGCCATCCGCTCGATGCTTTCGGAGCTCGCGCGCACGGACAGCCTGCTTGTCACCGACAGCATTCCGCTGGAGGCTCCAAAGACCCGCCTGCTCGCGAACCAGCTGAAGTCCTGGTCGCTCGAGAAGGTCTTGATTGTCGTCGAAGCGACCGATGAGAAGCTTTACCTGGCCGCACGCAACCTGCCGTATGTCGAAGTGCTCGAAGCGACCGCGTTGAATCCGCTGTCGCTCGCCTCCTATGACAAGGTGTTGATGACCGTCGCCGCCGTGAAGCGCCTCGAGGAGCGCCTGCAATGAAGCGCGAACAGTTGATGAATGTTCTGATCGCCCCGCACGTCACCGAAAAGACGTCGCTGGCCATGCAGAACCATAACCAGTACACGTTCCGCGTCCGCCGTGACGCCACCAAGCCGGACATCAAGAAGGCCGTCGAGCTGATGTTTGAAGTGAAGGTGGCTGGCGTCCAGGTCGTCAACGAGCCTGGCAAGTCGCGCCGCTTCGGCAAGACCCTCGGTCGTACGCAGGATTGGAAGAAGGCCTATGTCAGCCTGGCGGCAGGCCAGACCATTGACTACGAAGCCCGCGCGAAGGCGTAACTAACATGGCTCTGATCAAATACAAACCGACGTCGCCGGGAACCCGCGCGGTCATCAAGATCGACCGCTCGCACCTTCACAAAGGTGGTCCGTACCTGCCGCTGACGGAGCATCAGAACAAGACTGGTGCGCGCAACCACTCCGGCCGCATCACCACGCGGCACGTTGGCGGCGGCTCGCGTCAGAAGTACCGCATCATCGACTTCAAGCGCGACAAGGACGGGGTTACCGGACAGGTCGAGCGCCTCGAGTACGATCCGAACCGCACGAGCCACATTGCGCTGGTGAAGTATGCGGACGGCGATCGTCGCTACATCCTCGCGCCCAAGGGCGTGAAGCCCGGCGATGAGATCCGCTCTGGCGCGGATGCTCCCATCAAGTCGGGCAACGCGATGGCCCTGCGCCACATTCCGGTCGGCTCGATCGTGCACAACGTCGAGATGAAGGCCGGCAAGGGTGGTCAGTTGGCGCGCAGCGCTGGCAGCTCGGTTGCCTTCACCGCTCGCGAAGGCATCTATGCCTACCTGCGTTTGAAGTCAGGTGAGACGCGCATGGTGCACATCGACTGCCGCGCGACGATCGGCGAAGTAGGTAACGACGAGCACAACCTGCGCAGCTACGGCAAAGCCGGCGCGAAGCGTTGGAAGGGCATACGTCCGACGGTCCGCGGTCTCGCGATGAACCCCGTCGACCACGCGCACGGTGGTGGTGAGGGTAAGTCCGGACAGGGCAACCCGCACCCGGTGTCGCCGTGGGGTTGGAACACGAAGGGTCTCAAGACCCGTCACAACAAGCGCACGGACAACATGATCGTTCAGCGCCGCAAGAACCGGATTCGCTGAGCGGGAGCCTAGAAAGTCATGCCACGTTCACTCAAGAAGGGCCCGTTCGTCGATCTGCACCTCGCAAAGAAGGTGCAGGTTGCCTCGGCCAAGAACGATCGCAAGCCGATCAAGACCTGGTCGCGCCGCTCGATGGTCATCCCCGAGATGGTCGGGCTCACCATCGCCGTGCACAACGGCCGCCAGCACGTGCCCGTGCTGGTCAGCGAGAACATGGTCGGCCACAAGCTGGGCGAGTTCGCTCCGACGCGGACCTTCAAGTCGCACTCGGGCGATAAGAGAGTCGAGGCGGGGGCCTAACATGCAGGTCGTGTCAAAACTGCGCTACGCGCACATTTCTCCGCAGAAGTGCCGGTTGGTTGCCGACGTCGTACGCGGCAAGCCGGTCGGCAATGCCATCAACACGCTGAAGTACATGCCCAAGAAGGGCGCGGAGCTCGTGCGCAAGGTGCTCGAGTCCGCTGTCGCGAACGCCGAGCACAACCACGGCGCCGACATCGACGAGTTGAAAGTGTCGCTCATCCATGTGGATGAAGCGCCGCAGTTGAAGCACTTCGCCGCTCGCGCCAAGGGGCGTGGCACGCGCATCGTCAAGCGCAACAGTCATATCACCGTCGGCGTCAGCGACGGTAAGAAGGATTAAGGCATGGGTCAGAAGGTAAATCCGCTTGGCATACGGCTGGGTATTACCCGGGACTGGAGCTCGCGCTGGTACGCCGGCAAGAAGCAGTTCCCCTTGCACGTGCACACCGATTTCAGGGTGCGTCAGTTCCTGACGGAAAGACTGCACGAAGCTTCGGTGAGCCGTATCCAGATCGAGCGCGCGGCGAAGAAAGTCAACATCACGATCCAGACGGCGCGTCCGGGCATCGTGATCGGCAAGAAGGGCGAGGACATCGAGAAGCTGCGTCAGGAGACTGCGAAGCTGCTCGGCATGGCCGTCGTCGACGTACGTATCAACATCGCCGAGATCCGCAAGCCGGAGTTGGATTCGCAGCTGGTTGCGGACAGCATCGCGCAGCAGATCGAGAAGCGCGTGATGTTCCGCCGCGCCATGAAGCGCGCGGTGATGAGCACGATGCGCAGTGGCGCGTTGGGTGTGAAGGTGCGCGTGTCGGGCCGCTTGAACGGTTCTGAAATCGCCCGCACCGAGTGGTACCGCGAAGGCCGGATTCCGCTGCACACCTTCCGTGCTGACATCGACTACGGCCTGTCGGAGGCCCGCACCACGTACGGAATCATCGGCGTGAAAGTGTGGATCTTCAAAGGCGAAGTGTTTGACAAGGCCGAGGTCGCGCAGCCGGCAGCGGCCGAGGGCGATGCCCAGCCTGCGGCTGCAGGCGCGGCACCCGCAGCGGCCGAAGCTGCCGCTCCGGCGCAGGCCTGACCGAAGAGCGTAAGCAACCATGCTCCAGCCAAAACGCACCAAGTACCGTAAGCAATTCAAAGGCCGCAATGCCGGCCTGGCGCAGCGCGGCGCCGATGTTTCCTTCGGCGAGTTCGGCCTGAAGGCGACCAGCCGCGCGCGTATGACGGCACGTGAGATCGAAGCCGCGCGTCGCGCGATGGCCCGCTATGTGAAGCGTGGCGGCCAGATCTGGATCCGGGTGTTCCCGGATGTGCCGATCAGCAAGAAGCCGCTCGAAGTTCGTATGGGTAGCGGTAAAGGTAACGTCGAGTACTACGTCGCGCGCGTGAAGCCCGGCAAAGTGCTGTTCGAGATGGAAGGCGTGGATGAGGTCACTGCTCGCGAGGCGTTCCGCCTGGCCGGCTCGAAGCTCTCCGTGTCCACCTCGTTCGTGAAGAGGCAGGTGCGCTGATGGAAGCCAAAGAGCTGCGGACGAAGTCCGCCGACGAGTTGTCGGATGAGTTGCTGAAGATGCGCAAGGAGCAATTCGCCCTGCGCATGCAGCGCGCCACGGGGCAGGCACCCAAGCCGGATCAATTCCAGAAGGTGCGCAAGAACATCGCGCGCCTGAAGACCGTGCAGCGTGAGGCCGCCCAGAAGGCCGCCGGAGAGAAGAAGTGAGCGCGGAACAGAACAAAGTTGACACCAAAGGTGCGCGCACCCTGACCGGGCGCGTGGTGAGCACCAAGATGCAGAAGACGGTCGCTGTCGAGATCGAGCGGCTCGTCAAACACCCTGTGTACGGCAAGTTCATCCGTCGCACCACCAAGCTGCTGGCTCATGACGAGAAGGGCGCCTCGCACGAGGGAGATCTGGTGAAGATCGGCCCGTGCCGTCCGATGTCGCGTCGCAAGTCCTGGCAGCTCCTCGAGGTGCTGGAAAAGGCGACGCCATGATTCAGCTGCAAACGATGTTGAATGCCGCTGACAACAGCGGCGCCCGCACCCTGATGTGTATCAAGGTGTTGGGTGGTTCACGGCGTCGCTATGCGACGGTGGGCGATGTCATCAAGGTGAGCGTCAAGGACGCGATCCCGCGTGGCAAGGTGAAGAAGGGCGAGGTGTACGACGCGGTCGTCGTGCGCACCACCCGCGGTGTGCGCCGCCCGGACGGATCGCTGATCCGCTTCGACGGCAACGCGGCGGTGTTGCTCACCAACAAGCTCGAGCCGATCGGCACCCGTATCTTCGGACCCGTGACCCGTGAGCTGCGCACCGTGCAGTTCATGAAGATCATTTCGCTGGCGCCGGAGGTGCTGTGATGGCGAAGAAGATTCGCAAGGGCGACCAGGTTGTCGTGTTGAGCGGCAAGGACAAGGGTCGGCACGGCGCGGTGTTGGAAGTGCTCCCGAGCGGGCACGTCGTGGTCGAGAGTGTGAACGTCGCGAAGCGCCACACGAAGCCGAATCCGCAGGCGAACAAGCAGGGCGGCATTGTCGAGAAGGCGATGCCGCTGGCGATCTCCAAGGTCGCCATTTGGAATCCGGGCGAGAAGAAAGCGGACCGGATTGGATTCAAGACGCTCACCGACGGCAAGAAGGTGCGCTTCTTCAAGTCGAACGGCGAGATGATCGACGCGTGAGCGGCGCATCGAGCGGAAACTAACTATGTCCAGGCTACAGCAGTACTACAAAGAGACCGTCGTTCCGAAGTTGAAGGCGGATCTCAAGCTCGACAACCCGATGCAGATTCCCAAGATCACCAAGATCACGGTGAACATGGGCGTCGGCGAAGCGGTTGCCGATAAGAAGGTGATGGACGCGGCTGTCACGGATCTCACCAAGATCACCGGACAGAAGCCGCTCGTCACCAAGTCACGGCAGGCGATCGCATCTTTCAAGATCCGCCAGGGCCTGGCGATCGGATGCAAGGTGACCTTGCGCGGAGCTCGCATGTACGAGTTCCTCGACCGTCTCATCAGCATCGCGATGCCCCGCATCCGTGACTTCCGCGGCGTCTCGCCGCGCTCCTTCGACGGCCAGGGCAACTACAGCATGGGCGTGAAGGAACAGATTATTTTCCCGGAAATCCAGTACGACCAGATCGACCAGGTCCGGGGCATGGATATCACGATAACCACGACGGCAACGGATAACCGTCAGGGCCGAGCGCTGCTCGAGGCTTTCAACTTCCCCTTCCGGAAGTAACAGGAATCTAGACGGCTATGGCGAAGACAAACATGGTCGAGCGCGAGAAGCGTCGCGCCAAGATCGTGAAGCAATATGCGGCGAAGCGGGCACAGCTCAAAGAGCTGATCCGCAGCCCGAACACGTCACCCGAAGAGCGCGAGAAGGCGCAGGTGAAGCTGCAAAAGCAGCCGCGCGACGCGAGCGCGTCGCGCATGAGAATGCGTTGCGCCATCACCGGGCGTTCGCGTGGCGTTTACCGCAAGTTTGGTCTCTCACGTGTGAAGATTCGCGAAGTGGCGAATCGCGGCGAGATTCCGGGCCTCGCAAAGGCGAGCTGGTGAGGAACGCCGTATGAGCATGACCGACCCCATTGCCGATCTGTTGACCCGCATCCGTAACGGACAGACCGCGGGCAAGACTGAAGTGCAGCTCGCGTCTTCGAAGCTGAAGACGGCTGTCGCCAAGGTGCTGAAGGACGAGGGTTACATCTCGGACTACCGCCTGGAAGCCGACAGCGCGAAGCCGACGCTGACCATTGGTTTGAAGTATTTCGAGGGACGTCCCGTCATTGACCGCATCGAGCGCGTCAGCCGTCCGGGGCTGCGGATCTACCGCGGCAAGGACGAGCTGCCGAAGGTTCTGGGCGGCATGGGTACGGTGATCGTCTCGACGCCCAAGGGCGTGATGACGGATAAGCAGGCGCGTGCGATCGGACAGGGCGGCGAAGTCCTGTGCATCGTGGCCTAACCGGGAAGATCTTTTCATGTCCAGAATTGCCAAAGCTCCGGTCGATCTGCCGCAAGGCGTGACCGCGACCATTGCGCCGGACTCAATCACCATCAAGGGTGCGAAAGGCACACTCAGCCTGCCGCTCACCCGTGGAGTCTCGGTCGTCCAGCAGGACAAGCACCTCGAGGTCAAGTTCACTGACCCGGGCATCGGCCGCACGCAAGCGGGCGCCACGCGCGCGCACCTGGCCAACATGGTCCACGGTGTCACCAAGGGCTACGAGAAGAAGCTCGAGCTCGTCGGCGTCGGCTATCGCGCCGCGGTGCAGGGTAAGGTGTTGAACCTGACACTCGGCTTCTCGCACCCGGTGAACTATCCGGTTCCGGAAGGCATCACTATCGAGTCTCCGACGGTGACCGAGGTCATCATCAAGGGCATCGATCGCCAGAAGGTCGGCCAGGTCGCGGCCGAGATTCGCGACATCCGCCCGCCTGAGCCTTACAAGGGCAAGGGTGTGAAGTACGCGGGCGAGCAGATCACCCTCAAAGAGGGCAAAAAGAAATGATCACCACGAAGAAAGAGCGCCGTCTGCGGCGCGCCGTGAAAACCCGCGCGCACATCCGCCAGCTCGGCGTTGCGCGCCTCACCGTGCACCGCACCCCGCAGCACATTTATGCGCAGGTGACGGATGCCGCTGGCGCGAAGGTGATCGCCGCGGCATCGACGGTGCAGGAGAAGGTCCGCGAAGGTTTGAAAGGGACGGGCAACGTCGAGGCGGCAAAGGCCGTGGGCCGTGCCATCGCCGAGCGGACTAAGGCCGCGGGCGTGAGCAAGGTCGCTTTCGACCGTGCCGGTTTCCAGTTCCACGGGCGCGTGAAGGCGCTCGCGGATGCGGCTCGCGAAGCGGGTCTCGAGTTCTAATTTAGGTAGGCACACATGGCGAGAGCGGAAAAAGGCCAGTCATCCGACGAGTTCATCGAGAAGCTCGTTGCGGTCAATCGCACGGCGAAGGTCGTCAAGGGCGGCCGTCAGTTCGGCTTCACGGCGCTGACCGTGGTGGGCGACGGCGCTGGCCGCGTCGGCTACGGCTTCGGCAAAGCACGCGAAGTGCCCGTCGCCATCTCCAAGGCGATGGCCCAGGCCCGCAAAAACATGATCAACGTAGCGCTGCGAAACGATTCGCTGCATTACGCGGTCAAAGGGTTTCAGGGCGCGACGCGCGTGTACATGCAGCCCGCCTCTGACGGTACGGGCGTCATCGCCGGTGGCGGCATGCGCGCGGTGCTGGAGTGCGCGGGTGTGCGCAACGTGCTCGCCAAGAGCTACGGCTCGCGCAACCCGATCAACGTGGTGCGCGCGACGATCAGCGCCCTGTCGTTGATCCGCTCGCCCGATGACATTGCGGCCAAGCGGGGCAAGACCCTGGAAGAGATTACGGGTTAACCCATCATGGCGGACAAGAGCCAATACAAGGTCACTCTGGTCAAGAGCCTGCACGGGCAGCTCGCGAACATTGCGGCCTCGGCGCGCGGCCTCGGCTTGCGCAAGATTCATCAGACGGTGCTGGTCGTGGGGACCCCGGAGAATCTTGGGATGATCCGCAAGGCCGTGCATCTCTTGAAAGTGGTCAAGGAATGACCAGATTCTCCGGTTCGGCGCGGAGCGCCGCGATTGTTGATCAGCCGGCGGCATTTGCCGGACTTCGCCGGTCGCTTACGACCGGCAGAAAAGGTTGCGCGCAGCGCATCAATAAGGGCGCCTAAATTATGTTGCTCAAGACACTCAAGCCTGCCCCCGGAGCTAAGCGTCCGCGCCTGCGCGTGGGTCGCGGTGCGTCCGCCGGCCAGGGCAAGACTTGCGGCCGCGGCACCAAGGGCCAGCGTGCACGTAAGGGCGGCTACCACAAGGTCGGCTTCGAAGGCGGCCAGATGCCGATCCAGCGTCGGATGCCCAAGGTCGGCTTCCGCTCCAGGCTCGCGAGCAGCCGCGCTGAAGTGATGTTGAGCGAGCTCACCAAGATCGAAGGCTCGGTCGTCGATCTGGAGGCGCTCAAGAAAGCCGGAGTGATTCCGGTGTTCGCCGAGAAGGCCAAGGTGGTGCTGTCCGGCGAGATCAAACGGGCCGTGACGCTCAAGGGCGTTGCGGCGACCAAGGGCGCCAAGGCGGCGATCGAGGCCGCTGGCGGCAAGCTCGAGGCCTGATTCCCTTAGGCACATAACCGTAGTCATACGCACGTGGCAACCAACACACTGAGCAATCCCGCCGCCGTTCTCGGCGACGCTGCCCGTTTCGGGGAGATCCGCGGCCGATTGTTGTTCCTGCTCGGTGCGCTGGTCGTCTACCGCATCGGCACGTTCATTCCCGTTCCCGGCATCAATCCCGCCGAGGTGGCGCGGTTCTTCACGGACCAGTCGAACACCATCCTCGGGATCGTGAATATGTTCTCGGGCGGGGCGCTGTCGCGGTTGTCCATCTTCGCCATGGGCGTCATGCCCTACATCTCCGCCTCCATCATCATCCAGATGATGTCGATGGTGATTCCGTCGCTCATCGAGCTGCGGAAGGAGGGCGAGTCGGGCCGCCGCAAGATGACCGAGTACACGCGCTATGGCACCGTGTTGCTGGCAGTGTTCCAGTCATTCGCCGCCGCGAGCGCGCTGGCTAAGGGCAACATGACGGTCGTCACCGGGTGGCAGTTCCTTTTCACCGCCACCATCACCATGACCACCGGGACGTTGTTCCTGATGTGGCTCGGCGAGCAGATTACTGAGCGGGGTGTCGGTAACGGCATCTCAATGATTATTCTCGCTGGTATTGTCGCGGGCTTGCCCGGCGCC
>Ga0134126_10012720_pt1 | contig 10622 bp, 13 predicted proteins | sample KB31752_FD_96881 | JGI IMG/M metagenome (GOLD analysis project Ga0134126, IMG submission 96881) | Terrestrial soil microbial communities with excess Nitrogen fertilizer from Kellogg Biological Station, Michigan, USA - KB3-175-2 | ecosystem: Environmental > Terrestrial > Soil > Unclassified ...
CGGGCCTGGGCCCGGCGCCTGGAGGCGTTCGGCGCGCTCGCCCGCATGACCGGCTTCCTGGCCCGGCCGAAGGACGAGGAGTTCGAGGTCGCCTATCGCGAGAAGCGCCTGCAGCCGTTCTGGCGCATCGCCTCGGCGGCCCGCTCGGTCTACGAGCGCTCGCGCAGCTACCCGATCCTGTTGTCGCCAGAGGTGAAGAAGGTGTCGATCGACGGCCAGGAGCGGCCGATCGGCGACCACCGCATCGTGCTCGTGGGCTACGAGTCCTGCGAGGAGGAAAGGCGCCGCGAGGTGCTCATCGACGGCCTGACCGGCGTCGAGAACGCCGCGCTGGCCGCCTACCTGGAGCACGAGCCGGTGGAGGCCGACGCCGCCCAGCTGGCGACGCTGGCCGAGCAGCAGGTGGTGGTGGTGCCGCCGGTGGTGAAGGCGTCCGGCCTGGTCCGCGACGCGGTCGCCAAGGCGATCGGCAAGATCGACGCCGACAAGATCCTCGAGGAGCGCGTCGACCTGGAGGCGGTCGACCTCTGCTACCGGCCGGTCTACGCCTTCCGCTACCGGCGGCTGGGCAAGGAGGCGGTGGTGGAGGTGGATGGGCTGACCGGCGACGTCTCGGTCACCGGCTCCACCTTCGAGCAGCACCTCGGCAAGATCCTGGAGCCGCGCTTCCTGCTGGATATCGGCGCCGAGGCCGCCAACATCTTCATCCCCGGCGCGACCGTGGCCAAGCTCGCCATCGTCAAGAGCCTGGAGCTGACGCGGAAGGGCGCCAAGCCATCGTGAAGCGCCCGAAGACGCCGAGACGGCGGCGGCTCTCGCCGGCCGAGGCCGCGCGCATCGCCGAGATCTTCCGCCGGTTCGAGGCGGCCGCGCCGCATCCAGCCACCGAGCTCGAGTACAAGACCCCGTTCACGCTGCTGGTGGCGGTGGTGCTGTCGGCGCAGGCGACCGACAAATCGGTGAACAAGGCGACCGAGAAGCTCTACGCGGTCGCCGACACGCCGCAGCAGATCATCGGGCTCGGCGAGGCGGCGCTGATCCCCTTCATCTCGTCGATCGGCCTCTTCCGGATGAAGGCCAAGAACGTCGTCGCGCTCTCGCGCATCCTGGTGGACGACTACGGCGGCGAGGTCCCGCTCGAGCGCGCCAGGCTGCAGGCGCTGCCGGGGGTGGGCCGCAAGACCGCCAGCGTCGTCCTGAACGAGCTCGGCGTCGAGCCGGCCATCGCGGTCGACACCCACGTCTACCGCGTCGCCCACCGGCTGAAGCTTTCGAAGGGCAAGACGCCGGACGACGTCGAGCACGACCTGATGGCCATCGTCCCCGACAAGGCCAAGAGCCGCGCCCACCACTGGCTGATCCTGCACGGCCGCTATACGTGCCTGGCGCGCAAGCCGAGGTGCGCGGAATGCCTGGTCGCCGACCTCTGCCCGTCGCGCGAACTGTTCCTGGGCGCTTAAGACTTAGCTCAGGCCCAGTTCGCCGACGGGCGCCGGCCCGGGCTCAGTTCGGAACAAGGGCCAGCTTGCCAAGGTAGTGATCGTCGAGCGCCCGCTGGGCGGCAGCCGCGTCTTCCAGTTTGAACGTCCGCGCGATGTGGACCTCGAACGGCCCGCCGTCGATCAGCGCGTTCAGCCTGGCGAACGTCTGTGGGGTCGGCCTGCCGCTATACGCGACGACCTTCTTGCCCTCGCGCGCCGGTTCCCTGCGAATCTGGGGCGCGTCCGGCACCCCGTTCGGGTAGGCGGCCCGGCCGCCGTCGCGCAGGGCCGCGATCGCCTGCTCCGCGGCCTTGCCGCCAACCATCAGGAGGGCGGCGTCCAGGCCCTGGGGCGCGAACTCGCGCGCCGCTGCGAGGATGTCGGCTCGATGTCCGTCGATCACCTTATCGGCGCCCAGATGCTCCACGAAAGCCACGCCGTCCGGGCCGGACGCCACCGCCAGGACCCGGGCTTTCATCCGCTTGGCCAGCTGGACCGCCAGGTGGCCGAGGCCGCCGCTCGCCCCGAGGATCAGGATGGTCTCGCCGGCCTTGAGCTGCAGCGCATCGTCGAGGCCCTGGAGCGCGGTGACCCCGTCGGTGGCCAGGGGGCCGGCGTCACGGGTGGACAGCGCCTGCGGGATCATCGCCGCGTTGTCGGCCTTGATCGCCGTGTACTCGGCGTAGAAGCCGCCCTTCGGACCCGCCGGATTGATGCCGTAGACCCTGTCGCCGGGCTTGAGAGTGCGGACGTCCTTGCCGGCCGCTTCGACGGTTCCAGCGCCATCCCATCCCAGCACCAGCGGGAAGTGCGGCGTCAGGCCGAACTCCTTGGCGAACCCGCCCTCGCGCTCGAACGGATCCCATACGCCGATCCCGGCTGAAGCCACCCGGATCAGGATCTCGTCGGTCGCCACCTCCGGCACCGGCAGCTCGCGCGGCTTCATCTTCTCGATCCCCCCGAACTCATCGATCGCGACCGCCCGCATCGTCTGATGTGATTGGTCTTGCATGAGGATCTCCTTCTGCATGTCGCCCATGCCGAGGTGGGACCCGGGCGCCCGGCTGGCGGCTACTGAAGGTCCGCGCGCTCGATCAGCCGGGTCCCGTACCTGAGCCGCAGATTGGTGAGCGGCCCCCGATCATCGGCGGGCCGGGTACGAGTCGTACGGTCGAATTGCGTTCATTTGGAGAACTGAGCCGGCGCGAAAAATCTGGACATCCCGCCCCTTCGCAACCATACGCACCGCGCCATGAGCCGGACCGCGGAACTGAGCCGCAACACCAAGGAGACGCAGGTGCGCGTCGCCGTCGATCTCGACGGGACGGGCGAGGCGTGCGTCGCCACCGGCATCGGCTTCTACGACCACATGCTGGAGAGCTTCGCCCGCCACGGCGGCTTCGACCTCACCGTCGAGACCAAGGGCGACCTCCACATCGACATGCACCACACGGTCGAGGACACCGGCATCGTGCTCGGGCAGGCGTTCAAGCAGGCGCTCAGCGGCTTCGCCGGCGTGCGCCGCTTCGGCCATGCCTACATCCCGATGGACGAGACGCTGACCCGCTGTGCTGTGGATCTCTCCAACCGTCCCTATCTGATCTGGCGGGTCACCTACGGCCGGCCGAAAGTGGGCGAGATGGACACCGAGCTCTTCAAGGAGTTCCACCACGCGTTCGCGATGAACGCCGGCGCCTGCGTGCACCTGGAGACCCTCTACGGCGAGAACAGCCACCACATCGCCGAGAGCGGCTTCAAGGCGCTGGCCCGCGCGCTGCGCATGGCCGTCGAGCCCGACCCCAAGACCCACGGCCACGCCCCCTCCACCAAGGGCGTGCTCTAAGGAACTCCTCCCATGCAGAGCGTCGCCCTGATCGACTACGGGTCGGGCAACCTGCGCTCGGCCGAAAAAGCCTTGCAGAAAGCGGCGGCGAGCCGTTCGCGGCCGGCCAGCGTCGTCACTACCGACGATCCGGAGCTGATCGCGGCCGCCGACCTTGTCGTGCTGCCGGGCGTCGGCGCGTTCGCCGCGTGCATGCATGCGCTCGAGAGCCGGCCGGGCGTGATCGAGGCGATCACCAGCGCCGTAAAGGACAAGGGCCGCCCGTTCCTCGGCATCTGCGTCGGCATGCAGCTCCTGGCTACGCGCGGGCTGGAGTTCGGCGAGACGGCGGGCCTCGGCTGGATCGACGGCGATGTGAAGCGGATCGAGCCGGCCGGCGCGCATTTCAAGGTGCCGCACATGGGTTGGAATTCACTGGACGGAGCGCTGCCGAAGGTCATGTTCGACGGCCTGCCCACCGCACCGCACATGTATTTCACCCACTCGTTCGCGATCTTCCCTGCCCACGCTGGCGACGTCGCCGCGACCACCGACCACGGCGGGCGCTTCGCCGCGGCGGTGTTGAAGGACAATGTGGCCGGCGTGCAGTTCCACCCCGAAAAATCGCAGGCCGCGGGCGCGCGCCTGCTCGCCAATATCCTGGAGTGGCGGCCTTGATCCTCTACCCCGCCATCGACCTGAAGGATGGCCAGTGCGTGCGCGTAAAGCACGGAGATTTCTCCACGGCGACCGTCTTCAACGACGATCCGGCCGCGCAGGCGCGCGCCTGGGTCGAGGCCGGCTTCGAGTGGCTGCACGTCGTCGACCTCAACGGCTCGGCCGAGGGCAAGGCGGTGAACGGCGGCGCGGTGGAGGCGATCCTCAGCGCCGTCTCGATCCCGGTGCAGCTCGGCGGCGGCGTGCGCACGCTGGCCAACATCGAGACCTGGATCGAGGCCGGGGTCAGCCGGGTGATCCTCGGCACGGCGGCGGTGCGCGACCCCGAGCTGGTGAAGACCGCGGCGCGCGATTGGCCCGAGCAGATCGCGGTCAGCGTCGACGTGCGCAAGGGCCAGGTCGCGGTGCAGGGCTGGCTGGAGGATTCGGGGCTGGGCGCGCTGGAAGTGGCGCGCCGTTTCGAGGACGCCGGCGTCTCGGCGCTGATCGTCACCGACATCGACCGCGACGGCGCGCTGGCCGGCTTCAACGTCGAGGTGTTCGGCGCGATGGCCGACGCGGTCGACATTCCGGTGATCGCGGCGGGCGGCCTCGCCAGCGTGATCGACATCGAGCGCCTGCGCGCGCGGCCGGGTCGCCCTATCGCCGGCGCGGTGCTGGGCCGGGCGCTCTACGTCGGCGCCATCCAGCCGGCCGAGGCGCTGGCGGCGGCCGCATAACATGCTGAAAGTTCGCGTCATTCCGTGCCTCGACGTGAAGGACGGGCGCGTCGTCAAGGGCGTGCAGTTCCTCGAGCTGCGCGACGCCGGCGATCCGGTCGAGCAGGCCGCCGCCTACGACGCGGCCGGGGCCGACGAGCTGATGTTCCTCGACATCACCGCCAGCCACGAGGGCCGCGACGCGATCTTCGATGTGGTCGCGCGCACCGCCGACGTCTGCTTCATGCCGGTGGGCGTCGGCGGCGGTATCCGCAACGTGGAGACCGCCCGGCGGCTGCTGAGGAGCGGGGCCGACAAGATCTCGATCAACACCGCGGCGGTCGAGGACCGCGACCTGATAAGCCGCTGCGCCGACGCGTTCGGCTCGCAAGCGGTCGTCGTGGCGATCGATGCCAAGCACGGCGCGGTGCGCAGCGGCAGCGGCCGGCGCAACGACGGCTGGCAGGTGTTCACCTACGGCGGGCGCACGCCGACCGGCCTGGACGTCGTCGAGTACGCCGTGGACGCGGTGGCGCGCGGCGCCGGTGAGATCCTGCTGACCTCGATGGACCGCGACGGCGCCAAGACCGGATACGACACCGCGCTGCTGACGGCGGTCTCGTCGGCGGTCGGAGTGCCGGTGATCGCCAGCGGCGGCGCCGGCAACGCCCAGCACATGGTCGACGCGGTGAAGGCCGGCGCCGATGCGGTGCTCGCCGCCTCGATCTTCCACTTCGGCGAGCTCTCGATCGGCGAGGTGAAGCACGCGATGGCCGCCGCCGGCGTGCCGGTGCGCGGGACCGAACTGGTGGACGCATGAGCCGGTTCGCCGACGTGCTGGCGCGGCTGGCGGCCACCATCGAGGCGCGCCGCGGCGCGGATCCAGCCAAGAGCTGGTCCGCGCGCCTGATCGCCGACCCCCCGCTCGCCGCCAAGAAGCTGGCCGAAGAAGCCGTCGAGGCCGCGCTGGCCGCCGCGCAAGGAGACAAGGCCGCGCTGGCCGCCGAAAGCGCCGACCTCGTCTACCACTGGCTCGCCCTGCTGGCCGCGACGGGCGTCAGCCTCGACGACGTCGCCGCCGTGCTGGAAGCCCGCGAGGGAACCTCGGGCGTCGAGGAAAAGGCGCGGCGGGGGTAGATCGGCGGCCGCTCAGCCGCGTACGCCGAAGATCGACGAGGCGCCGGCAGTGACGGCCATCCCGACGGCGCCCCAGAACACCACCCGCGCGACCGCCTTCACCACGCCGGCCCCGCCCATGCGCGCCCCCACCACCCCCAGCGCGGCCAGGCCGAGCAGCGAAACGCCGGCGACGGCCCAGAACAGGAGGTTGGCTGGAAAGAGGACCGCCACCAGCACGGGCAGGGCCGCGCCGGCCCCGAAGCTGGCGGCGGACGCCATGGCCGCCTGCAGCGGCCTGGCGGTCGTCGCCTCGGAAATGCCGAGCTCGTCCCTGGCGTGCGCCTGGAGCGCGTCCTTCGCCATCAGCTGGCGCGCCACTTCGCGGGCGAGGTCCGGCTGCAGCCCGCGCTGGACGTAGATGCCGGCGAGCTCGCGTTCCTCCGCCGCGACGTTGCCGGCCAGCTCCTGCCGTTCCTTGACGAGGTCGGCCTTCTCGGTATCGGCCTGCGAGCTCACCGACACGTACTCGCCCGCCGCCATGGACATGGCGCCCGAGACCAGCCCGGCGATGCCGGTGATCACGATCTGGCCGTGCGAGGCCGCGGCGGAGGAGACGCCAATGATCAGGCTGCCGGTCGAGAGGATGCCGTCGTTGGCGCCCAGCACCGCGGCCCGCAGCCAGCCAATGCGGTCCATGTAGTGGTGTTCAAGATGTCGGCGCGGCATTGGGACACCCCCGATCGTTGAGGTCCACTTCTCTCGGACACTGGCCGCGCGATCGTGGCGCGAGATCGGCGCGCGCCGCAACAGGAAGCCGCCGCCGGCAGAACTACCATGCCTACCGCTTGCGCTTCAGCGCCACGTAGAGGGCGCCTTCGCCGCCGTGGCGGCGGTGGGCCTCGGAGACCCCGGCGACGTGGTCGCGGATAGGCGCCTCGGCCAGCCAGTCGGGGACGCGGCGCTTCAGCACCCCGTCGCCGCCGATGCCCTTGCCGGTGACCACCAAAATCGCGCGCCAGCCGTTGTCGACGGCGCGGCGGACGAAGGCGGCCAGCGTGGCGCGGGCCACATCCTGCGTCATCCCGTGCAGGTCGATCCGCGCGGCGATCGCGTCGCGCCCACGCGTCAGCCTGCGGTGCAACGCCGCATCGATGGCCGCGGGCGGCAGCGGCGCGTCCCTCAGCGAGGCGTCCCTCCCCGTCATCACTGCGTCCCTCCCCTTCATGGCGAGGGCAGGCCGGTGCGCAGCGCCGGCCGGGTGGGGGTGTTTGGGGACGGGCTGCGGCGCTACAGGTTTGGCGTTCTGCGATTTGGCGGCAGCTTCAGACACCCCCGCCCGGATCGCTTCGCGATCGGCCCTCCCCACAAGGGGGAGGGACACGCGCTTGGGGGACGCGGCGGGACGCGCCAGCGGCCGGACGGTCGAGGTGACGACCGCCCAGAGGCGCAGGTCCTCGATGTCGGGCGCGCCTTTCAGCGGTCGGCCGGGACGATGCGGTAGAGGCGCAGCGTGTGGCGCACGCGGGCGGCTTCCTCGCCGGCGGCGGCGCCGCGGCCGACGTAGAGGTCGGCGCGCACCTGGCCCTTGATCGCGCCGCCGGTGTCGAGCGCCGCGGTCAGCCGGTGATAAGCGGGCCGCGCGCCGTGCAGGGTCGGGTCCTCGGCGTCGATCCAGAGAAGCTCGCCGTAGGCGTGGGCGGCCGGATCGACCGCGACGCTGCGGCCCGGGATCAGCGCCTGGCCCGAGGCGCCGCGCGGCTCGCCGCCATCATCCGTGACGAAGCGGAAGAAGATGTAGCGCGGATTGGCCTCCATCGCCGCCTGCGCCTCCGGCCCGCGGTGCGCCGTCAGCCAGTCGTGCACGGTCCCCGCGTCGGACGGCGCCAGCCGGTGCTCGGCGATCAGGGTCTGCGCGATCGGCACGAAAGGCTGGCCGTTGGAGCCGGCGTAGACCGCCCGCGCCCGCCCGCCGTCCGGGAAGATCAGCACGCCCGAGCCCTGCACCTGCAGGAAGAACAGGTCCTCCGGCCGCATCCAGGCCAGCGCGTCGCCGGCCGGCCAGCGGTCGATGCCGGCGCGGTCGGGCGCAGCGGCCGGGTCGCGCGGCGCCGGGCGCACTGGGGCGCTGTAGGTGGCGTCGCGCCGCCAGCGCGCCTCGTAGGTCGGGGCGAAATAGCCAGTCAGCAGGCCCTCGCCGCCGATCGGTTCGGCGCGGAAGCGTCGCTCCAGGAAGGCGCGCGCCTCGGCGTCGCCCAGCGCCGGCCTGGCCTCGGCCTCGGCGCAGGCGCGGCTGGCGGAGAGTTGCGGCGAAGCGGCGCAGGCGCGCCGCACGACGGCGAATGCGGCGGCGTGGTTCTCGGCGTCCCAGCCCGGCAGGCTCGACATCGAGGCGATCGGCCCGGACGGCGCGACGACGTGCGGCGTTGCGGGGGAAACCGGCGCCGGCGGCGGCAGGGAGGTGTGCGCACAGGCTGCCAAGAAGAGCGTCGCCAGGCTTGCCGCTGCGCTCCCCCGCCAGCGCATGTTCGGTCTCAGGCCTCGGCGGGATCGACGTGGATCAGCGTCCAGTTCGGGTCGCGGCTGGTGAGGTTGCGCTGGAAGGTCCAGACCTCGGCCGTGCGCCGATCGTCCACCGCCTCGCCCTCCGGACCCTTGGAGCGGCTGCGGAACTCGGCCAGGAACCGCACCGAGGCCTTGGCGAGGTCGCCGATCACGCCGAGGCTCTCCAGGTCCGCGCGCGGGTCCTGCAGGAATTCCACCTGCTCGGAACGGCCCTCGCGCTCGCGCTCGGCCATGGCGGCCTCGAAGGTGGACATCACTTCGGGGGCCAAGAGCGGCTTCAGCGTGTTGCGGTCGCCGGCGGCGAACGCCTTGACCACCATCTGGAACGCCTGCCGGGCGCCTTGCATGAAGCGGGCGATGTCGAAGCTGGGGTCGCGGGCGCGCAGCGCGGCGAGGCCGGTCAGCGCCGCCGCTTCGGTGACGCCCGGCACGGGCGGCTGGGCGGCTTCGCGCGCCGCGGGGCTGGACTGGGCCGGGGCCAGATCCTCGGCCTGGCGCCCCACGCGCCGGCCGAGCACCGCGTAGAGCTGGAACAGCACGACGGCGGCCACGGCGGCCAGGATGACGAGTTCAACGACCTGCACAGATGGGCTTTCGACCAAATCGGCTCCGAACTCAATATAGGCGCGTCGCCGCGTCCCGTCAGGTCCCGACCTACCCGGCCCGCCTGACACGGACCCTGGGGGCCGTTGCGCGTCTCCGGGTCGCGTGTTAGCGCCCAGACACGCGCCCCTGACCAGCCAACCCCTCAACGCGAGCGACGTTCCGCCAGATGACCGACCTTCCGCCGCCCGGCGCCGACATTAATGGTCAGCAGGGCCCGCAGCCGCCCGGCGTGCGCATCCTCGCCCAGTTCATCCGCGATCTGTCGTTCGAAAGTCCGCACGCGCCGGAGTCGCTGCGCCCCGGCCCGACCCAGCCGCAGGTGGACCTCGGGGTCGAGCTGAACGCCCGCGCCCGGCCGGACCAACTCTACGACGTCGAGCTGAAGATGACCGCGCGGGCCGTGCGCGACACCGAGACGGTGTTCCACATCGAGCTGCTCTACGCCGGGCTCTTCCAGATCGTCGGGGTGCCGGAGCCGGACATCGAGCCGGTGCTGATGATCGAGTGCCCGCGCTTCCTCTTCCCGTTCGCGCGGCGGATCATCGCAGACCTCAGCGCGGAAGGCGGCTTCCCGCCGTTCATGCTGGAGCCGATCGATTTCGGCGGCATCTACGCCAGCCGCAAGGCCGCGGGCGAAACGCAGGTGGTGGGGCAAGCCTAGGGAGATACACGCGGCGGCGTGAGGCGATCCTTCCCCTCGCGGGAGCAGGAAAAGGCGCGGTGGCTCAGGCCAGCTCCAGCTCCATCTCCAGCCAGACCGCGCCCTCCTTCAGCACGTCCTTCACGAAGGCGGCGTGCGCCGCCCGTTCCTCGGCGGTCGAGCGCGGGCCGAGCGGGCGGGGGCGCGGGCCGTAGGCGACGGGCGCGGCGCTCTCCACCGAGCGGCGGGCGCCGACGATGGCGAGGTCGAGGCCGCGCTCGCGGCCGCCCTGCAGCTCCAGATAGACGTTGGCCAGGAGCTTGGCGTCGACCAGCGCGCCGTGCTTCTCGCGCTCGATCAGCGAGATCCGGAAGCGCTTACAGAGCGCGTCCAGCGAGTTGTACATGCCCGGGAAGCGCTTCTGGGCCATCGCCAGCGTGTCGATCCAGCGGGTCTCGACGAAGCCCGCGCGGCCGATGCGCTCCAGCTCGGCGTTGATGAAGTTGCGGTCGAAGGCGGCGTTGTGGGCGATCAGCGCCGCATCGCCGACGAACTCGATGAACGCTTCCACCACCTCGCCATCGCCGAACTTCGGCTTGCCGCGCAGGAAGGCGGTCGAAAGGCCGTGCACGCGCTCGGCCTCGGCGTCGATCTCGCGCTCCGGGTCGATGTAGCGGTGGAACGAACGGCCGGTCGGGATCAGGTCCTCGAGCTCGATGCAGGCGAGCTCGATCAGGCGGTGGCCGCTGAGCGGATCGAGGCCGGTGGTTTCCGTGTCGAGGACGATCTCGCGCGCCATTCGACCCTCACTGAGCCCGTTCGCGAGGCCTCGCAAGGCGCTCGCGCCAGTCCGGCCGCTTCAGCTCCGCGACGATGGCGCGCACCTGCTCGCGGGCGGGCTCCAGGCCACGCGAGGTGTCGACCACGAAGTGGGCGCGGGTGCGCTTCTCCGCGTCGGCCATCTGCTGGGCGAGGATGGCGTCGAGGCGTTCGGGGGTCATGCCTTCGCGGGCCAG
>Ga0134126_10012722_pt1 | contig 10622 bp, 7 predicted proteins | sample KB31752_FD_96881 | JGI IMG/M metagenome (GOLD analysis project Ga0134126, IMG submission 96881) | Terrestrial soil microbial communities with excess Nitrogen fertilizer from Kellogg Biological Station, Michigan, USA - KB3-175-2 | ecosystem: Environmental > Terrestrial > Soil > Unclassified ...
CTAGAAAGAACCGAGGTCGTGGAAATCGCGGAAAAGCCGAAGATTGACCGCACTTGCGGGTCCTGATATAGAAATGCGGCTTCAAAGCTGCTCCGCTCTTCGGGTCTCCCCAATACGCCCCTTTCAACGCCTGACGGAGTTACGACATGACATCGCTGCGGACCGTTCTTTCGCGTGGGGCGTACCGCGCCCTGGGGGGTGTAGTGCTTTCGTTGGTGATGGGCGCGACGGCGCATGCGCAGTCGGCCCCGGCGGCGCCAGCGGCCGGCGCAGCAGGCGCCCCGGTTCCGTCGGGCGCGCCGCCCGCTCCGGCTGACACGACGGCGGCCGCGCCGGCGGCCGGCGGCGGCGCCGACCAGGGGGCGTACACCGTGCGCCTCCGCTCCCTGGAGAAAAACGTCAACGAGCTGAAAGAGCAGATCTTTCGCACCAAGGCTCGGCTCAACCTCCTCAAGGAGACCGTGCTCGGCGGCGTCATCGGCGCCTCGCGCGCCATCATCCACCACAAGAACGAGATGGGGAGCTCTTTCCGCCTGGTCAAAGCGGCTTACGCGCTTGACGGCGTCCAGATCTACGCTAAGTCCGACGATACCGGAACGCTCGCCGAAATGACGGACTTCGACGTCTACAACGGCGCCATCCAGCCGGGATCGCACACGCTCTCGGTGGCGCTCACCTACCAGGGGAACGGGTTCGGCGTGTTCAGCTACCTCAAGGGATACAAGTTCAACGTCAAGTCGAGCCACACCTTCGTGGCCGGCGACTCGAAGACCACCAACATCACCGTGGTTGGTTACGAGAAGGGGAACATCACCACGCAGCTGTCGGACAAGCCGGCGGTCGACTTCCGGGTGAACGTCATTTCGGCAGGCGAGGGTGGGGCGACGGCGGCGGCGGCGCCGGCCAAAAAATAGTCCGCGTGCGCGATGAGAGAGCGGGAGGCTTCATATCGTTCTGACCGCCGTTCGCGCCCTGCGAACGGGTCGCAGGTCGGGTTCAAGTGGGGTCTCGCCGCGGCGCTCGCGCTGGGCGTAGCTCTCGTCACCTTGCCGGGTCGCGCCGCGCGCGCGGGCGACGAGATCGACGACACCGTCAAGAAGCTCGTCGACCTCGACCAGCGCGTCCACCTGATGTCGCTGGAGTTCAAGGAGGCGCCGCCGCCGGCGCCCGACGCCGCGGACCGGCGCGTGCTCGACGCGCAGGTGCAGCTGTCGGTGAAGAACTACGACGAGGCGGCGACCATCGCGCTCGACGTGGTCGAGAAGTACCCGAAGACGCGGGCCTACGACGACGCGCTCTACCTGCTCGGCGAGGCGCTGTTCCAGGGGCGCGACTACTATTCGGCGCGCCACTACCTGCAGGAGGCGGTGGCGAAGAACAACGGGTCGAAGCAGGAGCAGCAGGCGCTGCAGCGGCTGGTCGAGGTGGCGCTGCGGACGGGCGACTACGAGAACGTCGACGTCTACCTCAAGCGGCTCGAGAACCTGCCGGCCTCGGCGGTCGAGCCGAGCGTCCCCTACGTCCGCGCCAAGTACCTCTACTTCCGCGCCCGCTTCGACGAGGCCGCGGCGGTGTTCGCCGCCATCCCCAGCACCAACCCCTACTACTTCCAGGCGCGCTACTTCCTGGCGACCATCCAGGTCAAGCGGGGCGATCTGGCGGCCGCCTCGACGGCGTTCGACGACCTCCTCAAGCTGCAGCCCCCCGACGACACCGCCAAGGACATTCAGGACCTGGCGCGGCTGGCGATCGCCCGGATCTTCTACGAGCGCTCGCAGTTCGACAAGGCGATCGAGGTGTATCTCGCGGTGCCGCGGCAGTCGCGCTACTGGTCGGAGGCGCTGCGCGAGCAGGCCTGGACGTACATCAAGGCCAAGGACTGGCAGCGCGCCTACCGCTCGGTGAACCTGCTCTTGCTCTACGATCCGGACACCGCCGACGCGCCCGACCTGCGGCTCCTCGAGGGGAACCTCGAGCTGCGGATGAACAACTTCTATCTGGCCAGCGACGAGTTCAGCAAGGTGCGCGACGAGTTCGAGCCGATCCACCGCCAGCTGCAGCAGGTCATCGTCAAGTCGCAGACCGATCCGGCCTACTTCGACGCGCTGGTCGGCAAGAGCCTCGACAAGTTCGACATCGGCGTCTTCGTTCCGCCCACCGCCGCCAAGTGGGTCAAGGCCGAGCCGGACGTGGCGCGGATGATGTCGCTGGCCTCGGACGTGGGCGAGATGCAGCGGGATCTCGCCGACAGCCAAAAGCTGGTCGAACGGATCGAGCACGCCATGGAGGGCGCCGGTCGGGTCGGCATCTTCCCCGACCTGGCGGCGGCCCGCACCAAGTCCGTCGAGGCGATGAACCAGGTGGTCTCCACCCGCGAGACGTTCGAGGCGAAGATCCGGGCCATCATCGATCCGGTGTTGACGGCCGACGAGCGCAAGCAGCTCGATCAGCTGGCGATCCAGCGCGACGGCTACGCGCGCCAGGCCTCGAACCTGCCGACCACCGACGAGGGGCTCCAGCAGCACGAGCGGACGATGAAGGACCGCTTCGGGGACCTCGACAAGCAGGTCTCGGAGATGAACGTCGAGATTCAGTCGCTGGAGGCGCAGCTGGTGGCCCTCGAGCAGTACTACCGGGTGTCGCGCTCCGAGCAGAAGATCCGCCCGGAGGACATCGAGGCGCCCGTGCACGACATGCGCACCGCGATCGAAGAGCTTCGCGCCATGCACGACAAGCTGCGCGAAGAGATCGCCGACGCCACCCGCGAGGCCGGCGCCGCCGGCTCGACCGGCGAGGCGGAGCGCGAGGCGGCCAAGAAGCTCTCCGACGTGCTGGCGCAGGAGCTGGTCATCGAGCGGCAGGCGGCGGCGCGTCTCAGCGGGACCGACCGCGCCCAGGTCGACCGGGTGAACGACGTCCTCTCCCGCTGTGACGCCATCGCCAGCCAGCTCGACGTCTTCGACAAGCGGGTCGACGGTCAGGCCACCGTCCGGCTGGCGATCGTGAGCCGCTATTTGACCGCCGAAAAGGAGGAACTGGCGTCGGCGGGCGACAAGCTGGGCGGCATCCTCGACGAATCGAAGTCGCTCGGCGGCGGTCTCGCGCAGGCGATGTTCACCAAGGTCGCCGACAAGTTCTACGACCTGGTCGTCCGCTCCGACGTCGGCATCATCGACGTCTCCTGGGGCCTCAAGGACGAGAAGACCCAGGCGGTCACCAAGCTGACCAACCTCAAGAACCTCGAGCTCAAGGCGCTCGACGAGGACTTCCGCAAGGTGTTGGAGGACGACAAGTGAGGCGGCGCCCGGGCAGTCGAAGTCAGATGATTGCGCGCCCCCTGGCCCTGGCGCTGGCGGGCTGTCTGCTGGCGGGCGTCACCGTCGATTCGCGCGCGGCGCGCGCCGCCACTGCGCCGGCCGCTGCGGCGACCACCCCCATCGATCCGCGGCTGCTCGACGACATGGCGAAGGACGTCCAGCACTTCGCCGACATGGTCACCGAGTACCGGAGCACGGCGCGGTCGATCCTCAAGCGCGCCTACCAGCAGAAGATCAAAGAGATCAACGCCAAGTACGACCAGCAGATCGATCTCGACGATCAGGAGGCCAAGGACCGCCGACGCGACGCCATCGCGATGTTCGAGGCCTTTCTGCTCAAGTACCCGAACGACAAGCGCTGGACGCCGGACGCGATGTTCCGGCTGGCCGAGCTCTACTACGAGAAGTCAGCCGAGGAGTACCTCGACGCCGACGAGGCCTACAAGAAGGCGATCGACGGCCCCAACCCGCCGACCACGCCTCCGCCGCGCGTCGACTACACGCCCACGATCAACCTCTACCGGCGGCTGCTGACCGAGTTCCCCAACTACCGCTTCCTCGACGCCACCTACTACCTGCTCGGCTTCTGCTTGGGCGAGATGGGCGAGGACGCGCAGGCCAAGCAGGCCCTGCTCGCGCTCGTCTGCGCCAACAAGTACAAGCCGCTCGACCCTCCGGCGCCGGCGCCGACGACACCGATCAAGATCGGTCCCAACAAGGGGCTCAGCGAGGCGGCGGCCGCCGCCGCCGACGATGCGCCGTACAAGGGGTGCACGCCGGTCAAGAAGGACTCCAAGTTCCTGCCCGAGTCGTGGACGCGCATCGGGGAGTTCCACTTCGACCAGCCGAGCGAGCTCAAGCTGGCGATCGCCGCCTTCCGCAAGGTCCTGACGTTCAAGGACTCGCCCTACTACGATCGCGCGCTCTACAAGCTCGCCTGGTCGTACTACCGCGACAACCGGTTCCCCGAGGCGGTGCGCGAGTTCGACAACCTGGTCAAGTTCGCGGACGAGCGCACGGCGGAAGGGAAGAAGGTCGGGTCCGACCTGCGGCCCGAGGCGGTGCAGTACCTGGGTGTCAGCTTCGCCGAGCCCGACTGGGACGGCGACACCCTCCCCGATCCGATCACCGGCCTGCAGCGGGCGCTCGACTTCTACAAGGGGCGTGAGAACGAGCCGCACGTGCGCGAGGTCTTCCAGCGCCTCGGCGACATCTACTTCGACCAGACGAAGTACCAGGACGCCATCGCCGTCTACAAGACGCTGCTGCAGAAGTGGCCGTATTACAGCGACGCGCCCAAGGTGCAGGACCGGATCGTCCACGCCTACGAGAAGGACCGCAACCTGGTGGCGGCCGCCAAGGAGCGCGAGCTCCTCGGCCGTAACTACGCCAAGGGGACCGACTGGTACCAGCACAACAGGGAGAACCCCGACGCCGTCGCGGCCGCGCTGGAGCTGGCCGAGGACGCGCTCCTGACGGCGGCCACCAACGTCCACGCCGGCGCGCAGGCCTGCAAGACCAAGTGGCAGGAGACCCCCAAGGACACCGCCAAGCTGGAAGAGTGCAAGAAGCTCTATGCCACCGCGGCCGAGCTTTACGAGAAGTACCTCAACTCCTACCCCAACTCGAAGCGCTACTACGAGTTCTCCGCCTTCTTCGCCGACGCGCTCTACTACTCCGGACAGCTGCCGCAGGCGATCGCCGCCTACAAGACGGTGCGTGACTCGATCCTGGACAACAAGTACCAGGAGGACGCCGCCTTCCGGATGATCAAGGCCTACGAAGAGATCATCGCCGACCTGAAGGCGCAGAAGAAGATCGTCGATCCGCCGATCCCCGACGAGAAGAACACCAAGCCGCCGGTCGTCGCCGTCCCGATGCCGGAGATCTACAAGAAGTACCTCGACGCCATCGACTGGTACGTGGCGAACGTCAAAAACGACCGCGTCCCCGATCTCAAGTACGCCGCGGCGGTCATCGTGCTGCGCTACAAGGACTGGCCCGCGGCGCGCGAGCGTCTCGGCGCCATCACCAAGCAGTACTGCGGGACCAAGGCCGACGTCGGCTTCAAGGCCTACGACGCCATCCTGCAGACCTACTTCATCGACTACAACGTCGAGGACGAGGAGCAGAAGGACTGCGCGCTCGGGCAACTCCTGACCGTCGTCGACCAGTTCGGCGAGTCGGCCTGCGGCAAGGCGCCGGAGGCGAAGCCGTACCTGGCGCGCATCGCGCAGATCAAGTCCTCGGTGAAGACGACCATCATCACCAAGCGCCTGCAGCTGTCGATGGAGAACGAGGAGAAGGGGACGCACAAAGAGCTGGTGATGTGCCAGTCGGGCCCGGGCGGCATCGCCATCGTCACCGGCGTCGCGGGTCCCACGACCGCCACGGCCAAGCCGGGCGAGAAGCAGCCCCAGAATGGGAAGCCGGGCCCGAGCAAGATCTCCACCGAGCTCGACGCGGGCCTGGCGCTCGACCTCATCGACGTGGTCAACGCCAACCCCAAGGATCCGGGCGCGCCGACCGCGCTCAACAACGCCTGCGTCATCTACGAGAAGCTGTTCCAGTTCGGCCAGGCGACCCAGTGCTACGAGCGCCTCTACAAGGACTACCCGGACTCCGAGTGGGGGAAGGAGGCGCTCTGGAACGCCTCGCGCAACCACTACCGCTTCTTCGAGTTCGATCAGGCCGTCAAGGGCTACCTGACGGTCGCGCAGGATCCGAAGTTCGCCGGCTCGGAGCACCGCAAGGAGGCGCTGGGCCTGACGGCCTCGCTGCTCGACAACGACCAGCAGTACGCCCGCGCGGCCGACATGTACAAGAAGTACTCGGAGACGCTGACCGACAAGCCGAGTGACAGCGCGCAGGCCTACTTCTTCGCCTGCAACGCCTACGAGAAGGCCAAGGACACCGGGAAGCAGGTCGCCTGCCTCAAGGACTTCATCAAGAAGTTCGACAAGAAACAGGAGGCCGGCGAGTACGTCGTGCAGGCCTACATGAAGCTGGCGGTGGTCGCCGAGCAGAGCTCGCGGAACAAGAACGACGTGCTCAACGCCTACAAGCGCGTGCGGGACGAGTTCATCAGCCGCAAGCTGCCGCCCGCCACGCCGGCCGCCGGGTTCGCCGCCAAGGCCGACTTCATGATCATGGAGGAGAAGTTCAAGGCCTTCCAGAAGAAGGAGCTGAAGTTCGGCAGCAAGCCGGAGCAGGTCAAGAAGACCTTCGACGCCTTCACCGCGGAGGCGAAGCAGCTCAACGAGGACTACCAGAAGATCTGGAACTACAAGGACGCCACCTGGACGCTGGCCTCGTTCCTGCGCACCGGCGACGTCTACTACGAGTTCGCCCAGAAGCTGATCAAGGCCGCCGACAACCCGCCCGACGATCTCAAGAAGCTGGCGCGGCAGGCCTGCAAGCTGAACCCGGACGACTGCGGCGTCGTCGAGGGGCAGTACAAGGACGCCATCTATCAGTTCGTGACGCCCGTCGAGGACGAGGCCAAGAAGCGCTGGAAGCAGACGCTGGAGCGCGCCTCACAGCTGGGCGTCACCAACGACTACGTCAAGAAGGCGCGCGAGAACCTCTCGAGGTACCTCCCCGACGAGTTCCCGTTCGTCAAAGACGAGCGAATCGGCCTGGAGTATCCATGAAAATGGAACTCCGGCTTTCCCGCCGTTGTCTCTCCATCATGGCCCTGATGACGGCGAGCATCGTCGCCTCCCCGCTGGCCGAGGCGCGTCGCGAGCCGCCACCCGCCGTCATCCCGACCGAGGAGACGGCCAAGGCGGAGCAGCTCTTCAAGTCGGGCCGTTATCCCGAGGCGGTGGCAGAAGCCAAAGCCGCGCTGACCAAGAACGAGCGCTACACGCCGGCCATGCTGGTGATGGCCAAGTCCTTCTACAAGCTCCACAAGTACGAGTGGATGAAGAAGCTGTGGGAGATGATGCAAGCCAACGGCGCCTCGAACGCCGAAAGGGCGGAGATTTATCAGCTTCTGGCGTTCCTCGAGGTCGACCAGAAAAACATCCCTGGCGCCATCGAGCTCTTCAAGAAGGCTGCCGACGCCAAACCGGATGACGCCGTCGTTTGGAGCAACCTCGGGGCGCAGTACCTGACGGCCAAGAACTACACCGAAGCGACCCCCGTGCTGGAGAAGGCGGCCAACCTTCAACCGGGGTTCGCCAAGGCTCATCTAAACCTGGGCGACGCCTACCGGGGAGACAAGGAATACGAAAAAGCGCAGGCCGAGTATCAGCGCGCCCTACAGCTCTTTCCAAATTATGCCGACGCGGTGTTCAACCTCGGGATCCTGTACCTCGACGCGGACAAGTATCCGAACATGGACCTCTTCGCCAAAGAGAACACCGCGATTCAGTACCTACAGAAGTACAAGCAGATGATGGGCTCGACGCTCCCCGCGTCCGACCCGGCCGACGCGTACATCGCCGAGGCGCAAGACAAGATGAAGAAAGAGGAAAAGCGCCTCGACCGGCTGAAGAAGCAGCAGGAGCGCGAGGCGGCTCGGGCGGCCAAGAAGGCGGCCGACGACGCCAAGAAGGCGGCGGCCGCCCCCGGACAGGCCCCGGGCGCTGCGCCGGCCCCGGGTGCGCCGCCCGCTCCGGGCGCTACGCCCGCCGCCCCGCCGGCTCCCGCCGGCGCCGCGCCCGCCGCGCCGCCCAAGTAAGGGGAAAGCCAGGGGAGACCATGCGAACAATCACCATCACGTTTTTGGCGTTCGCGCTGGCCGTCGTGCTGGCCCCGGAGAAGGCGAGTGCCCAGGCGGCGGCTGCCCCCGCCAACGCGGCGTCCTCATCCAACGCGAACGCGGCCCCGAAAGTGAAGGTCGAGCACGGCGCGGGCGGGAAGAAGATTTACCGCATCACCGACGAGATCCGGATCGAAGGCAAGATCCAGAAACCCGAGGCCTTCTTCTTCTACCAGAAGTCCAGCATCAACTATGACTGGCAGGAGCTGAAGCAGGACTTCATCCCCAAGATTCTGGACAGCGTCTCGCGTTCACCGTTCTAGCCACACTGGCGAGAAGACGAGCAAATTGGACGAAGGGAACTGACGAATGGCGACCCAGGCAGCGGCCCGACAAGCGCAAGTGGGATCGGCTCCGAAGCCCAAGATCCTCCGGATCGGGATCATTCAAGGCGGACGTATCGTCGAGGAGCGCTTGGTCCGCAAGCGCGAGAACATCACCATCGGCCAGTCGGCGAAGAACATGTTCGTCGTCCCGTCGGAGGCGCTGCCGCGCAACTGGCTGCTCTTCGAGGCGAGTGGCAGCCAGTACGTGGCGCACTTCTCGGACGGGATGGACGCCCGCATCGCCGTCGGCAACGAGATCATCTCACTGTCGCAGCTCAAGCAGACAGGTAAGATCCAGAAGAAGGGGGCCAGCTGGCCGCTGCCGCTCGACGAGCGGTCGCGCGGGAAGATCTCGCTGGCCGACATGACGATCCTGTTCCAGTTCGTCACGCCGCCCCCGCCGCAGCCGCGCCCGCAGCTCCCCGCCTCCGTGCGCGGATCCGCGCTGACCGGCGTCGACTGGTTCTTCACCACCATCGCGGCCATCTCGTTCCTCTTCCACCTCATCTTCATCATCTACCTCCGCAGCGTCGACTGGCCGCGCAAGCCCGACATCGAGGCGGTGCCCGACCGCTTCGTGCAGATGGTGGTGAAAAAGCCCGAGGAGAAGAAGCCCGAGGAGAAGAAGGCGGTCGAGGCCAAGAAGGAAGAAGAGAAGAAGCCCGAAAAGAAGAAGGGCGCCGACGAGGCCGAGAAGAAGCCCAAGCATGAGCTGACCGACGAGGAAAAAGCGAAGCTGGCCGAGGAGAAGGCCAAGGCCGACGCCGAGCGCCGCGCCCGCCTGGCCGACCAGGTGAAGCAGACCGGCCTCCTCAAGCTGCTGGGCGCCAAGGCCGACGGCGAGGGGTCAATTGCCGACGTGCTCGGCAAGGGCGACGTCGACCGCGACCAGGAGAAGGCGTTCCAGGGCGTGGGCGGCGTCGGCGTGGCCAACAACAACGACCAGCTGCGCGGCATCAAGTCGGGCGGCACGGGCTCGGGGCGCGTGGCGGCCGTCGGCAGCCTGCGCGGCGGCGCCGGCATCGCGGGCGGCGGGACCGGCGAAGGAAAGGCCGAGAAGAAGGTCACGGGTGTCGTGAAGAGCGAGGCCCCGGCGGTCGACGGCGACCTCGATCCGGCGATGGTGGCCAAAGAGGTGCGCACGCGCCTCGGCGCCATCAAGGCCTGCTACGAGCGCGCGCTGAAGCGGAACCCGAACCTCAGCGGTAAGGTGGTCATCCACTGGACGATCACCCAGGCCGGAACCGTGTCCGGCGTCGACGTCGAACAGGACACCCTGGGCGACGCCGAGGTCGCGAGCTGCATCAAGTCGCTGATCGCGCGCTGGCGATTCCCGGCCCCCTCCGGCGGCTCGGTCGAGGTCTCTTTCCCGTTCGTGTTCCAGGCCTCACAGTAAGCCTCAGAAGTTAACGAGGACGTGACGGAGAGACGATCCCGACGGCACCAACAGAGCTACAGAACCGTCGGGTAAGCGCATCTCGGCCGTTGACACACCTTGATGCCATGCCTATAATCTCTTCCGTTATCATAAGTGTCTGATTTCCTTATAATTTCTCGGCAGTCTGGCGGTAGCAGGGCGACGAAAGGACTGGCGCTGTGGTCAAAACAAACCTCTTAATCGCGACGGCGACGATTCTCATCGGGGGGAGCGTCTTTGCCCAGGCTCCTGCCGCGCCTGCCGCGCCGCCTCCGCCCGGCGCTCCGGGCGGCTCCGTCGACCTCTCGGTCAAGCAGCGTCCCGTGCTGACGCCTGCCGAGATGACCAATCAGGCGAAGGAATACTTCAAGGGAATGGGCGACGTCCTCAAGCGCATCCAGACCCTGCAGGACCAGGCCAAGCGCGAGAAGGACATCATCCGGCTCAACTGCGTGACCGACAAGCTGGTCCAGGCGCGGGTCAACGTGAACATCGCCGAGCAGTCGATGGCCACCATGCAGGAGAGCATCGCCCGCAGCGACGAGGGCGAGGAGACGCACGAGTTCACGCGCCTAACCATCGTGAACCAGAAGGTCACTGTTCTGGGAGCCGAGGCGGAGAACTGCATCGGCGAGGATCTCAGCTTCGTCGGCGCCACCCGCGTCGACGTCGAGGTCGACCCGAACATCCCGCAGTACGACCCCACCCAACCGGGCAGCCCCTTCATCGACATCACACGGCCCCCTGAGGCTAGCCCGATCAACTGACCGTCACGCGCGCCCCCTGCGCCGGTC
>Ga0134126_10012723_pt1 | contig 10621 bp, 6 predicted proteins | sample KB31752_FD_96881 | JGI IMG/M metagenome (GOLD analysis project Ga0134126, IMG submission 96881) | Terrestrial soil microbial communities with excess Nitrogen fertilizer from Kellogg Biological Station, Michigan, USA - KB3-175-2 | ecosystem: Environmental > Terrestrial > Soil > Unclassified ...
CGCAACGGTTTCCTTTCGCTGCTTTCAATCAGTTTCATTCCGGAATGGTATTCCCACGCGCCGAGCGGGAATTTGGCTTCCTCCGGCGCATCGTCGTCCTGCTGATCCACGAAGGTGCCGGAATAGGCGATGATGCGACGGAACAAGTCGGGCCGGAACCAGCCCATCGTCAACGCGGCCGCGCCGCCGGAACTGCAACCGATCACAGCATGTCCCCACGGGTTGGCCGTGAAGGCGATGTGCGGGTAGGCGGCCTTGACGTCGGCGTTGTTGAGCACCGCCGGCAGGACTTCGTCGTTGATGAACCGGGCCAGCCGGTCGGACATGGTGTCGTATTCGAGACCGCGCTCGCTGTTCTTGCCGTCGTTACCGCCGTTTTCGACCGCGATCGCGATAAACGCCGGCAGGCTGCGGTTCGGATACTTGGAGATGGTCAGGTTGTCCAGCGCGTTGCGCACCAGGCCGAGTTGACCCGGCCCGTCATGGATGATGAGAAAGGGCGCCCTGGTGCCGTCCTTGTACGCGGCCGGCACATAGACGAAGATTTTCCGTTCCTTGCGCACGGCCTTCTTGTCCGGCTCGAGCGTGGTGTCGTCGCCCTTGAAAATTTTGCTGTCTGCCAGGGCCATCGAGAACTCGAAGTTCTTTCCCTTGGGATTGCCCTTGTCCGTGAGATCGGGGTCCGTCTTGTAATCGGGACCGATGGTAAAATCCCCGTTGCCTTGCGTGCCGGGGTTTTCGGTGTACGTATCGGCAGCCGATCCTTTGTGGGCGGACAGACCGACGATTCCAACGGCCACACAGGAAGCACAAAGCGAGAAGAATTTGGGTTTCAGCATGGACAAGGACTTAGAGCATTTGGGAGAGGATTCAAGCGGGAAGTGGTTTCGGGTTCGGCGAGGGGCGCATCTCAGTTTCTTGCAAGTAGCTCGGCAAGAAAATTCCGACCGGGTTTTAGGAGCGCGGTTGTGGCGAAGCCCAGCCGCAGCAAGTCCGAATTCACAAATGCTCCGGACAATTCTATTCACGCTGGTTTGGCATTGCCGAACCCGCTGCGACTGGTCCTGTGGACACAGTCGCGCTCCATTGAAAATCCTAACGGAACTCCGTCACAGCCCAAGGGCTGCAAGAAAGTCAGATGCGCCCTTCGGCGGGTAACCACCGTTTGTTGCGGAGAGAAGAGAACAACGCATGATTCAAATTAAGATTTCGCGTTGTGGATTTCCGCCCGGCTTACTCCGCCCGTCCGGTCAACTGCGGCTGTTTTGTCGGTCCAAACGCCACGTTGGCTTCCGAGTCCAACGTTACCTGGTCGCCGTCAAACTTCAGGGTGAGCGTCGTCTGGAAGGGCGTTTCGTACGCGCACAGTTTAATCACGCAGGTGTTATCAGCCGGCCACGCGAATGTGCCCGCGGTCGGTTCGTCGGGAAATTGCGCCAGCCGCCCTCCCAGCAGCGGCGCCCGGGATTTCTTCCATTCCTGATGGCCGCAGGGGATCGTGACTTCCTTGCCGTTCATCCGGGCCGTGAGCGTCAGCGTCTTGCCGGAATCCGACGACGTGAGCGCCAGGCTTCCGATCTTTTGGTCGTTGTCGGGAAAGACAAATTTGCGATTCAGAGTTTTGCCAGCCAGGGGAGATGTCGCTGCACCTTGGGCGGGGCGAAGTTCAAGATGCGAAAGTTTCTCTGTCAGTTGCTTGCCGGCAGCGCTGTCGGCCTTCAGTTTCTTCGCTTGGAACGCGGGCAGCAGCTTGTCCCAAATCACGTTCAGCACGGCCTGCATGTCCTTGACGCCGCTGGTGATCGCCACCACCGCGTCCTGATCAGGCATGACCACGCAATACTGCCCGAACGCGCCGTCGCCGCGATACGCATTGTGCCGACAGCGCCAGAATTGGAAACCGTAACCTTGATTCCAATCGCTCTTCGGATTGCTGCCGTTCGAGGTCTGTTTCGACGTGGCCATCGCCACCCATTCGGCCGGGAGCAGTTGCCTGCCGTTCCAACTGCCGCGTTGCAGGTAAAGCTGGCCGAGCTTCGCGATGTCCTCCGTGCGCACGCGCAGCCCGTAACCGCCCAGGGAAATGCCCTGAAAGTTCGTGTCCCAAACCGGGTGCTCGATGCCGAGCGGCGCAAACAGGCGCGGCCGGAGAAAATCGAGAACGGTCTGGCCGGTGACCTTCTGGACGATCGCCGACTGCATGAATGTGGCCGCGGTGTTGTATTTGAAGTGAGTGCCCGGCAGATGCGGCACCGGCTGGGCGAGAAACGACTTCGGCGAGACAACATCCGGCGCCGCGGACGGCTCGTCCTGATGGCCGGTGGACATCATCAGCAGGTCGCGCACGCGCATGGCTTTGAGATTAGCGCTTGGGTTCTCCGGCGCATCGTCGGGGAAAAATTTCAGGACCTCGTCGTCGATGCTCAATTTTCCCTCCGCGACTGCAAAGCCCACGGCGGTCGAGGTGAAGCTCTTGCTCAACGAGTAGAGCACGTGATTGTGTTCCGCGTCGTAGGGAGCCCACCAGCCTTCGGCGATCACTTGGCCATGGCGCACGACCATCAGACTGTGCATGCCGTCGATCTGCTGATCGAGCGCGTTCGCAAGGTCCAACATCGCGGCGGAGGAAACACCCTGTGCTTCGGGAGCGCTGCGTGGTAAAGGGCCGGCGGCGTGCGACGCGGGCACAGTTCTGGCCAGAAGGACGACGAGGAGGCAGAATCGGGTCAAGTTATTCATGGGAGATCGGATCGCTTCTTATCGAACGGCGGGCGGGCTGTCACGAACGGAATTGTCGGAAGCGAACCACCCCACCGCATTTACCACGAGGGAAATCCGGGGTGATCAGACTTATTTCTGTTGGGACGCCGGGGATTCAACGCGGTAAAGATCAGTCTTCGTTCTCAAATAGAACGCTTTGCCGGACACCGCGGGCGACGCCATAAAACCATTCGCCAGTGTGTTGGTTGCGAGAACCTCGAAAGTGCGGCCAGGTTTGAGAACGGTGGTCGTGCCATCCTGACTGAAGAAATACAGCCGGCCGTCCGCGTAGATCGGCGAGGCGGCGTATTTGCCGCCGATGCGTTCCGTCCAAACCACGTGGCCCGTGGCAGCATCGACGCAGGTCACGAAGCTCTCCTCAGCCGCCGTGTAGATGAGACCATCCACCAGAAGCGGCGAGGCGTATTTGCCCACGTGGGTGTTGAGTTTCCACACGACATGCGTATCGGTCACGTCGCCGTGACCGTCGGGCTTGACCGCCCAGAGTTCCCTTTTCATCAGGCCCGTGACCAGGAAGACCAGGCCCTGCCCGTAAACCGGCCGGGGCGCGACCGACCAGTCGTTGTATTGAACCTTCCAGAGCTCCTTGCCGCTTCGCGGGTCGTACCCGTAAGCCGCCTTGGCGCCGGAGCTGAACATTTGAGGTGTTCCTCCGACGTTCGCGATCAAGGGCGTGCTGTGGGCCTTGCGCAAATCACCATCCCTGGCCATCGGTCCCGGCACATTCTCGTCGTTCCATGCGACCGAGCGGTTTGTTTTCCAGACGGTCTCGCCGGTTTTCTTGTCGAGAGCGGCGATGTACTGGAGATCGGCGCCGTCGAACGTCAGGATCAACAGGTTCTCGAAAGCGATCGGCGACGAAGAGGCGCCCCGGTAATGGCGGCAGGGCAGATCGTTTCGTTTCCAGAGAACCTTGCCCGTGGTTGTGTCGAGACACGCCGTCCCGACGCTGCCGAAATGAACATACAGCCGGCCCGGTTCGATCACGGGCGAGGGCGTCGCGTAGCAATTCATGGAAGCGCCGTTTCCCAGCGGCTCGGGGTTGTCAGTGTGAATCACCTTTTCGTTGAAGCGAACCTTGCCGGTGTCCGCGTCCGCACCGATGACGAAGTAATCGTGGCCGTCCTCGGTCGCCGTGGTCAGCCAGACCTGTCCGCCCATGACCACCGGAGTGGACCAGCCGCGATACGGAATCTCCGTTTTCCATTTGATGTTGTTGGTCTCGCTCCAGTGCAGCGGAAGACCGACGGGTTTGGAGTCCACCGGCGCGGAGACATGGCCGTCCCCGGTGGGCCCGCGGAATTCCGGCCAGTCGGCCAGCGCGGACGGGCAGTCAACGGCGAGCAGCGCCAGCGCAGAAAGCAATCCGCAGTGTCTGATAACCGCGGACGCTTTTTCGGAATAGAAGGACGGGCCTTTGGTCGGGTTCATGGCGGCAGGGTAAAAAGGACGTTGCGCGAAGTCAACGACGCCGGCCTCTGCGTGCGATCAGGGGGCCGCCATCATTGCACGCCCGATGGGATTGTCACTTGAGGTTTGTGGCCGCATCTGTCCGGAAAAAGCGCCCGACCTAGGGCGTGGCCAGATGATGCGACCGTGCCCGGACATAACTCACGTCCTCGCGGTCGCTCGGCGCCGGATGAGGATTGGACATGAGCCCGGGCGTCGTGGTCCGCAGCGCCGGCTTCTTCCACCGATGCGCTTCGGAATGGCTGTCGGCGAAGGAGAGCACTCCGGTTTTCCGATCGTGAAGAGCACCCGGAGCCGTGAAGAAACTCTGCGTGTTGGAGACGGGGATTTCAAACGGGGTGTAACAAATGCTGAGCGGCTCCGCGTCGATGAACACAAAGAGATCCGACGGCCTGCCAAATTCGGAACCGCGTTTGTAAAACGTCACGGGAGGGACGGGCGCGTACTGCTCCACACCGCCGTTCAGATAATCATTCATCGAATAGCTCCGCAATTTGGGGACGCGCCGGTTCCCCACGGTATAGACGGTCCGTTCCGCGGGACACCTGTACACCGACGCGGCTTTGAGGTACGCGGCGAACGCGGCCCGTTTGGGATCAATCAGCGCGTTCGTGTCGGTGAAGCCCGGAGTGGCTCCGTGGATGGTGCTTTCGACCCAGTTCAATCCGCCTCCCTTGGGCGGAGCCCCGCGCACGTTCGAGGGGAGTCTGGTGTTGTTGTCATCCTGGTAAAAGGTCCAAGTGAGCAGCAATTGCTTGTGATTGTTGAGACAGGCGATCCGCAACGCCTGCGACTTGGCCCTGGCCAGGGCCGGCAGCAACAGGGCGGCAAGAATGGCGATGATGGCGATGACGACCAGCAGCTCAATCAGCGTGAAGCCGCGGCGGTCGGTTGAAACCATGCCGCAGACTGGACGGTTTGATGCATTTAGCCAAGGTCCAAAAGCGCCCTGCCGGCAAAAGGCACCCGGTCCTTTCCGCTCGTGGAACAGGGGAAGCGTTTCGTCGGACTCCTGGAATACTGTGCGTCGGAGATGCCAGGCGCGGGGTCTGGCACGACCTGGAGAGCAATGGGGGTTCACTCCTTCCGGCCATCACCGGCGGCGCCGTTGCCGGCTGAATTTCGCGCCCGAATGAGAGGACGGAATCTGCGGCTGCGCGGGTTGCGACCGGTATTTTTGCGGTTGATTTTGAAAGCGTGATTGCGGGCGCGGGGAGTGACGCTCCTTGGGACGATGGCGGTCGTCGCGTTCCTTTCTTTCTTCGCGGGCCAGCCGGAAATCCACCTGCTTCTTGAAGCTGTCCACGCTGGCAATCTGCACCCGCGCCTGGTCGCCGAGGCGGATCACACGGCGATTGCGCCGTCCGGTCAACTGGCCGCGCGCCTCGTCGAATTCGTAGAAGTCATCCGCGAGGCTGGAGCAGTGAACCAGCCCGCTCATCGCGAGGCCGGGCACATCCACGAAAAAACCGAAGTTGCGCACGTCGGTTACCAGCGCGGGATACACCGGCGGTTTCGCCATCCGCAACTGCGCCTTGAGGAACGCGTACATCTTCACGTCCTTGCTGTCGCGTTCGGCGTCGGCGGAATTGCGTTCCGTGTCGGAGACATGCCCGGCGGTTTCCTCGAGGGAATGCGCCGGTCCCTGGCTCTTTTCAAACAGCGCGCGATGCACCACGAGATCGGCGTAGCGGCGGATCGGCGAGGTGAAGTGCGTGTATCTGGCCTTGGCGAGGCCGTAATGACCGAGCGGTTCGACCGCGTAACGCGCGCGCATCAGTGACCGGAGAAAACCAATCTTCAGCGCCGCCCCGATAGGTATGGTGTCGAGCTTCTGCAACAGCTTCGAGACCTCGGGGCGCCGGGTGAGATTGCCGCACGGGATTTGATGGCTGAGCACGTCTTCGCGAAATTCGTTCAGACGCCGTTCGTCCGGTTCCTCATGCACGCGATAAATCGCCTTCTGGCGCTGGCTCATCAGCCGCGCGGCCACGGCTTCGTTGGCGAGCAACATGTATTCCTCGATCAACTGATGCGAGACGTCGTTCTCAATCTTCTCGATGCACAACACGCGGCCCCGGTCGTCCAGCCGGATTTTCGTTTCGGGAAAATCCAGCGCGAGCGATCCGTCCTTGAAGCGCCGCCGCCGGATCTTTTGCGCCAGTTCATGCGCGTCGTGCAGCATTCGTTCGATGCCACCCTGTGGCGGGCGCTGCAGGATCTCGAACACCTCCCGGTAGGTGAAACGCCGTTGCGAATGAATCACCGCCGCGTAAAACCTCGTGCTCAACACCCGGCCATCGTCCGACACCAGAAACTCGACGCACTTGGTCAGGCGATCCGCGTCCGGCTTCAGCGAGCACAGTTCGTTGCTCAACGCCTCCGGCAGCATCGGGATGACGCGGTCGACAAGGTAGGTCGAATTGCCGCGTTTGCGCGCTTCCACGTCAAGCGCGCTGCCGGGCTTCACGTAGTGCGACACGTCGGCGATGTGGACCCGGAGCCTCCATTGATCCTGCGAGGCGCGCTGCAGGCAAATCGCGTCATCGAAATCCTTGGCGTCGTCCGGATCAATCGTGACGACCTGGTGCCGGCGACAATCTTCGCGCCCGGCCAGCTCCTGCGGCGCGACAGTCGTCCCGATGGCGCGCGCCTCGGCGAGGACGTTTTTCGGAAAGTGCAACGGGAGCTGGTACTGGCGCAGGACGGACAGCATGTCCACGCCCTCCGCGTCCGGCGGGCCGAGGACCTCGACGACCTGTCCTTCGGGATTGGAGTTCCGCGTTTTCCATTCCTGTAACTCGACCACGACCTTGTCGCCGATGTTTGCGGGCCGGCCCACGTCGCGCGGTTCAGGCACATAAATATCGTGCCGCATGCGCGGGTCATCGGGAATCACGTAAAGAAACTGCCGTCCGCGTTGGAGCGTGCCGACGATCTGCGTCCGTTTCCGCTCCAGGATGCGAATCACTGAACCCGTCTCCTGCGCGGCGCCGCGCTCGGGTCGCAAGCCGCGCGGCCGGACCTCGCGGCGCACCAGCACGCGGTCTCCGTGCAGCGCGGTGGCCGTGGCGTTCTCGGGAATCATGATCTCCTTCAACCCCGCATCGTCGGGCTGCAAAAAGCCCTTGCCCTGACGATTGATCTGAATCCGGCCCGGAATGAGATCGGCCTCCCGCGATTGGATGTAGCGATTGCCTTTCGTGCGAGCGATCCGTCCCGCCTGTTCGAGTCCGCGCAGCACGCGCTGCAACTCCTGCTGGCGGTTCGGCGGCCATTGCAGTCGCCGCAACAGTTCCGGCACGTTGGATGGCGCGTAATCTTTCCGGCCCAACAATTTTAAAATCAGTTCTTCCATGAGTTGTATTTCGCCGATGGCGGATCACGAACTCTTCACGCCCACCATGACTGAACGTTCGGGCTTTTCCAACACCGAACCCGGTTTACTTTGCGGACCCGTTCACGCCACGCGCGTCAGGATACGCTTCTGACGGCGACGGACCGATGGAGGTAAAACCCGAATGCTTTCGCAGACCTTCGGGTCCAGTGATTTGTCGGTGGGCATCGGATTCCTGCGACGCCGATCCGACCACGCGCTGACAGGCAGCCATCAGATCCGCCGGGTTTTCCGGCGGGCCGGCGCGGCGCAAAAACTGGCGTCCCGGCATGGGAGCGGGTAGTCTATGGGCTGTCGGCACCGGGTGATGGTTCCGCCGGGTTATGAATGCATGGCGCCTGATTTTCGGTTTCGTCGTGGCCGTCCTCCTGGCGGGCTGCGGGCAATCCCGCACCCCGGCCAACGCCCGCGCCAATACAACAAATGGCACCGCGCCAACGAATATGATTATCGAAAAGATCAGCAAAACCGACGCCGAATGGCAAAAGCTCCTGACCCCGGAGCAATATCGCGTCGCCCGAAAGCACGGCACCGAACGCGCCTTCACCGGCCAATACTGGAACAATCACGAGCGAGGCACCTATCATTGTGTTGCATGCGGTCTGGAAGTGTTCAGTTCGGACACCAAATTCGATTCCGGCACGGGCTGGCCGAGCTTCCACACTCCCGTCGCGAACCACGTCGGCACGTCGGACGACAACACTTTTTTCATGCGCCGCACGGAAGTCCACTGTGCTCGTTGCGATTCGCACCTTGGCCACGTCTTCGAGGACGGCCCGAAGCCGACGGGCTTGCGGTACTGCATCAACTCAGCGGCGCTAAGGTTCGAGAAACGATGACGTATTTTCCTTTGACGGAGCCCTCGTCCTGTCCGACCATTAATAATCGCTGTCGAACTCGCATGAAACAATTGCTCTTGCTCGCATTTTTTTTGGTGTTGCCGCTAACCTTGTCCATGGCTCAATCAACGAAACCCGCCGACCCGACCAGGCCCGCAGCCACGCCAAAAGTGCCGGAGGGCGCCGAAGTCATCACCCTTGGCGCCGGCTGCTTCTGGTGCACGGAAGCGGTCTATCAGCAGATTCCGGGCGTGCTGTCCGTCACATCCGGTTACATGGGCGGTACGGTCAAGAACCCGACGTATGAGGAGGTTTGCGGCGGGAACACCGGTCACGCGGAAGTCGCCCAGCTGGTTTATGACCCGAAGGTCACCAGCCTGGAAAAGATTCTCGCCACGTTCTGGCACATCCATGATCCGACTTCGCTGAACCGGCAGGGCGCGGACACGGGCACGCAATATCGTTCCGCCATCTTCTACCATTCAGAGGCGCAGCGCGCCGTCGCTGAGAAATCGAAGGCCGCGGCGGCCAAGGAATTCTCCAGGCCAATCGTCACAGAAATCACCCGGGCAACGGAATTCTTTCCGGCCGAGAACTACCACCAGGATTTCTACCGGTTGAACAAGAACCGGAATCCCTACTGCCAACGGGTGATCGCGCCGAAACTCAGGAAAGCCGGCTTGAAGGAATGATGTTCAGCCCGATGGTCGCGGGTATGCCACAACCAAGGACGCGGATGGATCCAGAAAACGCGGGCCGGTTATCGCTGAAGTTGAAGCCGGTATTCGCGCTCTCGCGTCACTTGAGGTCGTCCGCGAGCGGGACGTAGGTGTATCCCAGCGATTTGATTCCGCGGACCAATTCCTGCAGATTCGAGAGGTCGAGGAACGGGTGAAAAAACCCGCTTGCCCAGCCGTCCCGCACGGCGAGGTTTTTTTGCGCCGCGCGGATCATGTCGGACGGCAGACGCACGGCCGAACCGGGAAGAGGAGTCAGTTCCACGTTTCCCAGATTCTCCGGGACGACCTTCTGGCCGTAAAGGTCGCGCTGGATCACGTAAGGGAAGAACTGTCCGGCATTGTGACTGTCACTGTCGAACATGCCGCGATGACGGTGATTCCATCCGATGGTCCGTCCCGCGCCGTCGAAATACAGAACGCGCTGGATCGTGAGGGCGAAATGATCCGCAAACACCGTGTAATCCAACGGTGAAGCCGCGTAATGGGGAGTTTCCCAGGCCGCCGGGTCCAGACCCGAGTGGCGAAATTCCCACAGCGCGTCACGGATTCGCTCCTGGACCCGGTGACGCGAATCTTCCGGAAGCGGTCCGTACTCCAGGACGTTGTTTTGCGCGTCAAGGGTCACCCGGAAAAACTCATAGTCATCACCACTGACGCCCGTGTACGGGTTGGGCCGGTGGTCATACTGATGCGTGTAACCGTGCACCACCAACTGGCCTCCTCGTGAGATCATGTATTTCAGCGCTTCAACAAACTCGGGCGCGCGCGACATCGCAATCGTCTCGGACACGCCGTGGTTGTAAAATCCGAGAGGATCCGTGTAAACCGGTATCACCGACACCACGAAGGGAACCCCCTCCGAATGCAAATAGTCAGCCGCCCGCCTCAACAGCTCCGCGGCGTAGGTCGGGTCAACATCTTCGAGACGGATGACGGCGCGATGGCTCTCAGAGTGGGCGATTCCGAGAATGTCATGCAGAGCATCGGCAAATACGAGATACCGGTCTTCCTCGTCGATGTAGGCGAAAGGCGCATCCGCAACGTACCAGAAATTTCCGCCGTGGACGATGTAGGGGATGCAGTCGGATGACGATTGTCCACAGGCCAGGGCGGGAGCGACGGCGATATGGGGATCGAGGATCGTCGTGCGACCGAGTTCAGCGTCGAGCGCGTTTTTGGAAAAGAGAGTGTCCTTGTAAGTAATCGTATCGTAGCCGGACGAATCCATGAATTCGAATCGAAAGCCGGTCCTGGATTCAAACAGAGCGCCAAAAGGAGAGTTTCGTCCGATCTGCCACAGGTTATATTTGAACCAACAGACGGGGCGGTCGGTGGAAATCACGTCCTGCAAAAACGCCGCGGGGAGCGGGTTGTCGAACACACTTCCGAAATAA
>Ga0134126_10012725_pt1 | contig 10619 bp, 10 predicted proteins | sample KB31752_FD_96881 | JGI IMG/M metagenome (GOLD analysis project Ga0134126, IMG submission 96881) | Terrestrial soil microbial communities with excess Nitrogen fertilizer from Kellogg Biological Station, Michigan, USA - KB3-175-2 | ecosystem: Environmental > Terrestrial > Soil > Unclassified ...
AGCTTAATGTGGTCCGCACGGTTCGCGAATACGAGAAGCGCGGCGTAGCAGCGATCCAGATCGAGGATCAGAGCTTCCCGAAACGCTGCGGACACCTCGACAACAAGGAGGTGGTCCCGCTTGATGAATTCCTGCCCAAGATCCGCGCCGCCAAGGCTGCGAAAAGCAACCCGAACTTCACGATCATCGCGCGCACCGACGCCCGCGCGATGATCGGGTTTGATGAAGCCGTGCGCCGCGCCAATGCCGCGCTCGGCGCCGGTGCCGACGTGGCTTTCATTGAGGCGCCGCAGACGTTAAAAGAAGTTCACGCGGTGCCGAAGCTGGTGAAAGGGCCCTGCCTCCTCAACATCGTCTGGAAAGGCAAGACGCCGGAGGTGTCGATCTCGGACGCACGCGCCATGGGGTTCAGGATCATGATTTTCCCAGGCATGCTGTTCAAGGCCGTGATCGGCGCCTGTGATAATGTGTTGGCCGATCTGAAGTCGCAAGGCAAGCACCCGGTGCCACCCGGCGACATGAACATCAAGGCGGGATTTGCACGCGTGGGCGCCAATGAATGGGATCCGCTGCGCGAGCGTTTCCGCGATCCCTCGCTGCAGCTTGCAGGCTGATGGCTAGAGCGTTTTCGAGCGAAGTGGGCACCGGTTCGCGTGAAGAAAACGCGCCAAAACAAGAATCTAGAGCTTTGGTTCTGATTCAATCGGAACCAAAGCTCTAGGGCCTGCCCCACGCAACGCAGGCGTGTGACCAGTCGACGATAACCCGAAAGGAGTGATCGCATGGCGTTCGAACTCGATCGGATCGACCACGTCGTACTAAACTGCACCGATCCCGATAGGACCATCGCTTGGTATCGGAAAGTTCTCGGTATGAAGGCGGAGAACTATGACAATGACCGCACCGCGCTCGTGTTTGGCAAGCAGAAGTTCAATGTGCGGCGGACAAGGACCGCGAACTGGAAGACCTGCGACGTAGATGCGCCCGGCTCGCTTGATCTCTGCTTCATCACGAAATCGTCGCCCGAGGAGGTGCTCGACCATTTCCGCAGCTGCAACGTTACCGGCATATCTGGACCGGTCACCAGATCGGGTGCGCTCGGTCCGATCGCCTCCGTCTACTGCAGCGATCCGGACGGCAACTTGATCGAAGTCGCATCTTACGCGGAAGAGGGGCAGTGAAAGCTGACCGCGATGAAGGAGGAATCCGTATTGATCCTTCATGGTCAGGCCGAAATCATACGGTAATTTCAACTATATAAGAGTTGTCGGAACCGGCTCGCGGCGAGGATGGCCGCCCCGCAAGCGCAGCGTCTTCATCACGCAAAATCACACACTTGTGCCCGGCGGGACCGATCGCAGCCGCTCGCGCGTTTGCGATTTCCGGTCCACGGCAACCACGATTAAACCTCAATGACAGTGTTGACACGCGGCTGGAGTAGCGGCTGACCGACGGCAGCCGTCGGCGACCTGCGATCCGCATTGAGATGAGAGCAATTTTCATGACTTGGCGGCGCCAAGCCGCGATAGCCGGATTGACCCTTCTGTTCATCGCCCTGTTCGCCTCGTTGCGAGGCACTATGGCGGAGTCCGAAATGGACAGGGATTCCCAAATTCGGGAGATCATCGCGCGCGACATCGCTCCCACGGCGACCACGGATCAGCCGGGCGGCCTTGCGGTCGCGGTCCATGTCGCAGGCGAGACGCTGTTCTTCAACTACGGCCTCGCTGATCAGGCCAAGAAGAAGCCGGTCACCTCGGATTCGCTGTTCAATCTTGGCTCGGTGCGGAAGGTTTTCGAGGCGACCTTGGTTGCGCTCGGAACCATTCGTGGCGAACTGAAGCTGGACGATCCTGTCAGCAAATACGTCACCGAATTGCGCAGCGACTATATGCGCCGGGTAACGATCGGCCAGCTCGTCACTCACACCTCCGGCCTCCTGCTGCCGACCGATCACCCGCCCTGGCCCAATGAGTCATACTCGCTGGCCGAATTCCTCGACATGCTCAACGCCTTCACTCCTCAAGGAGGGGAAGCGCCCGGCAAGCAGCGCATCTATACGCACGCCGGCTACGTGCTGCTCCAGCTCGCGCTCGAGCGTCGCTACGGGCTTCCGATCCGCAAGCTCATCGAGGATCGCATTCTGTTGCCGCTCGGCATGACCTCGACGCTCCTTCCCGAACGAGGTCCCGACAGGCGTGCCGTGATCGGCGGCCCGCGCGAGCAGGAGCTCGCCCAAAGGCTCGTTCAAGGCTATTCCGATCACGGCATGGCGATCGGACCGCCCGGCGAGCAGCAGACCTATTTCGATTTTCCGGGCACCGGCCAGATGTTCTCGTCGGCGCGCGATCTTTCCCTCTTCCTCGCGGCCTCTCTCGACGGCAAGGTGGCTGATCCGCAGCTGCGCGAAGCCTTGCGGATGACGCAGCACGAGCTGTTTCGCGTCGACAAGAAGTTCGGACAGGCGATGGCGTGGGAAACGATCGACGTGGACGGTGTCGCGGTCGTCGACAAGCCGGGTGGTCTCAACAACGCCTCGGCTTATATGGGCCTCGTGCCGGGGCGCGGGATCGGTATTCTCCTGCTCGCCAACCGCGGCGAATTTCCCCACGAAATCGCCCGCTACCGCGTGCTGCCGGCCTTGTCGCGATTGTAGGCGCCGCGATATCAAGCGCCCCGCGCGCTGGTCGCACAGGATCCGACGGCTTACTTCACTCCGATCACCATCGAATCCGGGCCGGCGAGATGTTCCACACGCGTGGCCCGGAATCCGGCCTCGCGCATCCAGCGCTGGCAATCTGCGCCCGTATAGTCGAAGCCGCCTGTGGTCTCGATCAGCATGTTGAGGCTCATCAGGAGCCCGAAGGCATTTTCGCGCCGCTCGTCGTCGATGATCGCGTCGTAGACGATAACGGAGCCGCCGGGCGGCAGCGCGTCAAAGGCCTTCTCAAGTAGTGTCCTTTTGCCTGCGAGATCCCAGTCGTGCAGGATATGCCCCATCACGATGACGTCGGCCTTGGGCAATTCGTCCTTGAAAAAATCGCCCGCCTGAAACCGTACCCTGTCGGCGAGGCGTTGGTCGGCGATGAATTCCTCGAAGATCGGCCCGACCTGAGGGAGGTCAAAACCGATGCCTTTGAGATGGGGATGCGCGCGCGCCAAGGTCGCAGGCACAATGCCTTGCGCCGCGCCGAGATCGATAAAGCTCTTGTAGTCCCGCCAATTGAATTTTTCCGCGATGATCCGCGCCGGACCGGCACTGATCGCCGTCATGGCGGCAAGAAAGCCGCGAAGGCGCTGCGGATCGGCGTAAGCTGCGGCGAACACATCGACGCCGTGCTTGGCTTCGTTCTGGTGCTCACCCGTGCACAGCGCCTCGGTGAGGGATGCCCAGAAGGCGAACAGGCGGCGATTGGCCATTTCCAGCATCCCGCCGACATAGGACGGCTTGGCGCGATCGAGAAACAGGTCCGCCTCCGCCGAATTGGAATAGAGGCCGTCCTTGCGGTCCAAGAACTTGAGCGCCACCAAGGCATCAAAAAAATCGCGCGCGGAACGTGGATGAAGTCCGAGCTTCGTTTGCAAGGTTTCAAGATCGGCCGGCCCTTGCGCCAGGACGCTGAATACGCCGAGTTCGACCGCGCTCAAGAGCGTCTTGGACGACCAAAATCCCAGACCTGTTTGCAGAATGTGTTCCGGTGTGAGGTCACGCAAAGGATGTCTCCAATGTTTAAATCAAATCGCTTTGCCTTTCACCCAAGGCGATCGTGAAGTTCTCGGGGAGGGCCGATAGCAAAAAACACGATGACGCGGTTTTCAAGAACGCACCGTGGTACCGACTGCTGGCCATTCTCGCTCCGCGTTGAGGCTCCCATCCAGTGGCACCGCCACAATTAGAAACGGCGCTGTTGCCAGCGCCGTTCTGGTGCACCAAACGTGGAACCGGCCCACTTCGACTGGCACTGGCGGGAGCGACCCGTTCTGGCGCTGCTGGCGTGGGAGGCTACCATTCGCGGTCCGCCTGATAAGCTACGCCACATCCAAATGGAGTCAATCTCCACTAACGCTTCGTGGTCTCATGCTGCTTCGGCTTCGCTACCGCAGCATTCGGGCAACACGCTTGGTATTGTCAGGAAGGCCGTAACATGGAGAAGCTTCCGCTTGTGCTCGATCTGACGGGCACCTTCGTCTTTGCGCTGAGCGGCGCGTTAGCAGGCGTCAAGCGAGAACTCGATTTATTCGGCGTTCTGGTCTTGTCATTCGTGGCGGGAAACGCAGGAGGCATCACCCGGGACGTCCTGATAGGTGCGGTTCCTCCCGGCGCGGTCAATGACTGGCGTTATCTCGGCGTATCGCTCTTTGCCGGAGTGATCACGTTCTATTTCTCGCCCCTGATCGTGCGGATGTCGAACCCTGTCCTGCTATTCGACGCCGCAGGCCTCGCACTATTTGCCGTCTCCGGTACGTCAAAAACACTTGCGTACGGGCTAAACCCGGTCACGGCGGTAGCGCTGGGTATGGTGACGGGTATTGGCGGCGGCATGGCCCGCGACGTATTGCTGGCCGAAATCCCAACCGTACTGCGGGCCGAACTTTATGCCGTCGCGGCGCTCGCCGCCGCGGTCGTCGTGGTCATCGGGCATACGCTCCAATTACCAGTCGCTCCGGTGACGGTGGTCGCATTGATCCTGTGCTTCTGGCTCCGTGTGATGGCAATCCGGTACGGCTGGCGGCTCCCGGTCGCGACATTCAGCGACCGACAGGATTTGAAGGATCGCGATGATACCTAAGCGCTAGATCGGACTTTCCGATACTGGCGCACGATAACAGTGGAGCAACTGACGGGCTGTTTGAGATTCAAATCCGAAGCTCAGCCGTGCCTCCCGCAGGGCGCGCGGCATCTCTCGCACCGCAGCAAATCAACGTCTCAGGCGAGCGCTAGCGGGACGGGCCGGCAAGCCGGACCGGTAGGGCGCGTGCAGCAGCAGGAGAAAGAGGGCGCTGTGAGCCCTGTACCTAGCTGCGAGCCGGCAATTTTCTACACCGGTCATGACGGTACTTCCGTCGATTGTGCAGACGGACCATCGCCATTTACGGCCACGCTTCCGCAACACCACATCAAAGATTGGAAATTGATCAGACATAGCGCCTCGGCGACTCTCTGAAATACTTCCAAGCTGCTATTCTGCATCATAATCGCAGGTAATTGCAAAAATCGTGCAAATGTGGGCTAGCTGTAATCCGTTTGTAGGGCGATCAATAATTCGTTTGAACGCTAAAATAGTTTGGTCCAGAATTGTCTGCACGCTTTGATTGCAGGCGTGAGTTCCGATCAATCGACGGTGTTTGGCCGTCACGAGAGAGCGACGTCATCCCCCACCGGCAAGATTGCCCTTTTTATCGACGGCGCCAATCTCTACGCGACCGCCAAGGCGCTGGGCTTTGATGTCGATTACAGGCGGCTGCTTAACGAGTTCCAGGGGCGGGGAACGCTGGTCCGCGCGTTCTACTACACCGCGCTGATCGAAGGTTCTGAATATTCCTCGATCCGCCCGCTGGTGGACTGGCTGGATTATAACGGCTTCACCGTCGTCACCAAGGCGACGAAGGAGTACATCGACGCAACCGGCCGCCGCAAGGTGAAGGGCAACATGGACATCGAACTCGCTGTCGATGCCATGGAGCTCGCCGCTCATCTTGACGAGATCGTGCTGTTCTCGGGCGACGGCGATTTCCGTTCGCTCGTGGAAGCCCTGCAGCGGCGCGGCGTTCGTATTACCGTGGTCTCGACCATCTCCACTCAGCCGCCGATGATCGCGGATGAGCTGCGGCGTCAGGCCGACGTCTTCGTCGACCTCAAGGAGTTGCAGTCGAGCATCGGCCGTGATCTGGCCGAGCGGCCGGCTGCTTCCCGCGAGTCGCGCTACCAGACGCCGCAATTTCGCTGATGGATGTTCGCTGACGCATCAGGCAGACAAAAGCCAGCGGGTCCGGAGTTTGACGCCGGTCGCGAACGCCCTAGCTCCGCCGCTCCTTTCGCGTCGTCTTGCGCGTCCGCATCTTCCTGGTGCGCGTCTGCGCAGCCTTCCTGGCTGCGGCTGAACGGCCCTTCGCGCCCTTGGTGCGGGTCGCCTTGCGGGCAGCGGTCGATCGTCCCGCGGCCCCCTTGGTGCGCACTGCTTTGCGCGCCGCAGCCGAGCGCGAGGCGGCGCTGCGGCGGCCGGCGGCGCGCTTGGCCTGTTTCGACAGCGCGCTGTGCGAGGCGGAGCTCCGCGGCTCGCGCTTCAGCACACCTTCGACTGCGCGCGACACCCGCGGCTGACGCTTGGTCTTGCGCCGGCCTTGGCCCGCCTCATAGGCATATTTGGCGCTGCGGCGGGTGCTGGATTTCGCCTTGCCCTTGCGCGGCGGCGGCAGGTCGACGCCGGCGCGGCGGGCTTCCGAGAGGCCGATTGCGATCGCCTGCTGCGGCGATCTGGCGCCATGCTTGCCCTCGCGGATCTTGTCCATTTCCTCGCGCACGAACTCGCCGGCCTGCGTACTCGCCGACTTACCCTCGCGCTTGTCCCGCCGGGCCTTGTCGATGGTCTGCTTTCTTGGCATCGCGCCGCTCCTTATCTCTCGGCAAGCAATCATAAGGGAACGCATTGACTCGCGAAATGATCCCGCGATGAGGAACAACTGATGACGTTGTGGTTCGTCAATCCATCAGATGAAAAAGCGCTGTTCTTCTGCGCGATGTCGAAGCGGTGAGTGATGACGATGAAGGTGGGCGGCAAGTCCGATCGGATCAACGACCGGGGCAAGCGTGACAAAGGACGAGGTCACGTAATTGAGCATGGAGCCGCTCGGTTGCCGTCACGCGCGCAAACCTAAGCGCCAGCCTTGTACGTCGTGATCCGTCCCCAGCTGCTCTTTGTTCCCCACAACCCGGAGCGAAGGCATTCGAGCTGTACGATCTGGCTGTGGTCGACGAAGAGATTGATCTCGGGCCCATATGTCTTGACATACCATTCAAACACCTGCGGATCGGCCGCCTCGAACATCACGGCCTCCGCGCCCAGTTCATCCACGATGCTGGCGATGGCATCGGTCCGCCACGTCGTCACATTCTCGGTGATGCCCTCCGATTCAATCATGATCCGCTCGGCGCCTGCGTCAAGGCAGCGTTTGGCCTGGCCGATCAGCCAGCGCACATCGCGCGTACCTTCGGCGGCCAGCTCGGCCGAGGCGGTGGCGCCGCCCGCACCGAACTGGATGCCGAGCTCTGGCTTCGGCTTGAGCCCCGCCTTCGTCACCGCCTTCATCAAGGCCACCAAATCCTCCGTCGGCAATGTAATGAAGCCCGTCGACAGCTCGATCACGTCGAAGCCGAGCGAGCGACACTCCTCGAGATATTTGCCGACCATCCGGGAGCCCTCATGCGCCAGGATGTGCTCGATGAATCCGCCGGTCGAAACGTAAACGCCGTGTTGATGCGCCAGCTCATTGAGCTCCTGTACCTTCGCACGTGGCATCAGTACGAAGGAGCCGCCGACATATTTGAGGCCATCGACATACTCCGCCATCGTGTCCAGAATGTCGGCAAGATAGCGCGTGCCCATCGGGGCGTAATAGGGACCCCGGATTTCCGTCAGTCCACGCTGGCGCGGCTTCGTTGGACGGTGATTGAGGCGGAGGAAGGAAAAGGCTCGATCATTCATGATCATCCCCGGCGTGCTTTGCGTTCGAACGAAGCAAGCGGAGATAGGTTCCTCCTCCCTCTCAGCGCTTGCGCTCAAGCCGAGCGTGCGCGCATCGTCTCAAGCCGGTCCAGCAACTCGCGTTGAGATTCGTTGATTTTCTCGCGCGCTGTTGCCAGATCAAACCATTCCGCGCGGTCGATTTCCGGAAAGCTCTGCCGCTTGCCGCTGCGCGGCGGCCATTCGATCTCGAAGGTGCTGCTGGTAATCGCCGCGGCGTCAATGTTACGCGCGGCGCCAAAGGCCGTTACCACCTTGCCGCCGCGCTGGCGGATGTCCCCGAGCGGTGACAGCGGCCCGGTGAGCTCGACGCCGAGCTCCTCGCGAAATTCCCGACGTGCGACCTGTTCGGCCTCTTCGTCTGGGCCATACTCGCCCTTGGGGATAGACCACGCGCCGAGATCCTTATTGCGCCAGAACGGCCCGCCCGGATGCACCAGCAACACCTCGAGGCGGTGGCCTTTGGTCCTGAAGGCAAGCACGCCCGCGCTCTTCACCGGCATGGCTTCGCTCACCCTGGCCGTTTGGCCTTTGCAGCCGCCACGAGGTCGCGCTCCCAGCCGAACACGCTGCGGCCGTCGAGTTCGGCAGAGGCGGCACGTTCGGCCGCGACGAAGGCCTCGAAGGAGGGGCCCTTGGCGTTGCGCTCGAGCCGACGCGCCTGGTCATCGAGACGTTTGATCGCGGATAGCTCCTCGTCGCGCCCGAGCTTGGCGCTCTGCACGGCGGATTTCAGCACGCGGATGGTCTCGTCATAGACCTTGATCGGAACGGGATAGGGATGGCGGTCCTTGCCGCCATGGGCGAGCGAAAAGCGGGCCGGATCCTGGAAGCGATAGGGCGCGCCGTGCACGACTTCCGCTACCATCGCGAGCGAGCGCACGGTGCGTGCGCCGACGCCCGGCGTCAGCAACAGCTCAGCGAAATCGGCCGGCCCTTGCTGTTCAGCTGCGGCCAGCGTCGCATGCAGGCGGCGCGCGAACACATCCTTGGGCCGCACGTCGTGATGGGCCGGCATGATGAGATGCGGCAGCAGCGCTTGGCTTGGCGCGCTGTCGGTCAGCGCCTCGAACTCGGAAACGATGCCGCCGGGCCCGAGCTCGCTCAACAATTCGAGCTGCGCGCTGCGTGAGGTTTTGGCGCGATGGTCGGTGAGATTGACGATCTCGCCCTGGCGCGGACCATCGATGGCACTGTGCGGCTCGTCGACGAAGTCTTGCAGGGCTTGCGAATGCCAGTGATAGCGGCGCGCCTGCCGTTTGTCGCCGTTCATGCCCTGCTGCACCACGGTCCATTTGCCGTCGTCAGCGACGAAGAAGCCGTGCAGGTAAAGATCAAAACCGTCCTGGAGGGCGGCGCTGTCGACCTTGGCTACCAGCCGGCTGGCTCGGATCAGCTTGGCGCCGTCGAACCCGACGCGCTCGGAAAGCAGGCGCAGCTCGTCCGGTGTCTTGCGCGAGTGCTGGCCTCTGCCGCCGCAGACATGGATGCCGAGCTCGCTCTCGAGCGGCTTCAGCCCGCGCTTCAATGCCCCGATCACGCTCGTGGTGATACCGGAGGAGTGCCAGTCCATGCCCATCACCGCGCCGAACGACTGGAACCAGAAGGGATGGGCGAGCCGCCGGAAGAACTCGTCGCGTCCGTAATGATGCACGATGGCCTGGGTCATGATCGCGCCGAGCTGCGCCATGCGCACCCCCAACCAAGCGGGAACGCGCCCCGAATGGAGCGGTAGGTCTGCGCTGCCGGTGCGTCGGGCCATGGGACTAGCGAAGCTGTCAGGCGATTCCAGTCGGTCCATCCTTCGCCTGTCCGGGCCGGCGCCGCAACAGATTTGCTACGCTAAAGATCGCCGCGGCGAGCCATTTCCCTGATTCGGTCGCCTGTGCGGCAAGCAATGGCCTGGATGGTGAGCGAGGGATTGACCCCGCCGACGGTCGGGAACACCGAGCCGTCGCAGATCCATAAGTTACGGATGTCCCAGCTCCGGCAATCGGCATCGACCACGCTGGTTCTGGGATCATCTCCCATCCGCGCGGTACCGTTGAGGTGGCAGGTATCGTCTTCCTGGTCCCAGATTTCGCGCGCGCCGACGGCTTCCAGCGCCTGGCGCATGAAAGCGAGCGCATGGCGGTTGAGTTGCTTGTCGTTGTCGCACCAGGAATAGGTCACACGCGGGATCGGCAACCCAAAGCGGTCCTTTTCGTCTGCGAGGGTCACCCGGTTGCGCTCCTGCGCCATGTATTCGCCGACGATCTTGAGCCCGACCGTGTGGTTGTAACGCTGCATCTCGTCGACCAGCGCCTGGCCCCACAGCCCGCGCGAGGTCGCGAGCGTGTTGCTCCACAACACCGGCAGCGGACCCTGGCTCATATAGGAATAGCCGCCGAAAAAGTCCTTGCCAGTGTCCTGGTAATTCCAGTGCTCGGTGATGGCGAGTGAGGGCGGCGCCTTGTAGGAGCGCACCTCTTCATCGACGATGCCCCACACCGCCTGGTTCGCCTGCACCGTCAAGTTCTTGCCAACGAGGCCGGACGAGTTGGCGAGCCCGTCCGGAAAGCGCTCCGTCGCCGACATCAGAAGCAGGCGCGGCGTTGATCGCATAGCCCGCGACCACCACATTCTTCGCCTTCTGAAAACGCCACTTCCCTTGGCGATGGTAATGCACGCCTGTCACGCGATCACCCTTGATCTCGATGCGTCCGACCATGGATAGATCGCGAATCTCGGCGCCTGCGCTGATCGCCCTTGGTATCCAGACCAAGAGGGCACTCTGCTTGGCGTTGGTGGAGCAGCCGACCACGCAGAAGCCGCGATAGACGCAGGGCGGTGAGGCACCGCGCGGCGCGGAGAGCGTGGCAATCGGCGTCGGCGTCC
>Ga0134126_10012726_pt1 | contig 10619 bp, 9 predicted proteins | sample KB31752_FD_96881 | JGI IMG/M metagenome (GOLD analysis project Ga0134126, IMG submission 96881) | Terrestrial soil microbial communities with excess Nitrogen fertilizer from Kellogg Biological Station, Michigan, USA - KB3-175-2 | ecosystem: Environmental > Terrestrial > Soil > Unclassified ...
ATGGTGCTCCGGCGCGCCGCCCCGGTGAGCCGGCGCCGTTGACCATGCTGTCCGGGCCGGGACTGCTGTGCGGCGCCAGCCGTTCGGCCAGCGCCGCCATCATTTCCGCGCAACAGCATGCGGGACTGGTCATCGTCGAGCGTGACATGCTCCGCTTTCCCTATCACGTGCGCTACGAGCTCATCGAGTTCGTAGTGTTCACGCTTGCGGCGCGCGTGCAGGGGCTGATGCCGCTGCATGCCGCTTGCGTCGGCGGCGGGCACCGGGGACTGCTGCTGATCGGACCGAGCGGCGCCGGGAAGTCGACCGCGGTGCTGCATTGCGCGCTTGCGGAGTTCGATCTCGTGTCGGAAGACAGTCTGTTCGTGGCTCCGCAGACTCTGCTTGCAACCGGGGTCGCCAATTTCCTGCACGTGCGCAGAGAGTCCCTGCGCTTCCTGTCCGGCGCCGATGCGGCGTTTCTGCGCCGCTCACCGATCATCCGCCGCCGCAGCGGCGTCGAGAAGCTGGAGATCGATCTGCGGCAGCGGCGTTTTCGCATCGCCGGCGCGCCGCTGAAAATCATCGGGGTGGTCGACCTGACGCCGCGGCCGGCGGGCGCGGGACCGCTGCTCACCCGGCTCGGACCGCGCGAATTGCTGCGGCGGCTGCAGGCGAGTCAACCTTACGCCGCGAGCCAGCCCGCCTGGCGAACATTCGTCCGACGGATTCGCAGCGTGCCCGCCTTCGAGCTGCGCCGCGGCCGACATCCGCGGGAGACCGCGGAAGCGCTGCGGAGCCTGCTGCGCGAGGACCGCAGCTCGCGGCGCTGAGCGCCTCGCCGCATGAAGCTTGCACTCGTGGTACCCGGGGGTGTCGATCGCAGCGGCGAGTACCGCGTCATCCCCGTACTCCTTGCGCTCATCGAGCGGCTGGCGGCTCGTCATGAATTGCATGTGTTCGCGCTTCATCAGGAGGCTGACCCGGCTACATGGATGTTGCGCAGGGCGCGCGTCCACAACATCGGCGACGGCATTACGCGCTTGCGTGCCGTGCGAGCGATTCTGGCGCAACATCGACGTCTCTCAGGCTTCGACATCGTGCAGTCGATCTTCTCGGGTGCCTGCGGTCTGGCGGCGGTCTCGGCCGCACGCCTGCTGCGGATCCCCAGTGTCGTTCACATGGCCGGCGGCGAGCCGGTCAGCATCCCGGACATCCGCTACGGCGGTCGCCTCGGCTGGCGCGGCCGCTGGCAGGAGGCCGTGGTCACGGCGGCAGCCACCGCGGTGACCGCGGCGAGCGAACCGGAGCTCGAGCTCCTGTCGAAGGTTGGCGTCGCGGCGCGCAGGGTGCCGCTCGGCGTGGACCCCGTCCATGACTGGCCGACGCGGGAGCCGGTGGCCCGCGGCGCGGGCGAGCCTGCAAGGCTGATCCACGTCGCGAGTCTCAACCGGGTGAAGGACCAGCCCACGCTGCTGCGCGCCGTCGCACGGGTTGCAACGGACCATCCCGGGTTGCGGCTCGACATCGTCGGCGATGACACGCTGGGCGGTGAGATCCAGCGTCTCGCGCAGGCACTCGGGCTCGCCGGGCAGGTCCGATTCCATGGCTTTCTCACTCAGCGGCAGCTTCATCCTTTGATGCGCGAGGCGCATGTATCGGTCATCTCCTCCCGTCACGAGGCCGGCCCGGTGGTTGCGCTGGAGGCCGCCGCTGTGGGTGTACCGACCGTGGGGACCGCAGTCGGTCACATTGCGGAATGGGCACCCGATGCGGCGCTGGCCGTCCCGGTCGGGGATGACGCAGCGCTCGCCGCGGCGCTCGACACAGTCCTGAGGGATGAGCTGCTGCGCCTGCGTCTGGCGAGCGCAGCGCGGCTGCGGGCCCTGCGCGAGGATGCCGATTACACCGCAGCCTGCTTCGAAAGGCTGTATGCCGAGCTGCTGCAGCGCCCGCTCATCGCTTCGCCATCACCATGAGGAAGTGATCGCCGAGGCTGCGCAACAGCGGCCAGCTGCCGACGCGCCGATCCCAGCGCCACAGCCGCTCGAACCATGCGGGATGACGGTCTTTCATCCCGGTCATGTAGGGGGGTGGGGCGAAAAGGCAGAGCGCCCGGCAATGTACGAGGGTGAAATCGCGCGCAAACCGCCGATAGAGCTCCATGGGAGTCCAGTATCGCGTCCACACCGTATGCCCGTTCATCCTGACAGGTGTCAGGCCGCGCGCGAACCGCACGCCGACGCGGCTCCAGTCCCCGCGCGAAGCGTAGTAGGCGATCTCCCACGGGCACCAGCGGCCGATCACCGTGAAGACGAGGCGACCGCCGCTCTTGAGGAGCCGCGAGCACTCGCGGGAGACCGGCGCCAGGTCCGGCAGGCAGTTGAGGGGACCCAGGTTGGAGTAGACGCCATCGAACGTCGAGCTTGCCTCGATCCGCTCGAGCTCATGCGCTCCGATCGCAGCCGTGCTCACCCTGTCGCTCAGGCGCGCACCTGCGGCGCGCTCGCGTGTTCTCTCGACCATACGGGGAGACCAATCGACTGCGAGGATGCTGTGGCCGCGGTCCGCCATCCGCGCGGCATCGAGCCCCGTGCCGCAACCGAGGTCCATGAGACGGCTCTCCTGCGGAAAGCTCGCATCGAGCCAGCGCCACATTTCCCGGCGCATGTCCTGGATCAGGTCATTGTTGCCCCGGGGCCCATCGTAATTGGCTGCGACGCTGTCGAAGGCCGCCCGTGTATCGTCCAGGGCATCCATGAAGCGGCACACGTCAATGAGCCCGCGCCAGCGCTGCGCGAACCGGTTGCAGGCTCTCCGTTCGCGTCGGGCGTGAGGAGATCCATTGCACGATGCGCCGCAGCTGCGATTGCCGGTGCCAGCGTGGCTCTGCCGACAAAGGACCCGTTCGCGATGCAACCTCCATCTGAGTGCGCTGGTCGCGGCTTGGAAAAATCCGCGAGCCGACATAGCGCAGCGCATGCGCAGGCGATCGTGCCCAGATGATCCCCGGCATGGGGTCGATGTAAAGATGCGAGTAGGAGAATTCGCCGAGCTTTCGCCGGCGCGTGACCTCACGCAGCAGCCAGGGGCAGCCGCGCTCGAGGCGGGCAATCACCTCGCGCGGGATGGCGCCGGGAAAGTAGCGCGTGGTGAGCATGAGCGGCGGAGCCGCCCACCACAGATGCCGGTCGCCGTGCAGGCGCACGAGGTCGCTCCAATCCTCATCGGTCATGCGCCCCGCGAGGCGAGCGATGTCGCAAAGCTGGATCAGCCGCAAGCCGCGGTGAGTCATACTGCCCGCCGCATGCGCCAACACGTGCGCCAGCAACGCGGCGGTGCGGGGGTACGCATTGAGGCCCGGTTGGGCATGCGGCGGGAAGATGATGTCCGTCAGCTCGGCCGGGACGAGCGCCAGGACCTCCTTGATCCTGTAATGCAGGTCGATCTTGATGGGATTGTCGGCGTGCTCGCCGAGCAGGCCGTGCCGCTCGGCGTCGGGCGGGTCGAAGCACTGGTGCTTCCAGGTGGTGCCGGCGTCGCGATAGCTCAGGGCGAGGAGCACGGCGACCGCGGGCTCGGCATCGGCGGGACGCACGAGCAGATCAAGATCCGCCATCGGCCGCTCGCCTGCGGCATAGACGCCGGCCCTCAGCAGCGCCGCCCCTTTCAACGCGACCATGGCGACACCGGCGGTGCGCGCTCGCTCGTCCACCGTCGCCAGAAGCTCTTCGATGCGTTGCTGGCGCAGCAGCGTATGCCGGTGCTGCTCGGCGAGAAAGCGGCTCCAGTGCGGGGGACCTTGCCAGGCAAGCGCCACCGAGAGCAGCGGGGAGATGCCGTGCATGGCGGCCACCGCGGGCGCGAGCCGCCATTCGAGCTCGCCCCAGGCGGGAGGCTGCGCGCCGGGCTCGCCGAGACCGATGGCGAGCGACTCGGTGATGCGATGCAGGGCCGCCTGCACGGCAGTGATGGGTGGCATGCGGTTGGGGTCGATTGACATGGCGTGCTCTCAAGGCAGACCGGCTGCCGGCGCCGCGACGGGCGCCATCGTCTGCGGCGTCGTGTTGAGAAAGCTTTCCTGCCGGGCCAGCAGGTGTTCCCAGCGGCGCTGCAGCGATCGCGACGCGTGCACTGGGGCGCTGTCGCACGGGGTACGACGTTGAGTCGCCAGCCGCACCTGCTCGTGCAGCAGGTCGCGGACCTCGCGGTAGAAAGGGGAGGTATAAGTGCCCTGGAACATCATCGCGAGGTCTCCGCTGGCCTGCCAGTGGGTTTTCTCGCCCAGCTGCGCACGCACGAGATCGTGGAACCTGGTGCCCGGGAGGGGATAGGCGACGCTGACGCCGACGTCGTCGGGGCTCGCGGTCTCGATGAGCTCGCGTGTCGCAAGAATGTCGGCCAGCTCCTCACCGAGATAACCCAACTGGATGAAGAATCCGACGCGGATGCCGGCGGCACCGAGCCTGTTCCGTGCGGCATGGATCTCCGCCACGCGGATGCCCTTGTTCATGGCGTCGAGCACGCGCTGGCTACCGCTCTCCGCGCCGAGCCAGGCCTCCTGGCAGCCGGCCGCGCGCAGCGCGGCCGCCATGCGCTCGCTGATGAGATCGGCACGCGTCTGGATGGTGAACGGGATGGCGCCGCCCGAGGCCGCGAGGGCCTGCGCAAATTCGTGTACCCAGTCGACGCGGAAGCCGAAAATGTCGTCGGCAAACCAGATGTGGTCGGGGGCGATCTCGCGCTTGATGCGGGTCATTTCCGCGGCGACGTCGGCCGCGGGGCGCTGCAGGTACTGGTTGCCCCAGATCGGCTTCGCGCACCAGGCGCAGCGGAAGGAGCAGCCGCGGGAAGCCGCCATGTTCAGGCTGAAGCGTCCATGCGCGCGCTGCCAGACCGCGCGGTAGCGCGGTACGTCGATGAGATCCAAGGCCGGCGCCGGGAGCTCGCCGCGCGCCGGCGGGATCGTCACTCGCCCGCGCCGCCGCGGGCCCGGGTCGCAATCGCGGCCCGTCACACCCGGGACCCCTTCGACGAGCTCGCCACAGCCGATCGAGGGGCGCGCGTCGAGTCGCGCCAATAGGACCTCGAGGGCTTCGATGCCTTCGCCGGCGAGAACGGCGTCGGCTCCCGCTGCCAGGTAGGCCTTCGGCTCATCGGTGGCGTCGGAGCCGGCTGTGATGACCCGGGCCCCTGCGTGCTGTGCGAGCGCGATCATCCGGCAGGCGGCCTCGCGCATCCGCTCGAGACACATCTTGGTCAGAAAATTGTAGTTGTCCTCGTAGAGCAGCACGAGCTGCGGCTCGAGCCTGCTGAGCTGGCGCTCATATTCCCCGAGGCCATCCGCCAGCATCGCGTCGAAGAAGTCGACGCGATGCCCCAAAGCACGTAACCGCGCGGCGACCTGCAGCGTTGCGAGCGGCGGATACGGTTTTGCCCGCTGCCATTGCTTGGGGTCGAGGCGCAGGAAATAGGAATGGCCCAGCAGTATGGACAGCATGGTTCGTGTAAGTGCTTTCCGGCGGGGGTCCGGTTCAGCTTGAACCGGCCTGCGGTCCTGCAGGTACCCATGTCGATTGCGACGGGAGGGATGATGCTTAGACATGGCAAATATTTCGCGGGCCTGCTCGCGCTGGTGATGCTGCTCGGCGGCGGACGCGCCTTTGCGGAGCCTTACCTGGCAGTGCGGATGGGCCTGAAGTGCCAGAGCTGCCATGTCAACCCGACGGGCGGGGGCCTGCGCAGCGAATTCGGCGATGTATTCGCGCAGACCGATCTGCCGGCAAAGCCCATCCGCGGTTGGGGACCGTGGACGGGTGAAGTGACGAAGTGGCTGCGTCTGGGCGGGAATCTGCGCTATGACGCCAATTTCACCGATATTCCGCATACGGCGACCACGCATCAACTCGCGGTTCAGCAGGGCCGGATGTATGGCGAGGCGATAGTCGTTCCGAACCGGCTCATCTTCTACGCCGACGCTCAGGTGACGCCCGGGACCGCCAGCTACCATGAGGCCTATGCCATATTCTGGTCGGCAAACCACGATTGGTACATCAAAGGAGGGAAGATGTACCTGCCCTTCGGTTTTCGCTTCGAGGATCAGCAGGCATTCGTATATGACATCAGCCTGACCAGTATGTACACCCCGGACAATGGCCTGGAGCTCGGCTGGATGCGGGGTCACTGGGACACGCAGCTCACCGTGAGCCAGGGCACTTTCGCGGGCGGTCTCCCCTCGGGCGGCGGTAAGGAATACGGGTTGCAGTCGAGCTATGTCGAGTCGAGGTGGCGGCTCGGCATCGGGGCCAACGATGACGAGTCAACGTTCGGGAAGCGGAGAATGCTCAGCGTGTTCGGCGGTGTGCGCACCGGCCCGGTCGAATGGCTCGCACAGGTGGACAGAGTCGAGGACAGATTCCTGACACCCGCAGTGACCCAGACGGCTGCGCTCCTCGAGGCGGACTGGCTCATCGCGCCCGGTAACAATCTGAAGATCACGTTCGAGCCCTATGATCCCGATCGTGACGTGTCGGGCGACGGCCAGAGCCGCTGGAGTCTGGTGTACGAGCTGACGCCGATACAGTTCGTGCAGATACGAGCCGGCGTGCGCGACTACAGCGGACCGCGAGGTGTCGCGGCGGCGAACGAGAACCTCGGCTTCATCCAGCTGCACGTATTTTTCTGATGGACCCGTTTTGGGGTTACGAGCCGGAGTGCGCGAGCATTTCGCGACGCTGCGCCGCGGTATCGTCGCGGCCGGTCGCCTCGTCGACGGTCCGGCAGCTGGTGCGCTGCATGGCATCGGCGACGGCTGCGCAGGCATTCACGGACGTGAATGCGCCCGCGGGCGTGGTGAACTGCCGTGAGCTGTGGGTGAGGATCTGTTCGACCCTCGGACCGGCGAGCCGCCTGCCGTCGGCGAGCAGAAGGGCCACGATTCCGGTGACCTCGGCCGTTGCGAGGGAGCTGCCCGAGGCGAAGTCGTAGTGGCCTCCCGGAATCAGTGTCAGGATGCCGTGGCCGGGGGCCAGCAGGTCGCGCGAGGTGGCCGCCGCATCCTCGGCCGACTGCACGGCGAGGACACCGGGTATGGCGACTGGGAAGGGGTGAGTCAGCCGGCTGTTGGGGGGTGCGACCGCGCCCACATAGATGATGCCCTGTCGCATTCCGTACTCGATGAGCCGCGCGAGCAGCGGATCGGGCGGGCCGGCGAGACTGAGATTGACGACATCTGCGTGAGCCGAAATCGCAGCCTCGAGCGCCTGGGCCAGCGTGAAGCTGTCGCAAGCGGCTTCGGCGGCGTCCTGTCGCAGCGGCCAGCAGGCCTTGAGGACGATCAGGCGTGATTGCGGGGCGATTCCCAGCACTCCCTGCCCGCCTTCGGCGGTCGCCGCAATCACACCGGCGACCTGCGTCCCATGCCGGTCGGCCGTGAAATCATCGGAGCGGCGGCCGACGAAGTCGAGCCGTGCGATGACGCGTCCGCGCAGATCGGGATGGCGATAGTCCACGCCGGTGTCGATGACGGCGATGCGAACCGCGGCACCCTGTGACAGCCGGTGGGCTTGCAGCACCCCGAGCTCCTTCAGGTTGTGCTGCAGCGGAAGATAGGTTCGCCTGTTGGAAGGCGGCGGTTGCGTGTTGGAAGGAGGCGTCTGGGCCGGGGAGCCGGTGCTGGCGGGAGGGCTGGACTCCGTGGTGAACTGGTTGAGCGGCTCCACCGATTCCACGCGGGAGTCGCGCGCGAGCCGGGCGATCAACGTGGCGCGCGGAGTCAGATCCGGCACACGTACCACGACGCAGTTCACCCGCAGGCTCTCGATCGGCCAGGCCGATACCTCCCGCAGACTGTAGTCGTGCTCCAAAGAGTGGGTGACGGCGCGGGCGTTGGCGCTGACTCCGTAGACGCCGGCGGCGGCATAGCCGCGCGGCGTCGAGCCCGGCGTTGCGACCGCCGGCTGGAGGTCATTCCGCACCGTGATGACGACGAAGTGCGCGGGGTCTGCTCTGGCCTGAGCGGGAAGCTCCGGCGGGCGCATCGCGTCCTGCCGCAGCGCACAGCCCGCCATCAGTCCCAGTGCGGCGACGGAGAGCAGTCTGATCGGAAGCCGCGTCACGTCAGCGCACGCCGCCCTGAACCGGCTCCGCAAAGAGGATCGCCGGGTTGGCGCGCAGGGCCACGATCCGCTTCGCCAGTGCGGCACTGGACTCGGGCGGCCGGGCAAATCCCAGGGTATAGACGTTTCCGTCCGCCGGACCGTCGATGATGTGAGCACCGGCGGCCTGCAGCACGCCCTGCAGCGCTCCGACCGAGAGATCCGGGCTGAAGAGGACCCGCACCCTCAGCCCGGAGTCATAAGAGGGGGCGGTCGACGTGAGGGTCGTATAACCCGCATCACGCCCGACATCGGACGAATGCCACACCCAGGCGCCGAGGCCGATGGCGAAGGCCTGCAGTACGACGGCGGCGGCCAGCCAGCGCACGACCGGAGACGCCTGGCGGAACGGGCGCGCAGCCGGTGCGGGGCGGAGTGTTTCCGGCGCGGGGCGCACCTCCACCGACTCGACAGGCGTCTCCGCGGGGAATTCCGCGCTCTGTACGCGCGTGAGCAGCTTCTGGTAGGAGGATTCGGCGGCGAAGACCAGCGGTCCGTCGGCACGCATGGCTTCACAGACCCGCAGCTGCTCCTCATAGTCCTCGCGGCACTTGGCGCAGCCCGCAATGTGCTCGCGCACCGCCGGCTCCGCCTCAGCGGGCAGTGACCCGTTGGCAAGCCAGGGGATGACGAGCTCGGCACGAGCGTGCAGTGCGGAGCGCATGGAGGGCAGTTTCACTTGAAATCTCCGGTTCAGTCGGGGCCCGCGAGGGTGGTGAGGATGACTTTCAGCTTGCGGCGCGCGTGGAACATGCGGGTCTTCACGGTGTTGACCGGACATTGCATGATGGAGGCGATCTCTTCGCACGAGTGACCGACGTGGTACGCGAGCTCGATGACCATCCGCTGCTCGAGCGGCAGGCGTTGCAGCGCCATGTCCAGCCATTCGCTGACCTCTTCCTGGTGCGCGGGCTCCTCGCTTCCAGCCTCCGCCTCGACATCGAAGTCGACCGGAGGCGGCCCCGCGTAACGCAGAGTCTTCAGGCCGCGCCGGTAGGCGATGCCGAGAATCCAGGTGGACACCCGCGAGGCGCCGCGAAAATCGCCGGCGTGTTGCCACACGACCCAGAAGGTGTCGTTGATGATCTCCTCGGCGAGCTCGTACCTCGTGGTGAGCCGCATGAGAAACCGCGCGAGCCGCCGGTGATAGATGAGGTAGAGCTCCTTCATGGCGCTGCCGTCGCGCGCGGCGATACGGGCCAGAAGGGCGCATTCACGCTGCTCGTTCGAGCCCCCGCTTGCGGGTCTGGGCTCCTTTTCGGCCGACATCATCGTTTTCTCGGGCGGGCGCGCCGCCGCCGCAGGGTAATTGGCGAGCATGCGCGTGTGTACCCCGTCAAGCTACCCCGGTTCACGGCGAAGCGGGAGCGGGGTCAGAACCGCCAGAGGACCGTCGCCGAGGTCCGCCCGCCCGCGGCGTCCGGCCCGAAGAGGCGCACGGCCCGCGGCGCCGTATGAAAGTATGTCAAATCGAGCTCGAAAGCGCCCCTCGCGTGGCTCAGTCCGACGCTCCAGAAGCCGTAGCCGGCGTTGAAGGGGTCGGCCATCTGATCGTAGCCCGCCCCGGCGCTCGCCGATAGCCAGGAGACGATCGGCTGGCGACATTCCACGCCGTAGGAGAAGGCGCTGCGATTCTGCTCGGTCCGTCCCAATCCTTCATAGCGGTAGTAGCGGAGCGCATCCGGCGTCCAGGCCACGTTGAGGTAGAGACGCTCCGCGAGGCTCCAGCTGGTCGCGATCTGATCGTAATCGTAACGGTCGCCGGAAATGTGGGGGTTGCCGTAGCCGCCCCCCGGGAAGTTGTAGCGGGTATAGGTGAAGGTGGCAGTCACATCCGTCGTCAGCGCGAGACTGTATCCCAGATAGATGTCGAGCTCCCTCGCGCCGCCGCACGGGCTGCCGCTGCCGCTCAGTCCCACCGACCCCCACACGCCGGCAAAGGCAGCCCAGTAGGAGGGCCCGTGCGCGCGCAGGTGCAAGTCCGCCTGCGCCGCTGGATGGCCGCAGGTCTGGGAGACGCCTCGATAGACATCGTCCTGGGTCAGGGCCAGGGAGCCGCCCGCATCGAGGGGTGCCGGGCGGCCGACCGCCGGCCAGCCCGCCAACAAACAGGAGGCGGCCAGCGCCGCGCAGCGAAGAGCACCCATGGTGGGCGCATCTTGCACTGTTTCCCCCGGGCGGGGAATCAGCCGCCGCGCATTTGCAGCAGCGCCTGTGCCGGGACTTGGTTCTGGTTCAGGTGATACATGACCCAGATCGAGCCGAAGAAAACCAGGGAGACGATGAGCACGCCGAAGGCGAGCGCCAGCGCGTTGTTGGTATTGTCGGGCGAGGTAGTCAGGTGCAGGAAGAAGACGAGATGCACGCCCACCTGGGCGAGGCCGAAGACGATGAGCGCCATGACGATGCCCGGTCCGTAGATCACGTGCTCATCGAGCGACCAGAACGAGGCGGCGGTGAGCAGGGCGGCGAGACCCAGCCCGA
>Ga0134126_10012727_pt1 | contig 10618 bp, 7 predicted proteins | sample KB31752_FD_96881 | JGI IMG/M metagenome (GOLD analysis project Ga0134126, IMG submission 96881) | Terrestrial soil microbial communities with excess Nitrogen fertilizer from Kellogg Biological Station, Michigan, USA - KB3-175-2 | ecosystem: Environmental > Terrestrial > Soil > Unclassified ...
CGCCTGGTTCCAAGTCACCCGCTCCGGCGCCTGGTTGTTGCAGAGCCTCATGGCGGACACGCATGACCGCCGACAGGCCGTCCTCATCCGCACTGAGGACGCCGCGGGGAGTAAGCCTGAGCTTCCACCGGCCTCGCTCGAGGGCGCGGTCCTCTTCGACTATCTGCTCGCGGGCGGCGCGGAGCCCGGGACGCATGCCGCATCAACCCATCCTCACGGTCCGGGAATTATTCGTGTCGACTTGACGCTCGGGGGCGGCAAGGCGGGCGACCGGCGCTGGACGATCGATGGCAGGACTTGGCCACACACCCCGAAACTGCGTGTGCGCCGCGGCGATCGCGTGCTGATCCGCTTCAACAACCGCAGCGACATGGATCACCCGATGCACCTGCACGGCCACGTGTTCGAGCTGGTCGGGCAATCCGGCAAGCGGCTCAGGTTGCCGATCCGCAAGGACACGAGCCTCGTGCCCGCGAACGGCACCGCCACCTGGCAATTCATCGCGGACGCACCGCCCGGACGCTGGCTGCTGCACTGCCACGATCAGGTGCACATGATGGACGGCATGATGACCGAGGTCGTGTACCTCTAGCCGCGCGCCGCCGCAGGGCGACGGCCCGTTGACGCGCCATTGTCGGCTTCCGAAATACCGGTTCATCTCGCAGACGAGCAACCGCCCCGAAGTCGGGGTCTTCCCGATGGTCGAGCTGCCGACCGGCGAGGCCTCGCGGGGCCTCGGCGTGGGACGCGCCTGGTACCGGCTGCCAGTCTGGCTGCAGAAGGATCCGGAGGGACCGGCTACGCCGGAGACCGCTTCGCCACGATGATCGATGACTTCGAGGCGCGCGCATCATCGCCATGAAGGCTTCGTGGAGGGAGCTCCATTCACTACAGCTTAGTATGGACCTCGGCGTCGGCCGGGCCGTTGATTTGAACCAGACGTGTGAAACAGCGGAGTATTTCAGGCATGCCCCAAGCCGGCTCGAGACGCGCGCGCGGAGGAGGATTTTGGCGCGTCTGGAAAGCGCTGGGACCCGGTCTGATCACCGGGGCGGCCGACGACGATCCGAGCGGCATTGCAACGTATTCGCAGGCCGGAGCGCAGTGCGGCTACACGCTCACCTGGGCCATGCTGATCACGATGCCGTTCATGGTGGCCATACAGACCATCAGCGCCTGCATCGGCTGGCAGACGGGAAAGGGGCTGGCCAAGAGCCTGGCGGCGCGGTTCCCGCGACCGGTGGTGCATGGGCTCGTGGCGTTGCTCGTGCTCGCCAATACCATCAACATCGCGGCGGACCTGGCAGCGATGGGCGCCTCCGTCAGGCTCGCGGTACCGGGGCCGCCGGTCCTCTATGCGCTGATTTTCGGGATCGGCTGTCTCGTGGCGCAGATCCTGGTGCCTTATCACCGCTACGTGGGCTATCTCAAGTACCTGACCATGGCACTGTTGGTTTATGTGGCCGCGGCGCTCAGCCTGCGGATTCCATGGGGCAGGGTGATGCTCGGCACGGTGATTCCCTCCTTTGCCGACAGCCACGCAAGCCGCCTGATGCTGCTCACGATCGTGGCCGTGTTCGGCACCACCATCAGCCCGTATCTTTTCTTCTGGCAGGCCTCCCAGGAAGCCGAGGAGTCGCGCTTGAGCCACCGTCGCCGGCACTCGGCCGCGGCGCGGGCGGGCTCGGGGCATTTCCGGCACATCTCGATCGACACGTGGATCGGGATGGCTGTCTCGAACATCGTCGGCTTTTTCATCATGGTGACCACGGCCGCCACGCTGCATGCTCATGGCGTCACGAGCATCGATACGGCCTCTCAGGCGGCGGAGGCATTGCGGCCGATCGCCGGGGAGTTGACGTTCATTCTCTTCGCCGCGGGAATCGTCGGCACGGGGCTGCTCGCCGTCCCGGTCCTGGGCGGATCGGCGGCGTACGCGCTCACGGAGCTGTTGGGCCTCAAGGCCAGTCTCGAGCTGCCCGCCCGCCGGGCACGCGGCTTCTACGCGATACTCGTCTTTGCCACGGTGGCGGGCGCAGGACTTGCGGCCTCGGGTTTGAATCCGATTGCGCTCCTCTTCTGGACGGCGGTGATCAATGCCATCACCGCCGTACCCATCATGGTGGCGATGATGATGCTGGTTTCCGACCGCCGCGGACGCGCCGCGTTCCTGATCCCCGGATGGCTGCGGGTCCTGGGCTGGCTGGCGGCGGCGATCATGGCCCTGTCGGTCGCCGTGTACTTCTATTCCCTGATCGGTCCGGGTTAGGAATCGCGGGGCTGCCGGCGGACCCTCTTTTCCCGATACATCGCATCGTCCGCGCGCGCGAGCAGCACATCCAACGGCTCGCCTTCCCGGTACTCCGCACCTCCCATGCTGACCGACAGCCGGTAGGGCCGGCCGGCGGTGGAGTTGAATTGCTCGAGCCGGGAGTCGATCTGCCCGGCGACCTGGCCGATCTGCTCCCGCGGCATCATGGCGAGGACGGCGAACTCGTCGCCGCTCAATCTCGCCAGCAGATCCGTGGTCCGGAAGGTGCTCCGCAGGCAGTTGGCGATCTCGCGGATCGCCTCGTCACCCGTGCCGTGTCCGTGCCGGTCGTTGATGTCCTTGAGATCGTTGACGTCCACGAAGAAGAGCACCGCGGCCTGCTTGCGGCGGTGGAGCTTCAGGTGGGTCGCGGCAAGCTGGAAGAATCCGCGCCGGCTGTTGAGTCCGGTCAGCTCATCGGTGAGGAGCGCCCGCTGACGCCCGTCGGCGACCTGCTCGAGCTCGAGCCGATGGCGCTCGCGCTCGGTCACGTCCTGGAAGGTCCAGAGCCGGCCGGTGGGCAGACCCTGATCGACGATCGGGATGTGCTCGAGCTCGAGGACGCGGCCGTCGCGCAGGGTGAAGGGGACACCCGTGACCGGCTCCGGCGCATGCCGCACGGAATCCGAGATCAGCGAGAAGACATGCGGCGAGAGACAGCGGGACTGGATGCGTCCGGCGAGGGTTGCCGCATCGAGACCTTCAAAACTGGCCGGCGAATCCTCGAAGCCGAACATCGCACAGAAGGCCGGGTTGACGTGCAGCACCCGCCGGCCGGCATCCTCGAGCTGTACGGCGAGGGGAACGTGGCTGAGCGCACACGAGAGGTGGGCGACCTTCTGCATCAGTGTCGACTCGCGGGCCCGCAGCGCCACCTCCTGGGCTCGCCGATCGAGAGCCAGCGCGACCGCCGCGCGGATCGCGTCGGGGCTCACGGGCTTGACGAGATATCCGTAGGGCTCCGCCTGTCGCGCCCGCTCGAGGGTGGACTCATCCGCATGCGCGGTGAGGAAGAGGATCCCCGTGCCGAATTTCTCCCGCAGCTCGAGCGCCGTCTCGATGCCGTCCGCCGATCCCATGAAGCTGACGTCAGTGATTGCGAGGTCCGGCGTGCGCTCACGAGCACGCGTCAGCGCGTGCGCGCTGGACGCCACTTCGCACGAGTGGAAGCCGAGCTCCTGAAGCTGGCGCTGTAAGTCGCCCGCGACGACGGGCTCGTTCTCGATGACGAGGATGTGCGTCGATGCGTTGGTCGATACGTCCCTGTCCCCTAACGACCCGTCTGCGTTTTGTGCTGCAGCCGTGGCAGTGTAATTCAAGGACTTGAGTCGGCAATCGGCAATATCCGGAGGATTCTGCCATTTCCGCGCGGCGCGCGTCCAGGAGCATCCTCACCCGCGCCGCAGGTACGGGAATCCTCCTTCCTTGACGTAGAGCTTGCAGCCCGTCACGGTCTTCGGCGAGTGTCGGAACTCTCGCGGCAGGCGCAACCAGGTGAGCGGTCCATAACGGCCATGCTCATCCTCGAATGACCCCTCGAGGACGAGCAGCTCCGCGCCGAGCGGATAACTCCGCTCGCCGGCCGTGTCATGCCCGCTCCAGCGCTCGAGGGTCATGCGATCGCTGTAGCCCTCCTGGGAGTAGAGTCGCTTGACCGCGCAACCCTTGGCGGAGGTCCACGGGATCGCGCCGGTATCCGCTGCCACGTGCAGGCGGTCCCCGCCCGGGAACTGTCTCAGCTTGACGAAAAGCAGGCAGCCCTCGCGCGAGAAGGGGGCGTGCCGGAACCCTTCCGGGTTGAGCAGGTAGGTACCCGCCGGCCAGTCCCCGTGCTCATCCGAAAAAGTCCCCTCCAGCACGAGGATCTCTTCTCCGTCCGGATGATCGTGCGTCGGAAACGTCGAGCCCGGCTGGTAGCGAACCACGGAGGTGACCTGGCCGGACTCCGGAGCGCCGACATGATGGAGGCGCCGACGCCGGACGGTTCGGCTGGGGCTATCGGTCCAAGGAAGGGCGTTCGCGTCGACGACGACCCGAACGTCGAGATCACCGTTCAGCGGTTCGGGCATGGTGACTCATTATCAGTCCCCGGGGACCCTGCCGCGACCCCGCAGGGTTGATTTCTAAATAAGAATTATTATCATTTGCATTCTCATGGCCCGGCTGAGGGCTGTAACGGAGAGATTTCAGGTGCTGGGTCCCCCAGTCGACGCTTCAGGCGCTGCCGCCCCCGCGGATGAAGTCACCGGCCAGCTCACGCCGGTGACGGTGAGCGGCGTGCGCTCGCTGCTCCACGACAAGCTGGCGGAGAAGGAGCAGAACGCGCCGCAATCCATCACCGTGGTGAGCGGTCACCTCATGCAGGCGCAGGGGACCACGAGCCTCGAGGACGCCCTGCGGAACGTGCCCGGCATCACGCTCAACGCAGGAGAGGGCGCGGCTCGCGGCGACACCGTCAATCTGCGCGGCTTTTCGGCCTTCAACGATTTCTTTCTCGACGGGATTCGCGACGCCGCGGTCTACACTCGCGATGATTTCGATCTGGAATCGATCGAGGTGCTCGAAGGCCCCTCGGCGGTGCTGTTCGGCCGCGGGTCGACGGGCGGTGCCATCAATCAGGTGAGCAAAGCGCCGCTTCAACGCCCGCTCGAGGTGATCACGGCGCAGCTCGGCACGAACGAGCTCTATCGCGCGACCGCCGACCTCGACACGCCGATCTCACCGACCGCCGCGGTGCGCCTCAACCTGATGGGCCAGTCGGCCGCCGTCGCGGATCGCGACCTGGTCCGCAACCGTCGATGGGGTGTCGCGCCCGCGATATCGTTCGGCATCGGCGAGCGGGACTCGCTGATCTTCGCCTACCTGCATCAGCAGCAGGACGACATCCTGGACACCGGGGTACCCTTCCTCGACGGCCGACCGGCACCCGTGCCCCGCGGCGCCTTCTTCGGGCTCGCTTCCGACCGCGGCACCACCCACGATGACATCGTCACGGTGCGCTATCGGCACGAGGTGAACGAGAACGTGTCGATCGCCGATACGCTGCGCTATGCCCGCTATGAGTTCGACTACGCGTTCGCCTCACCCAACTTCGGCCACGAGGTGCTCTCGGCGCAGACGCCGCTCAGCGCCATCCTGGTGGGCCGCGACTCCCCCGACAGCGCGGGAGTGGAGACCAACCTCGACGATCAGCTCGACCTCATGGCCCGCTTCGACACCGGTCCGATCCGCCACACGCTGGTCGCCGGCGTGGAGCTCGCCCGTCAGACCGCCGATCTCGACCGCTACCGCAATCCCTTCAATGGCGACAACGGCTGGATTCCCGAGACGCCGCTGCTCGATCCGGATCCGTACCTCGCGCGGCCCACCGAGCCCGTCACCTCCACGCAGCGCACGGTCGCCCCCTCCGGCGGCGCTTACGTGGTCGACACCGTGGGCCTGCTGCCGCATCTCGATTTGAGCGCGGGCTTGCGCTACGACCAGTTCTCCGCCACTTACCGCAATCTCACGCTGCAGAATGACTCGCTTGTGCGGCTGCACGACCTGAACCGCGTCGCCAGCCCGCGAGCCGCCCTCATCTTCAAGCCGACGCCCCGTCAGACCTACTACGTATCGTTCGGCACATCTTTCGACCCTTCTGCCGAGGCCTTGACGCTCACTACGAAAACCGCAGATCTCGGACCGGTGAAGGCAAAGAGCTACGAATTCGGAGCGAAGAGCGCCTGGCTCGGCGATGAGCTGCTGGTGAGCGGCGCGTTGTTCCGGACTCAGGTGGACAACGCTCAGACCAACGATCCGGACAATCCGACCCTCACGGTGCTCAACGGTAACGAGCGGGTCGAGGGCCTCCAAGTGCAGGCCAGCGGGCACCTGACCCGGCGCTGGGAGATCCTGGCCGGCTACACGTATCTCGATGGCGTGACCCTCGCTTCGGGCACTGCAGCCTATGTGGGCAAAGCCATGCCCAACGTCGCTCACGATTCACTCAATCTCTGGAGCGAGTACCACCTCTACAGCCGCTGGGAGATCGGCGGTGGCGGCAACTGGCTGAGCCGCCGCTTCGCCGACCAGGCCGAGACGGCCTCGGTGCCCGGCTACCTCGTCTGGAACGCCATGATCTCCTACCGGGCGGCGCCACGGCTGCGCCTGCAGTTGAACGGCTACAACCTCTTCAACAGGCTCTACTACGACGGCATGTACTACACCAGCGCCAGTGAGAATCACGTGAATCCCGGCGCCGGGCGCAGCATTGCGCTGACGCTTCGCTGGGCGCCGTGAGCCTTTGATCACCCGCATCCCAAAGCTGCTCGATGCGCCGCGGCTCGCCGCGATCGACACGCTGCTGCGCGATGCGGACTGGGAGGACGGGCGGGCCACCGCCGGCTTTCAGTCGGCCCGGGTGAAGCAAAATCTGCAGCTTCCCCAGGACTCGATGGCTGCGCGGAAGGCCGGCGAGATCATCATCCGGGCGCTCGAGCGTCAGGCGGAGTTCGTGAGCGCGGCGCTGCCGCGTCACGTCTATCCGCCGCTCTTCAATCGGTACGAGCCGGGCATGGCCTTCGGCGCACACGTCGACAACGCGGTGCGCCAGGTTCCCGGCAGTCACCATCGACTGCGCATCGACGTCTCCGCCACGGTCTTCCTTGCCGCACCGGAGGACTACGACGGCGGGGAGCTCGTCATCGAGGACACTCTCGGCACGCATGCGGTGAAGCTCGCCGCTGGCGATATGGTCATCTATCCCGCGAGCAGCCTGCATCGCGTGCAACCGGTGACGCGCGGCGCGCGCGTGGCCGGTTTCTTCTGGGTGCAGAGCATGGTGCGGGACGATGGTACGCGGAGCATCCTTTACGAGTTGGATACGGCGATTCGGGATCTCACGGGCTGCGGCGCCGATGGCGCGGCGCTCCTCAAGCTGACCGCGTGCTATCACAACCTGCTGCGGCGCTGGGCCGAGCTGTAGGCGCATGACCGGGACCCTGGGGCCCTTCGAGCGCGCCGCCGCCCTGGAGATCTGCCAGGAGAGGCTCGCGCAGCTCTCGCGGATGAGCTATGGCACGCTGCATGCGCTGCTCTCTGGTGATCCGGTCGAAGCCGCCGAGTGGGTTCGCCATGCTGCGCACGCCGGGGTGCCCGCCGCCCGAGTGCGCCTCGGCCGCATGCTCCTCGAGGGGGAGGGAATGCCGCAGGATCGGGCAGCGGCCTTCGAGTGGTTCGAGCGCGCTGCCCACCAGCAGGACGCGGAAGCCATGAACATGGTGGGCCGCTGTCACGAGAATGGCTGGGGCGTGCCCGTCGACCTGGTGCGGGCCGCCTCGAGCTATCGCGCGTCGGCGCAGGCAGGCCATGACTGGGGTCAGTACAACCTCGGCAATCTGCTCTTCGACGGGCGCGGCGTCGCGCGCGACCCCACGCAGGCGCTCCGTTGGTTTCTGCGCGCCGCCGGCCAGGGCCTCGCACGCGCGATGAACATGGTCGGACGCTGCCTCGAGCAGGGCTGGGGATGCCGCCGCGACCTCGAGCAGGCCGCCTACTGGTATCGACGGTCAGCGGAATCGGGCTACTTTCGCGGCCAGTTCAATCACGCTGTGCTCCTCATCGAGCGCGGCTCGCCGCAGCTCGCCGCGCCGTGGCTCCTGAGGGCGGCCCAGGGCGGAAACCTGCAGATGCGCCGAGTCATCGCCGACGCGCTCGCCCGCGCCACCCACCCGGCGCTGCAGGCGCTGCGCCGCGATGCTTGCATCAGTGCGTTGACGGCCGTGCCGCCATGCGAGCGTGCGTAGGCACCGGCAGGCCGGTCGTCTCGCTCAGAAAAAGCGGCAGGTCCGGACGGTGCTTGGAGAAGTCGAACATATCTTCGATTTTTCCGGCCGTCGCATCGAACGCGCCGTCGCCGAGCCGCTCACCACCCAGCCAGTTGTCCTCGATGAAGCGGATCACCGAAGCCTGGGTGATCCGCGTGTGGCTCACGTAGTTGACTTTCGCGTAAGGCGAGATCACGAGGAACGGAATCCGGGTGCCCGGACCGCAGCGGCCGTTGGCCGGCAGACCCTTGACGCCGGGGAGGGGAGTGCCGGTGCCGCAGACGCCCGGACCGTCGAGACGATCCGCCCCGGCGTCAAACGACGGATTGGTCGGTGTTGCGAAAGCGTGATCGTACCAGCCGTCCGAGTCATCCCAGGCGATGATGACGGCCGTGCGCTGCCAATCGGGCTGCCGCTCGAGGAAGTTGACGACCTTGGTGATCCACGCCTGCTCGTCGAGCGGATCGGAATAGCCGGCGTGGGCGTCCTGGTACGCCGGGGCTTTCAGATATGAGACGGCGGGAAAGTTGCCGGCGCTCACCGCCGCATAGAAATCGCCCATCCCGTACTCGTGGTTTGCGGGGTCGCGCTTCCCGTCTGAATGATACGTGTAGCCGACTGCGGCGAGGGAGGCCGGCCGGAGATGCTCGGGATTGGCGGTGGACTTGAAGTACTGGAACCAATTGTGGTGCGGGACGTAAACACGAACCTCGCCTTGGACGATGGGCGAGTAGATGGTGCGCTGACAGCCCTTGGTGCCGTTGGGACTGGCACGTTGGAGGTCGAACCCGCCCATGAATCCTCCCCAGGTGATCCCGTGCTCGTTGAGCAGGTCGCCGACGTTCCGCCCGAGCAATCGGATCTGGTTGAGGGGCTTGGAGCACTCGTCGTATCCCGGATCGACATCGTTGATCAGCGTGTATCCGCCATGGCCGTCGGGGATCTCGTAGTAGCGATCGATACCGCTGATGGTTTCCACGCCATTCGTCTGCCCGGCGACGACTTCGATGGCGCCCGGTGTCGAGGGCCCGTAGGTATCGGTGTACGCGTTGTCGCTCATCGCGAAATGCTGGGCGTAGTTCCAAAGCGCGGTGACGGTGTTGCCATCGAAATAACCCATCACCTGGCCCTTCGTCCCGAAGGCACCGACGCCGCCAGGTGAGGCATTTCCGGTGAAGAGGGGGAAGAGGTCGGCCGCCCCCTTGTCGTAGGCTTCCTGCTCCGCGGTGTAATCGTGGTTCTGATCGGCCGTGGCGGCCTGGCTGCGGTCGAGCCGGAAGGGATTGGCGGCGCCGGCGGTGTTCCTCGGGTTGAGGTTGGGGTTGCCCGTCAGCAGATGCGCGGTGAGGAGGTCATTGACGCGCGGCGTGCCGGTGGCGGCGATGAACCGCGGCTCGCCGGGCGGATTGGTCGCGACGGGATAGGTGGCGAAGTAGTGATCGAAGGAGATGTTCTCATCGAAGATGACCACCAGGTGCTTGATCGGCGTCGCCGTCCGGTAGTCGTCCGCGCCGCGACGCAGCTGCGAGGCCAGTGCCGGCGTGGAGAGGCAGCAAGCGATGACCGTGACGCGCGCGAGCGCCGGCAGCTTCCGAAAGCCGATCCCCATGGAGACTCCCCCCTGACCAGGAAAACTCTGGCGCGGGAAGTATACCCGCGCTTTTGGAAGCCGGCAGTTGCGCAGTGCGGCCGCAATCTGCGGTGGACAGGCGTTCCGCGCGTCCGCTATGGTCGCGCGGACATTTTTTCGCATCCTGAGCCTGGGGCTCTCGCGTGACATTCCCCGCCGATTATCTGCCGGGCAAGCGCCTGACGCGCGATGCGTATCTGCTCTGCTTTTCCGCTTTCTTCGCGGACCTCGGCTATCAGGGCGTGGCGGCGCTCTTTCCGCTCTACGTGGTCTTCAGACTGCACGCTCCGGTGTACGCCTACGGGATCATCACGGCGGTTGCGTTCGGCGGCGGCTCGCTGGTCTCGTATGTCGGCGGTCTGGCCGGCGACCGGCTCGACCGCAAGACGATCGCGATCGCGGGCAACGCGCTCATTCCGCTCATGGCGCTCGCGGGCCTCGTGCACGGCCTCTGGGCCTGCGCCGCCTTCTTCATCCTCGGCTGGTGGGCGCGATACTTTCGCACTCCGGCGCGGCGGGCGCTGCTCGTCAACGTGACGCGCCCCGAGGAGCGCAGCTTCGCCTTCGGGTTCCTGCACGCGCTCGACATCGGCGGGGGAATGCTGTCGGCGCTCCTGGCGCTGCTCTTTCTCTGGCTGCGGGTGCCGGTGGGCACCATCATCCTCTTCGCGATACTGCCGCTCGCCGTCTCGACGGCGTTGCTCTTCTTCGTGCAACGCAGCGAGCTCTATCCTGCACAGACGCCGCGGCCGGTAACGGGTGCGAGCGATCCGGGAGGACGGACGCTCCTCATCGCGCTGCTCGTGTCCGCCACGCTCTACGGGTTCAGTTTCTACAATCTCGGCTTTCCGGTCCTCACGGCGACCGGCGGTC
>Ga0134126_10012728_pt1 | contig 10618 bp, 9 predicted proteins | sample KB31752_FD_96881 | JGI IMG/M metagenome (GOLD analysis project Ga0134126, IMG submission 96881) | Terrestrial soil microbial communities with excess Nitrogen fertilizer from Kellogg Biological Station, Michigan, USA - KB3-175-2 | ecosystem: Environmental > Terrestrial > Soil > Unclassified ...
GTCCTCTGCCGGCGGGCGCAAGGATTTCGCCAGGATGCCCTGCGGGTCGCCGGCAAACTTCGCCGATTCATTGAGGTCGGCAAAATAAGTGGCGATGGCGAGCACATCCGCGTCCGGCAACGCCGCCAATCCGTGGTGCACGACGTCGGACATGGATCCGGCCGCGCTGCCGTGCAGGGCGGTGCCTCCCGTGCGCAGATACGCATACAACTCCTCCACCGTCCAGGGCAGCGGCGCCGGGTTGGCGGCGTTGAGCGCGGGCGCGTACCAGCCCTCGATGACCGCGCCCGCATAGGCAGCCGCGGCGGACTCGGCGCCCAGTGCATTGCGCGGCGTATGACAGGACGAACAATGCGCCAGGCTTTCGGCAAGATAGGCCCCGCGATTCCACGCGGCGCTCTTGGCGGCATTCGGCCGGTACTCGCCGGCATGGAAGAACAAAAGCTTCCAGCCGGCCTGCAGCGCGCGCACATTGAGCGGAAACGGCAGGGTGTTGCGCTCCGGGGGCCGCGCCACCGGCCGGCGCGTCATGAAGAACGCGTACAGCGCCCGCACGTCGCCGTCGCTGACTTTCGTGAAGTGATCGAACGGGAACACCGGGAACAATTGCGAACCGTCCCGCGCCACGCCCTGGCGCAGCGCGCGCGAGAACGCAGTCAGCGGCCAGGCGCCGATGCCGGTGCCGGGGTCCGGTGTGATATTGGTGGAGTAAATCGTGCCGAACTTCGTGGCAAACGCCACACCGCCCGCGAAGGGCTGCTGCGGATTGCGGGTGTGGCAGCTGGCGCAATTGCCCGCTCCCGCGAGCTTTGCGCCCTGATCGACCAGCTCCTGCGGAAAATTGGCGGCCGATGCCGGCTCGATGGGCGCAATCGCCGCGCGGTACGACAGCGCGTACCCGCCGATGACGGCCAACACCAGCAGCGCAAGCACAACCGTCAACGCTCGCTTGAACATGATGAGGCTCCGCACGTTCGCCGCAGGACACTTACATCGATGTCAATCGCCCAAATCGGGACCATCCCTCCGCCAGTGGCTCTTTGCAAGAGGCGGACTGTGTGTGGATTGTAGTCACCAACCCGCGCTTGTGCCATAGCGACGGCCTGCTTCGATACATCGGGCCGAAATACCGGCCGGATGGCAGCGACCGCGGGGTATCACTGATTGCCGCAGACCCTGCCTGCCCGGTTGCCGTATCCTTGCGCGGGGGTCGATCGATTCGACATCTTTGCGCAGGTCACGACGTCATATGAATTCGCTGGCGGCCATCTTGCTCGGGTTGATCATCCTGCTGCCGTTCCTGGGCAGTCTGGGGGCCGCCTTTCTCCCCGCGCACGCCCGCAACGCGGCAGGCTGGCTCGCGGGCCTCACCGCGCTGCTATGCGTGCTGCTTCTGGCCGGCCTGTATCCGCAGGTGGCCGGCGGCGAAATCGTGCGGCTCGCCGTCCCGTGGATGCCGCGATATGGACTCGGGTTGAATTTTAGACTCGATGGCTACGCGTGGATGTTTGCCATGCTGGTGGCCTTCATGGGTGTGCTGGTGGTGCTCTATGCGCGCTACTACATGTCTTCCGCCGATCCCGTGCCGCGCTTTTTCTCTTTCCTCCAGGCCTTCATGGGCGCCATGCAGGGCACGGTGCTCTCGGGCAACCTGATCCAGCTCGTCGTGTTCTGGGAGCTCACCAGTCTCACCTCCTTCATGCTGATTGCGTATTGGTATCACCGCGAAGATGCGCGGCGCGGAGCCCGGATGGCGCTGATCGTGACGGTGGGCGGGGGCTTGAGCCTGCTGCTCGGGGTGCTGATGCTGGGCGCGATCGTCGGCAGCTACGATTTGGATGCCGTGCTTGCCGCCGGGAATGCCATTCGGGCACACCCTTGGTATGCGGCGGTTTTGCTGCTCATCGTTCTCGGGGTATTGACCAAGAGCGCCCAGTTCCCCTTTCATTTCTGGTTGCCGCAGGCGATGGCCGCGCCGACTCCGGTGTCGGCCTATCTGCACTCGGCAACCATGGTCATGGCCGGCGTTTTCCTGCTGGCGCGGCTCTGGCCGGCACTGCATGGCACGGATCTTTGGTTCTGGGTGATTTCGAGCGCAGGCGCCGCATCGCTGCTGATCGGTGCTTTTTCCGCCACTTTCCAGCGCGATCTGAAAGGGGTGCTGGCCTACTCGACCATCAGCCATTTGGGCCTGATCACGCTGCTCCTGGGCATGAACAGCGAGCTGGCCCTGGTTGCGGCGGTATTTCACATGATGAACCACGCCACCTTCAAGGCATCATTGTTCATGGCGGCCGGCATCGTCGATCACGAAACCGGAACGCGCGATATGCAGCGGTTGCGCGGCCTGCGCCACCTGATGCCCATCACCGCCACCGTGGCGACCGTGGCGGCCGGCGCGATGGCCGGCGTACCTCTCTTGAATGGGTTCTTGTCCAAGGAAATGTTCTTCGCCGAAGCGATCACCGCAGGCAACGCCAGCGGCCTGAGATTGACCCTGCCCGTCGTGGCCACGCTGGCGGGCGTTTTCAGCGTCGCGTACTCCGTGCGCTTGATTCACCGGGTGTTCTTCGGTCCGGTCTCTCAGGAACTTCCGCGCACGCCCGGAGAACCCACCCGCGGCCTGCTGATTCCGAGCACCATCCTCGTCGCCGCCTGTCTCCTGGTCGGTGTCCTGCCCGCCCGCACCGTTGGGCCGGTGCTCGATATGGCCGCCCGGTCGATCTTGGGCCCCGCGCTCCCGCACTATGAACTGGCGGTCTGGCACGGGTTCACCACACCCCTGCTGATGAGCGTCTTCGCGCTCGCAGGCGGCATACTCCTTTATGTGAGCCTGTCCCGCCGCGGCCTGACGTTTGCACCGACGCCGCTGCTGTCCCGGTGGGATGCCGCCCGCATCTTCGACATCGTCAACGTGGCGGTCATCCGCGGCGCGGGCCGGCTTGCACGCATGCTCTTCCCCTCGCGCCTGCAGCCGCAGATACTGCTGATTTTTCTTGCTGCCCTGCTCGCGGGGTTCCTGCCGGTATTGCTTTCGGGCGCATCGCGCGGTGAATTGCCGCTGACCCCGCTCGATCCCTTGTTCGGGCTGCTGTGGTTGGCGGGGGTCGCGTGCGCCATCGGAGCGGCGTTACAGGCCAAGTTTCATCGTCTCGCCGCGCTCATCCTGGTGGGGGGCGTCGGCCTCATCACCTGTCTGACCTTTGCCTGGTTTTCCGCACCGGACCTGGCCCTCACTCAAATCGCCGTCGAAGTCGTCACCCTCGTCCTGATCCTGCTGGGATTGCGATGGCTGCCGAAGCGCCTCGAGATCGAGGAGTTTCGCCGCCGCAAGTTGGGCGCGCGGATGCGTCACGCGCGCGATCTTGCGGTGGCCGTCATCGCCGGCGCTGGGTTGGCCGCTCTGACCTTTGCGGTCCTGACCCGGGCTGCCGCCGGCAAGCTCGCACCCTTCTTCCTGGGCAGCGCCCTCGAGCAGGCGGGCGGCCGCAATGTGGTCAACGTCATGCTCGTCGACTTTCGCGGCTTTGACACGTTCGGAGAAATCACGGTGGTGGGCATCGTCGCCATCATCGTGTACGCCCTGCTGCGCCGATTTCGCCCCGCACCCGAGAGCATGACGCCGGCGCATTCACAATCCCGGGCGGATGCCGACGAGATGGCGCTCGCACACGTCAAGGATCCCTTGCCCCCCGGCGAGTTCAAGATTGCCGCCGTGCTGGCGCGCGCGCTCCTGCCCTTGGCCGGAGTGGTCTCGGTGTACCTGTTGCTGCGCGGACACGATGCCCCGGGCGGCGGATTCGTCGGCGGCCTGGTCATGGCGACCGCCGTCATCGCCCAGTACATGGTGGCCGGCACCATCTGGGTGGAGTCACGCCTTCGGGTTCATCCTCTGAGCTGGATCGGCCTGGGGCTGCTTGCCGCCGCCGCCGCCGGCTTGAGCGCCTGGACCTTTTCCCTGCCATTTCTCAGCTCGCTCACCGCGCACTTGCATCTGCCGCTTCTGGGAGACATCCCCCTCTCGAGCGTGTTGCTCTTCGACCTGGGGGTTTACCTTCTCGTCGTTGGCGCGACGCTTCTGATCCTGGTGGCGATGGCCCACCAGTCCCTGCGCCGGCCGCGTAAGACCACGACGCCCGTGAGCGCGGAGCCGGTAGAGATCGAATCCCCTATGGAGACCGGTTGATGGAAATAGTCTACGCACTGGCCATCGGGATCCTCGCCGGCGCGGGGGTATGGCTGCTGCTGCGCCCGCGCACGTTTCAGGTGCTGATGGGGCTGACGCTCTTTTCCTATGCCGTCAATCTTTTTATCTTTGGCATGGGCCGGCTGGCCCTGCATCGGGCGCCCATCCTCGAACCGGGCGCAGGACCCGTGGATCCCAGCCTCTACGCCGATCCCGTTCCCCAGGCACTCGTGCTGACCGCGATCGTCATCGGATTCGCCACGACGGCATTGTTTTTGGTGGTGCTTCTCGCGCTGCGCGGCCTCACCGGCACCGATCATGTGGATGGACGCGAGCCGGAAGCATGAACGCGCTCCTGCGACACCTGATTGTTTTGCCCATCATCGTGCCCCTGGTCGCGGGCGCGGCGATGTTCTTTCTCGCCGAAGCGCGCCGCACGGCACGAGTGACCCTCGCCGCCGCCTCGGTGATGACCCAGCTGGCCGTGGCCGTCGGGCTCCTGTATCTGACCAGTGATGCAGCGCCTTATATCTAGCCCGAAGGTGTGGGCGTCTATGCCGTCGGTGGGTGGCCGGCGCCTTTTGGCATCGTGCTCGTCGTCGATCGCCTGGCCGCGGTCATGTTGACGCTGGGCGCCATCGTGGCGCTGGCGACGCTGGTCTACTCGGTCGCGAGCTGGGACCGGCCCGGACAGCCGTTTCACTCGCTGTTTCAATTTTTGACCATGGGCCTCAACGGCGCCTTCCTCACGGGGGATTTGTTCAATCTCTTCGTGTTCTTCGAAATCCTGCTCGCGGCCTCCTATGGACTGCTGCTCCGGGGCGGGGGCGCACCGCGGCTGAAACTGAGTCTGCATTACATCACCGTCAATCTGATTGCCTCCTTCCTCTTCCTTCTCGGCGTGGCCTTGATCTATGGGGTGGCGGGCACGCTGAACATGGCGGATCTCTCGGGCCGCGCCGCGGCGCTGCTGCCCCATGATCGTACGCTCCTGGATGCGGGGGCGGCCCTCTTGGGCATCGCCTTTCTCATCAAGGCCGCAAGCTGGCCGCTCAATTTTTGGCTCCCGGGAGCCTACTCTATCGCGCTCGCCCCCGTGGCCGCCGTCTTCGCGATGATGACCAAGGTGGGCATCTATGCGGTGCTGCGCCTCGGCACGTTGATGCAGGAGTACCATACGCTCGGCGCTGCCTTGTTCTACGTCGGGCTTGCAACCCTCATCTCCGGCACGATCGGTATGCTCGCGGCGAAACATCTGGCCCGATCGGTCGCCTACTCGGTCCTGGTATCGACGGGCATTCTCCTTGCAACCCTGGGCCTTCGCATCGAGGCGCTCACGGCCCCGGTGCTCTTCTATTTGATCGTGTCCGTCTTGACGACCTGCACATTTTTCATGCTGACCGGGATGACCGACCGCACACGTGCGACCGATCCGCCGATCTCGCCCCAAGACCGCGTCGGCGAAGAAGCCGAGCCGGCTTATACCGCCTACGGCATCAAACAACCGTCGATTGTTGCCGGCGGCGAGGATGTCGGAGTCGCGATACCCGCCGCCATGGCCTTCCTCGGCATGATCTTTGTCTGCTGCGTGCTGCTCGTGAGCGGCTTGCCGCCCCTGCCCGGATTTCTCGCGAAATTCGCGCTGCTTTTCACGGTGTTGCAATCGGCCGCCGCGCACGATGCTCCGGTCTCAACCTGGGTACTGTGTGCCGCCATCGTGATCTCGGGATTCGTCAGCGTCATTGTCTTGAGCCGCATCGGCATGCGGCTCTTCTGGAGCCCGGCCGCGCGCAAGACTCCCCGGTTGCGCCTGCTCGAAGCCATGCCGGTGGCGGCGATGGTCTTGCTGTGCATGGCACTGACGGTGGCCGCCGGACCCGTCACGCGGTACTTGGAGCATGCCGCGCATTCGCTGCATCGGCCCGACACTTACATCCGCACCGTGCTCTCGCGGCATACGCACCGCGAGCAATCGGGAGCGCCTGAGCCATGAAACGCATCGCGGGACCTGTGTCACCCCTGCTCGTGCTCGCGCTCACGGCCATGTGGCTGCTTTTGAATCAAACGCTCGCGCCCGCACAGGTCGCACTCGGTGCCGCCCTGGCCGTCGCGCTCGCCTGGTCGGGATCGGCGCTGCGCCCGCTGCGGGCGCGCGTGCGGCGTTTGGACATCGCACTCGGCCTCGCGCTGGTCGTGCTCTGCGACATCGTCCGCTCGAGCCTCGCGGTCGCACGGCTGGTTCTCGGATGGGTTTCCACCCGTGAGGTCCGCTCAGGGTTTCTGCGCATCCCGCTCGAGCTGCGCGATCCGCATGGCCTGGCGGCGCTGGCCATCATCGTGACCTCCACGCCCGGCACCGTGTGGGCGGGACTTTCGCCGGCGGGCGACGTGCTCACCCTGCACGTGCTCGACCTGAAGGATGAAGCCGAATGGATTCGGCTGATCAAACAGCGCTATGAGCGGCCTCTGATGAGGATTTTCGAATGAACCATTTCTTTGCAATGGCTGTGGGATTTGCCTCGTTCTGTTTCGTGGGCGCGATGCTCATTGCACTGGTGCGGCTGTTTCGCGGGCCCTCTGCACAGGATCGGGTGCTCGCATTCGACGTTTTTTATATCAACGGAATGCTCACGCTCTTGATGCTGGGCATCCGCACCGCATCGGACGTGTACTTCGACCTGGCGCTGCTGATCGCCGTATTCGGGTTCATAGGCACCACCGCGCTCGCGAAATTTTTGTTGCGTGGAGAGGTGATCGAGCCATGAGCAGCGCAGCATTGCCGCTCTGGGCGGCTCTCCCGGCCGCCCTTCTCGCGATCTGCGGCGGGGCGTTCGCACTCATCGGCTCGATCGGGCTTTTGCGCATGAAAACTTTCTATGCCCGCATGCACCCGCCCACCATGGGTACCACCTTGGGGGTCGGCTGCGTGCTCATTGCCTCGATGCTGGTCTTCTCTGCCACTTTGCATCGCCCCGTGATCCACGAAGTCCTGATCACATTGTTCGTCGTCATCACTTCCCCCATCAGCGCGATGACCTTGATGCGCGCGGCCATCCGCCGCGCGGGCGTGGACGGCGATTACCCTTCAAATTGACGGACGAGTCACTCTCGAGGCGCGCGTTGGCACGGCCCTCGCACCGACACTCTTCAATGCGATTGCGACTCGGGAGCAGCGTTCGAGTAGCGCTTGCCCGCGGTTCCCTCATGGGCGGAATGACCCCCGGACGCGGGCTTACGCGACAACTTCGCCGCGGCCGCGCTGATTTTGGCGGCGACTCCAGGCATATTCGGTGCAAGCGACGCGGCGCGCCGGTAGGCGCGAATGGCATCCGACGGGCGCTTCGCGCGCTCCAACGCATCCCCCAATGCCACGAGCAGCGCGGGATCACTGGGATTCCATCGGATCGCGTCATAACATGCGTCCACGTTGGCATGCGCGCGGCAACTCTCGAAGTCACGTTTGAGGGACTCCGCCGCGGGTTTCGCGACTGCGGATAACGCCGCCTGTGAACCCGCCGCCACGCAAAGCAGCAGCAAGGCCGATATCAAGGCTCTGGCGGCAGTCATCGGCAGTTCCCCCATGCGCGATACGGCACGCAGCGTCATGGCGCCAGGTCTCTGGCCAGCCGAAACCCCACACTGCTGGTGCGGTAATTCGCGTCGAAGTGATTTCGGTAGTTGGCCCGCACGAAGGCCGGGGTGCTGAACCAGGACCCGCCGCGCAGCTCGCGCTCCGAGCAGACCGCATCCCTGCGCGCCGAACCGTCGACCGGCGCTCCCGCATAATCCGCGTGCCAACAATCCTCGGTCCATTGAAATACGTTGCCCAACATGTCGTTGAGAGCCCAGCGGTTGGCCTTGAACGAACCGACGGGCGCCGTGTACACATAGCCATCATCGCAGGGAAATGCCGCCCACCCCGGGTAGCGATGTGCCGCGCTTTTGTCGGCGACATTGGCGCTTGCACAGGCGTCCGATCCGTCCGGGTTCCACGGCGTAACGGCCTCGCCCCCGGCGCGCGCGGCATACTCCCATTCCGATGCGCTGGGCAGCCGGTAGCGATGCCCGGTTTTCGCCGACAACCAACCGGCGTAGGCCTGGGCGTCATCCCAGGACGTGCAGGTGACGGGATGCGAGCCGGTTTGAGCGAAGCCGGGGTTTTGCCAATTATTCTCAGCGTGAATTTTCCACTCGCCGTCGTAGGTATCGCAGCCTTGCATGTCCCGTCCGGTGGCCGCGATGAATGCACGGAATTCGTCCACGGTGACCGCATTCATCGCCATGGCAAACGGACGAGGAATGGACACCCAATGCAGCGGCATTTCGAAAGACGCGGAGCCTGCGGCGGCACTGGATCCTTGTTTGAACCGGCCCGCGGGCAGCACCGTCAGGGCCGGACACACCGGACAATCGAGGATGACGCTGCCCACTTTCGGGATGATCACGGCCGAGACCGCCGCAGCCTTCGGTGCGGCCGGAGCACGATGGACGAAGTGCCACGCGACAACCGCGAGTATCACCACTGCCACACCGATCCCGATCGCCCGGCCGCCCGCGCCGGGCTTCCAGGGTCCCGCACGTCGTGCACCCCCACGAGCGGGTGGCGCGAACTCAGTGACTTGCACGGCGGGCTTGGGTTGCCGCGGCGCCATCGGTTCCGGGGCCGCCATTTCGCGGAGTGGATTTTGATCGAATCCCCGGCGCCATTCCCGGGTTTGCAGCAACTCCAGATAGGAGTTGGCCTTCGCCTGCACGGCGGCCAATTTTTTGAGGGCGGCCGCCAGCAGGGATTCGCCGCGCTTGCGCTGTGCATTGAGCGCGCTGGCGGCGTTCTGACTCGCTTTCAATTCCGCTGTCAAGGTATCGACGCGCGCCCGGACCGCCTGCAACTCGGCCTCCATGCCGGTCGCGCGCGCCTGAAGTGCGGCGACGATTTTCGCGTGCTCCTGGCGCTGCGCTGCGAACTCGGCATCGCGCTCGGCCAGCGAGTGCCGCGCTTGGGTGATGGTCTTGTCCCGCGCGGCGAGCGAATCGCGCGCCTTGCGCAACTCGCCTTCGATGCGCTGCGACTCGCGCAAGGTTTCGTCGCTGCGTGTGCGCACCGAGTCGCTCAATGCGATCTTGTCGGCCAATGCCCGGTCGATTGCCTCTGTTTTGCTTTGCTCCGCCTGCAAGGCGGTATGGGCCGCCGCCAGCTCCGTGGTGAGGGCCGCGGCACGCGCACGCTCCATCTGCAATTCAGCGGCCACCTGCGCAGCGACTTTGCCGCGCTCCTCGTGAGAGGCCGCGATTTTCGCGTGTTCTGCTTGCAGGTGCGCGAGACGAGCATCTCGTTCGGCAAGGGAGAGGCGCCCTTGCTCGATGGCGGCATCGCGTGCCGCGAGCGCATCCTGCGCCGCGCGAATTTCGGCGCGGTGGCGTTCCGATTCCCGCCGCGCTTCTTCGCGGCGGGATCGCTGTGCCTCGTCGGCGGCGGTTCGCGCCTCCGCAAGCTCGGCGGCGAGCGCAATGGCGCGAGCGTTGGCGGCCGACCCCACATCCCTGGCGCGCTCGTAGGCACGAGTGAGCGCCTCGTAGTCGTCTTGATAATGGGTGGTTCGCGCGTCGGCCGGATGCGCATGCCCGGCCTGCGACGCTGCCGGTTCCGTGGGGGCGCCCATGTCCCCCGACGGCGTGCGCGCGACCGCGGCATCGACCTGCCCGGGCGGGGATTCCGATTCGAGGGCTTGAGCGGCCGCAGCATCCAGGGCGGCGCTCTGCGCCGCCGCCTGGTCCGCCGCGTCGTTGAGAAGCTGCAGGAGTTCGTCATGCGCATACTGCGGCAATGGGGCCACCGACTCGCAACGCCGCAGCACTTCGAGCAACTCTTGCGGCGATTCGCCGGAGCCGAGGATCCGCTGCAGATGGAGCTGAACGTCGGTATACGGGAGATCACCGTTCTCGAAGGCCTGCAGGACCTTCCTGAACATCGAAGCTGGGTAGGCAGTTTTAGCACTCATCAAGTCGGCGCGCCTCCCGGCGGCATCAGCGTGATACTTATAATTCGCCCGGAATGAGCCCCACGGCGCGATCCTCGAGCTTCTCTATTGATGGGCACTAATCTCTAGAGTTCCCGTCGCCGGCTTCGTTCGATTCGAATGCGGAACCATCCTCGCATGCCGGCATCGGCGCATCGGACATTCTGCATCGCTGCACGAACCAAAGACAACCATTTGAAATTCTTTCAAAGCGGCGCTACCGCTCTCCTTGCATTCCAATCGGGTACACAATGGTAATCGGGTACACAATGGAATATGTGAACTGGCCATGGTTGCCGCGGAAAGGCGCGCCCGGCATGTGGCGCTGGCAATCGCCTCTCGGGGTGATATCTTCATGGCGCCATCCTGGAAACGCGCCCTTCTTATGACCGAAATCTGGACCAAGTGGGAAAAC
>Ga0134126_10012730_pt1 | contig 10617 bp, 27 predicted proteins | sample KB31752_FD_96881 | JGI IMG/M metagenome (GOLD analysis project Ga0134126, IMG submission 96881) | Terrestrial soil microbial communities with excess Nitrogen fertilizer from Kellogg Biological Station, Michigan, USA - KB3-175-2 | ecosystem: Environmental > Terrestrial > Soil > Unclassified ...
ACCCGTGCCCTGAATAAGCCGGTCAGCGGCAGCGTGTGCTTGCACGCGGGCCAGATACTTGGCCTTAATTGCGGGATCGCCGTGGAAGGCGCGAAGCGGTTGCGTGCTCATGCCTCCACCTCCACAGCCTTGGCCGCAGCCGTCGCCGCTTCGGTGATGGCGCGCGAGAGATCGTCGCGGAGCGTGACGGCCTCGGCCAAGCTCAGCCGCATGTAGTTGCTGATTTCGCCGAATTCCACGCGGACGGTTTCCGCATCGGCGCGAGCACTCACGCTGGCGTTAAATTTGTATGTCGTGACAATTGCCATGTTCATTCCCCTCAGCTCGTGAGTTCTTCGACCAGTGCCTGCGCCCGCGCAAGTGCAGCCCGTTCGGACGCGCGCAAGTCGCCCTCGCGCATGCGCACGATTGCGACCAGGTGTTTGAGTTCGCCCAGCAGGCGCGGCGCACGCGCCATCAACTCGGCGTCGGCTTGGCCCGTGTAGACCACGGCCACGGGATCGCGGTGGGTGTTGCGGACTTCCCATATCGGGCGGCGGCGGATCGTGTTCCGCACTGCGCGCCAAGGTCCACGAGTGAACTTGCTTGCCATCTACCCGACTCCCCGCCGTGGATCGGCGATGAGTCCATTGTCAACATTCTGACGTTCGTGTCAATAGTCTGACACTGCAAAAGTCACCTTGTTGACTTGCATTCAGGCAAGATTCATAAAACTGGACAATTTATCGCCAATCGCGGCCGTTCAGGGATTGCCACAATCGTTTACTTTTTTTGACGATTCTGGCGTGGACGGTGCATGCAATGTGTCGCACCTAGTGAGCCGCGCCGGAGCTTCACTGGGGTGAGTGGGGGAACTATGCGCGACTATGTTTCTTTGATCCTTGAGCTTTCGAGCCAGGATTTTTCGGGGATCGAGCTTTCAGTTTGGCGTGCTCACGTTCGACAACGCCTAGAAGAATCTCAAGATATCGTCCAGCCGGAAGAGCCTTCAATTCCACCTGTAAGGCGTCAGCTACGTCTAGTCTGGTCCCAGCCATCACGCGCGCGATCGCCGTCAGGGCGCCCTGAAGCTCGTGCAGACTGCCCTTCAACGTGTCATTGTCGGTCGTCTTTGGACGGGTAGGGGCCGCATCTGGGTTTGTTTCTGTTTCGCGGAGCGGGTAGCCGTCCGGACCTTCGCCGTCTATCAGCCATTTGAGACGCACCTTGTAGGCACTCGCCGCCGCCTCTTGGTACTGGCTGTTTTTGATCGGCTTGGGGTCTTTCTCGCTCTCCCAGTTGAGCACTGTGGTACGTCCACACCCAATGACCTTCGCTGCGGCCTCTTGGGTGTCGAACACGCGTTCGCGTGCCATCTTGGCGTGGGCCGCCAGCACCTCTGGCGAGACTTTTTCGTTCATGCGCAAACGCTGCCACGGTTCTGCGTCAGACGCTTGACATTGAACGTCAGAATGCTGACAATCCGCAGCCATGGACATCTCCAAGCAAGACGCGATTGCGGCGTACGGCACGGCCGACCAGCTTGCAACGGCGCTCGGCATTGGCCGCACTGCGGTGGTCATGTGGTCCGACGACAAGCCGATTCCTGAAAAGCACGCGCTGAAACTTCGGTATGTGTTGAAGCCCGGCTATTTCCGCCAGCTCGAAACGCAGCAAGCAAAACCAGCCTGACCCGCGCCAGCCTCCGTGCCGGCACGGGTTTTTATTGGGCCACGGACGGCCTTCCGAACGTATCCGAAACGGGTTTAACCACGTTCAGGAAAGCCCAATGAACCAGCAATCGTTATTCCACGAAACCCTTACCGAAGCACTGCAGGACTGTATCCGTGCGCTCGGCGGCGCGAAGGCCGTGGGCCACGCGATGCGCCCGGAAAAGTCGATTGACGACGCCCGGCGCTGGCTGCTTGACACGCTGAATCCGGATCGCGCCGAAAAGCTCGCGCCCGATCAGGTGCTATGGATTCTGAAGGAATCCCGGAAAGTCGGTTGCCACGCCGCGATGGCGTACATCGCTCGCGAATGCGGCTATGCCGAGCCGCAACCGATTGAACCCGAGGACGAACGCGCGACGCTGCAGCGCGAGTACATCGCTGCCGTCAAGACGCTTTCGGCCATCACGACTCGCATCGAGCGCAATGGGTTGCGTGCCGCATGACGCACCTCGAAGCCCGTTGTCGCCTGCAACAGATTCACAATATCCGCGTGACGGTCGCGGCGTTCCTGCTGCGCATCGCCCTTGATCCGAGGTGGCGTCCATGAGCTACGCATTTTGCTACATCGGCTTGGTCACCGGCTTCCTGATCGGTTGGCTTTCGTGTGTGGTGCTGACCCGGAGAACCCGATGAATATCGCCATTCCCATGCCAGATGGCAGCCTGCACGCGCTCACCGATCACGACGCACGTGTGCTGGACGGTTTTCTCGCCGATCGCGAGTGTCATGGACCGGAAGCCGATCAAGCGGCCATCACGCGGCTGCGCTCGCACCTGAAGCTCGCCCTGTCGCCGGAATCGCAATACAGCGACCTGTACGCGCCGTCCGGCTATGAGCCCGGCTGGGTGAGGGCGGCATGAACGAACACGCAATCAGCGCCGCTGCGGCAATCATCCAAGGGCTGACCGAACAGTTGGCCCAAGCCTGCCGCGAGCGCGACCAGTACAAGCGCGAACGCGACGAAGCACGGGCGATCCTGGCGCATGCCAAGACCTCGCTATCCGAACAATTCAACGACCCGGCACAAGGTGACCGGGTGGAGGACGTTGATGCCTAATCGGATTCTTCGGGATGGCATCTTGACGAGCGAGGCCGTTGATCGGCTTGGCTCTCACGAGGAAGTGTTCTACAGGAGGCTGTATTCGATCGCCGACGACCATGGAAGGTATTACGCAAACCCGAAGCTGATTCGGGCCGCGGCGTATCCATTGAAACTTGATCGTGTATCCGACTCGGACATTGGCAAGTGGCTGACCTGTTGCGTCGAAACGGGCCTTGTAAGGGTGTACCCGGCATCGGACGGGAAGCGATACCTGCAAATCGTTAAGTTTGGTCAGCAAGTGCGCGCAAAGTCTAAGTTTCCTGATCCATTGCCAACGCCTGATATCAATTGCGAGCAATTGCTAGCAAATGCGCACCTAGGCGGAGGCGTAGTCGGAGGCGGAGACGGAGGCGTATTAGTAACCCCTGAGGGGGTTACTCGTCCGAATTCTTCGGACCCGCCGCCGCCGAGCGCGTCGAATTGCCCAGCGCAGCGCATCGTTGACCTGTACCACGCAAAGCTGCCCGAGCTTCCCCGCTGCGAAAAGCTGACGCCCACGCGGCGCGGCTACCTGCAACAACGATGGCGCGAAGACCTGGAAACGCTGGACGACTGGTCGGCGTTTTTCGCCGATGTCCGCAAGTCGGATTTCCTGATGGGTAAAAGACCGGGTCGTGATGGCAGACCTCCATTCCGCGCCGACCTCGAATGGCTGACCAAGCCAGCCAATTACGCAAAGTTCATCGAAGGGAAATATCACCGTGCCGCATAAACCCGTTTCAGTTCAGCACATTCCGGAACCCAGCGATGCGCGTCGCACGTATCTAGGGTCGGCGCCAAACGTCCGGCGCGAGCCAACGGCAGACGATGAAATCGCGGGTTACATCGGCATCTGCCACATGCGCAAGCTGATGGGCGCCGACATCAACCCAAAGCGCCCAGTATGCGCCGCTGACCGGTTCGAGTTCGTCCATAAGCGCTACGCATCGCGGCTTGATCCGCATACACGCTCACGGCTTGGCTACCCGCTGGCGTCGCATGAGGCAACCGGCAATGTGGATACAACCGCTGCGGCGTTGCGAGGTTTTGGGCCGCGTCATGTGTTTGCTTCGATGTCAGAGCTGAAAGCATTCGATTGGCAGCATGTTCCCGGAGAGCCGAAACAATGAAAGCCACGGCCGTCGCCTATCTGCTGGGCACTTTGAAAAACCCGCCCAGCAGCGCCACAGAAATGCAGGAATTGTTGAGATGTTCTCGCGCCACCGCTTTCAGATGGCTCAAATTCATTCGCGAGTTCGACCCCGCTGAGAGCACAGCAGGCCAGCGCATAGCAGGCGCGTTTCAGGAGTGGGCAAGCCATGCACAACCGCGCTGAGTTTGCGAAACGGACGGTAGAGACGCGATTCGGCGCCGGATCGCTCGCGGCGCTGCGAGAGGGGATGCCGTGCAGCGAAGGAACGCGCGGACATGCGATTACATACGCCGAAAACGCGCAAGGCGAAAAGGTTGGGCGCCGCGACGCTGGCCCGTGGGCCGAATACCGCCGCGATGGGGTGAAAGCATGATCGCCCAATCGTTCGTTTTGCCTGAAATCAACCGCGATCGCATCGCCGACAACCTGCGCGCGTTCGTCTTGGCCGCAGTGCCGGGTAAACGAATCAGAGTCACGGTTGAACAGTACCGCAAGCGGCGCAGCGACGAGCAAAACGCGTACCTGTTCGGCGTCGCGTACAAAGCGCTGTGCGACGCCACCGGTTATGACGTAGCGGACGTGCATGAGTTCTTGCTGGGCGAGCACTTCGGATGGACGGACAAGCGCGTTCCGAAGTCGCGCAAGTTTCCGGACGGCATCGAACGCGTGCCGGTGCGCTCAACGACGCGAGATGCGAGCGGGAAACGCAGCGTGCTGACGACGATGGAGTTTGCCGAATACGTGGATCACGTGCAGCGATTCGCGGCCCAGCACGGCATTTTCATCGCCGACCCTGATTCGATGCGGGAGGCCGCATGATGGCAGAGCGCGTAGTGATCGGCAACGCCACGCTGCACTTGGGCGATTGCCGCGACGTTCTGCCGATGTTGCTGAATGAGTCGGTTGACATGGTTTGGACCGATCCTCCATACGGCCACGCCAACCATGACGGCGATTGGAACGCGCGGCTAAATAAGCATCGCGGGCTGGAGGACCAACCGATCGCAAACGACGACCAAGCGGGGATGCGATCGATAGTCGATTTTGCATTGCGCGAGGCGGCCCGCATTCTTCGGGCGGACTGCTGCTGCTGCTGCTGCTGCGGCGGCGGCGGTCCGCGCCCTACGTTCGCATGGATTGCGAACCGCATGGATGTGGACGGCCTTCAGTTTTTCCATAGCGTCATTTGGGACAAGATCAATCCGGGTCTGGGATGGCGCTATCGGCGCGAGCACGAGATGGTGATGGTGGCGCATCGGCATGGCGGCAAGCTGGCGTGGTCTGGCGAAGTGAAGGCAATCCCAAACGTCCTAAAAATATCCAAGCCGCGCGACGATGACCACCCCAACATCAAGCCTGTCGAATTGGTGGAAACGTTTGTTCGCGCCCACGCCTCGTCGGGCCAGATTGTGCTAGACCCCTTTATGGGCAGCGGCACCACTGGCGTCGCCTGCATGAACCTTGGCCGCAAGTTCATCGGCATCGAGCTTGAGCGAAAGTATTTCGACATAGCCTGCCGCCGCATCGAGGACGCACAGCGTCAAGCGAGGCTGATCGCATGAACCTACGCGAACTAGCCCGCGGAAAGCCCTGCATGGTGCGTTTGCCCGGTATTTGCAACCACGACCCGGCAACCACTGTGTTTGCGCACTATCGCTTGGCGGGAACGTGCGGAGCTGGCGAGAAACCCGACGACTGGCAAGGCGCATGGGCCTGCCATGCGTGCCACGCAGAATGTGACCGCCGCACGCGCAAGCTCGAAACCGACTTCGTGCGGTTGTGCCACGCCGAGGGAATGATCCGAACGCTGTATCAAATCGTGCGACATCATCCGGCGGTGTTGATCGCGTATGTCACCAAGAAGTTTTTAGGGAAGGCCGCATGATCGTGGAACTGCCCTTGAGGCTCGAATCGGTCGCCAACCTGCGTGAGCACTGGGCGCGCAGGGCGCGGCGTGTCAAGGCACACCGCATGGCGGCGTTGGCGATTCCACCGCACCCATTGCCGTGCGTGGTCACGCTGACCCGGATTGCTCCGCGCCGGCTCGATGACGACAACTTACGCAGTGCTTGCAAGGGATTACGGGATGGCATTGCGGACCGTTTGGGCGTGAAGGACAACGATCCGCGCGTCGAATGGCGCTATGAACAGGCGCGCAGTGCACGGCCAAAGCACTACGCCGTGCTGGTGCAGATTGACGGGGATGACCCATGAACTACTCGCTGTTCGAGCGCTACGTGTTGAGGGTTCAGGACGATCTAGTGCGCGACTTCGGAATCCCGCGCGAATCAGCCGAAGATATCGCCCGCTACATGGATGTCGTCGGCATCACGTCGGAAGCGCAAGAACGCGGGAACGCGCAGTACGAAATGGATTACCGAAGCCACGGGTCTGACGCGATGGCGAAACGCCACGGGATAAGCAGGCAGGCCGCGCGCAAGAGATTCAATCGCATCGTGCGTACCAAAATGGAAAGGGTGGTTTCCGCATAGGTTTCCTTTTGTGGCGCAATCTGCATGTCACCCAAGCAGCAGAGGTGACGCGGAATGTCGCAAACGAAACTCGGATCGTTCGTGGAGTCGTGGGCCAACATCTTCGTCGGCTTCGCGAGCAACTGGACCGCGAACATGCTGATCCTGCCGCAGTTCGGGTTCCATACCCTGACGGCGGCCAAGGCGTTCGGCATCGGCCTGGTGTTCACCGCCATCTCGCTGACGCGCAGCTACTGCCTGCGGCGCTGGTTCAATCGTACCCACTTCGGGAATCGCCCATGATCCTGCCCACCGATGCGGCGGCGCGCAAGCGGCTGCCTATCTTTTCAGGTGTCATCGCTTATTTCCCACGCGCACTGGCGCAAGTGGCAAACGTAAGCCGCGAAGGGAACGAGCAACACCATCCCGGCGCCCCGTTGCATTGGGACAAGTCGAAGTCAACCGATCAACTGGACGCGCTGGTGCGGCATCTGGTGGACGCGCTCGATCCCGCTTGCGACCCAATCCATGCACTGGCACAAGTGGCATGGCGCGCGCTGGCGGAGCTTGAGATGCGGCTGACGCCGACGGCGCCGCACACGCGCCCCGGCTGCGCCGTTCTTACTATGGGTAAGACCCTACCCAATTCCGGCAACGCCTTCGCTGCGGCCATCGCGGATGGCGCGGGCGACTACGGCAATCCGGTCACGCCGCACTGCGCGACGCCGTGGAGATTGCCGTGAAACTCCTTACGATCGATATCGAAACGCGCCCGATGGAATCGCGGCACTGGGGCATCTGGGGTCAAAACATCGCGATCAGCCAAATTCAAAAACCGGATGGTCTGCTGTGTTTCGCGGCCCAGTTCCATGGCGAGCGGAAGATGCACTTCGCGAGCCAGTGGGGCGATGGTGAGCACGCCATGGTGCGCGCCGCCCACGCGCTGTTTGATGAGGCGGACGCGGTGATGGGATGGAACTCCGACAAATTCGATATTCCGTGGCTGGAGCGCTGCTTCATCGAGCACAAGTTTCCGCAGCCCGCGCCGTTCAAGAAATTCGACCTGATGAAGGCGGTCAAGCGGCATGCGCGGCTGCCGAGCTACAAGCTTGACTTCGTGGCGCGCTGGCTAGGGGTGGGGCGCAAGATCAAGACGGGCGGTTGGGATTTGTGGGATGAGGTGCTGGCCGGTGACCGCCTGGCGATGGAGCGCATGCGCAAGTACAACATTCAAGACACGCGCTTGACCGAAGCGGTCTACGACGAACTGCATGCGCGCGGCTGGGTGTCGGCACCGGTCAATGCCGCAATCCTTGGCGGCCGCGTCTGCCCGCACTGTGGTAGTGAGAAGTTGCAGGCACGTGGTTACGAGTCATCTGCGACGCGGCTCTACAAGCGCTGGAAGTGCATCACGTGCAAGCGTTGGTCGCAATCAGTGGCATCCGAGCCGGAACGCGCGACCCTCAAGAGGATCGCCGCATGAGCGCCCAACCGGAAATCAACCGCAGTGAAACCTTGCAATCGGACGGGGATTGGGCGGTGCGCGGAATCCGGGCACGCGGCTACGACTTGATGTTTGCGCCAGACGAGCTTAGCGATACTGCGATCAGCGCTGCATCGTGTGCGCAAGCCCGATTCCGCAAGCCGTTCCCGGCGTGGGAGGCCTATCGCAAACTCATCAATGGAACCTCCAAACACGACGTGGCGCTTGTGGAGTACGCCACTGGCGTAGGGTTGGCCATGTTGCTTGCGGTGCGCCCGGACGGCCGAGCGCTGGTGCGCAAACAGGGAGTGTGGGTGGTACAAGCCGCGCAGGATGCCATGGCGCGCACCATTACCGGCTCATACCCCAAGCCGGCGCTGTGGATGGCCGAAGAATACGGCGTGTCGAATAAGACCTACTCGCGGTTGCGCGATGCCATGGCGCGTGAATTCATGGATGCCGTGGATATTTTCCGGGGCTACTTGTACGAGGAAGCGTCGAGATGTTTGCACGTCGATTCTCAACTCCCATAAATCGCCCGTTTTGTATAATGGTTGCAGTGAATCAAAAGCCCGCGCATGTCGCGGGTTTCTTTTTGTCCGGCACAGCCTACGGCGTGGACCAAGCCAAGCGGGCTTGATAGCCGAGCCATAACCGGTCGGACTTTTAATCGGCTGTCAAAGCAGCGCCGGAGGCGTCACCGGCACCCCATGCACCATATCTTGCGCACTAGCGCGAGGTGGCGCCCAAGCTATCGCACATGAGCCGAACCCGCCGCCGCAATGACTGACAAGCCAGACGACGAGCCGGGCATCGCTGAAATCGCGGCGGAACGTTCGCTGATGCGCATTTTCGGCAGTTTCGACGCATACGAAGCCAGTTTGCCGCGTTCCACTTGGGCACAAGGCGACCATGGTTGGGTGAGCTATTCCCGTGACTGACGAACCGGAAGACGACGGCACCATCGAGGCGCTGGTTACTGCCGAGTTCATGACCTACGAAGGGCGCGTCTACGTCGCGCCGGGCGGCTGGGCCAAGGTCGCCAAGATACTCAAGACCCCGATGCTCAAGCTGGACATGGCCAAGGACGTGACGTACCGGCTGTGTCGGTCATCCAGCGGGGCATGGGCGTGGCGCGACATCACCGATGTCGATGCGCTGGCCAAGATTCGCGTTATCAAGCCTGCAAAAACAGAGGAAAGACCATGCACATAGCCGTCGCCGTTGTTGTCATCGTCGCCATTGCTGCGGCCGTGGTGTGGTTCAAGCGCAAGTCGCCGACACCGCCTGCGCCTCCGACCGGTGCCGTGGGTGGCCCGGGCGGCAGCGCGCCGCCCGTCGAGCAAAAGTGACATGTACGCGGACGTTGCCCGCCATACGGCAAGAGAGGCCGCAAAGGCGACACCGCCCCTTGGCGTAGTGGCCGTAACACTGGCGGGGATCGACTTGCAAACCTGGGTCTATGTCGCGGCGCTTGTGTACACGGTGTTGCAGGGCGCGTATCTCGTCTGGAAGTGGATACACGAATGGCGGGCAGCCAAGGTGGCGCGCCCCAAGCCGACCGTTCCACCGAGTGCGTGAGTCGAGTGCGTGGGATACACAAGCTCGCGCTGGGTGGCGCGGGTGCGGCCATGCTCGCCACGGCCGTTGCGGCGCATTACGAAGGGCTGCGATTGCATGCCTACCAAGACGTGGGCGGCGTGCCGACCATTTGCTACGGCCGCACGCAGGGCGTGTATCCCGGCATGACGGCAACGCAGGCCCAGTGCAAGGCATGGCTGACGCAAGAGATGGCGACGACGGAACGCTACGTGGTGGCCATCGTCGGCAAACAGCCTGATCCACGCATCGCCGCCCTGACGGACGCATGCTACAACCTCGGGCGCAAGGGTTGCCGAAAGATTCTTGACCGCATCGCTGCCGGGAACATCCGGGGCGGTTGCGACAGCCTCATGTGGTACGACAAGGCTGCTGGGCAGGTACTGCCGGGCCTTGCCAAGCGGCGCGCCGCTGAACGCGCGCTATGTCTTGAGGGTGTCCAGTGAAAATTAGCCGGGCACTTGGTGGCTTCTGGCTGCCGTTTGCACTGATGTCCATCGGGGCCGTGGCCGTCGTTGTCTCGTGCGCAATGATGTTGACGGCCATGGGAATTCGGTTTCCGGATGCGCATGGCAATCCCTTGACGCTGGCTCGGCAAACCGAACACCTACTGACCTTCAAGGGTGGCACCTGTTCGGCGACGGCCGTGGGGCCTCACACGTTATTGAGCGCGTCGCACTGTTTCGCCAATGACACGCTGGTGAGCATTGACGGCAAGCCCACGCGGGTGCTGTGGATCGCGCAAGATGGGCAGGATCATACCCTTGTTGGGCAGACGATTGCCTTTGCGCACTACGTCCACCACTACGCCACTGGCGTACAGGGCGAGTCGGTGTTTGTGCTCGGCAACCCCGCCGATGACCGAGATGTGTACCGAAAAGGGTACGTTTCCGGGCCGTCCAAGGAAAATGGACACGCGGTAATGCTGTACGAGTTACCCATTTTCTTCGGCGACTCGGGCGCAGCGATCTTTGACGGCGACGGCCGGATTGTCGGGGTGGTCGCCGGGCTGCACGTCATGACCGCCGAGGGCCTGACCCTGACGTTCGGCGTCAGCCGCCCGCTGGCGTTCACGGCGTCGCAATGGGGGCTGATCCGATGATGGTATTCCTGCTGGA
>Ga0134126_10012732_pt1 | contig 10616 bp, 9 predicted proteins | sample KB31752_FD_96881 | JGI IMG/M metagenome (GOLD analysis project Ga0134126, IMG submission 96881) | Terrestrial soil microbial communities with excess Nitrogen fertilizer from Kellogg Biological Station, Michigan, USA - KB3-175-2 | ecosystem: Environmental > Terrestrial > Soil > Unclassified ...
CCCTGATCGAGTTGCACCAGGGTCTTGGCCCGCTCCTTGAGCGATGCCATGGCGGCTTGGAGGCGCTCCCGCGCCATCATGGAGAGGATGTGGGGCGGCGTGCGCCGTTCCAGGAAAGCGGTGAGCTCCGCCACAAGGTCATCGTCCGCGGTTTCGCGGATATAGTGGCCGTTGAGATTGTCGAGCTTCTTATAGTCCATCCGCGCCGGGCTTTTTCCCACGGCGCCGAAATCGAACCATTGGATCGCCTGGGCGGTGGAAATGATCTCGTCATTGCCGTGGCTCCAGCCCAGCCGCAGCAGGTAATTGCGCATGGTCTCGGGCAGATAGCCCATGTCGCGATAGGCCTCGACCGCCAGCGCGCCGTGCCGCTTGGACAATTTCTGACCGTCGGGCCCGTTGATCAGGGGCAGATGGCCGTAAATCGGCACCGGCCAGCCCATCGCCTCGATGATCTGCACCTGGCGGGCGGCATTGTTGAGATGATCGGCGCCGCGCACCACATGAGTGACGCCCATGTCGAAATCGTCCACCACCACCGCCAGCATATAGGTGGGGGTGCCGTCCGATCTGAGCAGCACCATGTCGTCCAGTTGGTCGTTGGCATAACGCACGTCGCCAAGGATCAGGTCGTGCACGACGGTCTCACCGTCGTCGCGGGCCTTCAGCCGCACCACGAAGGGCGTGCTCGGTGGAGCTTCTTTGGGATCGCGGTTGCGCCAGCGCCCATCATAGCGCACCGGCTTTCCCGCCTTGCGCTGCGCCTCGCGCATCTCGTTCAATTCCTCGGCGCTGGCATAGCAGCGATACGCTTTGCCTTGCGCCAGCAAGGCTTGCGCCACTTCGCGATGCCGCCCCGCGCGGGCGAATTGATAGGTGACCTCGCCGTCCCAGTTGAGGCCCATCCATTCCATGCCGTTCAGGATGGCGTCCACCGCTTCGGGGGTCGAACGGTCGCGGTCGGTATCTTCAATGCGTAAAAGGAAAGTGCCGCCGGTGTGGCGCGCATAGAGCCAGTTGAAGAGCGCGGTACGCGCGCCGCCGATATGGAGCATCCCTGTGGGCGAGGGGGCAAAACGCAGGACAGGCTTGGTTTTATCCGTCATGGTGGCGGCTCGTTTAGCAAACGGTTTTGGGCGTGACCATAGAGCTCAATTCCAGGACGGGGACAAAATCGATCTGGAAGGTGCCGCCGCTGGGAGCCTCCCTTCTGGCCGAGCGGCATCGCTGGCCGCTCTGGCTGCCGGTCGCGCTGGGCACAGGCACCGCGCTTTATTTCGCTTTGCCCTTTGAACCAGCCGCCGCGGTTGCCGGCGTGATGATAGTCCTTTGCCTCGCGGCCGGGTTTGGCGCCTACCGGACCCATGATCCATGGGTCCGGGCGCTTCTGGCGTTGCTCGCGACACTGGCGTTGGGTTTTGCCAACGCCAAAGGGCGCGAGCTGCGCGTGGCGGCGCCCGTTGTGCCGCATCCGATCTCCACCCATCTCACCGGCCGGGTGGTGGCATTGGATTGGGGTCGGGCCGGATTGCGTGCGGTCCTCGATGATGTGCGCTCAGGCCGGCTGGCCGATCCGCCGTCCCGCGTGCGGGTGTTGGTGCGCAAAGGCGTTGATACGCTCCGCGTCGGCCAGGGCGTGGACCTCGCCACCCAGTTGATGCCGCCGCCTGGGCCCGCTGCTCCCGGCGATAGTGATTTCGCCCGTGCCGCTTATTTCGCGCAAATCGGCGCGGTGGGTTTCGCCTTCGGCGCGCCCGGACCCGCGCCGCTGGCGCGCGCGCCCACGCTTTGGGAGCGCGCCTTCGGATTGCTGGAAAGTTTGCGCGCGGCGATGACGGCGCGTATCCGCGCCCAGTTGCCCGACAGCCAAGGCGCCATCGCCAGCGCCATCATCACGGGCGAACGAGGCGGCATCGATCCCGACGACGAAGCGGCGCTGCGCGATGCCGGGTTGGCCCATGTGCTGGCGATCGCCGGGCTTCACATGGCGCTGGTGGGCGCGGGCCTGTTCTGGCTGGCCCGCGCGCTGCTGGCGCTCTTTCCCGCGATCGCGCTCAACCATCCGATCAAGAAATGGGCCGCTGGTTTGGCGCTCTTGGGCGCGGCCTTCTATCTCCTGATCAGCGGCGGTTCCTCATCATCCGTCCGCGCCTTTGTGATGCTGGCGATGATGCTTCTGGCGGTGCTGCTGGACAGGCCGGCGCTTTCCATGCGCAGTCTTGCGCTTGCCGCCGCCATTCTTCTTCTGGCGCGGCCCGAGGCGATTACTGAACCGGGTTTCCAGATGTCCTTTGCGGCGGTGGCGAGCCTGATCGCGGTGGCGGAATGGGAGCAGGGGCGAGAGCGCATCGTGCCCCGCTCGCATCTTTATCGCTATGTCCGGGGCATCGCGCTCACCAGCCTGGTCGCCAGCCTGGCCACTCTGCCGTTCGCGATGTTCTATTTCGGCCGCGCCACCCATTACGCGGTGCTGGGCAACCTCATCGCCATGCCGGTGATGGGGCTGGCGGTGATGCCGTCCGCCGCCTTGAGCGTGTTGGCCATGCCCTTCGGGCTCGAGCACTTGCCGCTTCAGGCCTTGGGCTGGGGCATCTCCCTGATGCTGACATTGGGCCGTTGGGTTTCAGGACTGCCGGGCGCGGTCACGGTCACGCCCGCATTCCCTCTTGCCGCATTGGTGCTGATCAGTTTGGGCGGCCTGTGGCTCATGATCTGGCGCCGCCGGCTGCGCTGGTGGGGCCTGTTGCCCGTGGCGGCCGGCATCGTGCTCGCTTTTTCCACGCCGCGCGCCGATTTGTTCATCGCCTCTGATGCCCGCACGGTCGCTCTCAGGGGAAACGACGGGCGTCTCTATTTTCCCGTGTCCCCCAAAGACCATTATGCCGCCCAACGTTGGCTTTTGCGCGATGGCGACAGCCGGGCTTGGCGCGAAGCCATTAAGAGCAATCTGGCCTGCGACGGATTGGGCTGCATCGCGCGTCAGGACGGCCTGGTGATCGCGCTTGCCATGCGCCCGGAAGCGCTGGAGGAGGATTGCGCCCGCGCCGACCTGGTGATATCGGCCGCCCAGATTTTTTCCTGCAACGGCCCCAAGGTGGTTCTGGACGGGAAAATGATTGCTTCGGGCGGCGGCTATACCATGCGGTTTGCACCGCTCAGCGCTGTCAGTATCAACCAGACACGCGGCGCGCGCCCTTGGGTGCTAAGCCAATAGTTTTTTCAATAGCGGCGGATCAAGCCCACCAGCTTGCCCTGCACCTTGACCCGGTCGGCGCCATAGAGCCGCGTTTCGTAAGCCGGGTTGGCGGCTTCCAGCGCGATGGAATCGCCGCGCCGGCGAAGCCGCTTCAAGGTGGCCTCATTGTCGTCCACCAACGCCACCACGATCTCACCGGTATTGGCGCTGTCGGCTTCCTGGATGATCACGGTATCGCCGTCCAGGATGCCGGCATTGATCATGGAATCGCCAGTCACTTCCAGGGCGTAATGCTCACCCCGGCCGATCATGCCGCCCGGCACGGGAATATCGGCGAGCCGGTTCTGCAAAGCTTCGATCGGGGTGCCGGCGGCGATGCGGCCCACCAGCGGTACATTGACGGCATGGTCGCTGTCGCCCATGGCGCGGCGAGGCGCGTTGTGGCGGGGATCGGCCAGGCGCTCGGCACGTCCATGCCGTACCGACGGCATGATACGTTGCGCTTGGCTGCGCGTGGTGGCGGGCCGCGCCGTTTCGGCCATGTTTTCCGGCAGCCGCACCACTTCCAGGGCACGGGCGCGCTTTTCCATGCGGCGCAGGAAGCCGCGTTCCTCGAGAGCGGTGATCAGGCGGTGGATGCCCGATTTGGATTTCAGGTCCAGCGCGTCCTTCATTTCGTCAAAAGAAGGCGGCACACCCGATTCGCGGATGCGCTCATGGATGAAAAGCAAAAGCTCATATTGTTTGCGCGTCAGCATCAGCCATGTCCCTCCCAAGGCCGGAACTTCCCGGCCGGATCCCGTGCGGATTCGTGCGGTATGGTACCCGCGAACAAACCCGAAACATGGAGAATCGTTCTACTTTAGTTCCAGGGGCCCGTCAACGCCGGAACGATCCCCCAGGGCACGGGTTTTTTTGAGAGGTGGGAAATAACCCCGGAACCTGGAGACCGACATGAAAAAACTGCTACAGGCCGGTGCCGCTGCGATCCTCGCCGCGGGCGCCTTGGCTGTGACCACCTCGGCGGCTTCTGCCGAGATCGTTTGCAACAGCGAAGGCGATTGCTGGCATACCCACGAGCATTACGACTATCAGCCTTCGTTCGGCGTCGTGGTCCATCCCGATGATTGGAGGTGGAGCGACCGCGACCATTATCGCTGGCGCGAGCATGACGGCCGCGGCTATTGGCGCAACGGCATCTGGCTGACGTTCTAAATTCCGATCATTGAGGAAACGGCGGTCCTTGAGGCCGCCGTTTTTATTCCAGCGCCAGAACCTCGATTGTCCCGCCTTCCGTAAGCGCCGGCGCGCGGGGCGGACGCATGACGAGGAGGTCTGCCGCGCTGAAGTCTTTCAGCAGGGATGAATCCTGGCGCGGAAAGGGGCGGGCCCACAACACGCCGTCGCGCCATTCGCCTTTCGCCCGAAGATAATCCTGACGCTCGCCGTTGGCGTCGAGCGTGCCGATCAACCGCGCGGGCTTGAGCAATTGTTCGGGCTTGCGCCCCAGCATCGCCCAGATGGCGGGACGCAGATACAGAAGCGCGCAGACCAGCGACGATACCGGATTGCCGGGCAGGCCCAAGAGCGGCGTTTTGCCCAAGTGACCGAAGATCAACGGTTTGCCGGGCCGCATGGCGATTTTCCAGAAATCCAGCGCGAAGCCTTTGGCGTCAAGCGCCGGGCGCACCAGATCGTGATCGCCCACCGAAGCGCCGCCCATGGTGACCAGGAGATCGCATTTCTCCTCTGCCAGCGCCGCAATCGTCTCGCTGTCGTCGGGCAGGATGCCCAGGTTGCGGGGCAAGCCGCCCCATTGGGCGATCCAGGGCATCAGTCCGTACACGGATGACGCCACAATCCCGCCCGGCATGCGGGGGCTGCCTGGAAGGGAAAGCTCATCACCGGTCGACGCCAACGCGATCAGGGGCCGCCGCACCGCCTCGACATGGGAAAGATCGCCCGCGGCCAAAAGCGCGAGATGGCGCGCGGAAAGACAGGCACCCTTTGCCGCCAGCACCTGGCCGGCGCGAAAATCGAGCCCCTTGGCCCGGATGAATTTCCCGGGAAAAGGCGTGGCGCTGAATTCCACCCTATCGCCCGCCACCCGCGCGTCTTCCTGGGCCAGCACCGCGTCGGCGCCATCGGGCACGCGGCTGCCGGTGAAAAGCCGCACCGCTTCTTGTGGCCCTACCGCTCGCGGAAAAGGATGACCGGCGTGCGGCGCGCCGATCACGCGGCGAAGACCTTGATCGGCGCTTCTGACGGCATAGCCATCCATGGCCGAGGAGGGGAAGGGTGGCTGGTCGGCTTTGGCCAGCGCGTCGGCGGCCAGAGTGCGGCCGGCCGCGTCTTCCAATGGCACGCGCTCGCTTTCCAGAGGGGTGAAGGCGGCGATGATCCGTTGTGTCGCTTCTTCGACGCTCAGCATTTGTCACCGGAACGCGCGATTTGTCGAAGCTTGGTCGTGACTTTCTTCCCCCGCGCGGCAAAGCCGCTGGCGGGGGAAGATGCCCGCCTGCGGGCTTGCCCGCGTTGGCGGGCAGATGGGGGTGACAAAATCATCTAAACATGTCTTCGATACGAACTTTCGCAGCCCGCGCGAGTTTTTCCGCCACTTCCGGCGAAAAGCCGCGCGAACGCCCGGTGAGGAAGCTCAAGATCTCGCCCGAGGCGATGCCCGCCTGTTTCGCCCATATGGTTGGCCGTAAGCGGCGCGAGGTCATGAAAGCACGAAAGGCGTCACGCTGTTGATCATGGGCGGCTCTGGGCGCGGCCACTTCACCGATCAGGGTTTTGGGCTTGGGGCGGTTGGACGATGTTTTTGCCGGCGCGGCAGGCGCCTTGTAGCTTCCGCTCTTGCCGCCTGATTTGCCCAGCAGCCGGACTTTTTCGATCACCGCGCCTTTGTCCACGGCCTTGATCATGTCGTAGAGGGTGAGCGCCGCCACCGACGCGGCGGTGAGCGCTTCCATCTCGACACCGGTCTGGCCGCTGGTGGCAACGGTGGCGATAATGCGGATGCTGCGCGCGTCCGCATCGGGCTCGAATTCTATCCCGGCTTTGGCGATGGCGATGGGATGGCAGAGCGGGATCAGGTCGGGGACGCGCTTGGCCGCCATGATGCCGGCGATGCGGGCGGCGGCCAGCACGTCACCCTTGGGCGCCGTGCCGTCCATCACGGCGGTAAAGGCCTCTTCGGACAGCGCCACCACCGCTTCGGCGGTGGCCTCGCGCGCCGTCACCGGTTTGCCCGAAACATCCACCATATGGGCCTGACCCTTGGCGTCGAGATGAGAAAGCTTGCTCATTGCTTAGGGTCTAAACTTAACAATCACGTGGCCGCGACGCTGGGGATTTTGGTGTCTGGCCAGGAGCGAGGAGCGATGTGGGCTTGCATAGCCCATGAGCGACGAGCGACGCCGCCAGGGGCCAAAAGACCCGCGTCCCTTCGGGTTGCGGGAAAAATGGCCGACTGGTGCGTCGAAAGGCTCGGCCGTATTGCCGATACGCCCTTCGCCTTTCTCCTGCCAGTCGGCCATTTTTCCTCGCAACGCGGCTCACGGGATTGTTAAGTTTAGACCCTAAAGCCATCTCCCAAAAGCCGCCGCGTCGCCGCTTCGACGTCTTTCTGGCGCATCAGGCTTTCGCCGATCAGCACCGAGGTGACATGGACCTGAGCCAGGCGCTTCAGATCGGCCGGCGCCGAGAGCCCGCTTTCCGCCACCAGATGCGCCTCCTTGGGCGCCTTGGGCGCCAGTCTCTGCGTGACATTGAGGTCGGTGACGAAGGTCTTGAGATTGCGGTTGTTGATGCCGATCAGGCGCGCTTCCAGCTTGGCCGCGCGCTCCAGTTCGCTTTCGTCATGAACTTCCACCAGCACGTCCATGCCGAAACGCTCCGCCTCTTCGATCAGGGCGCGCGCGGTGCCGTCATTCACCATCGCCAGGATGATCAGGATGGCGTCGGCGCCCCAGCTGCGCGCCTCGGCCACCTGATAGGTTTCCAGCATGAAATCCTTGCGCAGCACCGGAAGCCCGGCGGCTTCGCGCGCGGCGGTGAGGAATTCCGGCGCGCCCTGGAACGATGGCGTGTCGGTCAGAACCGACAGGCAAGCGGCGCCACCCGCTTCATAGGCCGCCGCCAGGGCGGGAACGTCGAAATCGGCGCGGATCAGGCCCTTGGAGGGACTGGCCTTCTTGATTTCCGCGATCAGGCCAAATTCGCCCGACTCCATCTTGGCGTCCAGAGCCGCCCGAAAGCCGCGCACCGGATCGGCGTCTTTCGCCCGCGCTTCGACGTCCGCCAGCCTGAGCTTGGTCTTGGCGGCCGCCACTTCTTCTTTCTTATAGGCGAAGATTTTGTCGAGAATGCTCATGCTCTGTTCGATGCTTTTATCAATTGCTCCAGCTTGGCATTTGCCGCGCCACTGTCCAGCAGATCTCGCGCCTGTAGGGCACCCGCCATTATATCGCGCGCGCGCCCGGCCACCATCAGGGCAGCGGCGGCATTGAGCACGACGATGTCGCGATAGGCGCTTTTTTGCCCCCCCAGCAGCGCCAGGAGCGCCCGGGCGTTTTCCGTGGCGCCACCGCCTCTGAGCGCTTCAAGGCTGGAGCGCCTCAGGCCGGCGTCTTCGGGGACGATCTCGCCGCGCGTGATCGCGCCATTGTCCAGGCTTATGGCATAGGTGACATCGGTGGTGGTGAGCTCGTCCAACCCGTCTTTGCCATGCACCACCATGGCGCGTTCGCAGCCCAAGGCGCGAAGCGCCTCGGCGTACGGCACCAGCCACTCTTCCGCGAACACGCCAACCAATTGGCGTTTCACGCCCGCCGGGTTGGCGAGGGGGCCCAGCAGATTGAAGATGGTGCGCTTGCCGATCGCCTGGCGGGCCTTGGCGACATGGCGCATGGCGGGATGATGGGTCTGGGCGAAGAGAAAGACGATGCCGATTTCGCGCAGGGTTCGTTCCGCGCCGTCGGGCGGAAGATCGATCCTCACGCCCAGCGCTTCCAATATGTCGGCGGCACCGCTTTTGGAGGACATGGAGCGGTTGCCATGCTTGGCCACCGGCACGCCCGCCGCCGCCACCACGAAAGACACCGCCGTCGAAATGTTGAGAGTGCCCAGCCCGTCGCCGCCGGTGCCGCACAGATCGATCGCCATGGGCGGCGCGGTGATCCCCTTCATCTGCGCCTTCATGGCGGCGACCGCGCCCACAAATTCCGCGGTGGAGGGCTTGCGCGCCGACAGCGCGATCAGGAAGGCCAGGATTTCGTCCTCGCTGGCGCGCCCGCTCAACAACTGGCCGAACACGCGCGCCGCCTCATCCGCGCTCAGGGGATGCTTCTTGAGGCGCTCGAGATCGAACATCGCGCTCATCGGGTCAGCGCGAGGAAATTGGCGAGGAGCGCATGGCCATTTTCGGAAGCGATGCTCTCGGGATGGAATTGCACGCCATGGACGGGATGAGACTTGTGCATCACGCCCTGGATCACGCCATCTTCGCTGGTGGCGGTGACCTCCAGCGTGTTCGGCACGCTGTCCGGCGCGATGGTGAGCGAATGGTAACGCGTGGCCGTGAAATCATTGTTGAGCCCGCGGAACACCGATTTGCCCGTATGGTGCACGGTCGAGAGCTTGCCATGCATGGGTTTTGGCGCGCGCACCACTTTTTCGCCATAGGCCTGGCCGATCGCCTGATGGCCCAGGCACACGCCCAGGATCGGAACGCGGCCGCCGGCTTTTTCGATCAGCTCCAGGCAGATGCCGGCCTCATTGGGTGTGCAGGGCCCGGGGGACAGCACAATGCCTTGGGGGTTAAGCGCCAGAACCTGATCGCTTGTCAGCGCGTCATTGCGCTCCACCCGCACCTCGGCCCCCAATTCGCCCAGGAAATGGAAGAGATTGTATGTGAAACTGTCGTAGTTATCGATCAACAGGAGCATATGTAAGCCACTGAATATAAATCATAAATGAAGAAGGCGCGGGCCAGAACCCGCGCCGCTTCCGGAATCTGTATAGCACCAAACCCGCTCGGTCCCGAAACGCAGGATCGGCGCTTGCTTTTGCCGGAGCGGCAATGCAAGCAAGCGCGTCCAGACCAATTCGGGGGAAGCATCGCTTGCGGTTTTTTCAAGCACTGATGCCGCGCGAGGAAAAATTCTTCGTCCTGTTCGACCGTCACGCCCGCACCTTGGTGGAGGGGGCGCTGGCGCTGCGCGACTTGTTGGAAGGCGGCGCCGGCGTGCCGGAAGCCTGCCGGCGCATTGTCGCCTATGAAAATGACGCCGACCTTATTGCCCGCGAAGTCCTGATCCGGGTCAGACGCACTTTCATCACGCCCTTCGACCGGGGCGACATCATCGATCTGATCGGTCTGCTCGACGACGCCATCGACCAGATGCAGAAGACCGCCAAGGCGATCACGCTGTTTCAAGTGCGGGAGTTCCAGCCGCACATGCGTCAGATGGGGGACATCATTCTGCGCGCGGCGGAATTGACGGTCGAGGCGGTGGGACTGCTCGGCTCGATGCGCGAGAATGTGAGCCGCCTGAACGCCATCACCGAAGAGATTACCCGCCTGGAGGAACAGGCCGACGAGCTCAATGACGCCGGCATCCGAGCTCTGTTCCTTGCCCATCGCGGCGGCGATGTGATGGACTTCATCGTCGGCAACGAGATTTACGATCATCTCGAGAAAGTGGTGGACCGTTTCGAGGATGTCGCCAACCGCATCAGCGGCATCGTCGTCGAGCAGGTATGACCGGCCTTGTCATCTTCCTGATCGCGGTGGCGCTGGCCTTCGATTTCCTCAATGGCCTGCACGACGCCGCCAATTCCATCGCCACCATCGTTTCCACCCGGGTGCTCAAGCCGCGCTACGCGGTGGCCTGGGCCGCCTTCTTCAATTTCATCGCCTTTGCCGTGTTCGGGCCCCAGGTCGCCAACACCATCGGCACCGGAATCATCTCGCCCGCCGTCATCAGCGACGCGGTGATCCTGGCGGCGCTTCTGGGCGCCATCATCTGGAACATCGTGACCTGGCTGGTGGGCATTCCTTCATCCTCCAGCCATGCCCTGATCGGCGGCCTGGTGGGAGCGGGGGTCTGCAAGGCGGGCTGGCATGTGATCGTGTGGAACGGCTTGGGCAAGACCATCGGCGCCATCGTGGTGTCGCCCTTCACCGGATTCGTGTTGGCGCTGGTGATGGTGCTGGCGGTCTCCTGGGCGTTCGTTCGGATTTCGCCGTTCAAGGCCGACAAGATATTCCGCAGTGTGCAGTTTCTCTCCGCCTCCGCCTATTCGTTGGGTCACGGCGGCAATGACGCGCAAAAGACCATGGGCATCATCGCTGTGCTTCTGTTCGCGCATGGTCTGGCGGGCGGGCAATTCCACGTGCCGTTCTGGGTGGTCC
>Ga0134126_10012733_pt1 | contig 10616 bp, 7 predicted proteins | sample KB31752_FD_96881 | JGI IMG/M metagenome (GOLD analysis project Ga0134126, IMG submission 96881) | Terrestrial soil microbial communities with excess Nitrogen fertilizer from Kellogg Biological Station, Michigan, USA - KB3-175-2 | ecosystem: Environmental > Terrestrial > Soil > Unclassified ...
GACCTGATCGGCGCCGCGGCGGCTGACGCTGCTCAGTGCTGACCAGATGCCGTTGGCGTCCAGGGCCGGGAACCGCTTCAAGAGCTTGAAGGTGAAGACGACGTCGGCCGGGGTCAGCGGCCGGCCGTCGGAGAAGCGCACGCCGCGGCGGGTGGTGAAGGTCAGGGTCCGGTTGCCGTCGCCCCAGGCCCAGCCCGTGGCCAGCCACGGGGTGGCCCGGCCGTTCCTGAGCGTGTCCACGAACGCCAGCGGCTCGTAGACCGGCCCCACCGACAGGCTGGCCGAGTAGGGCAGGAACGGGTTGAAGTCGCAGGTCCACAGGCTGCCAATGGCGTTGGCGATGGTCAGCGTGCCATGCGGCGCGGCCGGGCTGGTCGAGGTCGCGGCACCCGAGGCGCCAGCGCCGGCGCCCGCGAGGACCAGCGTGCCGGCGGCGACCACGGCCGCGCAGCGGAGGAGGCGTCTCATGGCGGCCCTTCGTGAACGCGCGGCGATGGCCCGGGCGAACCCCAGTCTCGGGTCTCCTCCCGCGGTTGTCACTATTACACTCTTCGATATACGCTTATTGGAGCTACTCGGGGAGGCGGGGCGTGACGAAGGACTCCATCCGCGGCTCATCGGACCGCAGCATCCTGATCCTGACCAGCCTGGCGTCGTGCCCGCGGCACGGCTACGCGCTGATCAAGGACATCGAGGAGTTCGCGGGCGTGAAGCTGGGCGCGGGCACGCTTTACGGCGCGCTGGGCAAGCTGGAGCGGGAGGGGCTGGTCGAGGCGCTGCCGGCCGAGGACCGGCGCCGGCCGTACCAGATCACGGCGGCAGGCCGGGAGCACCTGCGCGAGCGGCTGTCCGAGTCGGCCCGCATCGCCGAGGTCGGGCTGCGGCGCATCGCGGCGGCATCATCGTGAACAAGCGCATGACGCGCTGGCTGCTGGCGCTGTACCCGCGGGCCTGGCGGGACCGGTACGGCGCCGAGGTGACCAGCCTGACCGACGAGCTGATCCGCGCGGGCGAGACGACGCCGCTGCCGGCCGGGCTCAACCTGATGGCGGGCGCGGCGGTCGAGCGGGCCCGTGCGCTGGCCGCCTCCCGGACGGTGCTGACGGTGTCCTCCGCGGTGGTGATCGTGGCCCTGGTCGCAGGCGCGTTCACGCTGACGGGCGGCGCACGGCCGACCTCGGGACCGCGCGCCCTGGCCAGCGCGAGCTGCCTGATGGAGCCGGCGCTCCGGATCTCGGTGTCAGCCGTTGGCACAGGCCGGCCGCCGTCGCCGGTCATTTCACCGCAGCTCAGGAAGCTGCGCCGGCCGGCTCGGGGGCTGGCCGCACCGGTGGCGGTCCGGGCCCGCCCGCCGGTGATGATCGTCCGGCTGGGCCGGGGCGGCCGCATCCTGCGGCTGGAGCGGCCGGGCCGAACGGCGGCGCCGGTCCAGATCTTGACCGTTAGGCCCGGGCTGGAACGGGTGGCGGAAAGGAGACTGGCCGCGTCGCTGGGGCGAAGGCTGGCCCCGTCGTCGCGGACAGCATCGGCCCTGCTGAAGCCCCGGCTGGCCCAGACGCCGACGTCGGAAGGCTCCCGGATAGCGGCACCGGGGACGGCGCAGCCGGCCGAGCCGGCCTGGGCTGGGCCGGTCGCGAGGAGCTGCCGGCAGGTGACGGCGGTCCCGGACCCGGTCTCGGGTCGGACCCAGAAGCTGCGTGTTGCGCCGCCCGTGCCGGTGGCGACGCGCACGACTCGATGAGAGTTCCGCGGTAGCGGCGGTTCGGCCGGGCCTGCGCGCCCGGCCGGTCAGGAAGGAACGTGAGCATGCCCCATCTGAAACATCCACTGCGAGGCGGCGGCCAATGGCTGCGCCAGGCCACGGTCATCGGCCTCGGGATCGGCCTCATGGCCGGGACCGGGCTGATCGCCACGGCCAGCGCGGCGTCGGCCCACCCGGACGCGGCCCGCGCCAGCGCGGGACACCGCCCGGCCCGGGCCTGCGTCGTGATCGTGGGACGCCGAGGTCAGGTCAAGGCCCGCAGAGCGCATTGCCGGCCGGGAACAGTGATCGCAGTGCCGGCGTGCCGGATCGAGCTCCGGCGCGGGACCAAGCTGGCGCCGGTGGCGCGGTCGGTGCGGCTGGCTCCCGTGAAGCAGCCCGTGGCCGTGCGGTTGCTGCCGGGCCAGGGGCGGCTGCGGGTGCTGCGAGTTCGGCCGGGCAAGGTGATACGGCTGCCGCTGAAGGGGCCGGTGGCGGTGCGGCTGCGGCCGGGCAAGGGACGGCCGGTGGTGCGAGTGGTGCCGGGCAAGGCGGTGCTGGCCGGGCCGAAGCGGCTGCGGCTGTCGATCAAGGGGCGGGCCTGCGCCGGCGCGCCGATCCTCGGGATCCGGCCGCCTCGGCCCCTGATCCGGATCTGCCGGGCCGCCAAGGCCCACAGCCGGGCGGCTCGGTGCTGCGCCATGGCGCAGCGGACGGTGAAGCTGCCGCGGGCGGTGCGGCTGAAGCCGGTGCGGCTCGGGAAGACGGTGCGGCTCGGGAAGACGGTGCGACTCGGGAAGACGGTGCGACTCCGGATTCGCCCGGCGGCACCCATCCAGGCCTGCGCCATCGCGGTGCCCAAGCGCAGCTAGCGCTGGGCTAGCCGGCCCGCCCATCACCACGGAAACCCGTCAGCGCATAGCGCTGACGGGTTTCCGCGCTCCGGCCCGAAGCCGCGGGCCGAACGACGTGGTTGTTGCTCTCATGTCGCTGCAGCGACTTGGCTGTAGCAACCACGTCGTTGGGCACCGCCCGCGCTCGTCGCTGGGTCAGGCGGACAGGAGGCTCGTGAGCTGTGCGGGGCTGATGTTGCCGCCGCTGCACACGATGTTGACCCGGCGGCCCGCGAACCGGTCGGGGTCGCTGAGCACGGCCGCCAGCGCGGCGGCGCCGGCCGGCTCGACCAGGTTGCGGGTCTTCTCGATCATCAGTCTGGTGGCGCGGCGCAGGGTGTCCTCGGGCACGAGCACGAAGTCGTCCAGCTTCTGGCGCAGGATCCGCTGCGGCAGCTCGAACGCGGTCCGGGTGGCCAGGCCCTCGGCGAAAGTGGTCGTGGTGTCGGCGACCAGCTCGCCGGCCCGCCAGGAGTGGTAGGCGGCCGGGGCGGCCTCGGACTGCACGCCGATGACCTGGATCGAGGGCCGGATGGCCTTGGCCGCGACGCACGTCCCGGCGGCGCCGCTGCCGCCGCCGATGGGGACGACGATCACCTCGGTGTCGGGCCGGGCCTCGAGCATCTCCAGCGTGTAGGTGGCGACGCCGGCGACGAGCGCGGCCTCGTTCCCGGAGTGGACATACCGGTAGCCGTGCTCGGCGGCGAGCTTCTCGCAGTGCTCGCGGGCGTCGTCGAAGTCGGCGCCGTGGAACACGATCTCGGCCCCGAGGGCCTGCATCGACTCGACCTTCACCGGGTTGGCCTGCTCGGGCATGCAGATGATGGCGCGCACGCCGAACAGGTTGGCGGCGTAGGCGACGGACTGCCCGTGGTTGCCGGTGGAGGCGGAAATGACGCCGGCTTCTCGCTCGGCCGGGCTGAGCTGGCTGACCAGGTTGATGCCGCCGCGTACCTTGAAGGCCCCGACGGGCTGGTGGTTCTCGTGCTTGACCCGGAGCTGGGCGCCGGTCAGTGCGTCCAGGGCGGGATAGCGGTAGAGCGGGGTCGGAGCCAGGTACGGCGCGATGCGCTGCCGGGCACTGAGGACGTCGGCCAGATCGGGAATGGGCATCTCGGTCATGACTTGTGTCTATCACCGGTGGCTAGGCATTACCCAGGGGCCGATCGCGCCGGATGACGGGCGGGTATTCACCGTCCGGCCAGCGAGAGTTTCAGCGGCAGCGGTGGAGCCGGCGCCCCCCATGAAGCTGAGAAAGCTGAAATCTGCCTGAAAGACCGGCAAAGTCCGTAAAGGCCCTGGCCAGGCGTGCCAAGCTGGCTGCCTGGCCGGAGGCCCGGCCAGGCACGGCCCCGCCATCTGCCCGGAAGGGAGCCGTCTCCATGCGCCGCCGCTTCGCCGCCGTCCTGCTCGCCGGCACCTGCGCCGTCACCCTGCCGCTCGCCGTCCTGTCGGCCGCCGCCGACGCGTCGCCGAGGCTGGCCATGGCGGTGTCGCAGAAACCGGTCAAGTGGACGCCCAACGTGTCGGCGGACGCCAGGGTCGGCCAGGAGGGCAGCGGCGCGGCGTGCAACGCCACGTTCTTCGGCACCCGGACGGCCTGCCAGTCGGAGGTCTACAGCACGGCCTTCGTGAACGGCGACGTGATCGTGGCCGGCGCGTTCACCAAGGCCTGCCCGCCGGGCCCGCTCTCCGCCGGCCTGTGCGCCTCCAAGAGCCAGGTGACCAGGGACGACATCCTCGCCTACAAGGCCAGCACCGGGGCCATCGACCCGCACTTCAAGCCCGTGCTCAACGCCGGCCCGGCCTACTCGGTGATCGCGGGCCCGAAGGGCACCGACAGCGTGTATGTGGGCGGTGCGTTCTCCTCGGTGAACGGGGCCACGCACAAGGGCCTGATCCAGCTGCACGTCCAGCCGGGCGTGACCAAGGGCCCGGACGCCGACGGCGCGGTCGTGACCGGGTTCACCGGCAAGGTCGGGGACACGGTGCGCAGCCTGGCGCTGAGCCCGGACGGGAAGTCGCTGTACGTGGGCGGGCAGTTCGGCTCGGCGGATGGCGTCCGCACGTTCGCCAACGGCTCCGCGGTGAGCGGCCTGGCCCGGCTCAACTCGGTGACCGGCACGCTGGACCCGACGTTCGCGTTCACCCTCAGTGACCCGCCCAGCGGATCGCCGATCAAGGCCGACGCGATATCGCTGTCGCCCAGCGGCGCCGAGCTCGCGGTGGTCGGCCCGGCCCTCCAGGTGAACGGGCAGTCCCGGCCCCGGCTGGCCATCATCAACACCGGCAACAAGCTGGGCTCGCCCTCGTCGCTGGCCGACTTCACCGCGCCGATCCTGAGCGACAACTGCCAGAACCAGCACGACTACGTGCGCAGCGTGGCGTTCTCCCAGGACGGCTCGTTCCTGGCCATCAGCGGGACCGGCTACATGGGCGACGGGTCGCAGCCGTTCAGTGTCTGCGACGCCGTGGCCCGGTTCAACGTCAGCTCGGCCAGCACCACGGCCACGGGGACGCCGGTCAACGTGGCCCCGGCGTGGATCGACTATGGCGGCGGCGACTCGTTCTACTCGGTCGCGGTGGCGGGCAGCGTGGTCTACGCGGGCGGGCACGACCGCTGGGTCAACAACTTCTGCGGCAACAACGCCGCCTGCGAGCCCAACGCGTTCCTGGTCAACGGCCTGTCCGCGCTGGATGCGAATACCGGCCTGGGGTTGCCGTGGTGGCACCCGCAGACCACGCGCGGTGACGGCGTCATGTACCTGAACACGTTCGGGGCGGGCAGCTACGACGGCACGTCGCCGGGCCTGGTCATGGGCACCGACGTGGACTTCATCGGCGGCACCTACCACGCCGAGAACGCGGTGTTCCCGATGGCGGCCACGACCTCGGGCACGGCGGGCGGGCCCATCCCGTCCGGCATGTTCATCGAGGACGGCGGCGCCAACACCGGCGTCCCGATGTGCGTGGACGCGGGCCTGGAGCATTCGGGCACCTCGGTGGCCATCGCCACCTGCGCCAACGACCCGGAGCAGAACTGGTCCGAGGGGGCCGGGCACACGCTGCAGATCAACGGCCTGTGCCTGGGCACCGCGGGCGGAGCCACGGCGCCGGGCACCGGGGTCGTGCTGGCCGCCTGCAAGTCGGGCTCGACCACCCAGGAGTGGACCCAGGGCACCGCGAACAGCCTGGTCAACACGGGCGCCAGCAGCGCGGCCGGGCAGCCGGTCTGCCTGGACGACCCGGGCAGCAGCACGTCCAGCGGTACGACGCTGGACATCGCGGCGTGCACGGGCGGGTCGAACCAGGCCTGGCCGCTGCCGGCCGCCCAGGGTCCGCCGTCGGGTGCGCCGGTCGGCCCGGTCTCCTCGCAGCTGCAGCAGAAGGACACCCAGGTGCCGTGCCTGGACGACGCGGGCGGCAAGACGACCACCGGCAACAAGGTCCAGATGTGGACCTGCGAGGGCGACCCGCAGGAGCAGTGGACGCTGGAGTCCGACGGGACGGTCCGGCTGGACGGCAAGTTCTGCCTGGACAGCGCGGGCGGCGCGGGCACGAACGGCACGGCGGTGGTGCTCGACCCGTGCACCGGCGCGACCAGCCAGGTGTGGACGCCGAACCCGGCCCAGAACAACGCGCTGGTGCAGAAGTCGTCGGGCCAGTGCCTGACCGACCCGGCCGACGAGACGAGCAACGGCATCGGCGTGCAGGTCTGGCACTGCACCCAGGCGGGCAACCAGGCCTGGCGCCTGCCCGCCAACTGACCGACGGGGCCGGGCGCGGCCCGGCCCCAGGTCCAGCTCAGGCCAGAGAGGCGCGGATCGCCTCCAGCGCAGCCTGGATGTTGTCCACCGAGTTGGCGTAGGAGAAGCGCAGGAAGCCCTCGCCGTAGCGGCCGAACGCGGTCCCGGCCAGCGCGGCCACGCCCGCCTGGTTGAGCAAGCGCTCCTGGAACTGGGCCGACGTCAGCCCGGTCCCGGTGATGTTCGGGAACACGTAGAAGGCGCCCTGCGGCTCCAGGCAGGTGATCCCTGGGATGTCGTTCAGCCCGGCCACGATGAAGTCCCGCCGCCGGCGGAACTCGGCGATCATCTCCTCGACCTCGGTCCACGGGCCGTCCAGTGCCGCCGCCGCCGCGAACTGGCTGAACGCCGAGGTGCAGGACACCGAGTTGATCACGAGCCGGGTGATCGGCTCGACCAGCTGCTGGGGGAACACCCCGAAGCCCAGCCGCCAGCCGGTCATGGCGAACGTCTTGGACCAGCCGTCGAGCAGGATCGTCCGGTCGGCCATGCCGTCCACGTCCAGCACGCTGGCGTGCTCGCCGCCGTAGCGGATGGCCCAGTACACCTCGTCGGTGAGCACGGTCAGGTCGTGCCGCTGGGCCAGCTCGGCGATGGCGTCGCAGTCCTCGCGGGTCAGTGCGCTGCCGCACGGGTTGTGCGGCGAGTTAATGATCAGCAGCTTGGACCGGGGGGTGATGAGCCGGGCCAGCTCGTCGGTGTCGATGCGGAACTGGTTGCCCTCGCGCAGCGGGATCGGCACCGGGGTGGCACCCGCGAACGAGGTGATGGACTCGTACATCGGGAAGCTGGGGTCGGGGTAAAGCACCTCGTCGCCCTCGCCGCACAGCGCCATGATCACGAAGAACATGATCGGCTTGGCGCCGGGCGTGACGATGACCCGGTCCGGGGCGACCTTCATCCGGCCGGTGCGCTCGAGGAAGGCGGCCACCGACTCGCGCAGCAGCGGGATGCCCGGCGCGGGCACGTAGTGGGTCTGGCCGGACTGCAGGGCCTCCACGGCCGCGGCCACGATGTGCGGCGGGGTCGGGAAGTCGGGCTCGCCGATCTCCAGGTGAATGATCTTGCGACCGGTGGCCTCTAGGGCCCTGGCCTTGGCTAGCACCTCGAACGCGGACTCGGTACCGAGCCGACCCATGCGGTCGGCCAGGGGAATGGCCGTCATGGCCCGATGATAAGGCTGGGCCCCTTTGTGCGTAAGACTCCAATGTTCCTGCTGGGGGGTCCGGGGGGTGGCTCCCCCAAGGTGGGCAGAGTTCCTCATGTGACCAGACCCTTGCCTAACGGCAGGTATACACGTCAGCCTAGGAGTCCTGGCAGCAACGGAGGTGGCGGGGACATGGACGTGGCGTCCGAGGGTGCTGGCGTGGCTCGGTCGGGTGACGACGCGGATGTGGCCCGGCTGCTGGCCGGGGCCGAGCCCGACTTCGCGCGCTACGAGGTGGTCAAGGACCTCATCGACGAGTGCATTGACCTGGCCCTGAACTACCGGCAGAGCGGCCACCCCGGCGGCTCGCGGTCCAAGGTCCACATGATGGTCTCGCTGCTGCTGTCCGGCGCCATGCGCTGGGACGTGCTGCGGCCCTGGCGGCGGTTCGGCGACCGGTTCGTGCTGTCGGCCGGGCACACCGTGCCGCTGGTCTACACCACGCTGGCCGTGCTCAACGAGGCCATGCGGGCCCGGCACGAGCGCACCGGCGCGGCCGAGTTCGCCTTCCCCGACGACGGCCGCTGGGCGCTGACCTGGGAATGGCTGCTCAAGCTGCGCCGCCACGGCGGCCTGCCCGGGCACGCGGAAATGGAAGGCCGCACGCTGTTCCTCAAGTTCAACACCGGCCCGTCCGGGCACGGCATGCCCCCGTCCGCCGGCGAGGCGCTGAGCCTCAAGCTGGCCGGCGCGGACCAGGTCAAGGTGTTCGTGTTCGAGGGCGAGGGCGGGCTCACCCCCGGCTCGGCCCACGAGACCAAGAACCTGGCCTGGGGACTGGGCCTGGACAACCTGGTCTTCATGGTCGACTGGAACGACTACGGCATCGACCCCCGGCCCGCCTCCAGCGTGGTCGCGGGCACCCCGGTGGACTGGTTCGCCCCCTACGGCTGGCGGGTCAACGGCACCGAGCACGGCATGGAGTGGGGGCCGGTCACGCAGGCCGTGCTCGAGGCGGCCTGCGGCCACAACCCCGAGCATGCGCCGACGATGGCCTGGTTCAAGACCCAAAAGGGCCGCGGCTACGGCAAGGTCGACGCGGCCAGCCACGGCACCGCCTGGCCGATGAACGCCGAGCAGTTCTGGACCGTCCGCAAGGAGTTCATGGCCAAGTACGGGGTCGAGTACGAGGGCGTCGACCAGCCCGCGCCCGCCGACCCGGCCGCCGTCGCCGCTCAGGCCGAGGCCAACCTGCGCATCGCCATGAGCGTGCTGCGCCGCGACGAGGCCCTGGTCGACTGGCTGTCGGACCGGCTGGCCGCCATCGCCGGCTCGGTGCCCGACGACATCCACGGGTTCCGGCTCGGCGCCAAGTCGTCCGAGCTGTTCGCCGACCGCCGCCTGTACGACGTGGCCTCTTATCCGCAGAGCATGTGGCGCAAGCCCGGCGACAAGGCCCCCAACCGGGCCGGCCTGGCCGCCTGGGGCGCCTACGTGAACTCGCTGGCCCTGCGGGACTACGGGCGGCCGCTGTTCATCGCCGCGTCGGCCGACCTGGCCGAGTCGACCAACATCGCCGGCTTCGGCCAGGACTACGACGGCTCGCCGGGCACCGGCTGGTACGAGCGCCGGGACAACCCCACCGGCGCCCTGCTGCCGACCGAGATCACCGAGTTCTCCAACGCCGGGATGGTGGCCGGGCTGGCCACGGTCAACATGTCCGACGACCCGTTCGGGAGCTTCGACGGGTACTGGGGCGCGTGCTCCACCTACGGCTCGTTCTCCTACCTCAAGTACGGCCCCTTCCGGCTGTTCAGCCAGCTGGCCCAGGACTGCGAGCTCAAGGTGGGCAAGGTCCTGTGGATCGCGGGCCACTCCGGCCCCGAGACGGCCGAGGACTCGCGCACCCACTTCGGCATCTTCTCCATCGGCGTCACCCAGCTGTTCCCGTTCGGGCACGTCATCGACCTGCACCCGTGGGAGTACAACGAGGTCCCGGTGCTGCTCGGCGCGGCCTTCGGGCTCGACGTGCCGATCGTGGCGCTGCACCTGACCCGGCCGCCGATCGAGATCCCGGACCGCGAGGCGCTGGGCATCCCGTCCCACTTCGAGGCCGCCCGCGGCGCCTACCTACTGCGTGACTACCGGCCGGACCAGCCCAGGGGCGGGACGGTCTACGTCCGGGGCACGATGCCGACGCAGAACCTGATCGGCCTGCTGCCCGAGCTTGACAGCCGGATGATTAACGTACGGATCGTCGCCGCAATCAGCCCGCAGTTGTTCGCTCGTCAGTCGCCGGAGTACCGCGAGTCCGTGGCCGGTGCCGGCGGTCGCGTGGACGCGATGGTGATCACCAACGGCGCGTTCAAGCTGATGGCCGACTGGGCCGACGGGCCGCTGGTGCGCGAGTACTCGCTGTCCTCGGACTGGGACGACCGCTGGCGCACGGGCGGCTCGGTCACTGAGGTCATCGAGGAGGCTCACCTGGACCAGGGGCACATCCTGGCCGCCCTGGAGCGCTTCGCGGCCGACCGCCCCGACCGCCTGCGCCGCCTCCGCGCCGACCTCGACAACGCCTGAAGCCGGGCCGGGCTGGCCCGGGCCCTGGCCGCGGCTGGGTGCTGAGGGCCGGGTCTACTACTATGGTGGACATGACTACCGCTATTGAGGACACGGCGCGCGAGGGGCTGCGGCTGACCGCGCTGGGGGCGCGGCTGCGGGCCGAGCGGGAGCGGCGCGGGCTGTCGGCCGAGGTGCTGGCCGCGCGCAGCCGGGTGAGCCGCAGCATGCTGTACGAGGTCGAGCATGGCCGCAAGGCACCGACCGTGCTGGTGCTGGACCGCATCGCCACCGCGCTGGGCACGTCGATGGCCCGGCTGCTGGACGACGAGCGCGGCGGCCGGGTGGTGCCGCTGCCGCGCGAGGAGCAGTCGGTGGCCAGGGCCGAGGGGGGCTGGGAGCGGCGGATCGTGTCCCCGGCCCTGCCCGGCATCGAGTTCGAGTTCATGCGCACCACGCTCGGGCCGCGC
>Ga0134126_10012735_pt1 | contig 10615 bp, 9 predicted proteins | sample KB31752_FD_96881 | JGI IMG/M metagenome (GOLD analysis project Ga0134126, IMG submission 96881) | Terrestrial soil microbial communities with excess Nitrogen fertilizer from Kellogg Biological Station, Michigan, USA - KB3-175-2 | ecosystem: Environmental > Terrestrial > Soil > Unclassified ...
CGGCGAGGAAGCTCGTGGGCTGCGGCACCCCAGGCCCCGACACCCGGTTGCTGATCGTCGATCCCGCGACGAACGAACAGCTCGACGCCGGCGGGGTCGGCGAGATCTGGGTCTGCAGTCCCAGCGTCGCCGCCGGCTACTGGCGGCGAGCGGCGGAAAGCGCCAGCACGTTCGACGCGAGGACGACGACCGGCGAGGGACCGTTCCTGCGCACCGGTGATCTCGGGTTCCTACTGGACGGCGAGTTGTTCGTGACCGGGCGAACGAAGGACCTGATCGTGCTCAACGGGCGCAACTACCACCCGGTCGACATCGAGCAGGTCTGCGAGGCAGCGGTCGCCGGTATCCGCGGCAACTGCGGCGCCGCGTTCGCCGTCGAGGACGACGAGGGCTCCAGGGCGCAGCTTGTGGTGGTCTACGAGGCCGAGGCCGGCCTGAGCGAGGAGCAGCATCGGGCGGCCATCAAAGGCATCCGCCGGGCGGTGTCGACCGAACTGAACCTGCCGCTGCGCATCGTCGTGCTGATCGCACCGCGGACCATTCCGAAGACTTCGAGCGGCAAGGTGCAGCGCTGGCTGTGCCGACGGGAGTATCTCGCCGGCCACCTCAATGAGGTCGCCAGGTGGCAGTCCCCGGCTCGATCGGAGACGGCTACTAGAACGGGCAGATCGACACCCTGACACGGAAGAGGTCACTGGTTCAATCCCAGTATCGCCCACCCAGCTCAATGCTAGTTCTCGGAACCTCGAGCAGCGTTGGTGAGCGTAAAGTTTCAGGTTTCCGGCTTGACCAGCTCAAGCACAGCCCGTCCGGCGAGTCTGCGGCGCACGGTACTGGTGACGCCCCGGCTGGCGAGCCCGCGCAGGCTGCTCTCGGCGCGCTCATCCATGATCACGTACCGAACCTGCCGGGCGCGGGCCACCTTGGCGATCATCCGGGCGCCGCTGCGGGTGGCGGCGACTTGCCCGTCGACGGAGCAGCCCTGCCGTTCCAGTTGCCTGATGGCCCGCTGCACGTTGCCGAATTGCTCATCCCGCTCACGGCGGGTCGGCATCAGGCCGGGATTGGGCAGCCCGAACGCCGAGCCGTAAATGGTCAGGATCGTGAGCACGGCGATCGGCTCCCCGGCGGCGAGTTCACGCGCCCGGCGGATCGCTGACTTGCTGAACGGCGCCCCCGCGGAGGCGAGCAGCACCAGCGCGGGGGACGTCGGCTGCGGGTCAAAGCGCCGCCGCACGGAGAACATCGCGGTGACCTACTGGACCACGGGCGGCTCGCCCGAGAGTTCGTCCGTGGGGTCGGCCGTGCCCGCGAACTCGACGGCGGGTAGGCCCACCGCCGCGCGGCGGTCCTGCCAGGCCCGCCACCAGTAAAGCGGCGCGTACAGCGCGACGATCAGCAGTCCCAGGAGGTAGAGCCCGGGGCCTTGGTGCGGGTCGTTCAGGACGATCTTCGGCGAGTTCCAGCCGCCGAAGAAGTAGATGACGGTCCAGACCAGGAAGATCGCGAGCGCGCCCCACTTCGCGAAGGTGGGCAGCCGGAACGGCCGCGGCTCGTCTGGGCGCAGGTGGCGGTAGACGAAGTAGCCGCCCAGCGCCAGCGTGCACGAGAGCAGGTACCCGCCGTTGGAGATGATGTAGATCCGCACCGGTGAGCCGAGCAGGACGAGCAGCGCCGAGCAGACGACGTTGAACCCCATGGCGTAGTCGGGCACGCCGTGACGGTTGGTGTGCTCGAACCAGCGGGGCAACAGCCCGTCGGCCGCGGCCTGGTAGAGGGAGCGGCCGCAGCCCATGATGGCGTTCAGCACCGACAGGCCCAGCGCCAGGATGAGCGGGATGCCGACGAACCACTGCTCCCACGATCCTTTTCCGAAGATGTGGTTGGTGTAGGAGAGGTAGAGCGTCAGCGGGTCCGCGCTGCTCACGGCCAGTCCGAGGACGGCGACGAACATGATGGGCGTCAAGATGTAGATGAACGTCCCGAAGAAGCCCTCGGCGGTGAGGGCTATCTTGGCGTCCCGCGCCCCGCCCGCGCACTCGCCCACGTAGCAGGCGGCCGCTTCCATGGCGATGACGTTCCACAGGATCGGGAAGAACCAGGCGAGCACGAAGGTCCAGCTGACGTGCACTCCGGGCGGCACGTGAAAGCCGGCCACGTTGCCCCAGTGCAACGAGCCCGACTCGAAGAAGGGCAGGAACACCATCGCCGTGATGGGCAGCATGGACAGGACGCCAAGCACGGTCGCGAACGCGGCGCCCAGCCTGATCCCGAAATACGCCGGGATGAATATCGCGACCAGCAATCCGATGCAGATGCCGATGATCGTCACGCCGATCGGCGCGCCCCAGGTTGACCCGACCGGAGCGATTAGGTGACCCGGCCCGAAATTAAACAGCACGGCGAGGTATGAGGCGGTCAGGATCACGTTGATCGGGGCGACCGGGAACCAGCCGAGCCAGTACGCCCATCCGGAGACCCCGCCGAAGTGCCGGGCGGCCCGGTCTCCGACTAGCGGGCGAAACGACTCGGTCGCGAAGGAGGGGATGCCCCCGGTGCGGTCCGGCCACATCGTCGCCAGCTCGGCCAGGCACAGGCACAGGAAGCAGCCGGCGATCGTCATCACGCCCATGAGGATGATGCCCAGCGCGCCCGTGCCCTGGACGACAACTGGCGCGATGCCAGTTACCAGGATCGTTCCCGCGAGCCCGATCACGAAGGCGCCCCACCAGTTGGTGCCCTTGACCAGTCCCTTTTCTGATACGGACAATGAACTACCGACCGAGGCCATATCCCCTCCTCATTCCACCGGTGGCCGCTCCTGCGGCCACCTAGGGCTGGCCCGCCCTCGTCAGAAGAGCGTCAGATAGCGCTCAATCTCCCAGTCGCTCACGGCGGAGTGCCAGGCCTGGAACTCCTCGCGCTTGACCTTCGCGTAGTAGTCGATGTAGTCGCCGTCGGGCGTCTTGCCCAGCGCCTCGCGGAGCACGTCGTCCTGGACGAGCACATCCGCTGCGTGCAGCAGGGTGGGAGGCAGCGCCCGGATGCCCCGGGCGGCGACCTCTTCCGGCTTCAGGAGGTAAAGGTTGTCCTTGTTCGGCTCGCCCGGGTCCAGCTGTCTGTCGATACCGTCAAGACCGGCCGCGAGCTGGACGGCCAGCGCCAGGTAGGGGTTCGCGGCGCCGTCGCAGCCGCGGTTCTCCACCCGGCCGCCCGCCGGCACCCGCAGCATCTGAGTGCGGTTGTTGCCGCCGTAGGTGGCGTACGCCGGGGCCCAGGTGGCACCGGACTGCGGTGCCCCCACCCCGAAGCGCTTGTAGGAGTTGACGATCGGGCAGGTGACCGCGGCCATCGCCGGGGCGTGCTCGATAAGCCCGGCGATGTAGTGGTAAGCCATCGGCGATAGCCCGAGACCGCGCGGGTCGTCGGCGTCGGCGAACAGTTCGGCGCCGGTCGCCGCGTCCCAGAGGCTGGAGTGGAGGTGGAGCCCGGAGCCGGTCAGGTTCCCGAACGGCTTGGGCATGAACGTGGCCGCCATGCCGGCCTCATGGGCCAGCGTATGGACCATATAACGGTAGAAGATGAGCCGGTCGGCGGTGGTCAACGCGTCGGCGTACTGGAAGTTCTGCTCGAACTGGCCGTTGGCGTCCTCATGATCGTTGGCGTAGTTCGCCCAGCCCAGACGGTTCATGTACCGCGAGACCGTGCTCAGGTGGTCGAACATCCGGGTGAGGCCCTTAACGTCGTAGCAGGGCGCCTCGGCCCGGTCGAGCGGGTCGGCCAGTTCGATCCGGCCGTCGCCGCCGCGGCGGACGAGGAAGTACTCCGCCTCGACCCCGGCGTTGTAAACCAGGCCGCGTTCACGGGCCTTTTCCATCATCGCCTTGAGTATGAGCCGCGGGGTGTACGGCCACGGTTCGCCGTCAACGTGGATGTCGCACTGGACCACGGCAAGACCCGGCCGCCACGGCACCAGGGCGTAGGAGTCTGGGTCGGGAATGGCGATCAGGTCCGGGTCGGCGGGGCTCTGTCCCATCGGCCCGGCGGCGAACCCGGCGAATCCCGCTCCCCCGCCGGCGAGCACGTCCACCGCCTCGACCGGGATCATCTTGGCGCAAGGCTTGCCGTGCATATCCACGAACATGGCGAAGAAGAACTCGACGCCGTCTTCCTCGGCTTTTGCCCTGAGCAGAGATTCCGCTTCCGACACGTGGCACGCTCCTCGTCGCTCGTGGTCACCCGCTGGCGAGTGACAGCCATTGATCGGGGCACTTTACGGCAGGCGGAGGACGCGGAGCCGCTCCGGAGGGAAGCATTAGAGTGGACAATGTTTCCCTGTGTGATACGTTTCCGAGATCGTACTTCGAGGGCGCGCGATTTGTGAAGATCTCCCTGAGGCCTAATTTCCGGTGATTATTCGGCCTTGTCGGCGACAAAGGCCCGAGACTCACATCGGCCCGGCTCGCGCTAACCTCATGTTCTTAGTTTCCTGTAACTAAACAGCAGGGCCTGACAACCGTTTTACAGCCGTCAGGCCCGCTGGCCGGTGAGGGGTCTACCAACTGCCCTTGGGATGACCCGGGATCCAATCGGTGCCCGCTAGCGGCACCTGGGCCATGGCGGCCGCTTCCATCGTCAGGGCGACCAGGTCGTTCGGCTCGAGGTTGTGGACGTTGGACTTGCCGCACGCGCGGGCCAGCGCCACCAGCTCCATGGCCATCGACTTGAGGTAGTTGGTGACGTGGCGGGCGCCGCGGCCGGCGTCAAGCCGACGCTCGAGATCGGGGAGCTGGGTGGCGATGCCGACCGGGCACCGCCCAGTGTGGCAGTGATGGCAGTAACCCGCCTCCGTTCCGAGTTCCCGGTAGTCGCCGCCGGCGTCGTGGTCGCTGCCGTCCTCCCAGTAGCTGGGGCGGTTGCAGCCCAGCGCGATGAGCGACGCGACCCCGATCGAGACCGCGTCCGCGCCGAGCGCGAGCGCCTTGGCGGCGTCGGCCCCGGTGCGGATGCCGCCCGACACGATGAGCTGGACCTCGTCTTCCATTCCGATGTCGCGCAGGGCCTCGGCCGCGAGCCGCACCGCGGCCAGGGTGGGAATGCCGGTGTGCTCGATGTAGAAGTCCTGGCTGGCGGCGGTGCCCCCCTGCATGCCGTCTACTACCACGACGTCCGCCCCCGCTTCCACGGCGAGCTTGACGTCGTTGGTCGTGCGGGTGGCGCCGAACTTCACGTAGATGGGCTTTTCCCAGTTGGTCGCCTCGCGCAGTTCCTCGATCTTGATCCGCAGGTCGTCGGGGCCGGTCCAGTCGGGGTGGCGGGACGCCGACCGCTGGTCGACGCCAGCCGGCAGGTCGCGCATCCGCGCCACCCGCTCGCTTACCTTCTGGCCAAGCAGCAGGCCGCCGCCGCCCGGCTTGGCGCCCTGCCCGATGACCACCTCGATCGCGTCAGCCCGCCGGAGGTCCTCCGGCCGGAAGCCGTACCGCGAGGGCAGGCACTGGTAGACGAGCCGGCTGGAGGCCTCGCGCTCCTCGTCGATCATGCCGCCGTCGCCGGTGGTCGTGGAGGTCCCGACCGCGGTCGCCGCCCGGCCGAGCGCCGTCTTGGCGGTCGCGGACAGCGCGCCGAAGCTCATGCCCGCGATGGTGATCGGGATGTCCAGCTCGATCGGCTTGCTGGCGAACCGGGTGCCGAGCACCGTCTTCGTGTCGCACTTCTCCCGGTACCCCTCCAAGGGGTACCGGGTGAGCGACGCGGTGAGGAACAGCAGGTCATCGAACGTGGGCAGCTTCCGCTTGGCGCCCAGGCCGCGGATCTCGTAGTGACCCTCGTCCGCCGTGCGCTGGATCTGCGCGATGAGCTCGGGCGGGAAAAGGTGACTGACGCGGTGCGCGTCCATGGGCAGGCCCGGCCGGCTGGTCTCGTCCATCAGTACTTTTGGTCCTTTAGCGCGTCGAAGTTGTACAGCTCGCGGGCGGAGGCGATCCGGGTGACCTTCTCGGGCTCGACGTGGTCGAAGCCGGCCAGCTTGGCCAGGTCCTTGACGAGGCGCACGTCGTCCTCCGTGAGCTCTTCGATCCGCGCGTCCGAGCCCAGGGAGGCAACTTTTCCCGCGACGTAGATGACCGCCTCGTACAGCGAGTCGCCGAGTGCGTGTCCCGCGTTCCCGCCGATGAGCATGGTCCCGGCTTGCGCCATGAAGCCGCTCATGTGGCCGACGTCGCCGCCGACCAGGATGGTGCCGCCCTTCAGCGAGATGCCCGCCCGGGAGGAGGCGTCCCCCTCGATCACCAGGACCCCGCCGTGGCTAGACGCGCCCGCGCACTCCGACGCGTTGCCCTTGACCCGAACGGTCCCGTCCATCAGGTTCTCACCGACCGACCAGCCCACGAAGCCGTCGACCACGATGTCGGGGCCCGAGCCGAGCGCGCCGGTGAAGTAGCCGGCGTTCCCCGCGATCTCGATAGTCAGGCAGCTGGTCAGCCCCACCCCCAGGTTGTGCCGGCCGCGCGGCTCGGTTATCCGGACGCGGGAACCGTCGGGTAGCGCGGCCAGGGCGCGGTTGATCTCGCGTGTGCTCAGCTCGGCACAGCTCAGGATCTCCGGTTCCATATGTAGATCTCCTCGGGCACGGGCTCGAATACCTCGGCATCAGCGATGCCGGGCAGGCTCGTAAGCGCCTGGTACTCAGAAGCCATGGCTACGTAGTCATCGGTCTGGGCGATGACCGCGGGCTTGCAGGCGAACGAGTCCCGGACGACGGCGAACTGGGTGCCGGTGGATACCAGGAGCGTGAAGAAGCCGTCCATTTCCTTCATCACGTGCCGCAGGCCGTCGTCGAGGCCCTCCCCCAGTGCCATCCGGGACGCCACCAGGCGGGCGGCGACCTCGGAGTCGTTGTCGGTCTCGCAGTGGATGCCCGACCGCGCCAGCCTGCGGCGTACGGTGGCATAGTTCGAGAACGACCCGTTGTGCACGAGCGCGAGGTCGGCGGCGGGGGCGAACGGATGCGAGTGGGCGGTGGTCACCGCCGACTCGGTCGCCATCCGGGTATGGCCGATGCCCTGGTACCCGGCCCAGCCGGGGACGCCGTAGCGCGCGCAGATCTCCGCCGGCGCGCCCACGTCCTTGACGACCAGCATCGCGCGGCCGTAGCCAACGAGCGCGACGTCCGGTGCCTCCCGGCGCAGGGCAGCCAGGAAGGATGCCTCGGCGGCGGCCGACATGAGCACGGCCGAGTCCCCGGCCAGCCGCCGGGCGGTGACCTCGCTGCCGGTCGCCGCAGCGATCCGCTTGGCCAGCACGTCCCACTCGACGGCGTCATCGGCGCGCAGCGAGTACCGCATTCCTGGTTCGGCCGGCCAGGAGCCGGCGGTCTCATCCGAGTAAACGGCGAGGCCCGCCGAGTCGGGGCCGCGCGTGCTCATGGCGTCCAGCATCGCGGTCAGCAGCTCGCCGAGCTGCGGGCGAAGTTCGGTGTTCAAGAGGTGGAGGCCGACGATTCCGCACATCCCTGCCGCGCTCCTGCCTGGTCTCGCAGTGGTATCCGGAAAGACTAATGCCGGACGTTGTTTCTGATGAAGAGACAACGTTTCATCACAAGGATCATTGTGGCTACGCATCTGGCGCCCGTCAACAGTGTCCAGGCAGCAGTGACGCCCCTGCGAACGATTTCTGTTGCGCGCGGGTAAAGTTGCTGGCATCGAAGCCATACCAGCTCGGGGATTCCCGGCGGAAGGAGGAGCGCGGTGACGTCCACCGCTGACCTGGCCGGGCACAACGGCGCGTCCCCGGGCGAGCCCCAGGACGTCCATGCCCCAGCGACCGACCTTGGCTCCGGCGAGCTCGAGGCGGCCCTAGCGGCCGCGATCGCCCAGCGGGTGCGGGAGTACCGGCTGCAGCTCGGGTGGACGATAGGCCAGCTCGCCGACGTTTGCGGCATGTCCAAGGGGATGCTGTCCAAGATCGAGAACGCCCAGGCCTCGCCCAGCCTGGCCACGCTGGCTCGGCTGTCCGAGGCGCTCAAGGTCCCCGTCACGACGTTCTTCCGCGGGCTGAACGAAGAGCAGGACGTGCTATACGTCAAGGCGGGCCGGGGCCTCAACATCGAACACCGGTGGTCAAGCGCAGGCCGCCGCTACCAGTCACTCGGCGTCATGCGGGCGCCTAACAACCAGCTCGAACCGGTGCTGGTCACCCTCACCGAGCGGAGCGACTCCTTCCCGCTCTACCAGCACGCCGGGACCGAGCTGATCTACATGCTGGCGGGCCGCATGGAGTACGGCTACGGCAACTCCCGCTACCTGATGGAGTCCGGTGACGCGCTGCAGTTCATCGGCGGAGTGCCGCACGGCCCGGTGTCGCTTCTCGACCTTCCGATTCAGTTCCTCTCGCTGAAGACGATCACGCCCTCGCCCTGAGGCGCCCCGGCACCGCGGCACCTAGGCGCTGCCGCCCGAGATGTCAACTGGCGTCCACTACTAGTGGACTTCGTTTCACAGCGCTATTATGCTCCCGTTAGCTTGAGATCGCCGCAGCCGGCGAACTGGCACCTCAGGGAGGAACGCCGTGGAAGCAGTTCGCTCCGCTGGCGAAAGCCGCCAGACGCGCCCTGGCCAGGCTGGCCGGCCTCCGCGGTACTCCGCGTTCACCCTGCTGAGGCACGGCCTGTCCGGCCAGCCGTGGCCGCGGGTCTGGCAGGAGCAGCCGCTGCGGCAGCGTTACGACGTGGTGATCATCGGCGGCGGCGTGCACGGGCTGGCCGCGGCGTACTACCTCGCCGCCAATCACAGGATCACCAACGTCGCGGTCCTGGACAAGGGTTACCTCGGCGGCGGCGGCTCCGGGCGCAACACGGCCATCCTCCGGTCGAATTACCTCACCCCGGAGGGCGTCCACTTCTACGACCGGTCCGTCCAGCTGTACGACAACCTGTCGGCCACCCTCGGCTACAACGTGATGTTCTCCAAGCGCGGGCACCTCACCCTCGCCCACAACGACGCCTCGCTGCGCACGATGCGCTGGCGGGCCGAGGTCAACAAGCTGCAGGGGGTCGACTCCGACGTCATCGGCCCCGGCGAGATCAAGAAGCTGGCCCCGTACCTGGACACCTCGGCCGACGTCCGGTACCCGATCCTCGGCGCGCTGTACCACCCGCCCGGCGGAGTCGTCCGGCACGACGCGGTCAACTGGGGATACGCCCGGGCCGCCGCCCACCTGGGCGTCCACCTGCACCAGAACACCGAGGTCACCGGCATCGACGTCGCGGACGGCCGGGTCCAGGGCGTGCGGACCAACCGGGGCGGCATCTCCACGCCGGTCGTCGTGAACTGCACCGCCGGCTGGTCCACGCTGATCGGCGACATGGCGGGCGTGCGGCTGCCGATCCAGACCTTCCCGCTGCAGGCCGCGGTCACCGAGCCGGTGCGGTCGTTCCTGCACCCGGTCATCGTGTCGGGCACGCTGCACGTGTACGTGAGCCAGACCGACCGCGGCGAGCTGGTGTTCGGGGCCAGCGTGGACCCGTTCACCTCGTACTCCACCCGCGGCTCGCTGGAGTTCACCGAGGGCCTGGCGAGCAACGTGCTGCAGCTCATGCCCGCGCTGTCCAAGGTCCGGCTGCTGCGCCAGTGGGCGGGCCTGTGCGACATGACGCCGGACTTCTCCCCCGTCATGGGCCCCACCGAAGTCGATGGCTTCTACGTGGACGTCGGCTGGGGCACCTACGGGTTCAAGGCCGGGCCCGTCTCCGGCGAGGCGATGGCCGAGTGCATCGCCACCGGCCGCACGCCCGACCTCATCGCCCCGTTCGCGCTCAACCGGTTCGGTGCGGGCCACTTGGTGGGAGAGAAGGGCGCGGCCGCGGTCGGCCACTGACCTAGGAAGGGCTGCTCGGTCATGATCCAGATTAGGTGCCCCTGGTGCGGCCCCCGCGGGGCCGCCGAGTTCCGTTACGAAGGGGACGTCAAAACCAGGCCCGACTCAGCGACCGCCACCCCCCAGGCGTGGCGGGAGTACCTCTACTTCCCGGCGAACCCGTGCGGGCCGGTAACCGAGACCTGGTACCACCGGATGGGCTGCCAGCGCTTCTTCACCCTCAAGCGCGACACCGCCACCAACGAGACCTGGAACCTGGAAGAGGCATCCGGTGAGTGAACTGGCAATGAGGATGCGGATGCCCGCGCAGCCGGGCGAGGAGATCGACCGGTCGCGCACCTTCACCTTCACCTGGAACGGGCGCCCAGTTCCCGCGTACGGCAACGACACCATCGCGTCCGCGCTGGCGGCCACCGGGGTCCGGGTCTTCTCGCGCAGCTTCAAGTACCACCGGCCGCGCGGCCTGCTCACCGCGAGCTACCTCGACCCGGGCTGCTTCCTGCAGGTGGAGGACGAGCCCAACGTGCGCGCGGCCCACCGGCTCGCCGCGCCCGGCCTGGACGTGCGCTCCCAGAACACCTGGCCGAGTCTGAGATTCGACATCAAGGCGGCGAACGGGCTGGCCGGCCGGTTCCTTAGCGCCGGTTTCTATTACAAGACCTTCATCTGGCCACGTCGACTGTGGCCGGCCTACGAAAGTGTCCTGCAGCGATTCATTCACGCCGGCGAGATCTCCCCC
>Ga0134126_10012736_pt1 | contig 10615 bp, 6 predicted proteins | sample KB31752_FD_96881 | JGI IMG/M metagenome (GOLD analysis project Ga0134126, IMG submission 96881) | Terrestrial soil microbial communities with excess Nitrogen fertilizer from Kellogg Biological Station, Michigan, USA - KB3-175-2 | ecosystem: Environmental > Terrestrial > Soil > Unclassified ...
AACCCACAATTCCATTGGGAACTTACTTTCAAGATCGTCTGTCCGCTGCCGCCCAGGGACAGAATTTCGTCACCCCGATAGTGGTAAACCGGGGCGGCCCTGCTAATGGCGGTAAACCTCTTTACAACTGGGACAAGAACAACTTCCAGCCTCGACTCGCCATCGCTTGGACACCCGATAATGGGAAGACTTCGGTCCGTGGTGGATTTGCGCTGACCAATGACTATTATGGCCAGGCACTCGCAGTCGACTGGGATCTTAATAACACACTCGGATTTACCTCTAACTTCACGACGCCAGCAAATACGTTCGACACCACAACTGCCCAAGGCAAGCCACTCGCACCGCTGTTCACTGGTTTTAACCAGGACGTGAGAGCATTGCTGCCGACTGCCAACCAGATGTTGCCCCAAAATCTGACGTTCCCGCTCTCCCAGCCTGTAGACAATGGCGAGCGGATCGAACAATCGGTTGATTCCAATCTGCATGCCCCGACCGAATACGTCTGGAACTTAACTCTAGAGCGGCAACTGCGTGCCGGGATCGTAGTGTCTGCTTCCTATGTTGGACGATCCGCTCGGAGCTTACTGGCACGCCGCGATGTGACTGCTTTCAACGATCTGAAAGATCCGAAAACCGGTGTGGATTGGTACACCGCCGGCACGGCGCTGGAAAAATTGCGTCAGAAAGGAACGGATATTAGCCAAATACCGGCCCTCCTTCCCGCCAAGGTGAACCAGTACTTTAATGATATGTTCCCCGCCAATTTGGCTGGTGTTGTAAATGACTTCGAGGGAGCATTGTGCGATCCAGCTTCGACAAATGCTCAGGCATTCTATTGCTATCCGTTTACGGGGTTTTTTTCGGGTAACGATTGGACGGACACCCAGGCGGAAATGGATCTTGCATTGGCCAATGACGGATTCCCCACTAGGTTTATGCAGCCTCAATATGGGGCTCTCTCGACCTGGAGCACCATCGGAAACTCGAACTACAACGCATTTACGTTTACCTACCGCCAGCGCTTGAGTAGTTTGCTGCTTGACGTGAACTACACGTATGCTCATTCACTTGATGACGCATCCGGACTACAGGGCGAGACCGGATTTGGCAACAACGTCGGAAATGGAGCCTTTATTGTGAATCCCATCCGTCAAGGTCAGAGCTATGCCAACTCGGATTTCGACATTCGACACAGCGTTAACGCTGATGCAGTATGGCAACTGCCTATCGGAAAAGGACATTCGCTGCTCAGTTCAGGAGGACGAGCGGTAGATGCGATCCTCGGGGGCTGGCAATTATCTGGGATTTTCCGCTGGAATACAGGATTGCCGACTCAACCCTCACCATTTGACGACGCTCGCTGGGCGACGAACTGGGACGTGCAGGCAAATGTTGTTCCCCTTACTCCCATTCATTCTTGCCCCAATCGCCCCACTACTGGGCAGCCCAAGCTCTTCGGGGGGTGCAATTTAACAGCGATTTATCAGAATTTCCGAAATCCCTACCCAGGCGAGACAGGCTCACGTAACTATCTCCGCATGCCGGGTTACGTAGACCTTGACCTTGGCTTCGGTAAATCATGGAAAATGCCTTACAACGAAAATCATCAACTCCAGCTGCGCTGGGATGTGTTCAACGTTACCAACACTCAGCATTTTGGCGCAGTTGACAGCACGAGAACGGGTATGGGAGTGGGGCTGGATCCGAAGCTTAATCAACTAACTCCCCCCGCTGATTGGTCCAACTTCACTCAGATTCAAGGCCAACCGCGGATCATGCAGATTGGAGCCCGGTATTCGTTCTAAATCGTCGGTTGAAAATTAAAGGCTGGGCTTAATTGCCCAGCCTTTTTTCTTTTGAAACAGACGATGTAACGGAGTTACTACTCTGACCCGACTCCTCCATATTTTTTCAACCACTTCAACTCTTCTCTCACTTTGATCTTGCCGTGCCACGGGTTCTTGCTCAGGGAGTGGCCTTCGCCGGGGAAGATCAGCAGTGCGTTTGGAATTCCAAGGGAATAGAGCGCGTGCTCCAGGAGATAGTCTTCGAGCACTGCGACGCGGATGTCATCAGCGCCGCCGACCATGTGAGTTGGCGTGCGCACTTTGTTGATCTGGAAGATGGCAGCTTCGTCGTGGTAGCGCTGTGGAGCTTCCCACGGGCGTCCACCGAGGAAGTATGCGTCGTCGAAGGTGGTATCGTCGTTGCCCCAGTTGCCGACGTGCTCAACCGCGCCTGCACCTGTCACAGCTGCCTTCCAGCGCGTGCTCTGGGTGATCAGCCAGTTGGTCATGTATCCGCCGTAGCTGTAGCCGCCGATGGTCAGCTGATTGGCATCGGCGATGCCGTCCTTCACCAGCGCATCCACGCCTTCCAGAATGTCTTTGCCGGGACGCGACACGATGACCGGCACGATCTGCGCGAGAAATTTGTCGCCGTATCCTGAGGAGCCACGATAGTTCGGCTCAAATACCAGCCAGCCATTTGTAGCGGCCAGTATGCCCCATTGATACCAGTCGGCCTCAAAGTGATTACCGTCTGCGTCGGCTGGTCCTCCGTGAATGAATGTGAACATGGGCAGGTTCTTGGCTTCAAATTTTCCGGGAGGATAAATGAGCATGCCTTCGACCGTCGTTCCGTCGTCGGCCTTCCAGCGGTAAGGCTTACCCTGCGGCAGTTCGCGCTCGGTAAACAGCTTGTTGAACGAAGTAATCGGCCGCGCGTGGCTTATGTCGGAAGCACTGTCGGCTAAATACACTTCATCAGGCTTATCCAGCGACGAATACAAAAATGCGACGTGCGGCGAATGCGGGTTGGTCGAGATCGACGCGTAAGTGCCTTTCCAGTCGCTGATCTGATGAAACGATTGCTCTGGCTTCAACGACGAGTACATCTGCACTTCGGTTCCAAGCCGCGCTGATTCGAGGACGTTGTTGGCGGTGACGGCGTAATGGTCGACCGGGCCGCCAAAATCTTTTCCCCACTGCTCGATCTTTCCATTGTCGCTATCGATCCAATAAAGGTGGGGTTGCAGGTCGCGATAGGGGCCGGTGACGTCGCCGACATCGATGGTGAAGAAAATATGCCGGCTATCGTTGGCCCAATATAGGGCGTGTTCCACGGCCTGGTTATGGGTGAGGCGGTGGGGCTGAAGTTCGCTTTCCGAGTTCGCGGGCGACGACGCCCGCGCCACATCGGACAAATTAACTACATAGATTTCGTAGTCGTCGAACTTTTCTTCCCGCTGGTTGATGGGGTTGGCCATGAACGCAAGTTTGCCCCCATCGGGCGAAGTCACAAGCTCGTCAACGCGCAGCGGCGATATTGCAATAGCCCGGGTCCCCGTTGTCACGTCTGATTGCTTCTGAGCTTTCGTTTTTGTCTTGGCTGGCGCAGCCGCATGAGTGGCAAGAGCGTCAGCGAGATCCAAGGCGAATATAGTGTCGCCACGCTCTGCAGTCCGATACTGCACAACGTCTTTCCAGTCCTTGCGGTATTCGTCCTTTTGCTCTTTGCTCCAGGGATCACGAGTCGAGAAATAAAGCGTCTTCGAATCGGCAGACCAGGAGAACGCGTGCACCTCCTCGGCCCCGGTGGTGACGGGAAAAGCTTCGCCGCCGTGTGGATCAATCAGGTAAATCTGGCCAACCCCCTCGTCTTTTTTGGCAGAGTCATCGTCAGCATCAGCATCGTCTGTGTCGGATTTTCGGTCTGAGAGAAAGGCGATCCAGCGGCCGTCCGGCGACCATTGCGGATCAGTATCGTGGCCAGATTGCGTTAATTGAATGAGTCCCCCGTTGTCGCCACCGCCACGGTACAGCCACAAGTTTTTGCTGAAAATTTGCTGGTCCCAATCGGCGCGTTCCGTGCCAATGACAACTGAGTTCCCATCTGGCGACAATTTAACCGAAGAAAAACTGACGGAGTTAAAGAACTCATCAAGCGTTATTTTCGGTTTGTCTTGAGCGAAGGTGAGTGAACTGATTAAGAGCGAGAGAACGGGTAAAACAACTTTAGCGGATCTCATAATTGTTGAGGCGAACACAGGTTTATACATCAGTAAGCAGGCGGGTGCAAACGCGACCGACCGGCAGGCGCTGTCGATTCATGGCCGCTTGTAAACGGTTCCACCCTTCATTACGAATTCGACATGCTGCAATGCGGTAATGTCATTCAGCGGATTACCTGTAACGGCGACGATGTCAGCGAAATATCCTGGCTTGAGTGCGCCGATCTGCCCATCCCAGTCCAGCAGCTTCGCGCTATTGATGAGGTCGGCTTGCAATGCGGCCAGCGGCGTCATACCGAACTTCACCATCAGTTCCAACTCGCGGGCCTGCGTTCCGTGAGGAAACGGCCCAACGTCAGAACCCACTGCCATCGGCACTCCGGCAGCCAGCTGCTTGCGGAAATTTTGCGCATGCAGATCGAGGATGGCTTGCTCTTTAGGGCCGCCGCCCGGCGTCAGCGGGTGCGCCGCAAAGTACTCCTGAATGGTGAATGTCGGCACGGCGAAAATATGCTTCTCGTGCATGATGCGCATGGTCTCGTCCCCGATCTGGAACGAGTGGTCAACCGACGCCACCCCCGCCTGCGCTGCATACAAAGCTCCGGGATCATCAGTTGCGTGCACAGCGATACGCTTTCCCACGCGAGCGGCTTCATGCACCGCGGCGCTCAGTTCGGCCACGCTATATTGATATGGGCTCGACAGAACTCCGTCATGGAGGGAGTCTGCGCCGGTTTCATAAATCTTCGTGAAATCGGATCCTTCTTTGTATTGCTCCCGCATTACTTCGATCAACTGCTCGGCGTCATTCGCAAAATCGGCATTCGGCAGGACGTGCTGCGCCGGGTTGTAGCCGATAGCGTCTTCATGTCCGCCGAGAATATTGATGGCGTTTCCGCTTATTCTGAGCCTCGGGCCGGGAATTTCACCGCGATCAATGGCATCACGCACTGCGGTGTCGGCTGAGCCTGCGCCTTCGGTCCCCATATCGCGTTCGGCAGTAAATCCGGCCATTAGATCATTGCGAGCCGCGAGCGTTGCCATGATGGTTCGCTGCGGCACTGACTCCTCTACCGTCTGCAGGTCCTCCGCTCCCGGATGAAGGAACAAATGCACATGCGCGTCAATCAATCCCGGCAGCAATGTTCGATCGCCAAGGTCGATGGTGACTGCATTCGCCGGATGTTTCACGGTTGTGCCGACCTCAACGATGCGGTCGCCCTCCACCAATACTTCACCGGGAGAAAGTACGCGGCCACTCTCGATCTCAAGCAGTCGGGCGGCGTGTAGCACCGTCGCATCACGTGGGGCGGACTGCGCCCAGATCGCCATCGATGCGACTACGATAAAAAGAGCGCAAAAATGAACTTTAGGACGATAGCTCATCATATTCAGCGGCATGGTATCACTAAGGGACAGGGCATGGAGCGCAATTTTCGCATACAGGAGCGGACAAGGTGAGGCGCCGTGCTTGCGTCATCGGCGCCGGACCAAACGGGCTTGCAGCCGCAATCGTACTTGCGCAAGCAGGTTTGCAGGTGGACGTATTTGAGGCCGAACCAACTGCCGGTGGAGCGGTGCGCACACTGGAGTTGACGCTTCCGGGATTTCGGCATGATTTCGGATCAGCCGTCTACCCGTTAGGAATTGGCTCTCCGTTCTTCACGTCGCTGCCGCTCTCCGAATACGGCCTGCAATGGATACACTCGCCGGCTCCAGTAGCTCACCCGCTGGATGACGGCACCGCGGTGCTGCTGGAACGCGACCTGATTCAGGCAAAATCGTCACTCGGCGAAGATGGAAAGGCATGGAGTGAACTGGTGCGGCCGTTTGTGGAGCATTGGTGGGAATTCGCGTCGGATGTGCTCCGTCCCGTTTCTCTGGTTCCCAAACATCCATTGCTCATGGCGCATTTCGGTACCAACGCTCTGCGCTCGGCAAGAACGATCGCCGGCCGGTTTCAAAGTCAGCGAACGCGTGCCCTGTTTGCCGGATTAGCGGCGCACTCAACTCTGGGGTTGGACGAAGTTTTGAGCGGCGCATTCGGCATGCTCATGGCGATACCGGCACACGCAGTGGGTTGGCCAATTCCGCACGGCGGAGCGCAATCACTAACCAATGCTCTTTGTGGTTACTTAGGAAAGCTCGGGGGTAAGATCAGCACCTCGTCGCGACTCGAGAATATCGAACAGCTCGCCGACTACGATTTGCAAATGTTCGATGTAACGCCGCGGCAGCTGCTGGCGTTGGCTGGGGCCAGGTTTACCCCAAGTTTCCGTCGGCGATTGCAGCGTTTTCGTTACGGGCCTGGCGCTTTCAAAGTTGATTATGCCCTCAGCAGCCCAATCCCTTGGCGGGCCGGTGACTGTCTTCGCGCGGCAACAATCCACATCGGAGGGACCTTCGACGAAGTGGCTGAATCTGAACGAGCCGTTCGCGCCGGCTCACACCCTGAGCATCCCTTTGTGTTGTTAGTCCAGCCGAGTCTTTTTGATCCATCACGAGCGCCCGCCGGGAAGCACACAGCCTGGGCATACTGTCACGTGCCCAACGGATCCATGGAAGACATGCTGCCGAGGATAGAAAGCCAGATCGAACGATTCGCTCCTGGATTCCGCGATTGCGTGCTGGCGCGGAAAGTTTTTTCCGCGGCCGGCCTGGAACAAAAAGACGCTAACCTGGTGGGCGGTAACATTGGCGGAGGCGCTCTGGACGCCGGCCAATTTCTCTTCCGGCCCACCTGGCGTCATTACGCGACCTCAGACCCTGCCATATACCTTTGTTCGTCCTCTACGCCCCCCGGCGGGGGTGTGCACGGCATGTGCGGTTATCACGCGGCCAGGGTGGCGCTTTCCAGGATTTCTTAAAGTTCAAGCCCAACTGGTAACCGGGGTAACGCTGCTGGCAATGGCACGTATATGGTATAAAACCAAAGAACAAGCCAAAAATCAGCGGACTGGCAAATCTTTGCCTGGGCACGTTTTGCCTATGAGTCAGGTGCAAAATGTCCGCCGTTTGGGGAGAGTCTTGAGTTTCATCAACTTCGCAGCCCGCGAGATCAATTGCAAGATCGTGTATTACGGTGCGGGCCTTGGCGGCAAGACCACCAATCTGCAGTACATCTATCAGAAAACTGCCGAACAGCAGAAGGGCAAAATGATCTCGCTGGCCACCGAGACTGAACGTACCCTGTTTTTTGACTTTCTTCCGCTGGATTTAGGCTCTGTACGCGGCTTCAAAACCCGTATCCACCTCTACACCGTTCCTGGACAGGTTTTTTACGATGCCAGCCGCAAGCTGATTTTGCGCGGCGTGGACGGAATTGTGTTCGTCGCCGATTCCCAGCAGGAACGGATGGACGCCAATGCCGAAGCGCTTGACAACCTGATGTCGAACTTGAAAGAGCACGGCTACGACTTCAACAAAATTCCCTACGTCCTGCAGCTCAACAAGCGCGACCTGCCCAATATTCTGCCGGTTGACACTCTCACCAAAGACCTTCGCCGCAAAGACGAACCGGTCCTCGAAGCAGTTGCCTTTCAAGGTCAAGGCGTGTTCGAAACACTCAAGGAAATTGCACGTCAGGTGCTCGTGGAACTCAAGAAGGGCAGCTAGTAGCTAACCCCCTTCGTGGTTCTTGGTTTTTGAAAATGTAGCGCCGGGCCTCCAGGCCCAGCGGACGGGCGCGGACGCCTGTCCCTACATGTTCATCAGCCGAAGTCGAGGCCACTACTGCTGTACTAGCTCATTTGACTTTTTGTTCTGCAATCCATTTATTGGTGCGCTCTTCAAGCAAATCCAGTGGTAACGTTCCGCCGTCGAGCATTTCGTCGTGGAAGGCGCGAATGTCGAACTTCGGACCCAGCTCTTTCTGTGCCCGGTTACGCAGCTCTCGAAATTTAAGCTGTCCGAGTTTGTAGCTGAGGGCTTGAGCCGGCCACGCAATATAGCGATCGGTCTCAGACTGGATGGTAGGCTCATCGACCGCACCGGATTTCCGGAAAAACTCTACCACCTGATCACGCGACCATCCTTTGGCGTGAATTCCCGTATCCACAACCAGGCGCACCGCGCGGAATAATTCGGACGAAAGGCGTCCATAATCGGAAACCGGGTCCTGATAAAAGCCGACTTCTTTGCCAAGCTGCTCGGCGTACAAAGCCCAGCCTTCGACGTACGCGTTGAAGCCAAGGCTATGCAGGCGAAATTTAGGCAATCCGGTGAGCTGCTGTTGCACCGACAGCTGCATGTGGTGTCCGGGGATGCCTTCGTGATAGGCGGTTGCCTCGTCATCGATCAGCGAGCGCTCGGCAAAGTTAGAAGTGGCGACAACTACCCGGCCGGGACGTTTGCCGTCAGGAGTGCCAGTCACGTAATGGGTGGCCGCCGCTGCCTGGAACGCCGGAATCGCTTCCACGGTGACCTGAGACTTGGGAAGCAGGGTGAATAGTTCGGGAAGTTTCGGTTGCATCTGGGCTATATATCGGCGAAAGTCATCAAGAATCTGTTCTGCGGAAGTCGGAATGTATTTAGGGTCGCTTTTGAGAGAGGCGCGAAATGAGGCAAGATCCTGGAAGCCTTCTTTTTTTGCGATCTCCGTCATTTCGCCTTCGATGCGATCCATCTCTTTCAGACCCAACTCGTGGATTTCATCAGGAGACATCCGAGTTGTGGTACGCGCGTAGATATCGTTTGCGTAGCGCTTTTGCCCGTCCGGCAAAGAGACGATGGAAAGCGCAGTACGGCCCTTGGGTGCGTACTCGGTGCGCAAGAACAAAGAGAACTTCTTGTAAGCGGGCAACACGTCGCGGTTTATCGCGGCCTCAATTTCGTTGGTCAACCGTTTCTGCTCCGGTGCTGAAATACTGGCCGGATATTTTTTGGTTGGCAGAAGAAACGGATCTGCGGTCACAATCCCGTCACATTGACCGGAAAGTTTCTCGGCAATGAACCGAACTGGCATGAGCTGGTCACGTATTCCCGCTCGCAGCACCTCAGTGGTCTGGTTCAATACCAGCGGAATCTGGCGAAGCCGCGCAACGTAATCTTCATAGTGTTTGACCGAATCGAAGGGCACCGAAAGCGGCAGATCGGCAAGGCTGGTGTGGATGCCATTCTGCTGGTTGATCGGCATCTCGTACTCTTTGAGCTCGAAATCGGCGATGCGCTGTTCGAGAACGCGAACCAGCAGATCGTGCGAGAGCTGGTCCTGGTCTGAAAAACCCGTTGTTGAGATCGCCTTCAGCTGCGCCAGGAATCGCTCGTCGGTTTGGTTGCGGCCCACGATAGCAGCCAGTGAGCGGTCCGCCAGCTTGTCGTTATAACGGTAGTCGCCGAATGCAGTCGCCCGCTCGGGAAAGGCGCGCAGGTCAGATTCGTACTGCTCGTCGAAAAGCGCGTTTTGTGCCGCCACGCGGTCGGCAACAGGCTTGAGATCTTGTGCGAAGATGGCAGCCGAAGCCGCAGTCAAGAAGAAGAAAACCAAGCGTAAACGCATAGACGGGTAGCGTATCAAAAAATGGAGCTCTCGCGTTCGTACTGGGGTCGATTGTCAACGGCGGCCTTCACTGCTTTTTCCCATATAATCAAGAAATTCAGCATGGCGAATCTGGCAGGAATAGTCGCTGCTACCCGGCGTAAAGTGAGCGAGTGTCGCTCGAAGATGGACTTGCGCGACCTGGAGCGGCAGGCGGGCTTGCACATACCGCGCGGCTTTCGGCGCACGTTGAAGTCTGCGAGCGAATCCGGTGTTGCCGTGATTGCGGAGCTGAAAAGGGCTTCCCCTTCGCGGGGTTTGATTCGCAAAGATTTTGATCCGACCAAGCTGGCAAGCGAACTGGAAGCAGCGGGCGCCGCTGCGCTCTCCGTACTGACAGATGAGCAATTCTTTCAGGGATCGTTGGAGAATCTGCGCATCGCCTCCGCAAAAACGAAGCTACCTTGCTTACGAAAAGATTTTATTGTCGATGAGTTTCAGATCGTTGAAGCACGCGCGAACTCTGCTGACGCGATTCTTCTGATCGTGGCGGCATTGTCGCAGAACGAACTGATTACGCTGAAGCAAAAAGCGGACGAGTACGAACTGGATGTGCTTTGCGAAGTTCATGACGAAAATGAGCTGCAGGCTGCGCTTGATGCTGGCTGCGATTTGATCGGAGTCAATAGTCGCGACCTGGGCACGTTCAAAGTCGATCTGGGTACCGCATTCCGGCTTGCAGAAGCCATGCCAGAAAACGTGCTGGCGGTCGCGGAGAGCGGAATCGAGAGCGGGAGCGATATCGCGCAATTGCGGTCTTGCGGGTACGGCGCATTTCTGGTCGGAGAAACTTTGATGAAAGCGCTGAAGCCTGGTGAGGCGTTGAAATCCTTGCTGGTAGAGGCGGGCGCAGCTTCGGCAGCTGCTCGATGATTCATACGGTTAAGAGCAGATGCGCTCGGGTTTCTGCTGAATTCGGGAGGGCACGGCTTTCAGCCGTGCCGAAAACCGTAGTGCAGAATGAGCGGCACGACTGAAAGTCGTGCCCTCCGGTTTTGCTGAACTCAGCTTTGCCACGACGAACGACGCTTTTATGACTTGGGTCAAAATTTGCGGCATCACGA
>Ga0134126_10012737_pt1 | contig 10614 bp, 6 predicted proteins | sample KB31752_FD_96881 | JGI IMG/M metagenome (GOLD analysis project Ga0134126, IMG submission 96881) | Terrestrial soil microbial communities with excess Nitrogen fertilizer from Kellogg Biological Station, Michigan, USA - KB3-175-2 | ecosystem: Environmental > Terrestrial > Soil > Unclassified ...
TACGCCGACCACGTGATCGAGGGCGGCGGAAAGGCGAGCGAGCGAAACGAGACCTTTCCCTACGTGTTCATGAAGCCGCCCAGCACGACGCTGACCGATCCGGGCAAGCCGGTGCGCGTGCCGTCGGTTTCGCCGAAAACAGTCGATTGGGAGTTGGAACTGGCCGTCGTCATCGGCCGCCGGGCGAAAGGCGTTCGCGAGGCCGATGCGCTCGGCGTCGTGGCCGGCTATACGGTGGTCAACGACATCTCGGACCGCAAGTTTCGGCCCAACCCCGGCCGCACGAAGCGCGAGAAAGACACGTTCTTCGACTGGATGCACGTCAAGTGGCACGACAGCTTCTGCCCCTGCGGGCCGTGCATCGCCTCGGCCGATGCGATCGCCGATCCCCAGAAACTGGAAATGACGTTGAAGCTCAACGGCGAAGTCCGGCAACACGGGTCGACGGGCCAGCAGATTTTTCCCGTCGCCGCGGTGATCGAATTCATTTCCAGCTTCGTGACGCTCGAACCGGGCGACATCATCTCGACCGGCACGCTGGCGGGGGTCGGCAACAGCACCGGCACGTACCTCAAGCCAGGCGACAAGCTGGAGGCGAGCATCGCCTCGATCGGCACGCTCGTTTCGCCGGTGACGGCGGAGTAGCCGCCCCGCCGGTCCATGTGGCCCGGACGCCCTCGTCCGGGAACGCGGTCCGGCCGGGAATGCCATAGCTGCTTCGCCAAGCCGACTTCTTGGTAAGATAGGAATGAGCCCCGCGCGCGACTATCTGCGCGGAGCCAAGCCTGACGGATGGCTCGCGAAGATGGCCACTCATCGCGCGGGATCTTCGTGTGAGGAGTGGCCGCCTTCGTCGGCCGCATTCGACTCGCCGGATCGTCGAGCCAAGTAACCGAGGAGCATCCACGGTGATGGGTCAGAATGAAAATGGCGAAGGCGGCCACTTTTAGCGCGATATCTTCGGCGAAGTTGGCCACCTTGGTTCATCCGGCCAGCGCCTAGCCCGGATTATTCATCAACCCCCGAGGAGTTTTGACGCGGCGCTCCATACAAACCCGAAGCGCAAGCGAGGCAAGTTCGCCGCCCCTCCTCGCTTGCGCTTCGGGTTGGTGTGGGTTGACGAATAATCCGGGCTCGCGGCGTGTCAGCGACTGCGGCGGATTCTTCAGGCGTGGCTACGGAGGCTTTTTTCTTGACGCTTCGGAGATCCGGCGCAAGACTGGAAATGAAGGGTCGCTTCGGTCTCATGGTCCTGCTCTTCGCATCATGGTCATTCAGTTTCTCTGCCCTTACGGACATCGCCTGAAGGCGCCGGAGCACCGCGCCGGCAAAAAGGGGCGTTGCCCGACGTGCCAGCAACGAGTGATCGTGCCGGCGCCGAACCCGATTCCCAGCGGCCGAGAAAAGCGAGATTGGAACGCTTCGCCCGACGACCGGATCGAACTCGACGATCCGCTCCTGGCATCCGCCGCATCGGAAGGCGCCGTCGGGCCAGCTGCTCTCGAACCAGATTCGGGCGAGCCGGATCATGGCTCGTTCGTCAGCGAACTGCTGCGAGATATCGGAGAATCGCCTGCGGCGGCTGCCGCCCCGCAAGAGCCGGCGGCCCTTGAGCCGGTTGCGTCTGGGCCGATTTTCTCCGAACTCGAATTGCCGCCCGATCCGGCGGATTCAGAGCCTGAGCAGCCCGCGGCTTCAATGGAACCATTCGCCCCCGGCGTTTACGGCGATGCGGTCGCGCCTTCGCCGGCAACGACCCCGCCGGCCCACGTTGGTTCATCGGCGCCGCCGGCGCCCGCGCCCGTTCCGCCGCCTCTGCCGACCGCTCCGCCTGCGTTGCCGCCGATCACCAGCTTGCCGGAGCTGACCGCCAGTTCGCCGGCCGCGGCGCCAGAAGGGGATTCAGGCCGGGCAGCATCGGCCAGACCGGCATGGATCGCGCGAGCGCGCGCGGAAACAATCGAGCATGCCTACCGGGCCAATCCGCAGCAAATCGAAACGGCGTATTGGCTGGCCGTCGTGCTGTTGTTCGTGATCGTCTTCAGTGCGGCGCCGGCGCTAGGCTACTTGCGGCTCGATCAGGCGCCGGCCTGGGCGCAGGCCATGTTGCTCGTCGCCGGGATGCAGTTGGCTTATTCGATCTGGCTGGTGATCGTGCCCGACTGGAGCACGATCCGGGTCGGCCTCTGGCTGTTCGGCGCTTCGGCCGCGCTCTATGCCGCCGGCGCCACGCTGTTCGCGATGGCCGGCGCCGGGCCGCTGCCGCTGGACCTGGCCGCGCCGCGATCTTCGGCCGCCGGTTGGTGCGGCGCCAACTCGCTCGCGCTCGGATTGCTGAGCTACGCCTGCGGGCAAGTCGGCGCCACGTGGCGCCGCGCCGATTTCGTCGCCTGGTCGGCGATCACACGTCGCACAGCTTCACGGCCTGCTGCAATCCTGCCAGCGGATCGCGCGTGGGAATGAACTCCTGGCCCACGTAGCCCGTGTAGCCGACTTCGAGCAAGGCCCGCATGATCGGCGGGTAGTTGATCTCCTGCTCGTCGTCCAGTTCGCGCCGGCCGGGGTTGCCCGCCGTGTGGACGTGGGCGATGTACTCGGCGTATTGCCGGATGCGGGCGATCACGTCGCCGTCCATGATCTGCACGTGGTAGATGTCGAACAGCAGCTTCATTCGCGGCGAGCCGACCTGCTTGATCAACTCGATGCAGTAGTCGGTGTGGTCGCCCTGGTAGCCCGGATGGCCTTTCATCTCGACCGCCACGCGGCTGTTGAGCATCTCCAGGCAGAGATTGACCTTTTTCTTTTCCGCATAGCCGATGATCTTCTTGAAACCGGTCACGCAGTTCTTCATCCCCACGTCGTCGGGAATGTTCTCGCGAAAGCCGGTGAAGGTGATCACGTTCGGAAAGCCGTACTCGGCGCAGGCGTCGATGGAGGCCCGCAGCTTCTCGAAGCACATCTCGTGGTGCTCCGGGTTGTTCATCCCTTTCTCGAAGCCGTGGCTGCTGGCGATGGCGACGACCAGCCCGTGCTTCTTGATCGTCGGCCAGTCCTTGGGGTTGGCCAGTTCGACGCTGACGCAGCCCAACTGCTTGGCGACGGCGCACAGTTCGTCGATGTTCCAATACTTCTGGTAGCACCACTGCACGAGCGATTGCTTGATGGCGCCCTTGAATGGTTCGGCGGCGTCTTTCTCCGCGGCCCGTGCGGGCAAGCCGGCCAGGGCGACTGCGCCGGCGGCGGCCCCGCCGAGCAAGCGGCGGCGCGAGATGGATTCAGCAAACTGGGCACGGGGAGTTTTGGAGCGGTCCATGAGCGTTTGGCCTTCGAGGAAAACGGGTTTTACGATGCCGGGCGAGAGTGATTATGATAAACCACGGAGTTGGCGATGGAAACCGTCGGGGTGTCAACTCGGCCAACCGGCGCTAAGAGTATTCCCGATTTTCCTCACGGGAACTTAGGGTGCCATTGGCTACAATGCCTCAATGGTGCGCCGATTTCAGTTCAGCTTGCGGGGTTTGTTTTTGGCGGCCCTGATTGCGGCCATCTATTCTTTCATCGCCTTTAAGGTCCGCGATGACCGCTCCCGCATGATGACTCCAAGGGACCGGCGATTTCTTGCCCATGAACAGGAGCGGCTGAGGCGGCAGCACGTTGAACACACGAATCGTCAGCTACACAACAATAGCCTCACTTCCGACTAGCATCGCGGGCATGGATGAGAACCCATATAAGGCGCCGGCTGAAGATGAGGCGGCCAGCCTCAATGCGACGACGCGGCGTCCCCTCACCACCCCTCTCGGATGCCTGCTCGCCATTGCGACGGGCTTCGTCGTCGGATTTTTGCTGCTATGGACGATCGGGTTTCTGAGGTCGTAGCTCGCTCGCCTTTCGCGGCGTCAAAACGCGGCACCCGCCTGTAACGACACTTCCTCGTTTTCCGCCGAGTTTCCTTGCGCTCGGCCACACACTACAATGGCCAGCGACTTGCCGATATTTTTGGATCGATGGGGCGATTTCACCGGGAGCGAGCGGCGCGATGCTGATGCGAAACTTGATCGACAAGCGAATTCCCGCCCTCGCGATGGCCGGGTGGCTACTGATCATGGCGGCCTTCGCGACCGATGATCGGGCGCTCGGCGCCGACAAGACCTCGACGAAAGCTCCCGCCGCCAAGCTCGCCAAGGCCCTGCAAGTTTTGCAAGCGGTCGAGCCGAAGGGCGTCGATAACCAAGCGGCCTCGAAAGCCTGGCGAGAGGTTTCGGCGGCCGACGCCGCGCAACTGCCCGTCGTGCTGGCGGCGATCGACGAGGCCGGGCCGCTCGGCGCCAACTGGATCTCGGCGGCCGTGCAGGCGATCGCCGATCGGCGACTCAAACAGGGCGCCAAGTTGCCGACGGCTGAGTTGGAGGCCTTCGTGCTCGACGTCAAGCACGCCCCGCGCGGGCGGCGGCTGGCTTTCGAGTGGCTCGTCCGCGCCGACGACTCGGCGGCCGACCGGCTGACGCCCGGCTTTCTGCACGACCCCAGCCCCGAACTGCGGCGCGATGCGGTGGCCCGTTTGCTCGACGAGGCCGATGCGCTTGGCAAAGCGGAATCGCCGAAAGGGGCGCACAAGATTTACGACACAGCGGAATCGCGCGAAAAGGCGCACAAGATTTACGACAAGGCGCTCTCGGGCGCCTGCGATCTCGACCAAGTGCAGCGATTGAAAGCCGCCCTGGAAAAGCTCGGCGAAAAGGTCGATCTGCCGAAGCACTTTGGCTTCATCACGCGCTGGAAGCTGATCGGGCCGTTCGACAACACGGACGAGAAAGCGTTCGACGTCGTTTATCCGCCCGAAGAGGCGATGGACCTGGCCGGCGAGTACGAGGGCAAGCCGCTCGACGACAAGCCGCGGACCGTGAAGTGGATCGACCACGAGACGAAGGACGATTACGGGATCGTCGATCTCAATCAGGCGCTCGGCAAGGCCAATGGCGTCGTGGCGTATGCCTGGGCCGAGTTCGATTCGCCGCGCGATCAGCCCGCCGAATTGCGGCTGGGACGCGATAACGCCGCGAAAGTTTGGCTCAACGGCGAGTTGGTCCACGAGCACCGCGTTTACCACTCGGGCGCGGAAATGGACCAGTTCGTCGGCCGCGGCAGACTGCGCGCCGGCCGCAACGTGATTCTGGTGAAAGTCCTGCAGAACGAGCAGAAAGAAGATTGGGCCCAGACTTGGGGCTTTCAGCTTCGCGTGTGCGATGCGACCGGCGTGGCGGTGCGGAGCGGAAAATCGGAAGCCAAAAGTCAGGAACCGCCAAATTCAAAGTAAGAACCACGGATGGCACGGATGACACGGATTGAAGAGGACGGAATTGACCTCCATCCATTTTTGTCTGAAGGAACAAGTCGGAACGAGCGACGGGCGAGAATTGATTGAACCCATCCGTGAAATCCGCGCTATCCGTGGTTAAATCCCGGCTGCAATCGTAAAGGAACGCGGATGACACAGATCGAAAGAGCACGAGGGAAGCATTGATGACGTTGCGAACGGTTTTTGTCGGATGCGTTTTGTCCCTGTTTTTGGCCGCCGTCCGCGGGAACTTGGCGAACGGGGCCGATTGGCTGCAATTCCGCGGCAATGATACGACGGGCGTCGCGCCGGAAGCGAAGTTGCCGGTAACGTGGGGCAAAAAGGCCGGCGGCGACAAGGATGGCCTGGGCGAAAACATCGCCTGGCGCGCCGATCTGCCGGGCCGCGGAGTTTCAGGGCCGATCGTCGTCGGCGGCAAAGTTATCGTTACCTCGTCGAGCGGATTCAAGCACGACCGGCTGCACGTGTTGGCGTTCGACGTCGCGTCGGGCGAGCGGCTTTGGGAGCGGCAGTTTTGGGCCACCGGCCGCACGCTCTGCCATCCCACTTCGTCAGTCGCCGCGCCGACGCCGGCCAGCGACGGCAAGCGGATCTTCGCCTTCTATTCGTCGAACGATCTGGTCTGCCTGGATTTGGATGGAAACTTGAACTGGTTTCGCGGCCTGGGTTACGACTTTCCGACAGCCGCCAATGACGTCGGCATGGCGGCTTCGCCCGTGGTGGTCGGCGATACGGTGATCGTGCAGGTCGAGAACAAAGGCGACTCTTTCGCCGCCGGTCTCGATACCGCCACGGGCGAGGACCGCTGGCGCGTCGATCGCGACCACGCGATGAACTGGACTTCGCCCGGCGTGCTGCGAGGCAAAACGCCGCAAGACGATTTGGTGTTGCTGCAAAGCCCTTCGCACCTCTCGGCGCATCGGCCTCGGACGGGCGAAGTCGCTTGGAGCTACGCCGCCGGGTGTTCGATCATTCCGTCCGTGCTGGCGGCTGACGGCCTCGTTTATTTGCCGGCCGGCGGACTGACCGCTTTACGGCCCGGCGCCCAGCCCGGCTCGCAGGTCGAGGCGGTTTGGAGCGAGGCGAAGATGGCGCCCTCTTCGTCCAGCCCGGTCTTCTACGACGGGCGGCTGTACGTCATCAACGGCGCCTCGGTCTTGACCTGCGCCGACGCGGCCGACGGCAAAGTTCTCTGGCGATTGCGGCTGGCCGGCAAGTTCTGGGCCACGCCGACCGTCGCCGGCGGCCTCATCTATTGCGTCAACGACCAAGGGCTGGCCCAGATCGTGAAGTCCGGCGAGCAAGGCGAGATTGTCGCCGAGAACGATCTTGGCGAACCGGTCCTCGGCTCGCCCGCGGTCGCCGGCGGCGCGATTTACTTCCGCGGCGACGCCCATCTGTGGAAGATTGCGGCGCCGTAGGAGTCCATCGAACTCAACGGGCTACGATCTTGATCGTCGATAGGATCGTCCAGCCATCTTGCCGCTTGAGGTCGTTGGCCAGTTGAATGGATGGTCGCTTGGTCCAGGGGTCGATGATGCCCATCGCCAACTGGTAGTCGCCTGGCGCCGCGACGGATGGGAGCGGTCCGAGCACGGCGGATTCGGAGAACCGTCCAGGCAGCCATTTGCGGACGTCCCACTGCGCGGCCAGCCGCGCCACGGGCTTGCCCGCGCGATCGAGCAGGGCGAACTCCAACGCCCACGGATAATAGAAGGGGGCAACTCCCTGGTTTTCGCCCTGGATGGCAATCTTGAGGTCGCCGCCCACGACGGGCTCCGCATCGTAGCGAATCTCCGACAAGGAGAATTGATAACCCATGAGACGCACGAGCCGAGCCGCCCGCTGGGTGAACTGCTGCGTAGGGGCAGGCTCCAGCGCCGGGCAATACGGTCCGACCCAGCTAAAGTGCGCATCCTCGACCATTTTCAGCATGTGAGCAAAGTCGGCCCCAAGCCATCGCTGATTGCCGTTGAAGACCATTTCGCCGCCGAACGCCGCTCGCTTCCAATTTTCCGTCCGCCCCGAGCTGCGCAATCGGGGAAGGAACTTCCAGCCTTCCGGTCCATCGGTATCTTCGGGCAACATGTCGTCGTGAAACCCGAGCCAGATCTGCTTGCCGGCATAGTCGGCCGGATTGCGGGCCATCAATCGCTTCTTGGAAAAGGCCTTATGGTAGGCGTCGATGACGCGCTTTTGCGTCGCCGGGCTGGCGAAAAGCTCGTTGCGCGGATAGGTGTGCCATTCGCCCCAAAAGCCCAACAACCCAAGCTGAATAAACGCCACTCGCGGGTGGTCGTCGTAGCGGCGTCCTAACGCGGCGATCAGTTTCTCCATTGCCGACGCCATCTTCGGATGGTCATAATCGGGCGACTGCCCGCCCCCGTGGTCGGCGTATGCGGTCAACCGCACGCCTTTGTCGATGAGCCACTGAGGCATGCCCGTCGGCCGGCCCGGCATGTCGGCGTAAATTCGAAAGACTACATGCTTGCCGCGGGCTTTCTCGGCGCTCCACGCCTCCTTTTCCCATTTATCGAAAGCATATTGCCCTTCGCGCGGCTCAAGTTCCTTCCAAGCGACGGGAAAGAACACCATGGAATAGGGAAACTGGATATCGCCCGCGTCGGTATAGGGGCACCATCCCTTCAACGGATTATCGAGCGCTCCCTCAGCGACGCCCGGTCGCACCACCTTCTCCGCCGCTCTGGCATGGCGGACCAGCGGCGACGCGCATGCGGCGCCCGCGAAGCACAACATCGGCAAAAGCTTCCACATTTCGAGCTCGTTTTTAGTGGCGGCAAAGCAACAAGACGTGCTGCGGATGAGGTCGCGCCTATTCTCCCTCGGCGCCGGCGATGCGATCAATGCCGCGAACGATGCTGGATAGAATCAAGCCCAGGAGCTTGTTGGCCCCGTCTTCGCCCTCGATCCGGCAGCGCAAGCCGTTATCGACGGGCCCGACGCTGAACTGGAGGTGGTCCTTGCCTTCCTTCGTCATGCTCGCGGCCATTTTCTCGGCCTTACTGTTGGGGCGTCTGGCGCGTTGCGACAAAGCGAGCTTCCACGTCGCCCCCAGCGCCAGCGACGCCATCAGCGGCGGTTTCTCCGCGTGCTGTTCCGTAGAGCGGTCGATCGCGCGCTTGATCGCGTCGGCCCCCTTTTCGCCCACCGCCGCATAGTACGTGTCGTCGCCGAATGCCAGTACGATTTTCAGCGGGTTGCCGAGTAAGTTGCGAAAGGTTCGCAACGGCAGTTCCGCGCGCATCGTTTGAGGCGCCATCACCGAAAAAGCATGGAAACGCCGCCCCTTATGCTTGTTGATGTTCCGCTTCGGCGGCTCCTCTCCGGCGGCTTCAGCGATCATCGAGGCGAGTTGCATCGTTGCATCCTCCAACTCCGCGCCGTCGGCCGTCAGGCCGCCCGCGACGACCGTGACCTGTCCGGCGCCGATAATGGTCTCATGGATGCGATTGGGAAATGCTTCCTGAACGGCCTCGCCGATGACATCTCCAAACTCGTCTTCCGATTTGGCGCCAGTTACGACGAGACCGAAGTTGATTCGGCCCTCTTTCTCGATCGTCTTATCGACAATTGCCAGCAGCTTGCCGGCCAGTTTCTTGGCCTTCGTCTTCTGTTCGTCGTCAAGACGCTGTTCGCGGTCGATCGCGTCCGGCGCCTCGTCGCGGAAACGGTCCAGCCACGCTTTGGCCAGTTTCTCGTCTTGATCGCCAAAGCGCCAATCGAGGAGGAAGGAGAAGATCGCGTCGGGCGCGAAAATGCCGGGGAACTGTGAACTTTTCGGTTGTTGGGAGTCTGCGGCCGGTTGTTTGACGAAATCTCGACCAGGCAACGCCGTCAGTTGCAGGTCCAAGTAGGTGCGATTGGCCGCGCGGTCGATGTTCAGTCCCGCGGTGACTTGGCCGAGTCCGTCGAGATCCTGCTTGACGAGACCGGCAGCCATGTCGCGCAGGGCTGCCGGGACGTTTTGCAGATTGACGTTCAGCGCCAGATCGTATTGCTTGTAGAGACCGCGAAGCTGGAGCAGCGGATCGCTTGGCAAGTTTTTCAAGACGTCCTTCCGCTCCGAGACATAGGCCCACGTCCCTTTCCGCGTCGCATAGTAAATCTTCGCATTGCTTTTGATTTCGTACATGTCGTCGCCGGCATCGACGGTCCCGCCAAGAGCGGCCCCCAAGGCTTCGACCAGCTTGGCCATATCGGAGACAGGTAGAAAGACCAGGGTCGGAAACCGAGAGCCGTCGGCGGTCATGCTCAACGAGGCGCCCCACGGCCGGTCCTGATCCACGCCCGCGAGCCCGTGGCGCTTGGTGAATCGCGACAGTAACTGCTCCAGCAAACTGGCGAGGTCCGGATTGCCCGATCGCGCGCCGAGATATTCCAAGTCGCGTTTCAGTTCGGCGTAGCCTGAGAACGAAACCACGGCGACGGGCCGGGTTTCCGGCGCGTCGTCATCCTGGGCGTCCGCCCACGGTGCGCCGACAACCATCAGCGTCAAGGTCCAACAGGACAAAAGCGTTCGTTGCATGACCGCGCTCCTTGATAGTGCTTGAAAAGAAGCCGAATGCCTCGATTTCCTCCTCATCTTCTCTGTGCCATCCCGCCTCCTTTCAATGAAATCTCTCTTTTCCAGCAATACCAAAACCGATCAAGCGCCGCTCTCTTTGCTCCAAACCGCCGTGGCGCCTTGCTTGGCCGTTTCCGTCGTGGGCGAGGCGGATACTTCCGGCGTCGATTCCGAGTAGTCTCTCCACCATGCTTCCGCGTCGGCGTCGGACCAGGCGTCGGCCATCGGGCAGGCCCTGAGCGCCGCGGCCAACTCTTTGGCCGAAGCCGGCCGGTCCGCGGGATTCTTGGCCAGGCATTTCAAGAGAATCGCTTCCAGTTCGCTCGACACGGCCCGGCCCAGGCGTTGGCTGGGCGGCTCGGGGGGCGTGTTCACCTGGTGCATGCAAACTTCGACCAGGCTCTTGCCGGTGAATACCGTCGTGCCCGTCAACAGGTAGTAGCCGACCGCGCCCACCGCATACAGGTCGCTTTTCGCGTCGACGTCTTCAGGATGCTCGATCGCCTCCGGCGATAGATACAGCGGCGTGCCGGTGATCGAATTGGCCACCGTCAAAGTCAGTTGATGTTCCGCGTGCGCGGCCTTCACCAACCCGAAATCGAGCAGCTTGACCACGTCGTGCTGTCCGCCGCGTTCGTTCAAGACGATATTGGCGGGCTTGATGTCGCGA
>Ga0134126_10012738_pt1 | contig 10614 bp, 11 predicted proteins | sample KB31752_FD_96881 | JGI IMG/M metagenome (GOLD analysis project Ga0134126, IMG submission 96881) | Terrestrial soil microbial communities with excess Nitrogen fertilizer from Kellogg Biological Station, Michigan, USA - KB3-175-2 | ecosystem: Environmental > Terrestrial > Soil > Unclassified ...
GGCAATTTGACAGTCCGGCTGAGGACAAACCGGGTAGGCGTATTGCCGGAAATATATCCTTCCACGACCAGATAACCGGTAGGTGGCGCCTTGTAGGGACTGATATAGGAGCTCTTGCATCTCCAGAGGAGGAACACCGTGAACAGGGCCAGCACGATATGGAGACGTCTTCGCATATGCGCTAGTTGAACCTGATGTTATAATTGATAAAGGGGATGGCGCTGCCGAAGATCGACAGCTTATATCCGTTGACGACCCCGTTCTCGGAAGTATAGTACACGGAATAAGGGTTATGCCTGCCGGTGAGGTTGTATACCCCGATGGTCCAGGAATTATGCGTCTTCTGGTGCACCTTATGATTGCCGTCTATGTTCATGGAGAAATCGGTGCGGAAATAATCCGGAATCCGGTACGCATTCCTGTCCGAGTATAGCGCCCGCAGCGAGCCCGCATAGTTATACACGCCGATGGGGAGGGTGATCGGCCTGCCCGTACTGAACGTGGCATTTAGTGATATGCTGAACCGGTGTGTGAACCGGTAATTGCCGACAGCCGTCACGTCGACGGGTTTGTCATAATCAGCGGGATACCAGTTGCCGTTATTGACGATACCCTGAGCCGAATCATTGGCCTGGAGCAGCGTTCGCGACCAGGTGGCGCTGAACCAGCCATTGAGCTTGCCCGTGAGCTTTTTGATCAATAGCTCGACCCCATAGGCCTTGCCTTTCGTCCCGAGCACATCAGTCTCGATGTGATGGTTCATGATCAGCTGGGCCCCGCTCCGGTAATCGAGGTAATTGTCGATATTCCTGTAATACACTTCCAGCGACGTCTCGATCGTATTGTTCTTGAAATTCCTGTAAGCGCCCAGCGAATATTGGTCGCCCGATTGCGGTTTGATATGGGGATCGCTTAGTTTCCAGATATCGGTAGGGGCTTCGGCCGTCGTGTTCGACAGCATGTGGATGAATTGCTGCTGCGTGTTATAGCCCGCCTTCAGCGAAAGATTGTCCGTCAGGGCCAACCGTGCCGAGATCCGGTATTCGGGTCCGCCGTAGTTGACTATCTTTTTTCCGGTGGGATAGCTGGTCGTGCCCAGGAAGTTGTCGGTCGTTACGGGTTGTCCCGCCGCATAATTGTTCACCGTTGAAGGACCGAGGTCGTTGAACAGAGAATAGCGGACACCCGCCTCCAGCGACAGGGCGTTGGTGATCGTAAACCGGTCGCTGAGATATAGCGCGCTTTCCTGTGCCTGTTCGGTCTGCAGGGTATCGGGTACCACCAGCGATTTCTCGCCTATCGGTATATATGAGCCGGGATGAAGCTTGTAACGGAGGGTGCTTAGTCCGAAATCGAGTGTATGACTGCTGCTCAGGAAATAGTTGAAGTTCAGCCGGAAATAGAGCTGGTTGATATCGAAGCCCAGCTTATAGGCATTCACACGATTGTTCGTGCTTGATATCGAGTACTGATAGCGGTCATAGCCTGTAGCGGCCGTGCTGTACAACCGGTTGTTGTAAATATGTTTCCATTTCAGTGAGAGGTTGCGGTTGCCGTAGCCGTAAGTGGTATCGTTATTGAGATTGAAATGGTCTTCGCTCAGGTAGCCGGTGAAATAGAGGGTATTCTTTTTGTTGGGCTCGGCGGTCACCTGGAGATTGAGGTCGGAAAAGGAAGCGCGGCTGTTCTTGTACTGGGCCGGAAGATCCTGCAACAGCCAGTTGGCATAAGTAGTGCGTCCTCCGAGGATAAAGGTCATTTTATCCTTGACGATCGGCCCTTCGATATTGAGGCGGCTGGTCAGCAGGCCGATACCGGCCGACCCGGTGAAGTCTTTTTTATTGCCTTCCCGGCTGCTGATGTCCAGCACCGAGGAAAGACGGCCGCCAAAACGGGCGGGGATACTGCTCTTGTACAGCTCGACGTCTTTTACGACCTCGGGATTGAAGACGGAGAACATACCAAAAAAGTGTGCGGTATTGTAGATCGTCGCCTCATTGAACAGGACGAGGTTCTGATCCGAGGAGCCGCCCCGCACGTTGAGACCGGTACTGGCTTCTCCCACCGTCTTAACGCCCGGCAGGGTCGTGATCACGCGCATGACATCGGCTTCTCCGAATACGACGGGCACCTGTTTGATCGTCTTTATATCCAGCTTTTGTACGCCCATTTCCGTGCGTTTGACATTGCTGACCTTCTCTGCCGAAACGATCACTTTCTTCAGCGTCAGCACCTGCGTTTGCAGATCGATGTTCAACTTGCCGTCGCCGTAGACCATGATCAGCCTCCGTGTATCGTGCATGCCGATGCTTTGGATATTGAGGATATGGCGGCCGCGGGGAAGCGAGATCGAATAATAGCCGTATTGATCGGAGAAGACGCCGATCCGCGGGTTTTCGACATAGATCGATGCGCCTGCGATGGGTTCGCCCGTCCGGGCGTCGCGGGCGTAGCCCGCGACATTGACTATTCCGTGCAGCGGGCCGGAGATCTTTTCACCGATTGTGAAGAGTTTATTCTCGAGTGTGGTGACGGGTTTTTCCCCGACGTTTTCCAGGTAATCGCGGATCGAATCGCCGGCTGCGGCCACGGCGGCGTTGCCCGCAGTCCGCGCATGAAAATAATCGCCTGGCAGCTCGGTCTCGATGGCCGCACCTTTGGTGATAAAGATATTCCCGTACCGGTCGGTCGAAAAGCTGAGATCCGTCCCCTGGAAGATATCCGTCAGCACATTGCTCACGGGGCGTTGATCCACTTTGATGTCGAGCCTGGTGGTATCGAGATCCGTCGTATCGTAATAAAGGCGTATGCCTGTCTGTTGCTGCACCAGCAGGAGCACGGTATCCATGGAAGCCTTATGCAGATCGAGCGTGACCCGGTCGCGGGTAGTTTGCTGGGCCCGGGTTGGCATGGGCATTACCAGGTAGAGCACGAACAGGACGCCGGCCCATCGACCGTACTTATTGAGAAGAAGAATCATACCAGGCGGCTACTTTTAACAGTGTATGTTCCCTGTCCCTGCGCATGGACAGATGGTTACTACGGATGAATCGCTTTACATCCTTGCTTCGGTCCTTCAGCGCATGCAGCAGGGATTTGGTTTTTTTTACAGGATAGTAAACATTGTTTTTCTTCAGGTAATAGGACGTGTCGGCCCCCTGGATATAATATTCCGCCACTGTGCCGGCATTGAGGTCTTCCTGGACGGTCTTCTTTTCCTTTTTCAGTAGTGTCATCCTGCCCTGGTACATCACCTCATAAAAGCCGTTGCGGGGCTGATTGGGATTGAGACTGTCCTTCAGCCGGATGAAGTGATGATCTTCGATCGTGAACCGGTCGATCAATTCGGGGAAAAGGGTGATCTTAAAAAGATTGGTGAAATCGAACAGGATAACAAGGTCTTTTACCTCGTCGTAGAGCAGGAGGACGTGGTTATACATGACGCTGTCATAGACGACGGTGCCCGGATGCCGTCTTTTGTCGCCGAAATACGGATTGCCTTCGCGCAGGCGAAAATCGTAGGTGGCATATTCGTCACCGCGGAACAGAGCGGACTCCGGGGTGAGGTATGAATGATAGATGCTGAGTGCAGTGTCATAGGCCGCGCGGACATCGAGGACATCAGAAGATAAAGGCGTGGAAGGCAGGCTGTCCCTGGATGCCGATTGAGCCCATGTAGTCCGGGGGAGGAGGTGAAAAAAAAGCAGCGATCCGCAGCATAGTTTGGTTAAAGTGGACATCGCCTAAATATAACGGAAAATCCCCTTTCCGGACGAATCGTTCCGGTAAAAGCCCGATTTTAAACCATTTTTAATGATCAGCGGGGCAACGACGGGATTGCCGTTTCAGCCGATGGCGACCTCATGATTGTGCCGGCCGTTTCAGCCAATGGCGACCCTCGTCCGGAAAACACGGGTGATCCGGTCGACTATACTTTCCAGCTCGTTTACGCTGTTCGGTTTGGCAAAATAGTGGGATGCCCCGTGGACTGCACAGCGATCGACATATTCAGCCCGGTCGGAGGTGCTCCAGACCAGTTTGAGGATGCCGGAATAACGCATGTTGCCAGCCAGTCTTTCCAGTATCTCGGCCGCGGTCAGAAAAGGCATTTTATAGTCCATGAGGATGAGAACGGGTAGTTCGCCGGAAGGGCATCGTTCCAGGAAATCCAGCAATTGGCGGCCATCGTCCGCGCATTGAACGCCCGCTCCGGGATTCTGTTGGATAAAAGGTTGGATCAGCGCATCCCGGTCGTCGGGATCGTCATCCGCCAGGAGGATGTAGGGTAATTGATTTTTCATTGAACAGATTATTGGCGGCAATAAAAAGGATTGTTTTGGACAATCAGCAAGGAGGTTGTTTTGAAGGGATATAAAGATACTCAGAAAATCGAGTTTTTCACATTTTTATTCAATTAAATCGGCCTTTTCTTATTCGCCAATTCTTCAGCCTTTGCCAAATAGTCCGGCCAGTTTTAGCTGTTGCTGCATCAGCCCCTGTATATAGCCATCCAGCGGCGCCCGCAGATTTTTCAGCTGCTGTTGGAAAAGGCTGGTTTCCGACTCCATTCGCTGCATTCCTGTCGCGAGTTCCGTGATAGTCAGATCCAGCCCCTGTACCTGCCCGGCCAGTTCTTCCTCCACTTTTTGGAGATCCCGCAGCTCATGGAGATAGCTCGATAGTATTTGCCCCCACTCGACGCCGTGGATCCTGACATTCCCGGCCCCGATCAATTCCTTCAGGTTATCCATGTGATAATTGCAACGGGTGAGGCGGTCATTTTGCAGCATCCGCTGGCGGTGATGATTGGTAAGCGACTTCCGCCGCTGGTCGAGCACCGTTTCATTACCGTGGAAAACTGGTCGGGCCTGGAGGGCATGGGTAACTTCGATGTTGTCCGTCGGCAGATGCCCGATGGAAAAGTCTATGAAGGCCGCACGGTCCGCACCTTCGACCCTAAAACACGTTTATGGAGATTATACTGGATGGATAGTAATGGCGGTCCGATAGACCCTCCCGTCATCGGCTCCTTCGAAAATGGTGTAGGTCTGTTTTTCTGTAAAGACTACCAGGTAGGCCGCCCCGTTATCATCGTATTCAGATGGGACAAGACAAACCCCAACCAACCCGTCTGGGGACAGGCCTTTTCCGATGATAATGGAAAGACATGGGAATGGAACTATTCGAATACCTCCTACCGGGTGAAATAAACGGAGCGTATAGGATTTGATCCATCGGATCGCTTTTTTTGGGTAAACTTGCGTATGAAACATCGAGTTTGCCTCTTGATTGCCCTGTTTTCCATTGGATATACGCTTCGGGCACAGGAGAAGGTTATAAGGAAACCCTCATATATTATCATTGCCGACGGCAAACTCATCAGCAGGCAACAATTCGACGTATACGCGAAGAGCGGAGATGTCAAATCGATGGCCAAAGGCGTGAGTCAGGCAGAGCGCGACAGACTCGCGCAACAATTCGGTGATACTATTGGTGCAAAGGAGTTTATTGTCATCATAACATTGCTTAGCGATAAGGAGAAGGCGGAGAGGATCGCTGCGGCTAAACTTGCCAAACCGGATAGCGCCGGGCCGGCCACAAACCAAAGCAAAGCCACAAATGAAAGCCCTCTGATAGGGAAGGCTGCTGCTAACTTTCATGTCAGGATGAGTGATGGACGAGACCTGCAGCTTTTTTCGCTTGCCGGAAAAGTGGTGATGGTTAATTTCTGGGCGACATGGTGCGGCCCATGTCTTATGGAGTTTTACGATTTTCCCGAAAAGATCATAACGCCATTCGCGGACAAACCATTCGTCTTATTGCCGATTGCAAAGGCGGAGTCGAAGGAGACCGTGCTTGCAAAAATGCGGCAACTCGCCAAAGACGGATTACATTTTCCGGTCGGGTGGGACACCGACAATGCGATCTGGGAACAGTTGGGTGGCAGCAGTATCCCCCGAACGATCCTCATCGATAAAAAGGGTATTATCCGGTGGGTTTCCGTCGGAAATAATGAGAGCAATATGGCAGGGCTTGTAGAGGAGATCGGTCGGTTGGTGAAAGAATAGGATAATCAATGGCTATGAACCGGCACTTCACTGATCTCGGGGTCCGCCGTTCCTGCATTCTTCTTTTCGTGGCTGGGTACAATTATTTGCTTTCGCTTTCCTCGTGACGTATCTTTTTATTGCAGCTGCTACTTCCCCAATTTAAACTACGCGATACAAGTTTTACTTTTATAGACACGAATTCATGAACACCCGGATGCAGTATGATTATAATACGCTTTTCATTCTGGACTATTCGGACAAGGAACTGGAAGAAAGTGAAAATCCATTTGCCTGGGTGGTTTTAACCGCCAAAAAGGCGCTGTTAAGAGGAAAGGATCTCGACAAACAATTGCTTAAAGGTAAGCTGTGGGTTTTTCGAAAATTAATGGAAAACGGCCTTTTCGCGGACGCCAAGTTATTAGCGATTTTAAAGTTCCTCGATAAGTATATCGTTTTTGAAGAAACCTAAACAAATCTTATCTTTAACAATAGAAAGGTGCGGGCAACAGTACGGGAAATTGTTAGGAATCTCCTTACTGAAACGTCCTTGTCTGTTGAAGAGATTGCCAGATCGACCAACCAAACTGTAAGCTTCGTCAAGAGCATAAAAAGTCGTCTGAGGAAGAATATAAAGTAAACTCTTGCTCCTACGTGGCAGTAATAAATAATACTCTCCAGTGGCCTATTCGGGCCATCGTTCCGATCTTACAATGCACTTCAATATTGGAATACCTCCTTTGCGCTACTTTTTTTGATCGCGGCAATGGAAAAGTTCATCTTCTGGGGCTATCGGGCTCATTGAGCGGTGGCCCCGGAGATTGCGGAAGATCGGGGTCCGTTTCCGGGCTGATGGCCGGGCTTTCCGGTCGTCCCGGCGATAGCGGTTGCCATTTGTCGGGCTTGCCAGGGATGGCTGCCGGCGCCTTTTGCGGTGGAAGGCCGGCTGGAGGAACATCCTTTGCCGGCTTGCCGGAAGGCTCGTAGGATTGGGCGTTATTTCCAATTGTTTGAGACATATCGGGCTCTAATGAATCGATGCAATCCCGATGCCACGCCTAAGGCTGGATCTATCTTTCCGATGTAGAGTGCTCGGGCTTACCTGATCCGGCCGGGATAAGCCATTTCTTCATTTTTATATCGCAGCGAAAGCTAGAATACAGGCCCTGTTCGAGCGGGACGTCCTGAAAACCCAATTTGCGGTAAAGCGCCAGGGCGGCCTGAAGTGATGAGTGCGAATAGAGGATGACACTGGCAGCCCCGAGCGTTGCTGCTCTTGCGAGGATGCCGCGGCATAGGATCTCGCCGAGGCCTTTGCCCGGCGATTCCGGCCGGATGATCATCTACAAAATCATCGGCTGGCTCGGTGGGCTGGTGCAAGGCGGAAGTAAACCACTCCTGGTAAAGATGCTGGAATGCCGGTTGGTGCGCGGGTTGGAAATCGGTGATGATAAAGCTTGTGGGTTGCATACGGAGGAATTGACAACCGTAAAGATGGCATTCTCGCGACGGATAAAACAGATGCAGTTTTGATAATTTTGACTGGATCAGTTTGTCACGCAAACTATATACTAAATTCGCGCTGGACAGGGGTGAAAACACCCATACTGTGATGGGCTCTAATTTAGTCATTATGAAAAAGCAATTTGTATTATTTGCCTGCATGCTGGCCGCCGGCAGTCTTTCACTTTTCGGGCAATCCTCGCGATCATCTGCTGACCCGGAACTGGTCTTATTTGGACGCGGCACCTATCCGGGTGACGATAGCTCTTTTGCCATGATCCGCAATTCGGGATTTACTACGGTCATGTTATCCAGTTTCTATATTAAAGCAAACGGCGATGTGTATTCAGGCGATGACGGCCACCAGCCGGTTGTCCACGAAGGGCGCTTTACCGGCAGCCGGGAGTGGATCAAAAGGATCGCCTCGCTGCGCTCCGGTGGTTCGGTCAGACGGATCGAGATCCTGTTAGAAGGCCGATGGTTCAATCAGGCTCCAAATACATACGATTTTATTCGCGACTGGATCGACAGCAGCAAGGGGGCGCCGGGTACCGTTCCGGGCACAGGGAAAAGCAGTACGCTTTTCGGGATCTTACGGTCAATGAAAGAGGAGATTGGAGTCGACGCAATTTGTATCGATGACGAGTCGGTGTATGACACCGCCTCGGTCATACGGCTGGGCGGGATGGCGAACAGCCTCCACCTGCATATGACCCTGTGTCCCTACGCAAGGACACATTTTTGGAAGGCCGTTCTCGACGGTAGCCAGCCGGGTGTCGTGGACGCCATTTATCTCCAATGTTATGATGGCGGCAAGAATGCGGTCCCGGGGGACTGGTTTCGCGCGTTGGGGAGTGCGATGCCGGTGTATCCGATTTTTTTATGCCGCGGCGCTTTTAGTACATGTAGTGTTTCTCACAATAGCAAGTCGCCGGAAGAAATAAAGTCGCAGCTGCAGGAGTTCAAAAAAGGTTACCCGGATATGCACGGTGCCGGCGTATGGCAGATGGCGGATATCAAGAGTTATGTGCGTCAAAACTGTGCGGCGACCGATCCAACCTCGGGCACGGCCACAAGTGTGCCGGAATATCTTTCGCAGTTGAAGACGTGTTTGTCGATATATTGATTCTGTCAGGCATCGTCACTTTCAGTGTGGGAGGCATCGATGCCGCATCGGTCAGATCGGCCGGCTGTGCGAGTGGCTGTCGGCTATTTGCCGGGATCTTCCGGCGGAGGGTGTCGCAATCCCCCCATAAGTTGTCGTGTTCATACAGCATATATTTCTGAAAAGCATTCGATCTTTGTGTCGTTAGTAAACACAAAAAAATCAAACAACATGAGAAAGATCATCGTTACCACAAATGTTACCCTGGACGGAGTTATACAATCGCCAAGCGGACCCGGAGAAGATCCATCGGGGGAATTTAAATACGGCGGCTGGAGTGTGCCATATGCCGATGAAAACAGCGGTAAGGCGGTACAAAGATACATGAAGGAAAAGGCGGAATATCTTTTAGGCAGAAAGACGTTCGAGATTTTCAATTCCTTTTGGCCCAAACATGCGGATATCTGGCCGGGTGTCAATGAAGATACCAAATACGTCTTGTCCCGGACAATGAAAAACTCCGATTGGAAAAACACGGTGTTCCTCGAGAACGTGGAAGATATCAGGAAGCTCAAAGCTACGGAGGGACCTGATATTCAGATTTGGGGAAGTAGCGAGCTTATTCAATTGCTGTTGAAAAATGGATTGATCGACGAGCTTCACCTTAGGATTTTTCCTGTGATCCTGGGCGAAGGCAAGAAGTTGTTCAAGGATGGCCAAATCGCAACCGGGTTTACGCTTACCGAAAATAGTATTACCCCAAAGGGAGTTATTATTGCCTTTTATAAGAAAACCGGCGAGGTAAAGACGGGAAAGCTTCCGGTATAGGCTTATCCTGGTTGAATTGTTTCATCTCGTCCGACCAACCCACCCGGGGCGTCGAATAAGGTTAGGATTCGCAAGATTCGTTCGGATCGGGAATAGCTGGTTAACTCAACCTAAGGATCTTGCTTTCCGTGCGGCAGTTTCGAAGATGGCATTAAGCTTTTGAATAAAGTTCTTTAATTCCTCGATGGTATCGGGTTTGACAAGATAATGTGTTGCGCCGAGGCGATTGCATTCATCAATATCCTTGGTGCGTCTGGAGGTGCTCCACATTACGATAACGATTGGCCTGTAGCGGTCATGTGATGTGAGATACTGGAGGACCTGGGGTCCATTGAGATCGGGCATCTGATAGTCCAGCACCAGGACAGCCGGCAACTGGTGGATCGGGCACTCCTGCAGGTAGCGCAGGAGCTCGTGGCCGCCCGCTACATGCTTAACGGTTACCGAGGGATGTTGATCAGCAAATGCTTCGCTCAAGGCCTGGCGGTCTTCCGGGTCGTCATCTGCGATCAATAGATATGATTCTGCAATTCGCATGACATATTGCTTTAGAATAAAGATACTCTTCCCGTTTGTTAACGGTTTTTCTCTTTTGTTAATGGCGATAGGAAGATACAGGTTTCCGATAGGTGTTACGGTCAACCATCTTTTCCGGAAGAGGAAAAGAATTTGTCTATTATAATTTAAGATAAGGAAAAAACCATGCCGAAATTGTTTTAGAGGTACTCTGCGCTTAGTATCAACTAATTAAGCGGCGATAACCACATTACGATTCGCGATTAATAAAATGATTGGTGATCTCCATCAGCCTGAAGATGGTAAAAGGTTTTTTTAGATGTGCATCGGCCCGGGCATCGAGGGCGAGCGCGATGATTTCGTCACTGGCAGAGAATAGCACAACCGGAATAAGGGCATGATCCGGATGTGATTTGAGCTTTTTTATGAGATCGGTACCCGATATAGTGCCCAGTTGATGGTCGAGGAAGATCAGGTCGGGGTTGAACGTGGCCAGAATATCGAGCAGTTCTTCCCAATCGGAAACTACCCGGCATGCAAAGACCTCAAGCTCTCTTCGCTGGAAGACAAGCTTGCAAAATAGAAGGTGGTCCGGATCATCGTCGATGATCAGTA
>Ga0134126_10012740_pt1 | contig 10613 bp, 6 predicted proteins | sample KB31752_FD_96881 | JGI IMG/M metagenome (GOLD analysis project Ga0134126, IMG submission 96881) | Terrestrial soil microbial communities with excess Nitrogen fertilizer from Kellogg Biological Station, Michigan, USA - KB3-175-2 | ecosystem: Environmental > Terrestrial > Soil > Unclassified ...
AACTCTTAGAATTGCTTCTAAGAAGCGATGAAGATAGTTTCTCGAAAATCTATCGTTTGATGTGGCCTTTCTTGTTTAATGCCGCATATAAGCAACCAGGTGAAAGCGAAAAGTTTGAAGATATTTTTCAAAATATATTTGTTGATTTATGGCAGAGAAAAGATAAGATATCAATTGGATAATTACCTAATACGCCAATAAAAAATTCCCTGTTGTCACCTGTATTTTCCCCGATCAATGTATTTGGTGACGTTATAAATAAATGCAGCTTTGAGATTCGATCCCTGATCTGTTACCTGCGTAATCACCCCTTCAAAAAAGGAGCTGGTTAAGCAGCAGAATGGATCGTTTCTGCATCATTGGGGTTCCCCGAAAGGACGTATTGATTTACAAAAAGTTTTACAGTCTGATTCCAATTTTAAACAACCCATTGATGCCAGGCTGCTCTAAAACGGTTGAAAATAAAAATCCATCTGCAGTTCTGAATCCCGGGTCAAGCCATTTGGTGTTAAACAGGTTACGTACATCGAAACTTGCAGTAATTCCTTTATTAAATAATTCTTTCGTACTAACTACCAAATTGGTCAGAAAATATCCCGGAACCGGGCCATAAGGATCAGTTTTGGGAACCCTTCTTTTTCCTACCCAGTTTTCAATGACATTAAGGGTAAACAAATCATTCACATGAAAGGTCAAACCTGCATTTCCTTTAAATTTTGCAACTCCCGGAATGAGTCCTGAAGCAAGTGTTACAAAATTTTTTCCCCTGGCATCCTGGAAAGTGAAATTCGCAAAAGCGGTGGTGTTTTTTCCAAACATCATGTCGGCAGCCAACTCTATTCCATTGATGTCTTCAGCCCCGGGATTCTTATTTGGGTTTACACCTGTAAGGTTTCCTATTACGATTACATCTGTAAGTTCATTGCGGAACAAATTCAATTGTAACCGGATTTTCTTTGAAAACGAATAAATCGCGTCTGCCTCGTAAGTCTTTATCTTTTCAGTTTGCAAAGGAAAATCAGGGGGGCTTTGATAAATTTCAAGGTTGGTGGGGGCACGAAATGCAGTTCCGTAAAGAAGTTTGAAGGTTAACTGATCATTGGGCTGGTTTACAACGGCAATTCGTGGACTCAATCGGTTTCCATAATAACTATTGTAATCGTAACGGATGCCGCCTGTAAAGTTTGTTTTACCCAGAAGGTTGGTGTTTAAAACATATTGTAAATAGGTTCCAAAATTCTTTCGTATATCATATTTGCGTGGTAGAAAAGTAGCGTGCAGATTAATTAAAGTATCTCTTCCGTCAAGAAGATAAATATCATCAGGATCATAGGTCATTGTCCTGTTCGCTTTTTCGACGTTTTCGCGTTCAAATTCTATTCCTCCGGTTAGCCTCTGATTTGTACCCAGAGAATAATTGCCGGAAATCTCACCAGAAAACTCATTTGAATAATTGGTATAAATTGCACGGATAAGTGTTTTGCCATCAAGAGTTAAATAAGCATAAGAATCATCGCCAATCCCGGTTTCCCGGTATACAACGCGGGTCAAAAGACTAAGCTTTCCTTTTGGGTTATATTCATTTTGAAGAAAGTAGGTAGTTAAATAAGGAGTTAGTAGTCCCGGCTTTTCTCCTCTGACTTCGCTTGAAACAATACCTAAGACGCCACTATTTTGATAACCCTGCGGAGGAAGTCCAAGAAAGGCAGTGGCGCTGTTAAAAAAAGTGCCCCATCCAATCGGAGTTTTATAAGTTCTAAAACCAAAAGTTGTTTTTGAATTTTTTGCGATGTAACTGATTCTCGTGTTGAGGGAGTGTGCTTTATCAACATAAGAACCAACGTAATCAGGATCACGGTTGGTAAACTTTGGTCCATCAGTGCTGTAAAGAGTAGCGGCAATATTAAATTCAAATTTATTTTTCTTTAATCCGAAACTTAGGTTTTCAAAAGCAGTGTTGAAACTTCCGAAGCCCTGTTCCGCTGTAAAACCATTGATATCGCTTCCGTCCTTTGTAATGATATTAATGACACCACCAAAGGCATTGGCTCCATATAAAGCTGATGCAGGCCCGGAGATAATCTCAATACGTTTTACATTTTGCAGACTGTAAGCAGGGCCGGCCATATCATTGGTGCCAATGATATTATTTTCAACAATACCGTCTATCATCAAGAGAGCACGAAGGTTCTCCGCTCCATACATTCCACGAAAATAAATAAGTGTTGGTGCGTAGCCGTTTAAATGAATCATGTCTATTCCCGGCACGTCACGCAAAGCGTCTTCAAGCTGTTCGTACCCGCGATCTTTGATTTGTTGAGCAGTGATAACCGTTATGGTTGAAGGAGCCTCAGCTGTGGTTTGAAGAAAACGAGAAGCGGTTACCACTTTAATATTCATTAGTTGCTCAAGGGAAAGTTGAACAAGGCTGTCGACACTGGGAATAGAATCTTCCTGGGCTAATAAAAGCAACGGAGCAGATAAAAAAAGCAGAAAGGCCAAAACTTTATTTCGCATAAAGGTGATCTTAATAGAAATGACAAAGAAGCGAAAGTATGATGAAGGTAATTAAAAGAAAAATAATAACATTGAAACAATCGAACAGAAAATGTTTTTCTTGTTTATTTTTTACCAACATGTTATTTCAAATTTAGAATTCTTGCTTCAACAATTTAAATTAATCTGTCGGCTCATTATCCGGCATTTCTGCCGCTGCCACATTTTGTGCATATTGCCACAGCTCATCCAGTTGCTTTTTGATTCTTTCTTTGTCTGCTTTCAATGCAGACATTTATTCTCTGGTAGGGTTTACGATTTGTATACATACATGCGGAGGATTTGTATTTAACAACATTTACAGCTATTGTCTCACCCGCTTTTCAACTAATGCTGGTATAGCAAGCGGCCTTACCGGCGGTGGTATGTACATCGTCAGTTCCTTATTCAGTTATGGACTGAAGAATGCTTACGGTATTAGAACCGAGGCTTTGCTAGTTGCGGCAAACTTTCCTGTGAGTGCACTAATTGGTATTCTTCTTCTAATGTTGAACCGCTATAAAAAGGGTAGTTTAGCAAAAAAGGTTGCCCTTGCAGGTGCATAGGGTAAATAATATTTAAAATACCTCCAAGGTATTTTAAGTGCCCGCATGCTTCTGAACGCCGGTGGTTTTTCTTCCCGATGGTGTCATCAAACATTCATCTGCATTGGCGACCGATAGGCTTCTACAGCTTCTTTTATTAATAAGAAGTCGATGCTGTTCTAACATGAGTTCTTAAATGCTATTGGTGGTGTGAATTAATTGCACTTCTTTGCGGTTTATAATGGGTAGTAATAATAATTATAGACATATGCCCATTAATTGATCGATAGTTGACACCTATTTAATAAAGTTATTAGATAAAATATCCTTTAAACATGCATTAATAATACGATCAAATGCGCGAGCAAGAAGGACAGTTAGTGAAAAAGAATAATCGAAGATCAACACATTTTTGAAGTTTTAACTGCTATTTTTGCAATTTCATTTAACGGAGCTATGTTATCAATAGTTTGGCAAGCCAAGGGAATATAATCTCAAAAAGCATTCAATGAAAAATGTTGCCAAAGAAAATACAAAAAATAATTTGGTCAATAAAAGACTGAAGGTCCTTCAGGAGCAAATCAGTTCTTATGAAACCAAAAAAAATATCCTGCTTGATTTAAGTGATGAAATCATTAAAGTGCGGGAAAAGGATGATCTTATCAAAGTATTTTCATCCAAACTGAAAAGTCTATTTTATTTTACTCATGCAGTTATTTCCCTGATTGATAAAAAGAATGGAACCTATTATCCGTTTTTATATGACTCTTCAGCAATGCCTATTAAACACCGCTCTGAATTACCTTCTTTATTGCTTAATCAATATTTCCTTGAGGATCCTTTTATCGCAATGACTGAAGGGAGTGATGCTCCTACTGCTTTTCTTTTAGATCAGATCATGGATAAACCTGGAATCCCTGCATTCCTGCAGGTCAACTATGAGACCGGGATTAAGCAGGCGATGATCGTTAAATTGAAAAATAAAAGGGAGACGATTGGTTTTGTGCTGATTTATTCTGATAGAAAAAAAGAATTTCAGGATGAATTCAAAAATGTTTTGCAGGCTATTTCGCCACTCTTGTCTAATGCAGTGGCAAATATTATTATCAATGATGAAATAAAGGAAAAAGAATTCATTACGCAAACGCTTTTACGATTAAGCAATGATATGGTAAGCGTGCGTGAAAAATCTGATCTCTTACATGTAATCAGTGTGAGCCTGAAGAAAGTGATCTATTTTACGCATTGCGTTATGCTGGGGCTTGATGCAGATGGAAAAACATACCATACTTTTTTAACCGATCCCGAATCGCGCATAAAGGAATTCCCGGAATATGGTGATATTATCACGAGGGCTAACCCGGTAAATGATGGAATCTTCAACGTTGCTTCCCAATCTGAAAAGCCTTTCGTTCTTGAGATGAAATCTTTTAACCGGCCAAAAGTTCCGGACTGGTTTAAATTAAATTATTCAACAGGTGCAAAAGAGATCTTATTTAAAATGCTTCCGGATGATAACAAACGCAAACATGCATTACTCCTGTTTTCTGATAAAACAAATGGTTTTGATGAAAGCTCTTTTCAAATAATTGACCGTATTGCAAGCCAGCTCTCTACCGCGGTAAAAAACATTCTTGCCAATGAAGAAATACTGAACAAAGAAAAAGACAAATCATTTTTGCTTGAATTCAGTCATGAAATTGCGGCTGCAAGAACAAAAAATGAATTAAGCGCGGCCATTCACAAAGCATTAAAAAAGCTCAGCGAAATCAGGGCTTATTTCATAAGAGTGATAAATGAAGACGGAACTACGATGAGTCCTTTCATGCACGACGATGACGTGTTTTATATAAAAAATCCTGCGTTTAAGCAACTGCTTGAGACAAAAATTCCAATTAATAAAGGGATAACAGGGCGCGTGATGAGCGCGGATGGCCCTGTTACGATTGATTTTGTTGAAGAAGTAAAACAGGGCAACACCGATCACTACATAGAATTTTGGAAAGGCCTGGGGCCAAAAAGATCTTTATTCCAAAAAATGATTGGCGCGTCTTTGGGCGTGGGTGATAAAAAAATCGCGGTTCTCTGGGTGATCACACCACAGATGAATAAAGCGCTTTTTGATGGAATATGCGCGCAAATTTCTGTGGCAATCGCCAACATACAATCTAACGAAGAAATTGCAAAAAGCGAACAGGAAAAATCATTTCTTTTAAATTTCAGCAATGATATTGCTGCCGTCAGAATCAAAGATGATTTGGAATTGGCCATTAATAAGGTCTTTCAAAATGTGCTTCATATCAGATTAACGATGATCCGGTTAATAGACGATGACGGCATTCATCTCACGCCTTATATCTACGACAAAACATCTTCTTACAGAAAGGATGAAATTTTCGAAAAGCTCTTTTCTGCAAAGCTTACGATTCATGAAGAGTTAACTGAAAGAGTATTGCTCAGCAACCATCCTGTAGTTTTTAATATTGAAGAGGAGGAGAAAATGGGCAACAAAGGCCCATACATTTTTCTCTGGAAAAAGGCCGGGTATAAAAACGCATACGGTGCGCCGTTACGTGTAGGCAATACCGATTTGGGCACATTATGGCTTTTGACCGATGAATTAAATCTGTCACTTCTCAAAGGAATTTGTTCGCAAATATCGACGGCCATTTCCAACATAAAAGCCAATGAAAAGATTTTGGCTTTTAAACAAATGCTGGAAAGTGAAAATGATCATTTGAAAGAAGAAATTAAAACACTTTATAGTTCTGCAGACATCGTTGGTAATGGTGCGGAAATGCAAAGAGTGTATAGCATGATTTCATTGGTGGCGCCTTCAAGTTCAACAGTGCTTTTGTTGGGTGAAACGGGTACCGGAAAAGAATTGATAGCACGCGCTATCCATAATTCTTCTCCCAGAAAAGACAAGCTTATGGTAAAAGTAAATTGCGCCGCCTTGCCTGCCAACCTGATTGAAAGCGAACTTTTCGGCCATGAAAAAGGCGCATTCACCGGCGCCATTGAGCAACGGATTGGTAAGTTTGAACTCGCCAACAAGAGTACGTTATTCTTAGACGAGATCGGTGAAATGCCGCTTGAAACGCAGGTGAAATTATTGCGGGTTATCCAGGAGCGAGAATTGGAAAGGGTGGGTGGTAAAGCGACAATAAAAGTGGATGTGAGAATCATTGCTGCCACCAACCGCAACCTCGAAGAGGAAGTAAAAGCAGGACGTTTCCGCTCCGATTTATATTACCGCCTCAATGTATTTCCCATCAATCTTCCACCACTCAGAAACAGGATTGAAGACATTGAACCGCTGGCCAATTTTTTTCTTGCACGCTTCAGCAAAAATTCTGGACGAAAAATAAATGCTATTTCTGCACATGTAATGAAAGAATTAAAAAATTATCCATGGCCCGGAAATGTAAGGGAACTGGAACACCTGATCGAAAGAAGTGTTTTGCTGACGCGAGAAAATGTGCTGGATGAAATTCAATTGCCAAAAACTGAAAATAGAATTAACGAGCCTTCAATTGACATGTTTAATAAAACGCTCCAGGAAGTAGAGCGTACTTATATTATTGAAACATTAAAACGCTGTGATGGTAAAATTGCTGGTATAGGCGGCGCGGCGGAAATTCTTGATATCCCTTCTACAACCCTCCATTCGAAACTGCAAAAACTGCATATTTCAAAAGCAGACTATTTCTCTAAAAAAGACTGATACGTTTTTTTCAAATTGATATTTTTATTTGAAATAAATTCGGGGAATTCTTTGCCGGATTTTTTTTTCTGGTTGTACTATTATTTTTTTTCCCCGCTTCCATCTTTCTTTTTTAAATGCACGGTATTTAGTGCCTCTTTTCGTCGATCCGCGAAATACAGTGAACGAACAAATAAGCCACTTTCTGTAACTGTTTATTGTTCAATTGTTTATGCAATGGCACGCAGATTGAAATTACCTGCCACAATTATTACAGATTTAAAATTAAAAAACGGGCAGCCAAAGAAAAATTTTTGAATTTTTTTTTTCATTAATAAAAACAAAAACCATGTTTACAATTACTCAATTCACAAAAGGCGCAATGTTAGCGCTATCAATGGCCGCAATTATTCCCGGCATTGCTAATTCACAATCCGTAAAAAAAGGAATAAAAAATATCGTCCTGGTTCATGGCGCCTTTGCCGATGGTTCCAGTTGGGCGAAAGTGATTCCTTTCCTTCAATCAAAAGGCTACCATGTTTTTGCTGTACAAAATCCGCTCAGTTCCTTGGAAAATGATGTGGCGGCAACTAAAAGAGCTATTGCCGCAATGAACGGCCCTGTCTTGTTGGTCGGACATTCATGGGCCGGCGTGGTAATCACTGAAGCGGGAAATGATCCGAATGTGAAAGGGCTCTTATATGTGGATGCGTTTGCTCCAAACGATAATCAGTCGATGACGGATGTAGCGAAAGATTTTCCACCGGCTCATGGAAACACAGCGGTGCAGGTAAGCCCAGCAGGATTTTTATCGCTTTCTTTAAAAGGAATCAATGAAGATTTTGTGCAGGACCTACCTGAAGCCGAGAGGAATGTAATTTTTGCCACACAGGGCGAATGGGGTGCGGGATGCCCGACAGCAAAGGTTTCTACGGCTTCCTGGAAAAATAAGCCCACCTGGTTTATTATTGGAACTGAGGATCACATGATTAACCCTGATCTGTTAAGAGCAGAAGCAAAGAGAATGAACGCAACTACTATTGAGATAAAAACCAGTCATGTTCCTATGCTGTCGCAACCAAAAAAAGTGGCAGATTTTATCATCTCAGCCGCTCAGAAATTATAAAAATAAAACCACGATAGTGTCAATGATATTGGTGATATATTCTGTTCACAAACACAACGTTTTTTTAATGGCAGCCAGTTTGACATTATTGAGATTCACAGTTTGAAGACGGTTATTTAAACAGCGAGCAAAGTATTGTTTACCCCATTGAATGCACATCGAACGCCATTAAAGGTATTCTTTTCCAAAGCACTGATATTCGCGTCGGCCAGGAAGTTCTTTCGAAGAAGCTTCAGAAAATTTGGAGAAATAATTCCTTCATCATCTGATTAAAAAAACAACGACATGATTAACAATAAAAACAAGAAACATATCGTCCTGGTGGGCGGTGGCTTTGCAGGATTGAATTTTGCCAGGAAGTTGTTTAAAAATAAATATTATGAGGTGACACTCGTTGACAAAAATAATTACAATTATTTCACGCCACTTCTTTACCAGGTAGCCACTAGTTTTCTTGAGCCTGCAGCCATTAGTTTTCCTTTCCGCAAAATTCTTGAGAAAAAAAATATAGCCTTTAGAATGGCGGAAGTTTTGAGAGTAGATGCTAGCGCAAACAAATTGTACCTGCGTGATGGTGGTATTGTTGATTACGATATTTTGGTTTTTGCTGCCGGATCTAAAACCAATTTTTTTGGAAGCAAAAGTTTGCAAAATAATTCTTACGCTATTAAAGGAATAGATGATGCGCTTTACATGAGAAACGAATTCATAAAAACCCTTGAGAAAGCCTCTGTTGAAAAAGATATTGTTAAAAAACAAAAGTTATTGACCATCGTGATAGCCGGCGGAGGGCCTACCGGTGTGGAACTTGCCGGTATGATGGGCGAATTAAAGAATGGAATTCTGGGTATGGATTATCCTGAGCTGAGAAATGATTTGATGACGATATATCTCGTTGAAGGTTCGGATTATCTTCTTCCTTCCATGAGCCCGAAGACCCATAAGGAAGCGTATAAAGCATTGGAAGATTTAGGCATCACTGTTAAGTTAAACACAAGGGTTAATTATTATGCAAATGAAGTGGTACATCTTTCTGATGGGACCCTGGTAGAAACGAATACGTTGATTTGGGCCGCTGGTGCTACTGTAAACACTTTCGAGGGAATCGCCGAAGAGAGTCTCGGAAGTGGAAACAGGATGATTACCGATCAGTTTAATAAAGTAAAAGGCTGCGAAAACATTTATTCAATCGGCGACATGAGCATTCAATTTGCAGATCGCATTTATGCAAACGGGCATCCCCAGCTTGCACAGCCAGCGATTCAGCAAGGGAAGACTTTAGCTAAAAATTTATTGCGGATGGCGGAGGGAAAAACAATGAAGCCTTTCAAATATTTTGACCGCGGGGACATGGCGATAATCGGCAGGAAATGGGCGGTGGCTGATCTTTTTAAACATAGGCTTCATGTTGGTGGTTTCTTTGGTTTAATGGCGTGGCTTTTTATTCATCTCATTTCTTTGGTGAATTATAATAACAAGATTAGAACGCTGTATAGCTGGCTGGTCGCGTATTTAACGCATGATCAGGTTTTGCGGATGATTTTCCATTCGGATAAAAAAGAAAAAATATATTATTCTGAATCTATGAAAATCGAAAAAGAAAAACCGTCATTAGTAAAGCAACATTTTCCCAAACAGTCAGTGAACTAACAGTTATCGACGAAAATTATTTTAACGGATAAATTTTCTATGATGGAATTGAATCAAGAATTCTTTTAACCATAAAAAAATAAAAAATGAAACAAAGATTAAAAGTCCCGGAAAAAGGACAAGGAGCATTAAGAACGCTTTATGGCATCGGCGCTTATATGAAGAATTCACCGGTAGAAAGAAAGCTTAGGGAACTGATCAATTTCAGGGTGTCCCAAATAAACGCATGCGCTTATTGCCTTGACATGCATTACAAAGACGCCCGGGCAAACGGGGAAACAGAACAGCGTCTTTATGGATTAAGTGCATGGCGGGAATCCCCTTATTACACAAAACGCGAAAGGGCTGCACTGGCATGGGCTGAAGCGGTTACCAAGTGTGATGTGCCGGATGAAATTTATGAGGAAGCAAAGGAATTTTTTTCTGTTGAGGAATTGATAGATCTCACATTAGAAGTCACGGCAATGAATAGCTGGAACCGAATCAACATTGCTTTTCCTGATGTGCCTGGAAGTTACCAGGTAGGAGAGTACCGGGTTGCAGAAAGGAAAGCAGTGTAACAATTTAATAGCCAGTAACTGAAAACTTAACGTATGAAAATTGTGGTAGTGGGTGGCAGTGGTTTTATTGGTTCTAAACTGGTTAAAGAACTTCGAAGACTTGACCATACGGTGTTAGCCGCATCATCGGAAGCAGCCAATAGTTCTAATGCCGGAAAGCTGGGGGAAATGCTAAAGGATGCGCAAGTAGTAATTGATGTCTCAAATGCGCCTTCATCGGATGATAAAGAGATCATAGAATTTTTCCAAACATCAGGGCATAATCTGACGGCTGCAGAGATAATTGCGGGCATAAAGCATCACATAACTTTTTCATTAGTCGGCATTGAAAACGTGGAGGACAATGGCTTCTTTAAAGCAAAGAAGGTGCAGGAAAACCTTGTCAAACACTCGGAAATTCCCTATACCATTTTGCAGGCGACCCAATTCTATGAACTGGTGCGCGGCATTGCTCAATCGGCGACCATAGGCGAGGAAACAAGGATCTCAAA
>Ga0134126_10012742_pt1 | contig 10613 bp, 7 predicted proteins | sample KB31752_FD_96881 | JGI IMG/M metagenome (GOLD analysis project Ga0134126, IMG submission 96881) | Terrestrial soil microbial communities with excess Nitrogen fertilizer from Kellogg Biological Station, Michigan, USA - KB3-175-2 | ecosystem: Environmental > Terrestrial > Soil > Unclassified ...
CGGCGGCGCGGTACCCGTGTGGGAATTCGAGCGCGACAGGGAAGTCGTGCGCATCGACCCACAATGCCCCCTGCAACTACGCCCCGGCGCCGCGTTCGACCTCGCCGTGCAGGTCGCCATCGAGGGGCTCGGCATCATCCATCTGTTCGAGGATTGGCTACGCCCGCACTTCGATAGCGGTGCCTTGGTGCCTGTCCTCGAGCCATGGTGGCAAAGCTTCAGCGGGCCGTTCCTGTATTACTCCGGACGTCGGCACCTGCCGCCGCCGCTGCGGGCGTTTGTGGATTTTATTCGCGAGAGCTGACCCATGCCAAAGACGCGTTGTCGCTGCGTTGGCACTTCCGCTTTAAGGATTCCGCCGGCTCACGTTTTCGCCTCTGACCTACATCTCGATTGACCATGGCCACACCCATGGGTTACACGAAGCCGCCATCTACAGCACGCTTCCATGCCTCCTGAAGCTTGATGAGACGGAATCCCTTGAAGCCGAAGCTTGAAATAGTTGTTGCCCGTTCGACGAGGTCACTCTCGTCAGAAGTGAGGATTTCGGTAGCCTTGTTCCACTCGTGAAGGCGTGCCCATGTTCCGTTTTTCCAAAGCTCTGCAGCCCTGTCGCCCCAGCGGACAGATGCCTTCTTCAGCGTCGTTGTTGTTGTGAGGGTTTCAAGGAACTCGGTGGAGAGACTTATGCTGCTGCTCTGCACACGTAGCCAGCACGCTTCGCGTTTCGCCCATTCGGTTACAAGACGGTTTTTCGTCTGTTCCGATGGAATTTCCTGAAGCAGAGGAAGTATTTTCTTCGCGATCCTCATGGCTTCTGCCACGAAGCTGCGGGGAGCATGTTGAGCGCGCCAGATGACATCAAAATCGGGCTGTAGATGTGCGCCCAGCATTCGATCACTCATGAGTGACAGCGTGTAGGTGGCAAGCTGTCGGAGAATTGATCCTGGATACCAGTCTTGGGCGGGAATTTCTGCGTCCACTGCTTTGGTCATGATCGCCTTGACCACAAGTCGCTTGAAATAGGCCACATCGAAGGCCTCAGGATCAATGCTCCACGTTTGCGTGATGATCTTGGCAAACGCGGCAATGTTCTTCTGGGCGCCGGAACAGACGCTGTGCGGGATACTTTCCCAAGTTGTTTCATAGCGGGCGATATCGGTCTTGGCCAGCTTCTGCCGTTTGGGATGGATCAACTCCCAAGCCTTGGCCGCAGTTCCTTTCCGTCGCTTGAGTTCGACGTTGTAGCTTCCCTGCGTGCGTTCAAAGAACCAGAAGCCGCCGATGTCCCCTGGTTTTGCCGACGGAGCGAGCGTTTGTCGTGAAAGGGTTTCCATGCGCTTGAAATAGGGATGCCCTGCAAACAGATCCGAGGCTGACACGGCGTTTTGTGCGTTCGCATAACGTGCGATGTCATGGACGGCGTCCTCGAAACCTTCTTCAGGGAGTTTGGAGAGCTTCATCTGGACAAAGACCTTGGACAGGTCATAGCTGGCTTTCTTCGCCCAATACAAGGATGCCGTCGTCTGACCACCATTGACGACCTGAAAATCCGTGACAGCGGTGATCACAGGTGGGCCGTCATCGCGTTGTTCCAGCGAGAGATTGGACACGGTCGCTGTAAGACCATTGTTGAATGCAAAAAACATAGCGGGGTCGTTGCGAAGGGTGTCGCGTATTCCCTTGTTGACCTTCCGTGTTTCGCCCAAAAAGGCGCGGACGTTCTGCTCCAGAATGCGCCCGCCAAACCTGTCATACAGACTCGCGAGGATCTCTCCCGGCATCACGCACATGTAGGACTGGTACCTGCTGTCATCGCCCAAGCCCGCCGAGAGGGCGGGTATGCCTTGACCATACTCTTCCGCGAAGTTGACCTGTATTTCCTCTCGACCACTGGTAGACATGTCCACCCTAGCCAGTCGCGCGATGTCCCAGAGCTGGACCTCCACTTTTTGCGTGCCAAGTGAGAATTCCGGCAGCTTTCCCAGCTGTGATCCCAGCATCCGATCGGACACGAGATAGATGCAGGCTTTGGTCATCTCCCCGGTAGCAAACGCGAATACCTCCCTCGACAAGGCATGGGCTTCATGACTCTCATCCCAGCAGCTGGCGAGGTCGTCATGAACGCTTGCCTCAAGGAAACGGTAAGCCGCCTGCGCAAGTCTTCGTACTTCATCTGTCGTCAGTGCGTCAGGCTCTTCGGCGCCTGAGTAATCCATGACGACGAGGCTGAGAATTCCATCTGACTGCGAGAAGCTGAACGCATCGACCTGTGCGGTTGTCCCTCTCTTCCACGGTGTATGTGCCCGGCACAGCGTGTATTCCGTGAACTCTTCCCCGGTTTCCAATACTTGACATGCGCGGTCGATGAATCGCGACCGCTCATAATCGCCGCCCATGTGTGCATCTGCCCTGATCTCGCCTAGAAGGTTCTGGCGATAGCGACCGATTTCTTCATCCATTCGCTGTTACTCCCTTGTAATGCCGCTGCAGGCTGTGGCCAGCACATCCACGAGCTCCTCCCGGTACTCCCCAAGTGCGGTGAGCGCCAGTGAATAATTGGCCTCGGTCACCCTGGCGTCCGTCGATCCGCGAAGAATGCGGGGAAAGTCCGGCTTGACCTGGAAGGCCACTGCGCCAGCTATTGAATAGCTCAGAGCGTCGTATCTTGAAGATGCTACATATCCACGGTTTGCCAAAGCCGCATGAGCCAGGTCACGTGTATCCAGGTTGTGCTGTCCCGCAGCGATCAGGAGACTCTCGGCCAAGTCATTCAATGACAGCGCTGACTGGTCGTGGTCCGATGGTGTCAGTTCCACGACCACGAGATGGAGAGGAAGATGGATGCACTCCAACTGCTCCAACGACGAAATATGTACTTCAGGTCGTGATCCGGTCAGTCGTGCCTTGATCTCCAGAATGCCGCTAGGCAGAGCAAAGTCCTGTGGGTGGCGATCAGGGGCAACCCATGCTCGCAGGGCGTTGGCTATACCGACTTTGGGTGTGAGAACGTGGAGCAACATCCAAAGCTCTGCCAGAAGCCCACGGACCTCGCGATCCGACATTTCCCTGCCACGAGCCAGACCAAGAAGTGACTGCCACCGGCGAAGGCGAATGAATATCTGGATGCCCGCGTCGGCGGTGCTCTTCGCTGTTGCGGAGCAGGAAACGATGTCCTCACACAGGCGCTGAAAGACATCGCGATCATCTGGCGTTTGCAGAAACATCATCAATGTGACATCCCCAGCTTCCGATACCTCCGTGGTGATGACGATACCGCGGGGAAGCGGCAGCTCCTTCGGAATGGCTGAGACAGGAATTCCGCCTATGACCAACCCCGGCGCGCCGTTTGGGTGAATGGCCCAAAACGGAGAAAGAGGATGGCCTCCTTCGAAACGCCGGCCGACCCAGCGTTCTTTGTTCTGCTTGATCGAGCTCCAAACATCCTCATTCATCGGCGTCATCATCATCGTCGCCTTCTGCGTCAAGCTTGCCAAAGAGCTCGCGGTACGCCACCACGTTTGCTGTGTAAGCGACCCGCTTTTCCTGTTCTCCAGGGCGAAGGGGCGGAAAGCTGATGCCGTAGGCTGCATGCCGCTCTCTGGGGTCGTTTCCATCGACACGCACATCGAGAAGATGGAGCATCAGAAGCGGGCGCGACCTTTGGTCTCTATAGAAGTGGTCGGCGATATTCCCGCCCTTGGCTCCCTCTCTGCTTTGCCATGCTGTCTTGGCGGCTTCTCGCTGTTCAGTGGATAGTCCAGCGGCCTCCAAGCCGCGCGACGCCACACGCCTCTTGTCACCAGAAATCACAATCGCCTTTCGCCCATCATGGCCAAGCAGCTTTGCGGATCGCTGCTGCAACCCGACTGTAATTCCCTCAATAGGCAGCGAGGCCGCGTCGGGATCTGACGTTTGGGATTTGGATGCGACAACGATATCCCACGCATCGAATCCACGGCGCTTCGCGTATTCAAGGAGCGGTGACGTGGACATCTCGGTATTGCCAGGATGCAATGCGAAGCCACCAATGAAATCCAGAACCAGATCCTGCGGTATACCTTGAAATAGCTGGGAGCCGCGCTCACGCAAACTGTCCTCGGGATATGGCGTACGCCGGTGGCCCTCGGTCTGTAGACGTCTGATGAATGCGACGGTTCTTTCCCAGTTGGCTTGAACCGCGGCATCAGAGGCATGCACCACCGCAGACTCCACGAGTTTTCCGGCTAGCCCCACCTCACGCACAATTTGCTCAGCGGTGCGCATCTTGTTGCGCGCAGTAACAATCAGAGCCCCGGGGTGTGACCGAACAGCAAGGCCGAAGTCCATGGGTGTCAACCCAAACGACTCCATTTTCTTGATTTCATCGCGCAGCTCTTCGGTCGCTTCGGCGATGTAGGCGTACCAATCAAGTGCATCTGACTTGATGAATAGCCGACACAGATCCTTGAACCCGTCGCGATATCCAAACCAGCGCCCCATTTGAAGCAATGTGTCGTACATCTGGGTATTACGAAGAAAGTAGCTGATGGTCAGCCCTTCAAGTGTGAAACCCCGAGACAGTGAATTGCCGCCGACGGCAATCACGTTCAGGCCGGTACTCGCATGGCTGCGGTAATCCAGTACGCCAGGCCCCGACCGTGCGTTGACCTCCACGACAAGCATGCCCGCCGCGGCTTGGTGCAGGGCCTGCTGGATGTCTTCCCACGATTCTGGCGATGACGAGGTGTAGTGCTCTTTCCAAGACTCATGGAGGGAGCGCATCAATGGATCACGCAATGCCGATTGGACCGACAATGCATAGCGATTCTGGATGGCGTCACGCACCCGGGACATGTGCTCCGAGATACATCTTGCGACACGGCCTTGCACCCCGGTAAAGCGCGAGACATTCACCAGCATGGAATGATGACGGGTACCTTGGCCCCGCAGGATCCTGATTGCCTTGGACAGGATGAAGCAATTGATGGCATCCAGCAGACTGTCATGCAGATCTTCAACTGGCGCATCGATCTTGTGTGACACCGGAAGCCAATCATCCGTATCGTCCAGCGGTACCGTAAGTACGGGCTCCTCATCGTCGGTGAGGAAGAACTCCCTTGCACCAACGTAGTTGGATGGAGCGTCGAGTCCGACAATGAAGTCACGTGGAAATAGATCATCGCCGCTGAAATCATCGGTGGTTTCGGGGTCGATGAAGATGTTTGCAAACGGCGTGGCTGTGTAGCCTATGTAGGTGTTACGAGTCGATATGTTGAGCAGCGTACGGATCAGTCTATTGATCGTGTTGGGTCGGTTCGGGTCAGCCGAAGTGTTCACTGATGCATTGTCAGCCTCATCATCAATTACAAGCATCGGCATCGTCAGCTTGTCGCCACTGGCGCTGGTTCCCTGCAACCATTCGATCAGGTTGGTGAGAATCGACTTGTTCTTCTTGATGACGAAAATGGCAGGTTGCGCGAGATTGTTGATGGAGATGCCGAGACCGTCGGCCCTCGTTTTCAGGAAATCATAGGCACGGCTTGTGTAGGCCACCGCACTGAATGATCGATCGAGGTTCCCAACACCCAGGAAGTTGACGTTTGTGCTGCCTCGGAGCAATTGGTCGCTGTCGCGCCCAACAAACCCTTCATCGATGCGCTCTTGAGTCTGTGACCTCAGATTGCTGTGGATGCCCGCGATCAGAATGATCAATTTGTAGCCTGCATCCGCAGCTTTGTTGATCAGGCCGACGTAATTCGCCGTCTTGCCACTCTGGACGTGTCCGACAACCAGCCCGCGTCGCTTCCATGTGCTTGGCACCGTAGGGTCGCCAGCGAGATCAAGAATTTCGTCGGTGACTTCATCCAATCGATTGACGACACGTGGTCCGAAACCCGACTGCCCCAAGAGAGTCTTGTAGCGGCGCCAATACCGAAAATCAATTTCATGATTTTTTGCACGAAGCCATGGCTTGTGCCCTTCTGCGGTCAGAATGTGCGCCGGCCCCAAGTCAACCACAAATTCCCGCTCTAACTGTTGTGCAACTTGCTCCCTGTCCTCACTGGTCAATGGCGTCACGAATAACGGCATATCTGCGAGCTTGTTCACCAGCACGCGAATATCCGGTTGGCTGAGCGTCCTATTGTTGGAGAGCCCTGTGCGCGCGTATGCCAGTAGTAGTTCTCTGCTCATTCCCATCCCCCGTTATTCGAATGTATTTACGTCTCAACTGATGCGCCGAATGCGGGCGAGGATTTCCGCAACTCTGTCGTCCCCAGCGAATGGATATGTTTGAGTTATGGAATTTGCTGCCTCTTGGGACAGGATGTCCGAATTTGGCGCCACAGCATCGACGAAAGCTGCCAGCAATGTCTCGAGTCGCTCTGTGTCCATCTGAGACTGACGCATACGGTGTGGGTCGCTTCCGATATCTGAGAACATGGCTTCGAGAGGCAGGGTCGCTTCCACGCCAGACAGCAATGTGTTGAGGCCTTCCTTGGTTCCATCCAAGCTGCCCTCGAGATGGGTGATTACGGGGTGCTCTCTGTTGATCTCGTACCTGACGTCCCCACGTTCCGCAACACGTAGCCAGAAAGGCAGCCCAGTTCGTGATGATTGCTTGGTGCCACGATAGGTATACGGGCGCTTTGCGCTCTCCGTCATCCGCTCGACAAGAGGCTTGAGCCTGGCGCGTATCGCAGCCGGCGGGCGGATGCGTGACTTTCGCACGTCCACACCCCATTCCGAATCGAGTGTGGTCGGGACGTCTACCCTGACGCGAAGAAGCTTTGTGAGCTCTGAGCGCTTCGCGAGGCCCAACCATGTGCCCCCGGCAATCAGACGTTTTGCCCGATAGATGTAGAGACCTTGGGTTTCATTGAGGCTGGAACCCAAGGCAAGTAATTCCGATTGCGCGGATGTAAGACGTTGATGATGAGGGAGCGTGAATGCCTGTGCTATCACTTGGCCCTCAGGCACCGTCAATACTTCCACTTCGTGGACGTCTGATCGGGGTGTCATATGGCGCGCGAATGGATCTGGTGCATCGAGCGGCATGCCGTTGATGCGAAGACACACAGGCGAAACCCCATCTCCAAGCTCGGGGCGGATGAATCGATGGAACGTGAGCGCGAGATGTTTGCGTGCTTCGCCAAAGAGACGGTTCATGGCTTCGTGAACCTGATCCGTGCCTTCGCCGGTGGAGTCAAGCCGATCGAGTTCCTGCCACAGCACAAGGGTGCCGGTTTCTGGAAGATGCTCAATTCCGGGAAGCCGGGAAATGGTCTTGTGACTCAATATCTGAAGAACCCACTCATCGCGTTCCACTACGCGGTTCAGATCCCAGCACCGCGCTGAGGTCGCGCCAAGGCGACTGCTCACAACGGTGACCCGCCGGCATTGTGAGAACGAGGCGGTTTTCATGCCAAGACCGAAACGCCCAAGGTCCCCTTCCTTTCGGGTATCGCGGGGGCTGCGGCTTCCATGCCTCATGGCTGCAGTGAGATCATCTGCCGTCATGCCCGTTCCGTTGTCTGCGATCGCAACGTACGGACAGGCAGCAGGATCAACATCGTTGAGAATGCTTATCTCAGTTGCGTCGGCAGAAATGCTGTTGTCAACAATATCGGCCAAAGCACTCTGAAATGAGTACCCGATGTCCCGCATTGACTCAAGCAGTTTCGCCGCACTTGGACGCAGCGTGATTTCTTCCTGCTGAAAATCTTCCGACATACGCCCCCCTGTGTGCGTTGCGGCTGTAGGTGACGTTGCTAACTGCCGAGAATCGACCAGACCACTGAAGCAATTTGGCGCGCGATCAACGGAGGCACCGCATTGCCTACCTGTACGAACTGCTGGGTCCGGTTCCCCAGAAATATGTAGTCGTCAGGAAATGTTTGGATTCTGGCGGCTTCACGCACTGTAAGGCTTCTGCATTGACGTGGGTCCCAGTGAATGAAGGCGTGGCCGTCCTTGGATAGGTGGCTCGTCACTGTATTGGCTGGACTCTTTTTGACCTGCACACGGAAGCGGTCGGCGAAGTCACCGCTACTCCAGTTCAAATGATTGGGTGCAAGCGCTCGCGGGAATTCGGAGCTTGAGGGCGATCGCTGATTCTTCGCGCCGAAAGCTGCGACGAAGAGATAACGGCCCAGATCCGATCTCATATGGCCACGGGTTTCGTGACTGGTGACAAACTCTTGTTCCTTGCTTTGCAGCTTGAGGCTGAAAGCAGTTTTCTTGCCGTTGTACTTGGTCGCTTTGCGAGAGAGCGAGGGGTTGAAGCTGATCTGTTCAAGCAGTTCGTGCACCTCGGGACGTGTTTTTCCCAAACTGTGAATCACGTGCTTTCTTTGTTCCTCGGCCTCTCTTGCCCATTGCTTTCCATCGTCTGGGGTCCGGCTCACCCCACTCCTTAGGTTTGGCAATCCAGCGAGGGCGTCAGCAATGCTGATTTCAGGAGTCGCTTCAAGCGTCGGCGCGCGTTGTGCTTTTGAGAGGAGGCCGGAGCGAACGCCCATGACGATGATCCGGTGTCGGGCCTGCGGTATCCCGTGCTGCTCGCAACGGATCAGAAATCCTGACGGATCGTGTTCCACGTCACTTGGATTGCGCTCTTTGCCAACAGGAACATGGATGGGTAAGAGTACATACTCCTGTGAAGAGCCATCTTTGGAGGGAATGCCCGTTGCTCGGCCCGGGTGCGCCAGATCGTACCGAATGCGGTCGAACATGTTCCGGCCACCCACCGACGACGTGAGTATTCCTTTGACGTTTTCCATGACGAAGACGTCCGGAGAGAACCTGGCAAGGATCTGCAGGTACTCCAGATACAGGAAATGCTTCTTGTCGCCCTTGGTATGAAAGCCCGGAACATTGGTCTGCCGGGCGCGACCGACCAATGAATAAGCTTGGCACGGCGGACCACCTATCAAAACGAGGGCTCCGTACTTTCTTTTCGCCTCGGCAATACGGCCGTATAGAAGATCGTTATCTCCGGTGACGCCAAGGGTCAGGTTGAGTGCTTCTTCATCAGCGTTTTTCCACAATGAGCCCAGTGGCCCCTTCCCGAAGTGCTCGTCCGGTGGAAGCGCTTGGCCTTGGGCCATGGCGGCCAAATATTCGCCATACGCCTTCGGCATGGGACCCCCTCGCTCTCGCAGCAGCCGGAGGAAAGCCCGAAGGCGCAGCGTCGCATGCGCAGTTCGTTCCATCTCGGCTGAGACCCCAATCCGGAAAGGGCGATATCCGGGCTTTGCTTCAAAACTGCTGAAACCCTCACCGAGTCCGCCAGGGCCCGCGAATACGTCGATGATCCCTATCTGGTTGCGCTTGTGCATTGTGGAAACGGTCAAGATCCGGATACTGCAAAAATGGCTGATGTGATGAGTGTCGAGCAGCGCTCGGCGACAATGTCAAAGATACGCGGCAAGAACACTGGACCTGAACTTCGCGTCAGGCAAGCGCTTTGGCACGCAGGGCTACGCTTTCGTCTGCATGCAAAAGATCTGCCGGGAAAGCCTGATATTGTTTTGCCGAAGTGGCATGCTGTCATCTTCGTACACGGCTGCTTTTGGCACCGGCACAAAGGATGCCCGTTATTTCAGCTCCCCGCTACCCGAACGGAGTTCTGGGATGCCAAGCTCTCTGCAAACAGCAAGCGCGACATCGCAGCGATCCGCAATCTCACAAATACCGCATGGCGCGTGCTTGTCGTATGGGAGTGCGCACTCAACTTTGACCCGGATGTGACGGGTGCGATGGCGGTTGCTTGGGTGCGCGATGGAGAAAAAGGTGCAGAGCTGCTGCGTGATGGATCAATAGTCCAACGACGTCCATTTTGATCGAGAGACAACTTGGTTTTGTAGTAGTCCTGCCAACCGTACACTGGTCCAAGTACTCAACATTGCGAAAAAAAGCCCGTCGAACTCGGTGGTCTTTTTTTGGATGACGCGGGACGAATCAGAATCCCAACAACATGCGATTTATCCGCTGCACAAACGCCGACGGCGTCAAGCCGCTTCCAGCACGCGCATTTCCACGTGCAAACCCGCTGCCGCAGCCATGTTGACCAGCGCATCGAGGCCGAACAGGTTGATCTTGCCACGCATCAGGTCGGAGACGCGCGGCTGCGTCACGCCGAACAGCTTGGCGGCCTGTACCTGACTCATTTCGGCACGGACGATGTGCTTCTTGAGCGCCATCATCAGTTCCGAACGCAGTTTCATGCTTTCGACTTCCGCAGGTGTGTCTTCGATCGCATCCCACACGCTGACATGCCGTTGATTGCTCATTGTCCTGACTCCTTCCGCAAGTCGCGGTAACGTCTGGCAGCCAAGTCCAAGTCTGCCTTGCTGGTCTTCGCTGTCTTCTTCTGGAAGCAGTGAAGCACATGGACGGCATCGGCCAACTTCGCCACGTAGATGATACGAAACGCGCCGACAGCATCCCGTATCCGAATCTCCTTCACGCCTTGGCCAACTGTGTTCATGGGCTTCCAGTCATCCGGCTCCAGCCCATGCTGCACCTGATCGATCTGATGACCTGCCTCGCGCCTTGCCGACAAGGGAAAAGCTCGCAAGTCATCGAGAGAGCTACCGCAAAAATTGACCGGCTTTGGGGCGAGCATGTGA
>Ga0134126_10012743_pt1 | contig 10612 bp, 8 predicted proteins | sample KB31752_FD_96881 | JGI IMG/M metagenome (GOLD analysis project Ga0134126, IMG submission 96881) | Terrestrial soil microbial communities with excess Nitrogen fertilizer from Kellogg Biological Station, Michigan, USA - KB3-175-2 | ecosystem: Environmental > Terrestrial > Soil > Unclassified ...
CGCCTTGAGGATGGCTTCTTCGATCTTGAAGATGCTTTTATCGAGGGCTTCGGCTATTTCCTGGTAGGATACCATGATCTGTTTGGGGATACCGGTGACGAGGTCGCGGCCATTGACGGGGATATCGTCGGGCGGGTTGTCCAGGTCTTTGAGTGCGGCGCCGATCTGGATCTTGATCTGCTCGGCGGTACGTTCACCGATAAGCAGAGAGTGATACCGGCGAAGGGCTTCCATGATATCGGCGGTGAATTCATCGCCGGCGATACGGATCGATTGGTCGCACACGATGCCGGCGAGCGCGATGACGGTGATACCCGTGGTACCGCCGCCGATGTCGATGATCATGTTACCGACGGGTTCTTCCACGTCGATGCCGATACCCAGCGCGGCTGCCATAGGCTCATGGATAAGATAGACCTCTTTTGCGCCTGCCTGTTCGGCGCTGTCCCGTACGGCTCTTTTCTCGACTTCGGTAATGCTTGAGGGGATACAGATCATCATTCGCCAGCTGGGCGGAAAAAGAGGTTTTTTGGGATAGATCATTTTGATCATTTCCCGTATCATGAGCTCGGCCGCGTTGAAGTCGGCGATGACCCCGTCTTTCAGGGGGCGGACCGTCCGTATGCTTTCATGGGTTTTCTCGTGCATCATCAGCGCGCGTTTGCCGACGGCCAGCACGTTCTTGGGGTTATTTCGATCCAGGGCAACGATGCTCGGTTCATTCACTACAATCTCGTCGTTATGTATGATCAGGGTATTAGCCGTACCGAGGTCCATGGCTATTTCTTGCGTAAGGAAATTGAATAAACCCATTTGATTTAAAAGGTTCGAATTTTTTTAGAATTTAACCGGCCACCGTTCCCAGCTCGGCCTGCTTGTAAATTGTCAGCAAAATTGAAGGAAATAATTCGAATTAACAAGGTGAAACCCCTGATATGTGGATTATTTCCATAGGTATTGGCTGAAAATCAATAACGACAAAAGCGGTAGCATCGTATCTGCGATGGGGATAAAAACATCCGCGCGCACACAGCAACCCGGCCATGCAGCCGTGTGGCGGCATATAGAGATCAACCAAACCCAAGCCGGCGCCGGATCTCCGGCGACAATTCCGGTAACCTTTTCCGTTGGATCAGGAAGCTGGTCAGTGCCGCGATCTCGCGAAAGAGGTGATGCTTTTCGAGGGCTACTGACAGGTAGTCCCTTCCGGTGCTGCCGCCGGTGCCGATGCGCGTTCCGATGGTGCGATGTACCATGCTCATATGACGATATCGCCAGGTGCTGAGCTGTTCGTCAATTTCCAGCAGCTGGTGTAGTACCTGGTACGGCAGCTGGAGCAGCGGATAACCGCGATAGAGCATTATGAAAAGCGCCGAGCGGCAGGCGGACGGGGAGAGGGTCCTATCGGTAGAGTTTTCGAAGAAAACCCTGTCAAAGGCCTCCAGGTTTGCTTTTTCCGCATCGGCCAGGCTCGACTGATAGCGCCCGCGGTAGTCGGCCCAGAAGGCGGTCCCGGCAGTATCGTCGAGGATGGGCATACGTTCGAGCCAGGCGTTCAGCAGCTGGAGGAGTGAAGGGGTCGTTTCGGCGGCCTTTACCCGATCGATCTCTTCGGGCCGCAGCTGTGAAAGATAATATTGTTTCCCGACGCGCCCTTCGTATTGGAGGCCCAGCCTGGCTTCCAGCAGCCGGAACTGCACGCTTTGGAAACCGGAGGCTGGTCGGAGGAGATCGCGGAAATCCTGGAAATCCATGGGATTCATGGTTTCCATAATATCTATCTGATGTACGAGCACCTTGAGGATGGTGGCACAGCGTGACAACCGGTGGACGATGGTCTGCAGTTCGGGTGAATTATCGTTGAGCGAGGGCTGCCCGAAGATAGCGATGACGGAGTCCGTCTCGTAAAGCAGCTGGCGGAACCATAGCTCGTAGGCCTGGTGGATGACGATGAAGAGCATTTCGTCATGGGCAGGGGTGCCCAGGCGGTCGCTTTCGGGATGCTGCGCATCCAGTATCTTATCCAATTCGAGATAATCGCTGTAGTGCATGGCTCGGTTGTGGCCGGCGGAGCTGTGCTCCGCCTAGTTATAGAAATTCGAATCCGATATCGCGGCGATAATAAATGCCGTCGAAATAAATATTTTCGAGGATATCCCTGGATTTGTCTACCGCCTCATAGACGGTGTCGGCGAAGGAGGTGACACAGAGTACCCGGCCGCCATTGGTGAGAATGGCATCTTTTTCGGCCCGGGTTCCGGCATGGAAGATCAGGCTTTCGGAATGGACCGGCGGTGTACCATCGAGACCGCTGATGGGCAGTCCTTTTTCATAGGAGCCGGGATAGCCCCCGCTGACGGCGACGACCGTACAGGCAGTTCGTTCTTCCTGTTGGATGGCCATCTTATCAAGTCTTTGCTCGCCAACAGCCTGGAAAAGCTCGACCAGGTCGTTTTTAAGCCGGGGCATGACCACTTCCGTTTCCGGGTCGCCCATGCGGCAATTATATTCGATGACATAGGGATCGTCCCCGACCTTTATCACCCCGACGAAAATGAATCCTTTATAATCTATGTTCTCTTCCGCAAGCCCCCGGACGGTAGGGACGATGATCCGTTGGGTGATCTTATCCATTAAGACGGCATCGGCGAACGGCACCGGGCTCACGGCGCCCATCCCCCCCGTATTGGGGCCAATATCGCCTTCCCCTACCCGCTTGTAATCCTTGGCCTCCGGCATTACGAGGAAGTGCTGCCCGTCCGTCAGTACGAAAATGGAAAGCTCGATCCCGGTGAGGAATTCCTCCACCACTACTTTCGCACCTGCTTCCCCGAATTTGTTACCCTGGATCATGAGCTCGAACTCCGCCACGGCTTCGATAGTGCTTTGGCAGATGATCACACCCTTTCCGGCCGCGAGGCCATCCGCCTTAAGGACTACCGGCAGGGGATGTTGCTGGATATAGGTGATGCCGTCGGCATAATTCCCGGAGTGGAACTCGCGGTAGGAGGCGGTAGGGATATTATGGCGTTGCATGAATTTTTTTGAAAAGGCCTTGCTGCCTTCCAGCCGGGCGCCTTTGGCCGTGGGACCGATAACGGGTATATTCCGGACGGTCTCGGCGGCTGCGAAATAATCGACGATGCCATTGACCAGGGGTTCCTCGGGTCCTACGACCACCATTCCTATGTTCTCCGCGGTACAGAATTTAGCAAGTCCTTCGAAATCCAGTGGTGAAAGGGGCAGATTGGTGCCGCATTGGGAGGTGCCGGCATTACCCGGTGCGATGTACAGCGCCGAACAGCGGTTGCTTTGTCTGAGTTTCCAGGCAAGCGCATGCTCCCGGCCGCCGGAGCCTAACAAGAGGATCTTCATGGCCCGAAATTCGAATTTCAGGGGCATATAGTAAAAAAGAATTTACTAGTGGTCATTATCCGGGGAGGGTCCAACGGGATATTTGCTTATTTTGGGCCCCTAATTCCTCTGCGCATGAGTCTGACGATTGCCCCAAAAGCCAAACATCCGAAAGCCCTGTATGTCCTTGCACTCACAGAGATGTGGGAACGATTTGCATACTACCTGCTTGCCGGCATTCTCTTATTGTATCTAAAGGACGATCAAACGGGCGGCAAAGGTATCCCGGAAAGCAGCGCCGCCGATATCACGGGTACCTTCCTGGCGCTGATCTGGCTACCGCTCTTCGTCGGCGGAATGATCGCCGACCGCTATCTCGGCTATATCCGGTCCATTTTTATCGGCGGATCACTGATGGCCGCCGGTTACCTGGGGTTGATCCTGCCGGGAAATACCACGATGTATATCTCGCTGGCCCTGATCATTATCGGGAATGGGTTTTTCAAACCCAATATCAGCACTCTGCTCGGGAACATCTATAATAAGGAGGAGCTCAAGCCGCTAAAAGACAATGCCTACAATATCTTCTATATGGGCATCAACACAGGTGCGTTGCTGTGCAATTTTGCGGCGGCATATCTCCGGAATAAATACACCTGGGGTTGGGCCTTCGGTGCGGCAGGCATCGGCATGATCATCGGTCTGACCTGGTTTGGCGCCAATCTGAAGCATATCCGGGTGGGGGACGTTCGCAAGCCGCCCCAAAAAGAGGATATGGGTCTCGGCACCATGTCGCTTTATGTCTTCGTACCGGCGATCATAGCCGCAATCATCGGATATTTCCTGCCCGGAAAGCTGTTCCATAGTACCTTGATGGGCTCGCCATCGAGCGATGCCTTTGTGTTCGCCTGTATCCCCATCATCGGTTATTTCGTCTCCATCTGGATAAGGGCCAACCGGGAGGACAAACGGGGCATCGGCGCCCTCCTTTATATGTTCGCCGTCAGCGTTATCTTCTGGGCGCTGTATTATCAAATCTTCACGGGTTATACGTTGTGGACAGACAAGCACACGGATCGCACGATCAGTTCGGCCGTCGTACGCAACGGAGCCAGTTCGCTGGGTCTGATGCAAACGGTCAATACCAGTCCCCGACCGGTGGACTCCGTGGACGCCGAGCTGGAGCCGGTGGTGGTGAACGGCCATGCACTGAAGACCATGGGACCCGACCCTTACTTCAACAATCTGCCAAAAGACCAATGGCCGCCGGAAGGAAAGGGTCTCGAGGTAGCCAATCCCGAGTTATATACCTCCATAGTACCGTTTTATATCGTGACGCTGACACCGCTGCTGGTAGGACTGTTCACCTGGCTGCGACGACGCGGCAAGGAACCGACGATACCCGGCAAATTCGGGATAGCGTTGCTTCTTTCCGGGGTATCCTCGCTGGTGATGTACTTTGCCGTGATCTCCGTCGCATCCATTTACCATTTCAAAGTATCGCCTGGCTGGTTATGGGGTACTTATTTCGTCATCTGCTGCGCGGAGATCTGTCTGAGTCCGATGGGTCTGTCGCTGGTGTCCAAACTGGCCCCGCCACGACTGACCTCGCTGTTAATGGGCGGTTGGTTCCTGACCATGGCGTTAGGCAGCAAGATCGCGGGAGTTATGGCAAGTTCCTGGGGCACATTCCCCGATAAACGCATTTATTTTATCATCTGGTTCATCGCGGGCGTTATCGGCTCGGCCTTTATCTTCAGCCGTATCCGGTCGTTGAGCCGTATCGTGAGTGAAAAAACAGGCTAAGCATGACAGACGTAAAATTCAAGCCTTTTGTCAGCCCGGAAACGGAGATGAAAGAATTTACCTTCAAGGCCTTGCTGGCGGGAAGTATCTTCGGCATCCTGTTCGGCGCCTCGACCGTCTACCTGGCGCTGAAAGCCGGGCTGACCATCTCGGCCTCGATCCCCATCGCCGTCCTCGCCATCACGCTGGGCCGACGGGTATTTAAAACGACGATCCTGGAGAACAATATCATCCAGACGACGGGCAGCGCCAGCGAGAGCATTGCGGCGGGCATCGTCTTCACGCTGCCGGGCTTCCTGTTCATGTCGACGGCGCAATCGGCCGACTTTTTCAACTATGGCGTCATCTTTATCGTCGCCATTTTCGGCGGATTTCTGGGGGTGTTGCTAATGATACCGCTTCGGCGGTCGCTGATCGTCAAAGAACATGAAACACTGCCTTATCCGGAAGGCACGGCATGCGGCGCGGTGCTGAAGGCGGGTGAAAAAGGCGGCGAATTCGCCAAAGCTGCATTCCAGGGTCTTGGCTTTGCCGCTGTGTATGCCCTCGGTCAAAAACTTTTCCGGTTCATCGCCGAGACGCCGCTATTCGATTCGGTGAAAAGCAAGGGGCTCAGTTCCATCTTCCCGGCGGCGCAGGTCTCCGCGGACATCACGCCGGAATATATGGGGGTCGGCTATATCGTCGGTCCGAAGATCGCCGGCATTCTCGTGGCCGGCATCGTCCTGAGCTGGTTCGTGATGCATCCCTTGCTGGCATCGCTGGTCGACCCGGTGACGATCGCTAACCAACAGGTAAAGCTGGGTTTGCTGAACGACATCCATACCGCGGGAGGCGCGGGGGCCTGGAACCCGGTGACCAGGACATTCGCGGACCCGGCCACTGCCCTTTACCGGGCCTATATCCGGCTCATCGGAGCAGGAGCGGTCGCCATGGGAGGCCTGATCACGCTGATAAAAACCATTCCAACGATCGTTGCTTCTTTTTCGGAGAGCGTTGGCTCGGTAAAAGAGGCCGGAAAAGAAAGCCGTATCCGGACCGAACGCGACCTGAATATCAAGATAGTGGCTTTTGGCAGTCTGGTTCTTGTCGTCCTCATTGGCTGTCTTCCCATCATTCCCGGTGACTCCTTCTTCGGCCGGCTTCTCATCGGTGTCCTGATCCTGGTATTCGGTGCTTTCTTCGTGACGGTAGCCAGCCGGATCGTAGGCATCATCGGTTCATCGAATAGCCCGGTATCCGGAATGACCATTGCCACCGTGATGGCCACCTGCCTCGTGTTCCTGGCGATCGGATGGAGCGGAAAGATATACGAGCCTATGGCCCTGGTCGTAGGCGGCATGGTTTGTGTCGCTGCTTCGAACGCGGGCGGTACGTCGCAGGATCTGAAGACAGGCTACCTCGTGGGATCCACGCCGCGATACCAGCAGCTGGCCCTGATCATCGGCGTTATCGTATCCACCGTTGCAGTCGGTTTTACGATCAAAATACTCGATACACCCACGCCGGAATTGGTAGCACACGGGGTCAAACACGCCATCGGTACCACCTATCCGGCCCCTCAGGCGACCCTGATGGCGACGCTTATCAAAGGGATCCTTTCCCGCAACCTCGACTGGAACTTCGTGCTGGTGGGCGCCGCGCTCGCACTGGTAGTGGAGCTCTGCGGTGTACGGTCGCTATCTTTCGCGATCGGCGTCTATCTCCCATTGTCGACCACCCTGCCCATTTTTGTCGGGGGCGCTATCCGCGGTCTCGTCGACAAGGTCAAAAAGCGTCGGGGTGAAGCCTATTCGGAGATGGGAGAGGACCTGGAAAGAGGAAATCTGTTTGCCACCGGTCTGGTCGCAGGCGGCGCTTTGATGGGAGTGATCTTCGCATTCCTGCGCATCCCGGAAAAGGTGGTGGTCTTTATGCAACGACTAAGTCTCGAAGGGGTACTTCGATCCGGGCTTGGCGAGACCGGTTATTACCTGCTGGGCGTGGCCTTTTTTGCGGTGATGGGTTATGTTTTGTACCGATATGGGGTATCGAAGAAGAAGTTCGACCTGTAGTCTGGAAACCCCGGTCTGTCGGTTCGGTTCCGGCCGACGGACCGTCTACTGCGCGACCGGCCGGATGCTGACGATGTAAACGACCCGCAGGCGGTTGATCCCATAGCGGTCGCCCGTGTCGATGAATTTTACCGCTACGGGCGCGAGATTGGTCTGCGGCCATCCGCCGATCTTATTGATGGGGATGACCGTTTCCATGCTGCTGTCGAGGACAAGTTCGTCGACGGCGGGTCCGTCAGGACCGGCCTGTGTCAGGCGGGCGTTGTATTCGGAGAGCCCCATGGGTTCGGTCTTTTTGCAACCGGGATTGATGGCGGCGAAGAGAACCAGGACCAGGAAGACGCCGGATTTTTTCATGGAATCGCGTTGTTGGTTAGAAAGACAAGGAATGGCGGCCCGGCGTTGCCTGTGAAATTGTTAATTCATTTTAAAGGGCACGATCATTTCGAAGATGGGGATGTTGACCTCGAAGGATTTCTTGTTGTGCAGGTTCTCCATGGTATAGGAGCCATACATCTTCCCCATTTCGGTACGCAGATTACAACCGCTGACATACTGATAACGTTCGCCCGGCTGGAGGATGGGCTGGACGCCGACCACACCTTCACCCTCGACCTCGCGGTAGCTGCCGTTGCTGTCGAAGATATGCCAATGCCGGCGGTGTAATTTTACGGAGAAATTGTTGTGGTTCTCGATGGTGATCCGGTAGGCAAACATATATTCGCCGGATATGGGGTTGGAATAATCCGGCTGATAAAAGGTCTCAACGCTCACCTCCATTCCTTCCGAGATCTTGTTTGCCATGCTTAAAGTTAATTAAAATAAGGCTGGCTTTCCCTAAAAATCTGGCCTAATTTTGTGTCTTCATCCAACAAACAAGACCAGAAGTAAAAAAAACAACATATGAAGATCGCAGTTGCAAAAGGAGATGGAATAGGACCCGAGATCATGGATGCCGTATTGAGGATTTTCAATGCCGCAAGAGTGGCGTTGGAATATACCGTAGTGGATATGGGCAAATGGGTATTCGACAAAGGGTTTTCCAATGGGATGACTCCCGAAGCCAAACTGACGATCGAAGAGCTGGGTATTCTTTTCAAGGGACCGATGGAAACACCGAAGGGAAAAGGGGTGAAGAGTGTCAACGTGACGGCGCGCAAGACCTGGAACACTTATGCCAACAACCGTGTTTTTCAAACTCTCCATGGCGTGGATACGGTGTTTTCCAAAGCGGGTATACCGATCGATATCACCATCGTGCGGGAGAATATCGAGGACACCTATGGAGGTATCGAACATATGCTGACGCAGGATGTGGCGCTAAGCCGCCGTTTTATCACAAGGCCGGGCAGCCTGCAGGTGATCAAGTATGCGTTCGAGATGGCGAAGAAAAAGGGAGCCCGGCGGATCACCTGTGGTCACAAGGCGAATATCATGAAGCTGACGGACGGGCTTTTCCTGGAATGTTTCCAGGAAGTGGCCAAAGAGTACCCCGAGCTTAAAGCGGATGACATAATCGTAGATGACCTGGCCATGAAGCTCGTCGTCCGGCCACAGGATTTCGACGTGGTCGTACTTACGAATTTGCAGGGAGATATCATATCCGACCTGTGTGCGGGGCTGGTCGGTGGTCTTGGTTTTGCACCTTCCGCTAATATCGGGGATCATATCGCCATCTTTGAGGCCGTACACGGAACCGCCCCCGACATCGCGGGGAAGAATATCGCCAATCCCACCGCGCTGCTGCTAAGTGGTATAGCGATGTTGCGTCATTTGGGTCTTATGGAGAATGCCGCCGTCATCGAAAACGCGTTATTATACACGCTGGAGCAGGGCATCCATACCGGTGATTTCGGCGATCGCAAAACGACCGCGCTGAATACCACCGATTTTGCGGAATCCATCATCCGGAATTTCGGTAAGACGCCTGAACATATGGCCAGACCGCTGTTACCCAATGCTCCCGTCACACCGACGGCTTTCCGGTTGTCCCGGAATGAAATGATGGTTTCGGAAGAGACCGAGCATGAAGACATCATCGGCGTCGATCTTTTTATCGAAAGTTCGGGGCAGCCGGAATTCATCGCTAAAAAATGCCAGCGGCATGCCGGGGTGAAGTTCAATCTCATCAATATCAGTAACCGCGGCACGCAGGTGTGGCCGACGGGGTCTATCTATACCAATCTGGTGAACCAGTATAATGTCCGTTTCGAGAGCATCGACGGATCTCCTTTAAACCAGCAGGATGTCCTGGGGCTTTACATCAGCCTCAGCGGCGATTTCAAGATCTGCTCGTCCGAGCTTTTGAATTCATGGGGTGGGAAGAAGGCGTTTTCGCTGGCCCAGGGGCAATAGAGGCCCGGCATGGAAATCGCATTGGAAACCGCTGCGGAGGCGGACTTCCGGTCGTCGCCCGGTGGCCGGCGCGGGCGTCCCCGACGAATGGCATACATATTGCTTTACCACCCTTACTTTCATGTTCCCCATTGTGGGATTTCTTTTCTGATCTCCTTTTATCAGCCCTCCACCTCCTCCCCGGATCGCACTGAGTTCGTACAGTTCAATCATTGTATCGCCTCTTATCTAGTACGTTATGAGGAAAACTTATACCCTTTTTCTCAGGGGATCGCTATATCTATGCTGCTGCCTTTTTCTTATCGGGCAGGTGAGGGGACAGACGCTGACACCGAGATATATCGCCTCCTGCAAAAACAACCCGGGTTTTTTTGACTGGCTACCCCAGGGCTATAGCACAACGGGGAAGCAAAAATGGCCGTTGCTGATCTTTTTGAATGGTTCGGGTGATTTTGGTAATGGGGATTCGAGTCAGTTGAGATATGTTCTCAAAAACGGACCCGGCAGGTTGATGAATGATGGGACATGGCCCGACAGTTTCAACGTTAAAGGAAAGACGTTCCGTTTCATCGTTTTCATGCCGGAGTGGCACGATGTACCCTCGCTGCAAGACCTCGACACGATGGTCAATTTTGCTATCACCCATTATGGTTCCACAGTCGATCCCGGACGCGTTTATTTCGCCGGCCTGAGTTCGGGCGGCAATGCCGTCCTGTGGTATGCTACAGCGAGTGTCGACCGCGCGCGGCGGCTTGCCGCCATCGTGCCGATGTCGGCGGGATATTTCTGGGCTGGCTCTGCCGGGGCATCGGTCTTTCAGCAGACCAATTTGGCCGTATTTATGGCGGCCAACCGCTACGATTCCCTCATCGTCGATACTAATACCATCGGGACCATCAAATGTATCAACGGCTATCGGCCGGCCGTCAATCCTCAGGCGCTGGACACCATCTGGGATGCGGTAGGGCATGATGCCTGGTCGGAGACGATGGACCCGAACATGAATCTGCATAAGGGAATGAATGTCTACCAATGGATGTTGC
>Ga0134126_10012745_pt1 | contig 10612 bp, 13 predicted proteins | sample KB31752_FD_96881 | JGI IMG/M metagenome (GOLD analysis project Ga0134126, IMG submission 96881) | Terrestrial soil microbial communities with excess Nitrogen fertilizer from Kellogg Biological Station, Michigan, USA - KB3-175-2 | ecosystem: Environmental > Terrestrial > Soil > Unclassified ...
ATCAAGCGCGTCGTCACCCTCGAAAACAACAACGAGCGCTGGCTCGAAAGCTTCGAGATCACCCGCCAGATCTTTGCCGAAGCCCGCATCGAGCTCGTCATCCGCCCCGCCATGGAATAGCGAGGCCAACCATGCAGGACGCTTCTGAACGTATCCGCTGCGCCTGGTCCACCGGCACGCCGGCCATGAGCCACTACCACGACCGCGAATGGGGCGTGCCCGTTCACGACGATCCAACGCTCTTTGAATTCCTCATTCTCGAAGGCGCGCAGGCCGGCCTCTCCTGGTCCACCATCCTCAACAAGCGTGAGAACTACCGCAAAGCCTTCAGCCAGTTTGACGCAGGAAAGATTGCCCGCTACGGCGACGAACACGTCGCGCGCCTGATGGCCAACGCCGGCATTGTGCGGAATCGCCTCAAGATCGCCGCGGCAATTCTGAACGCGCAGGCCTTCCTCAAAGTCCAGGAGGAATTTGGTTCCTTCGATGAGTACATCTGGCAATTCGTCGGCGGCGCTCCCATCAACCACAGCATCGACTCTCTGACCGGCGTTCCGGCCAAAACCGCTGAGTCCGATGCCATGAGCAAAGCGCTTCTGAAGCGCGGCTTCAAGTTTGTGGGCAGCACGATCTGCTATGCCTTCATGCAGGCCGTTGGAATGGTGAACGACCACCACACAGCCTGTTTCCGGCACAGGGAAGTGGCGAGGATGCGTTGACCCACCGAGCCGTCGAAACGAATCAGATTGCAAAAGGAAAGATTTAAATGGTGCGCCCGGAGAGATTCGAACTCCCGGCCTACTGATTCGTAGTCAGTCGCTCTATCCAGCTGAGCTACGGGCGCACACGGATGGTCCACGTGGACCTGAAAAAACGTTCAGAATGAACCTGACTTAGAGTACCAAGGATCGTGCGACGGCGCAATCTTCCGTGCCGCATCTCCAGCAGTATTAAGCCTTTGCCACGGGCGCCAGGCTCTGTGCCGGAATCGCGGACGCTTCTTGCGGCACGGGCGGCGGAATCAGCGAAACCTGTTCCATGAGCTCAAGCCCCGCGCGCCGTAACAACCCTGCCACCACGCTTGCGTTGAGCCGCGTTGCGTCGTACTCCACCCGCACGGTCTTCGCCTCGCGGTCGAAGCTCAATCGCCGGATCCCGTATACTTCCCGCGTTCCGGCCAGCGCAAACACCCCAGCCTCGTTTGGCTGCTCCGCATACCGGAACACGATGTCCACGTTCGTCATAGCTGGATGATACCAGTGCGGGCGAACCTATCGGCGTTTGCCTCTGCCTCTAGTCTTGTTTCGGGCGAACCGGCGCGCGAACCATATCGCTCTCCGCCGGACCATCGCAATTCAGGCACTTCAAATGCGCTGTATCATCCCCGGTAGCCTTCAACTCATACCTCAACTCGGGCCGGTCCTGGAACGCCTTCACCTGAAAATGCAGCGTATCGCCATCGATGCTCGTTGACCGCAGCATCTGCGGTTCGCTCGCAATCACATGCGGCTGCGGTTGGCGGACAACGATGTTGAACACCACCGCCCCGTCCAGTTGCCCATCCCGTTCCGCAAGCGTGAGGATCACGCCGGGTTGGCCGTCGAGCTGCCCCTGCCACATGCCGATCCAGCGTTCATTGGCATTCTGTGGCTGAACGACAGCCTGTGCAAAACTCACTCCTGCACCAAGCACGATTGCAAAACCTGTAAGCATGATTCGCGTTTTCATACTGACCTCCGTGCCTTCGGTTAGGCTTTCGCTCTCGCTGCGGTCGCCGTTGGCGGCGACCAACTCAGGCCCATTGCGTCCACGGCAGACGACGACACCACCTCATCAATCCCCGTTCATTGACCGATTCTCAAAATGCATTGCTCCTCTGCCACTCGCGCCCTATCGGCCATAGGGCTGGACTTGCGCCTCTGAAGAAGGATTGCTGTTAAGAATCGTCCCACTCGCACCATGCAGCGTTTTATCGAGGAACGCCAGCACGAATCGCTCCACCAAATCGAGATTGTGCAGCGCCGTGCGCATCTTATCCGGACGATTCTCCGCGGCAAGCAGGTAATAGTCGCTGAAGCTCCCATGCATCATTCCGGGAGATCGCAACACAACGGCATACGTTCCCGCGGGACATGCCTCGAGTTGAGCTTCTCTCTTCTTGAAATACTCCACATGTTGCTCGTGAGAGCCGCCCATTTGCGATTCAGGATGGTAGGCCTCCAGGAAGAGCAGCGGCTTAGTTAACTTCGCTCCATTTGGAGCTTCGGGCAGAGCGGCAATTGGAACCATCCCTCCATCCAAGTCCACGCAGGCTTTGAACCGCGCGTCCAGTTCGCACGCCAGAACCGCAAATTCTGCGCCGGCGGAGTGGCCCATCGCCACGGCGCGGCCCAGGTCGAGCCGTCGCGCCAAAAGAGAATCTCGAGTGTCAGCGGCATTCAATGCCGTTAGACGGTCGAGCACGAACCGAACATCGGCGGCGCCCTCATTGATTCCCGCTGCCGCCGACTCCATCATCCGTTTGAAGCGTTCCGCGTCTGAAAGTCCCGGTTGCGGCTCATCCCGATGAGATGGCACCAGTCTTCCATCGGGAAACAAAACAGCATTCGCGGTCTCAGTGTGTTCAATAGCCGCGACAACATACCCGTGGCTAACGAGTTCCTCAAGCAGCGAAGTGTATTCGAATCCCGAACTACCTGCGCCATGCGAGAAAACAATGACAGGAAACCGCTTCGGCGTCTTGGCAATCGGGGCGTTCTCTACTGCATGCGAGAAGATCGCGCCTGAAACAATCAAAGGCCAGCTCGATTTGAATTTGTCGCGCATGCTCCGCTGAACGTCTGGCGTGGCGTCCATCTGCTTTGCACCCGGCCAATACACGCCCTCGTGTTCAAGGTACTTTTTGTCGGTCGGATACCACATGTAGACCATCAGCTCGCGATGCGCTCCCGGCGTGAATCGATCCATGCGCGAACTGTCAACCCAGTCGTAGCCGACCCGGCCGATTCCGAAACGTCCTGAAGGTCTCGGCAATTGAGAGGGCGAGGCGGCATCCGAAATTTCCGGTTTGGGATTCGTCTGGCCATGGATCGCAACGTTCGCTCCATCCAGCCCGAACACCACGCAAAGGGCCAATGGGCAATATCGGACGAGTCGGAGTTTCATACTCACCTCAGGAATTCGGTTGCTGTTTGGCAAGGGAAGCCGTCGCCAGCGTCCCGCCCAGTCCCATGGTTTCCACCACAGACGACGGCACAATCACCATGGATCCGCGTTCCTTGATCGCCTCGTACAGCATGTTCATCGCGCGCAGATGCAGCGCCGTCGGATTCTCGCTGTACGCATCTGCAGCCTTGACGAAACTGTTCGAGATCTCTGTCTCCGCCTGTCCCAGGATGATCCGCGCCTGCCGCTCGCGCTCGGCCTGCGCCTGCCGCGACATCGCATCCTCCAGTCCCTGCGGAATCCGCACGTCGCGCACCTCCACTGACTGCACTGTGATTCCCCACGACGTCGTCTTCTCATCCAGAATCTTCTGCAGCTCGCGCCCCAGCGCCTCGCGGTCGGTGATCATCTGCGCCAATTCGTGCCGCCCAATCGACTCGCGCAGCGCCGTCTGCGCGCTCATGTTGATCGCGTCCAGATAGTTCTCCACTTCCAGAATCGCCTTCTCCGCGTTCCACACCATCCAGAACACGATCGCGTCCACGTCCACTGGAACCGTGTCGCGCGTCAGTGTCGACTCCGCCGTCACGCTCGCCACGCGCACTCGCTGATCGACATAGAGGTTCAGTGTTTCCAACACCGGCACAATGAAAAACAATCCCGGCCCGCGCAGCCCCACATAGCGCCCCAGCCGCAACTTCACGCCCTTCTCCCACTGCTGCACCACCTTGATAGCGAACAGTAGATACAAACCCACAAGAGCGCCGCCAACGATTGGCCACGGCCGGTTTAGCACGGCACTCGGAATGGCGCCCGCAGCAATGCACACCACGCACGCCGTAACGCCTACCCGGTTGAACTTCTGCACGTTGAGATTCGGCACCACTACCTCCTCCGCGGCCCTTCCCACTGCCGCAGTTCCTCGATCAGATCTGCTACCGTAAATCCCGCCGCTCCGGCGCGCGAGACCACGTCCGACACCATCTGGCCCAACTGCCGCTCTCGCTCCGCGTCGGCGCGCGGAATCTTTTGCGCGTGAATGAAGGTCCCGGTTCCCTGGTGCGTCTCCAGTAGGCCGCCCAGTTCCAGTTCGCGATAGGCGCGCGCCACCGTATTGGGATTGATTTCGAGATCGACGGCCATCTGCCTCACGGTAGGCAATTGATAGCCCGCCGGCAGCGCGCCGGAAGCGATTCCGCCGCGTACCTGATCCACAATCTGCCGGTACACCGGCACACCTGTGTGCAGATCGAGAACGAACTGAAATCCCGAGTTGGTGCGCCGATTCATCTCTCGTCTACCAATGTACTAGATAACTAGTACACCAGCGCAATTTTGTCAAGAGGCTATTGAGGCGCAGCTTCACCCCGCCGCATTTCTATCGCGATGAAGGCACCTGAATTATGGACTGTGAAGATCGAGCCGCCGCCCGATCACCAGGTCGCTGGACCATCGGGCCACTCGATCACCCGATCACTCGCCGCGTGTCCCACCTACATATGAGTAAGAAAAGCCCGCATCTCCGGGTTCGACCAATCGGGATCGCCCACCACTTTGCGCCGGATGATCCCATTGCGGTCGATGATGTAGGTCTCCGGCCATCCATCCGTGTGATAAAGACTTGAAGCTTTCTGGTCTGGATCCATCACTGTCGGAATATCCACCTGGAATTGCCTAAGGAAGCGCTGATACGAATTTCTGTCCGTATCCACGCTCACCCCGAGAATCGTGATGTCCGGCAGCTCGTGGTGCAGTCGTTCCAGCCCCGGCTCTTCTTCGATGCACGGTCCACACCAGCTCGCCCAGAAGTTCAGCAGCACGGTGTGTCCGCGGTAGCTCGACAGCTTGATGGTATTGGTGCCGTCGCTCACGGTGAAGTCCGGTGCCTTCTTGCCCACCTGCGCTGGGTGAGCGCCGCGGTTGCAGCCGCACACCACTGCCACGGCCAGCAGGGCCATCCAACTCAAGCGAAACAGGAAAGTGAAGCCGTGGGTGCGCACATCTCTATAATACGGAGCGGAAGCCTTCTGGAGAAAGGTCATCCGTCACACCGTTTCAGGGACGCCCAACCATGCGCAAAGACCCGACCGACCTGCCCGAAAGTGCGGCGCCCCGCGGATACACACCCATCTTCGGACTTTCTGACGAGCCGGTCGATCCCGCAAAGCTCCCTTATCGCGGTCCCGCCGTCTACGACCAGCCCGAGCCTGACCCTCTCATCGAGCTCACCGTAATCGTCCCGGCGCGCAATGAAGAGGACTGTCTCGGTGCCTGCCTCCAGTCGCTCGTCTCCCAGTCCGAAGAAATCTTTGAGCTTGGCCGCGAATGGGAACTCATCGTAGTCGACGACCAATCCACTGACCGCACACCCGAGATCGCCCGCACGTTCCCCGGCATCACCGTTGTCCCCGCGGACAAACTCCGGCCCGGCTGGACCGGCAAAGCCAACGCGGTGTTCACTGCCGCGCGCCGCGCCCGAGGACGCTGGCTCCTGTTCACTGACGCTGACACCATCCACGAGCTCGGCGACCTGCGGCGCGGCATCCACGAGGCCGAGCGCCACAAGGTGGGAATGCTCAGCTACTCGCCCCGCCAGATCGTCAAAGGATTCGCGCAGCGCACTCTCATGCCGCTCGTCTTCTGCGAACTCGCCCTTGCCTACCCGCCCGCAAAAGTGTCCGACCCCGCGCAGCGCGTCGCCGCTGCCAACGGCCAATACCTGCTGGTCGAACGCGAAGCCTACCGTCGCATCGGCGGCCATGCCGCCGTCCACGGCCGCGTGCTCGAAGATGTCGAGCTCGCCTTCGTCGCCAAGCGCCGCCACATCGGCCTGCGCTTCCGCTACGCCCAGGACGCTGTCTCGACCCGCATGTACCGCAGCACCCGCGCCATGATCGAGGGCTGGACCAAGAACCTGGCCCTCCTCTTCGATAACGCGCTCGCGCTAGCGATCTGGCGCTCCATCGACTTCCTGCTCCTCTTCCTGCTTCCCGTTCTCGCCATCGAACTCTGGTCAGCCCGCTTCGCCGCGCACTCCCTCACATGGCTCGGCGCCGGCTGGCTCTTTCTCCTGCTTTGGCTGCGCACCCTGTTTCGCTTCTACAACCGAGTGGCGAAATCGAACTTCCCATTCCTGGATTGCGCGCTTGCGCCCTGCGGCCTGCCTCTCTTTGTCATCTTGCTCTACCGCAGCTGGTTCCAACATAAAATTCTCAAGCAGGTCAGTTGGAAGGGACGCACCTATAAGCAATAGGAAAAGAAGAGAGCCGCATCTGCAATGTGCAGACGCGGCCTCTTCTCACTCCCCCGAATTCTTTACCAGTACGACACGTTGAGTTTGTCGATGAATACATTCGAACTGCCGCTGGTCTTGGTTGCGCCGTCGATCTGGAAGTTCGTCAGAACCGTCTTGCCCCAACCGAGGGCGAAACCAGAAAACACCTTCACGCCGAGGTTGTGGGTGACGCCGTCGAGGACGACGGACTGGTAGGTGACGTATCCCTTGCCGTCGTGGTAGTAATGGACCTGCACATGATGCCACTTGTTCACGGCCCAGCTCTGCGGATTGCACTTCGCGCTCGAGTGTAGCCACTTGTCATTTGGACTCTTCGCCGTTCCCTTATTCGCCGTGTAGTCCCAGGTGCCCGCCCACCCATTGCACTGGAATCCCATGATCACGGTCCAGCCGTTTCCGATCACGTGATTCAAATCCATCTCGAGAATCTTGACGCCCTTAGCGGAGTCCTTGATATACACCCACGTGTCGTACACAAAATTATTGGCGTAGACGTCATCGGGCATGCTCGCCGAATAGCGCTCGCCGCCGTAGTTTGTGTATTTGGTCGTGAGATGCAGCGCCTTCCCTGTCTGCGACGGAGTGCTCGCAATGGCGGTCGTTCCAGATGACGTACCGGGGGTCCCGGCGTCGTGGGAGTGTCTCCAAGTTTTTGTCGATTGAATGTTGGTGACGGAGGTCGTTGCATTTGCCATGGCGGGCAATGCCAGACAAGCCGGCACAGCCAGGATGAGAGAGAGCAGTCTTTGGATTCGCATGTGAGTCCTTTGTTCTTGATTCCGGCGCGGATATCATCCGCTCCCGGGTTGTTCCTCGTGTCCAGCGGCGGCGGCCTCGTTTTGGTCCCCTGACGCTGAACATCGTATTCATCCAACTTTTCTTTCCACCCACTGCATCACAGTCATCAGCAGGTCCGCGAAGAGTCGATTGCGGCCCGGCGCGGGATCGTGCTCGTCGCGCACGCAAGTGAGCGCACGCGGAGATTCCCTGTGCATCGCACAGGGCGACGCGGGTAATTGTGTGTTTTAAAAGGGGCTGTTCTGAGCGGCCGTCAGCCGATCTTGATACTCAGCAACCTCTATATTCAGATCCGAAGTGGAACGCGCAATGCGCGCTTTGTGTTCCCGTCGAATCGCGACTGCAGAGCCGGTCGCTTCCTGCAAGCTCCAGCACGTCTTCCGCTCAAGCTCACACTTCCAGTTCTGCCCGTCAGGCAACAGATTGTGACCTCAACAACAAGCCCATGTTTACATGTGCCTCGACGCGATACAACCCGTAATTTACGAAAAATTTCCGTTCCCAGGCACCCTTGTAAACTTTGCGCGCATCACGAAATTTCTTCCCAGCGTTTTGTAATGATTACCCGATTTTTACCCACTTCCGTGTCGCTTTTGCAGACTTCTAAGTACCTTCACGTCATATCGTGGTACTACTTTAACGCGCGAATGAATTGTCCTCATCTCGCTCCCTGGATTTACTCCCTCTTCGCACGTGCCTCACTCCCACTCCTCGATCCCGCTTGTGAATGAGTTGATCATCATTGCTGCTCCAGCCAATGCCGCTGGAGTTGCTGCCCCTTTGGCTCCGCTAACCCCGCAGACTCCGCTACCATGTCCTCATGATCTTCCTAACCCGGAGGGCCACATTCTCCGCTTCTCACTTCTACTGGAACCAGTCCTGGTCCGAGGAGAAGAACCGGCAGGTGTTCGGCCGCTGCTCTAACCGCAACGGCCACGGCCACAACTACACGCTGGAGGTGACCGTCGCCGGCGATCCCGATCCCGTCACCGGTTTCGTCGTCGACCTCAAGTGGCTCAAGGATGTGATGGAGCGCGAAGTCCTCTCCGCCTGGGATCACCGCCATCTCAATCACGAAATTTCCGAATTCGCCACCACCATGCCGACCTGCGAAAACATCGCCATCGCAGCCTGGCGCCGCCTCGAACCCGCCATCATCGCGGCAAACGGCGCTCGCCTCGCCACCATCCGCGTCTACGAAACGCCTGAAATCTTTGCCGAATTCCGGGGTCTTCAGGAACAGGTCTTCGATCCTGGGGCGCAGCACCGGGGCGAAGCATGACCGCGTACTTCGGCCGCCGCTACATGCTCAGCGCCAGCCACCGCCTGCACTGCGATGGGCTCACCGACGATCAGAACCGCGCCGCATACGGCAAGTGCAACAATCCGCACGGCCATGGTCACAACTACATCATTGAAGTAGTGATCGGCGGCCCGGTATCCCCCGAAACCGGCATGGTCATCAACCTCGTCGATCTCGATGCAGTGGTACAAACACAAGTGCTCAATCGTTTCGATCTGGCCAATCTCAACCTCGACCCCCTGTTTACGGCCCAGGTGCCCACGACCGAAAATCTCTGCAGGGAGATCTTCCGCATCCTTCTGAACGCGCTTCCTGCTGATCCGCCGGACCTTAAGCTCGAATATGTGCGCGTCGAAGAAACGGAAAACAATTTCTTCCAGTGCTTTAAGCTGTAACCCCGGGCTGCGTACCGAATCCAATAAACAGGGGAATCACCCCGAAGCTGTGCCGCCCGATGTTGAACGCTCCGAGCCGGTTACGCTTCGCACGGAACGAAAGGATCTCATGGCACGAACGGTACCCATGACCAAGCCCATGCTCAATGCCCTGATGGATAGGGGATCGCTCAAGGACTTCAGCACCCAGGACCTCTACCGCGAAATCCTCACCCGCATCGGCGAAGATCCCGAGCGGGACGGCCTCATTGCCACACCCGGCCGCGTTGAAAAGGCGATGGCCTACCTCACCAAGGGATACCAGGAAGACCCCTCCGAGATACTTTGCGGAGCGCTCTTCGATGTGGACTACGACGAGATGGTCATCGTCAAAGACGTTGAGATGTTCTCCCTCTGCGAGCACCACATGCTGCCGTTCTTCGGTAAAGTCCACGTGGCCTACATCCCCAACGGCAAAGTCGTGGGCCTGAGCAAAATCGCGCGCCTGGTCGAAGTTTTCGCCCGTCGCCTTCAGGTACAGGAGCGCATGACTCGCCAGATCGCCGACGCCATCCAGGACGCGATTGCCCCACAGGGCGTAGGGGTGGTCATCGAGGCTCGCCACCTCTGCATGATGATGCGCGGCATCGAGAAGCAAAATTCCTCCACCGTCACCAGCGCCATGGTCGGCTGCTTCCAGAACAAAGAAACCCGCTCCGAATTTCTCTCCTTAGTTCGCTCCACCACCCCCGCCGGGTTTTAGCGGTAACGATTCGCCGAAACGGCCGGGCGCGCATACTACAAAAAGTCTATTGTCCTGCGCGTAGCCAAGGATCTGCGGTTGGCTTTCGCAATGTGGCTGACCGATCCCGTTCGACCTATCATTTGCGAATGCGTGACCAGAATTCGTCTATGCCGCGCGAAAACATCAGATAACCGCCCCAAAAGACCGCGACAACGACAGCCATGGCGGTTGCGTCCGCAATCCGATCGGAAGCGCCTCGCTCGAGTCCGATGAACAAAACCCAAACCAGGAGGATTGTGGCGCCCCGCAGAAGCATTCGCTGGCCGCTCGTGCGTCGATTCCATGCTTCGCGACCCCGGTGACGCGTCCATGCAATGAAGAGGGCCGCCGGGAGCGCTACACCATAGCAAGCGAGCCAAAGTGGCCATTGAGGTCGAATCATGTCCCAGAAGACAAGCAGCATCAATACGGGCACCAGGGTGCCAACCGCCAAAATCAAAGCCCATCGATCGCGCAGCCAATTCATTACCGGAACCATCGTAGTCCTCTTTGCACGCTCCGCTGCTAAAGTAAACCAGTGAACGGCCTTTTCGTCATAGATAAACCCACCGGCATCACCAGCCACGACGTCGTCAGCCGCCTCCGCCGCATCACCGGCGAAAAATCCATCGGCCATCTCGGCACGCTTGATCCCATGGCCACGGGCGTCCTCCCTCTGCTGCTCGGCAGATACACCCGCCTCGCACAATACTTCTCCTCCGCCGAAAAACACTACACCGGGTCCATCCGCTTCGGCTTTGCCTCGGACACTTACGACGCCGAAGGCTCGCCCCTCAGTCCGCAAACTGATCCGCATCTCACGCTTGCCGAAATCCGCGCCGCCGCCGCGCGCTTCCACGGCGAGCTGCAGCAGATGCCCCCGCCCTTCTCCG
>Ga0134126_10012746_pt1 | contig 10612 bp, 9 predicted proteins | sample KB31752_FD_96881 | JGI IMG/M metagenome (GOLD analysis project Ga0134126, IMG submission 96881) | Terrestrial soil microbial communities with excess Nitrogen fertilizer from Kellogg Biological Station, Michigan, USA - KB3-175-2 | ecosystem: Environmental > Terrestrial > Soil > Unclassified ...
CGCGGCGAGAATATCCTGCGCGGTTTCGATGACGACGTGCGTGAGCATTTGCGCTCCGAAATGGAACGGCGCGGCATCACGGTCACGTGCGGCCACACCGTAACGGCGATCGAGAAATCCGGCGACGAATTCGTCACGCGCCTCTCCGATGGAAAAAACAAGGTTTCCGACAAGGTGATGTTCGCCATCGGGCGCCGCCCCAATGTGATGGGGCTCGGGTTGGACGGGTTGGGCGTGAAGATCGCCGAGCACGGCGGCATCGAAGTCGACGAATATTCGCGTTCGTCGGCCGAAAATATTTACGCCGTCGGCGACGTCACCAATCGCGTCAACCTGACGCCCGTTGCAATTCGTGAAGGCCATGCCTTCGCCGACACGCTTTACGGAAATAAGCCGACTCCGGTCGATCATACGAACGTGCCAACGGCGGTGTTCTCCGAACCGGAAATCGGCGCAATCGGTCTTACCGAAACGCAAGCACGCGAACAACTCGCCAAGGTCGACATCTACAAGACGAGCTTTCGGCCCATGAAGGCGACGCTCTCCGGCCGTGCGACACGTGCGTTCATGAAGCTCGTCGTTGACGGCGTCACCGACCGCGTCGTCGGTTGCCATATCGTCGGGCCGGATGCCGGCGAACTGATCCAGACGATCGGTGTGGCGGTAAAGATGGGGGCTACCAAGGCCGATTTCGACGCCACCATGGCGGTCCACCCGACCATGGCCGAAGAGCTGGTCACCATGCGCGAAAAGGCCATGAGCTACGGCCGCGCGGCGGCTGAATAGCCCTAAACTAACCGGTTTTCGTGATTATCTGGCTTGATCGGGGTGGGGTCGTGTATAAGCCCATCGATTGCTGGAGCATTGCGAAATGGCCGAACGCTGGGCGCCCGATAGCTGGCGCAAAAAGCCGATCATGCAGGTGCCGGACTATCCGGATACGCATGCGCTCGACGACGTCGAGAAGCAGCTTGCGACCTTCCCGCCGCTGGTGTTTGCCGGCGAGGCGCGCAATTTGAAGCGCCATCTTGCGCGCGTTGCGGCCGGCCAGGCGTTCCTCCTGCAAGGTGGCGACTGCGCGGAAAGTTTCGCCGAGCACGGCGCCAACAACATCCGCGACTTCTTCCGCATGTTCCTGCAGATGGCGGTGGTGCTTACTTATGCCGCTGCGTTGCCTGTCGTGAAGATCGGGCGCGTCGCCGGACAATTCGCAAAGCCGCGCTCGTCGCCGACCGAGAAGCGCGATGGCAAGGAATTGCCGAGCTACCGCGGCGACATCATCAACGATGCTGCTTTCACCGAGGAAGCGCGCCGTCCCGAACCACGCCGGCAGATTGAGGCCTATCGTCAATCCGCGGCGACGCTCAATTTGCTGCGCGCTTTCTCGACCGGCGGTTACGCCAATCTTGCAAGCGTGCGTCAGTGGATGCTCGGGTTCGTGAAAGACTCGCCGCAGTCGCGGGCTTACGTTGAATTATCGGATCGTATTTCCGAGGCGCTTGGCTTTATGCAGGCCTGCGGCCTCGACCTTGAGAGCCACCCGGAATTGCGCACCACGGAATTCTACACCAGCCACGAAGCCTTGCTCCTCGGTTTCGAGCAGTCGCTCACGCGCGTCGATTCCACGACCGGCGACTGGTACGCGACCTCAGGCCACATGATCTGGGTCGGCGATCGTACGCGTCAGCACGATCACGCGCACATCGAGTACGCGCGCGGCATCAAGAATCCGCTCGGCTTGAAGTGCGGGCCTTCGCTTAAGGCGGACGATCTCTTGCGCCTGATCGACATTCTCAATCCTGAGAACGAACCGGGGCGCCTGACGCTGATCGGTCGCTTCGGCGCCGAGAAAGTCGGCGAAAATCTTCCAGCGCTGATCCGTGCGGTCAAGCGGGAGGGCAAGACGGTGGTCTGGTCATGCGATCCGATGCACGGCAATACCATCACCTCGGCAAGCGGCTACAAAACGCGGCCGTTCGATCTGATCTTGAAAGAGGTGCGTGGCTTCTTCGACGTGCACGCGGCCGAAGGCACGTATGCCGGCGGCGTGCACTTGGAGATGACGGGGCAAAACGTTACCGAGTGCACGGGCGGCGCGCGGGCCATCAGCGAGGCCGATCTCAACGATCGTTATCACACGGCTTGCGATCCGCGGCTCAACGCGGAGCAGGCGATCGATCTGGCATTTTTGCTTGCCGAATTGCTCAAGAGGGAGCGCACTGGACGCGCCAAGCCGATACCGGCCGTTGCCGGCTTCTAGGACGGAAGAATCCCAATCCGGTGCCGCTTTTCTTCCGGTCGAACGGGCGCAATCTCGGGGAGGCCGGCTCGGTCAAGACCGGCGGTTGGTGGGCGGATTTCTGCGCGCGGCCGGGAAGTAAGCGGCGGCCGGGCAGGTATGCCGTGAACTGATTGCCGTCCGGGCGGGCAGACGCTACATCAATGCCATGAGCGCCCGCCCTTCCGACAGGCTCGCGATCGCAGTCGCGCAGCTCAACGCAACGGTCGGCGACGTCGCCGGCAACGCCGAGAAAGTGCGCCACGCGCGCGCGCAGGCGGCCACGCAGGGCGCCGATCTCGTCGTCTTTCCCGAACTGTTCATCGCCGGCTATCCGCCGGAAGACTTGGTCCTTAAGCCGGCCTTCCAGGCCGCCTGCCGCGCGGCAGTTGAGGCATTTGCGCGCGAGACCGCCGATAAGGGCCCGGGACTACTGGTGGGTACGCCTTGGGTCGAAGGCGGCAAACTCTACAACGCAGTCGCGCTGCTCGATGGTGGCGCCATAGCCGCGCTGCGTTTCAAGGTCGATTTGCCGAACTACGGCGTGTTCGATGAAAAGCGGGTCTTCGCGCAAGGGCCGATGCCTGGCCCGGTGAATTTCCGCGGCGTGCGGCTCGGGCTGCCGATTTGCGAAGACATCTGGGGCGAGGAAGTCGTCGAGTGCCTGGCGGAAACCGGCGCTGAGTTGCTGGTGGTGCCGAACGGTTCGCCATATTGGCGCCAGAAGGGCGATGTGCGCCTTAACATTGCGGTTGCGCGGGTGCGCGAACAAGGCATCCCGGCGATTTATGTAAATTTGGTCGGCGGCCAGGACGAACTGGTGTTCGACGGCGTGTCGTTCGGTCTGCATTCGGATTGCTCGCTCGCGTTTCAGCTTGCCGCGTTCCAGGAAACGGTGGTGACCACGCATTGGGCGCGGCGCGGCGCGACCTGGGTCTGCGAGAACGGCCCCAAGATCATAGCAGTCGAATCCGACCAAGCTGATTATGCGGCCTGTGTTCTCGGTCTGCGCGACTACGTCAACAAAAACGGCTTCAAGGGCGTGGTGCTGGGTCTTTCCGGCGGCGTCGACTCTGCGCTGTGCGCGGCGATGGCCGTCGATGCATTAGGACCCGAGCGTGTCCGCTGTATCATGATGCCGTACAAATACACCGCGCAGGAATCCCTTATCGATGCCGCGGCCTGTGCCAAAGCGCTTGGCGTCGGTTACGAGATATTGCCGATCGCGGCCGCGGTCGATGGTTTGGAGAAAGCATTGGCACAACCGTTCGCCGGCAGGCCGCGCGACGTCACCGAGGAAAATCTGCAATCGCGCGCGCGCGGTACGATCCTGATGGCGATCTCCAACAAGTTCAATTTGATGGTCGTGACCACCGGCAACAAGTCGGAAATGTCGGTCGGTTACGCGACGCTTTATGGCGACATGAACGGTGGTTTCAACCCGATCAAGGATCTCTACAAGCTTGAGGTGTTCCGCCTCTCGCGGCTGCGTAACAGTTGGAAGCCCGACGGGGCGTTGGGACCGTCCGGCACCGTTATTCCGGAAAACATCCTGACACGCCCGCCGACCGCCGAATTGCGGCCCGATCAAAAGGATGAGGATTCGCTGCCGCCTTATACGGTGCTCGATCCGATTCTCGAGCGGTTGGTGGAGCGAGAGGAGCCGATCGCCGCGATCATCGACGCCGGTTTCGATCGCGAGACCGTGGTGCGAGTCGAACGCATGCTCAATCTGGCGGAATATAAGCGGCGGCAGGCGGCGCCCGGCGTGAAGGTGACGTTGAAGAATTTCGGCCGCGACCGCCGTTATCCGATTACAAATCGGTTCCGCGATGCGGGCGCTCCCCTGCCGGCGCCGGACGTGTCGCTCGTGACCGGCACGCCGGTCAAAACTGAAGCCTTTGATTTCTGATGGCGCGCGGTAATGACGCGTTCAGCGCACCGGTAGGAAAGTCGGGCCGACAGTTCGCACTTGTCGTTTTGTCGGATCCTCGGTCGCGGTGCTTGCGGCAGGCATTGACGCTGCCGGCGGCGGGCTGACCGCATTCGCCGCGCGCGGATCGGGTTTGATCGGACGGCCATTGGCATCGCGCGATTGTGACAGCCGCTTGGATCGCTCTGCATTCACGACGATGTCACCTTGCTCGACTGTGCTGTCGTTGAGCGTCTTGAGCGCATCGGCCCAACTTTGACCTGGCTTGCGGCAACTGCACGCCGGGTCGAGCGACTGGCGATAATGAAACGCCGTCGGTAATTCCGTGTAGAGCCGCCCGTTGAGCGAAACCGCCTGCTGCACGTCTTCCCCGGGGTTGTGGTACGTGTAGAGCGAAACCTCCGCTGCCGGACAAGTGCGCTGGCAAACTTGTTCGTCGATGCGGAAATGGTCGGGCGTGGTCGCAAACGAAATCGGGTAATAATAGCCGTCGCAGGTGCGCACGCAGATAGTGCGGAACGTGCCGCCTTGTTGTTGCTGTTGTTGCTGTTGTTGTCCAGGCGGGCCCACTGTCGACGGCGCGTTGCCGAACAGGCGATCGAAGAAGCCGCCTTGCTGGCCGGCAAGTGCGGCCGAACGATATTGCGATCCGCATCCTTGATTGGCGAGCGAAATCAGCAGCGAGCGGCGCTGCTCGGCGCGCTCCAGGGTGCCGCCTTGCACTTGCTGAAGCTGATTTTGCATGCGCTCAAGGTCGCTGCGCATCTGGCCAATCTGCCGGTTGAGCGGTCCGCACTGCGCCGGCGGATTGGTGAAGATCGAGAAGAAGCCCGAGCTTTCGCAGCCGAGCCGGCGGCCTTGCGACACCAGCCGGTCCACTTCGGCTTGCTGACGGTTGACAGCATCCTCCACGCGCCTGATCTGGTCAGCCCGCGCCGGGTCGTCATTGCCGCGGTCGAGTGAGGCGAGTTGCGCTTCCATGCGCTGGCAGGCTGGATTTGCCGACGGCGTTTGCGCCAGCGCAGCCGCGCATGAAATAGCGGCTATCGTGCCGGCTGCGGTGATCCAGGTAATTCGGGATGTCATGGTTTCACTTTATCGTCAATTCCGGCTCCGTGCGAGCCTCGTCCTACAGTGTCCGGACACTCTCCGAACGCAGGTTCCACAGCACCCCGCTCACGATGATCATGGCACCAAGCAGCACAAAGATATCGAGCGGTTCGGCGTAAAACGCCCATCCCACCACCGCGATCAGCGGGATGCGCATGAAATCGAGCGGCACGACCAGCGTAGCGTCACCAGCACGAAACGCATTGCTGAGGCAATAATGTGACGTCAGGCCGGCAACGCCGACGCCCAGTATCGGTAAAATCTGGTGCACGTTGACCCGGAAGAAGACGGTCGGGTCGCTGCCGATGAGAGATAACGGAAGCTGAATTACCGTCATCCAGAAAACGATGCCGAACGTGGTTTCCGTCATCGTCAGTTTTTTTGTCGCGACCATTGTGATCGCGTAGCCGAATGCCGCGCCCAATACGAGAAACGCCGCCGGATTGATGGTGGCGATGCCCGGGCGCAAAATCACCAGAACGCCCGTGAGGCCGAGCACGATGACTCCGATACGGCCCGGCGTCAGCTTTTCGCGCAGCAACCAGACGGCAAGTACGGCCGTCCAGCCCGGCATCGTGAACTCGAGCGCAAACACCGTCGCCAGCGGTAACATTGTGAGGCTGTATGCCCAACCGAACTGCGAGATGTAGTGGATCGTGTTGCGCAACACATTCAGGCCCATTCGGCGTGGCCGGGTGTAGACGCGCAAATCCGGCCGCACTGCGATCAACGCAAGCAGGATGGCCAGACCGACACCGCTGCGGACGGCAAGCACCTCAAAAATGCTCATGCCGCTGAGGGCGAGCTCGCGGATCGAAACCGCCATCGCCGAAAACGAAAGCAGTGTGCCGATCATCCAGAGGACGACGCGAGCGAGATTGTTGATGGTCACGGGAATGCCGGTCGGTGGGAGATTGCGCGCGAGGTTTAGCAGGCGCGACCCGCGCCGTCACTCCGCGTCGGGCTGATTTTCCGGCCGCGCTTTATCGAAGGCGGCGAGTTTCAGGCAGGCCGCATCCGCTGCCACGATCTTGGGAAAGCGATCGAGCGGCACCTTCAGCCGGCGCGCATTGAACACCTGCGGAACGAGGCAGAGATCGGCAAGCGTGATTTTTTCTCCGCAAGCATAAGGCGCGGGATCAATCGCCGCCTCGATCGCGTTGAAGCCGTCGATCACCCAGTGATGATACCAAGCGTCGATTTCCGGCTGCTCCTGTTTGAGCACGCGCTTGAGATACTGCAGCGCCATCAGGTTGTTGAGCGGATGGATGTCGCAGGCAACCATTTGGGCCACCGAACGCACTTTCGCCCGTTGCACAGGATCGGATGGCAGCAATGGCGGCTGCGGGTGCGTCTCGTCGAGATATTCGATGATCGCCATCGATTGCGTGAGCCGGTCGCCGTTATCGAGCGCAAGTAACGGCACACGCATGGCCGGGTTGAGCGCGCGATAGTCCGCGCTGCGCTGGTGTCCGCCGTCCTTGGTGAGGTGGATCGGCACCATCTCGTAGGGGATGTTCTTGAGATTGAGCGCGATCCGCACCCGATAGGCGGCGGACGAACGAAAATAGGAAAAGAGCTTCACGATCGCCTCGGCGTTGCAAACGACGGAAGCGGCAATCTAGCCGCCCGCGGGCTCATTGGCGAGGTCTCGATCGGTCGGAGAATTCGCCGTTTTGCACGAATCCGGATGACGATCTCAGCGCGTGCAGACGATGGCGACGAGGTCGCCGCATTTTTCGCCGGGGCAGATGCTTTGTTCGTCCGGGATAGCACCGGTGATGTCGTCGCGGTCGACTTTGCGGAACGAGGCCGCTTGTGCATAGTCGCGTGCATGGCAATAGGCGGCGGCGACAATCATGCCGCATTTGGCGCCGGTCGAAAGGCACCGATCCACGCCATAGCCGTCCGCATTGCTCGAAATGATGAACATATGCTGCTCGCCGGCCTGTGCCCCGCTTAATGAGGCGACGAGGACGAGGAAGATGGCGGTGATGCTGACCAGAAGAGTACGCATGGACGAGCCTGCAAACTGAAGCCGCCGTTGCGGCGCGCTCGTCGAAGATGTGAGGAAAATCGTTAAGGGCCGTTTAACCGCCTTTGTGCCCACGCGGCGCCCGGCATGGCCCGGCGGTCCGCGAACGGAGCGCAACGTCGCTACGCTTCGCCGGGTCTTGACGGCCACCGCGAAAACCGCGCATTCTCCCGCCGATGAACGGCCTTAACCATATCTGCGGCATTTGCCGCGAGATTATTAGCTAGCGCCCAACGCTGGCTGCGGCCGTCTTTTCTCAACTTGAGCAAAATGGACGCCGGGCCAGCGGGCCGAAGGTGTCTATGGAACTGCGGCTCTACGATACGCTGACGCGCGAGAAGCGGACGTTCGCTCCGATCGATCCGGCGCACGTGCGCATGTATGTGTGCGGCCCGACGGTCTATGACTTCGCTCACATCGGCAATGCGCGTCCCGTCATCGTGTTCGATGTGCTGTTCCGGCTGCTGCGGCATTTGTACGGCACGGGTCACGTGACTTATGTGCGCAACGTCACGGACGTGGACGACAAGATCAATGCGCGCGCGGCCGAGCGCGGCATTTCCATTCGTGAATTGACCGACGAGACCTATAGAAATTTTTCTCACGACGTGGGCGCGCTCGGTTGCCTGCCGCCGACGGTCGAACCGCGCGCGACCGAGCACATCGCCGAAATGAGGACGCTGATCGAGCGGCTGGTGCAGGGAGGCCACGCCTACGTCGCGGAAGAGAATGTGCTGTTTAATGTTCCGTCGATGAAAGACTACGGCAAGCTGTCCAATCGTCCGCTCGACGAGATGATCGCCGGCGCGCGCGTCGAGGTCGCGCCTTACAAGAAGGACCCGCAGGACTTCATTTTGTGGAAGCCGTCGAAGGAGGGCGAGCCGTCGTGGCCGTCGCCGTGCGGCATCAAGACGCCGGGAAGGCCGGGGTGGCATATCGAATGCTCGGCGATGTCATGGAAGCATCTCGGCGAGACTTTCGATGTTCATGGCGGCGGCATCGACCTCGTATTTCCGCATCACGAGAACGAGATCGCGCAATCACGCTGCGCCTTCCACACGCCGGTGATGGCGAATTATTGGATGCACAACGGCTTCCTCCAGGTCGAAGGCGAGAAGATGTCGAAGTCGCTCGGCAATTTCGTGACGATCCACGAATTGCTGAAGGACTGGCCGGGTGAGGTGGTTCGCTTTACGATGTTGCAGACGCATTACCGGCAGCCGATCAACTGGACGATCGCTGGCCTGCGCGAGGCGCAACGCACGCTCGATCATTGGTATGTAATCGCAGGCGACGCCGCGCCCGGCTATCTTTGCGCGGACGCGCTCGACGCATTGGCCGACGATCTTAATACGCCCAAAGCATTTGCTGCGCTGTACGAGTTGCGCAGCGAAGCGGTCAAAGGCGCGAAACCGGCGGCGGCATGTCTGAAAACAAGTGCGCAACTCATCGGTCTGATGCAGAAGTCACCCGCGGAATGGTCCGCGTTCCGCCTGGCGTCGCTCGCAATCGACGAAGGCAAGGTTGTGGGCCTGATCGACGCACGTAACGCGGCGCGGAAAGTAAAAGATTTCAAGGAATCCGACCGCATTCGTGACGAACTGGCCGCCATGGGGGTCGTGCTCAAGGATTCGAAAGAGGGCACCACCTGGGAGATCGCGCGATGAGCGCCAGCGCACACCCCAAGCTGGCAATGCGGCCCTTCCTGCCGGCCGATATCCCATTATTGGCCGAAATCTTTCGCGCCAGCATCGTCGAATTGACCGGCGACGATTACAGCGAAGCACAGCAGAACGCCTGGTCCGCCGCCGCCGATGACGAAAAGCAATTCGGTGCGAAATTGGCAAAGCAGTTGACGCTGATTGCAACGCTCAACGGCTCGGCGGTCGGCTTTATCACGCTCGAAGGCGCCGACAAGATCGACATGCTTTACGTTCATCCCGCTGCCGCAAAACAGGGCGTCGGCGCCATGCTGGCGGATGCGGCCGAAAAAATCGCTGCTTCTCGCGGCGTGACAAAGCTTGCGGCCGACGCGAGCGACAGCGCGCGCGGATTTTTTGAGAAGCGCGGTTATACGGCACAACAGCGCAACACGATCTCGCTGCACGGCGAATGGCTTGCCAACACGACGATGCAAAAGCAACTGGCGAAGCTGGGGGCATCATGACAAAGCCGGACACGCCGTTCCCGCGTCATTGGCTCTATTACATCACGCTCAAATACGGAGTGCTTGCTGCGGCGATCGTGCTCGCGCTCTACGTTGCTTATCGTCTGTTGTGAGTTTGGTCATGACTCGCGAACGCCTTTATCTCTTCGACACCACGCTGCGCGACGGCGCGCAGACAAATGGAGTCGATTTCACGCTTGCCGACAAGATCAGGATCGCCGAAATGCTCGCCGATCTTGGCATCGATTATGTGGAAGGCGGATATCCGGGCGCCAACCCGACCGATACGGAATTCTTCGCCGAGGATCGCGACCTCAAGACCACATTTACCGCCTTTGGCATGACACGGCGGCCGGGGCGTTCGGCCTCGAACGATCCGGGACTGGCCGCGCTGCTTGAGGCCAAGGCAGACGCCATTTGTTTTGTCGCCAAAGCGTGGGACTACCACGTGCGTGTCGCGCTGGAGACGACGGGAGAGGAAAACATCGCCTCGATCCGTGACAGCGTGCGCGCAGCGAAGGCGAAAGGCCGCGAGGTGCTGCTCGATTGCGAGCATTTCTTCGACGGCTACAAGGCCAATCCGGATTACGCGCTTGCGTGTGCCAAGGCAGCCTATGAAGAGAGCGCGCGCTGGGTCGTGCTGTGCGACACCAATGGCGGCACGCTGCCGCACGAAGTCGAGAAGATCGTCGGCGAAGTCTGCAAGGCCATCCCCGGCGATCACGTCGCGATCCATGCTCACAACGATACCGAGCAGGCGGTGGCGAATTCGTTTGCAGCGGTGCGTGCGGGCGCTCGCCAGATCCAGGGTACGCTCAATGGCTTGGGAGAGCGCTGCGGCAACGCCAACCTCGTTTCCATCATTCCGACGCTGAAGCTCAAGCCGGAATTCGCCGCGCGGTTCGATATCGGTATCTCGGACGAGAAGCTCAAGAAGCTATCGCACGTATCGCACGCCCTCGATGAACTCCTGAATCGCGCGCCGGATCGCCACGCCCCCTATGTCGGCGGTAGCGCCTTCGTCACCAAGGCCGGCATCCATGCCTCTGCGATCCTGAAAGACCCGGCGACCTACGAACATGTCGGGCC
>Ga0134126_10012747_pt1 | contig 10611 bp, 6 predicted proteins | sample KB31752_FD_96881 | JGI IMG/M metagenome (GOLD analysis project Ga0134126, IMG submission 96881) | Terrestrial soil microbial communities with excess Nitrogen fertilizer from Kellogg Biological Station, Michigan, USA - KB3-175-2 | ecosystem: Environmental > Terrestrial > Soil > Unclassified ...
ATTCAGCAGTACCCGGTTGGAGCGGCGGAAGGGCCTGGCCAGTGTTGCAGGGCCGTCCTGTCGCCGCGAAGATGGCACACCGCATGCTGGCTTCACCAGGACGGCAGCGGTAGCCTCTTGCGCACACATCGACACAGATCTCCTGAAAACACCAAGGCGACCGCGCGAGCGCCTCTCCTCGTGTTGGCGCAGGCGTCAGCAGAAACCGACGACCTCCTCGAAGCGCTCGTCCAGCGACCGGACCTGGTTCTTTTGCGCGTGGCAAACCTAGACGCGGCCGAGCTGGCTCTGCGCGACGTCGCGGTAAGGCTCATTATCGTGTGCCCCGAGACGGACGCCGGATCGGTGACCGCGCTCCTCGACGAGGCCGACCAGATTCGCCCGGACACGCCGGTGTTGGTGCTGCGCTCGAGGAGCGAGAGCCCGCTTGCCGCCTGGAAGGGGCGAAAGATCGGCGTTCTCCGAGGTCCGATTTTGCCCGAGACCCTCAGCCGGAGCGTGGACGTAGCGTTGGGACTGGCGGGAGGGAACAAAGCGATCACGGGGAGCCAAGTCGGAAGTGGATAGGGTGGCGAGTGCCGATATGGCATGCCGTTTCGGCGCTGTGCTGTCGTACCGGCCGGCTCTCTCTGCGGCCAGTGTGCTCGGCAGGTCGCCGCCAATAGCCGCCGACAGGTCGGGGTCCGATGCCCCGGCGAGGGCTTCGAAGCAGAATGAGCTCTGAAGATCTCGACGACATGCTAACGCGTGTCGCGCACTGGCTCCCGACGCAGGGGCCGCTCAAGGACTTCGTCCACCACAACACGCTGCACGCATTTCAGCACCTCAAGTTCGACGACGGCGTCGCGGCGGCTGCCCGGTTGTACGGCGCCCTCAGCTCGATGCCCGGCGCCTTCTACTGGAGCGCGTACCGCGCGGGCCAGATCACCGAGTCATCCCTCGAGCGAGCGCTGGAGATGGCGATCCCTGACGCGGCCGAACGCGCCACGACAAGAGCGGCCATGGTGACGGGCCCGCTGGAGGGCCCGACGTTCACCGGGCTCGCGCGGTCAAGCCTGCGACGCCTCTGGAAGGAGCGGATGGGCGGGATCGCGCTCGAGCGGCGCTCTCAGCTCCACGTGCTCCGGATGGTCAGCGCCTACCTCGACCAGGGCTTGGCACACTGGCATCTGCCCGGGGCGGAAGAGGTCGGCCTCTTCGCCGCGGTCTCACGGTTGGCCGCCGCCAGCGCCTTGCCGCTGCGTCCTTTCAACGCCTCTCTGGCCGCAGAGTTGCTGAAGCTGCCGGCACGGGACGCGCTCGCCGGGGCGCTGGAACGTACCGTGGGTCGAGCGGACCTCTGCGAGCCGTACCTCCTCGAGTCGTTGCTCACTCATCCCGGTTGGGCGGGCCTCGTCGGGGAGTGCGAGCGCAAGCCGGAGGCAATGCTCGATCACCGGAACGCCTCGCTGCTCGACTATGCGGCCCTGGTGCTCGTCGCCGAGGTTGGATGCCTGGAAGAGGAGCTGGGCCCGACGTTCGCGCCGCTCGCGGCGGCCGTACCTCCCCCCGGCGCGCGTCCCCGGCCCGATGCGCCCCCCGCCCGTTCAACGACGGAGAAGCTCCTGGCAATCTGGCAGAACGCCTTCGAATGGAGCTACTACGAACCGTTACTCGGCGCGCTCGAATCGACACGTCCGCCGCGGCGAGATCGCGCCGCAGCCTCGTCGGCATGGGCGTTCTTCTGCCTCGACGATCGCGCCTGCTCCGTGCGGCGGCACCTGGAGGAGGTCGCTCCATGCGTCGCGACCTTCGGCACGGCGGGGTTCTTCGGTCTCGATTTCGTCTACCGGGGCGCTCACGACGCGATCGCCAGCAAGCACTGCCCGGCACCGATGGTCGCTCGCCATCTCGTCGTCGAAGAATTCGAGGCGGAAGCTTCCCCGGCCGGCGCCCGTTCTCGCTGGTGGCGCCCGGCGGTCCAGCTGGACGACCATTCCGGCAGCCTGCTCGGTGGCTGGTTGAAGTCCTACCTCCATGGTGTGGGCGCGGGGCTGCGCCTGGCGGCCGAGGTGCTCTGGCCGTCGCTCTCCCCCGCCGGCGTCGTCCGGCTCAACACCGTCAGCGCCGGAGCACGGTTTCGCCTGGTCCGAGAGGGCGAGGCCAAATCCCCCGAAGGACTCTGGCTCGGCTACACGATCGGCGAGCTTGCCGATCGCCTGGCCGCCCTCTTCCGGTCGGTCGGAGTCGACGGCGGGTGGCCCGAGCTGGTGGTGGTCTTCGGCCATGGCGCCAGCAGCGTCAATAACCCTTACTTCGCGGCTTACAACTGCGGCGCCTGCTCCGGTCGGGCGGGAGCGCCGAACGCGCGCGCCTTCGCCAAGGCCGCCAATCGACCCGACGTCCGAGCCGCGCTTCGCACGCGCGGCGTCCAGATCCCGGAGACGACGTGGTTCGTCGGTGCTCTCTACGACACGACCCGCGACGAGGCCACCTACTACGACGTCGGGCGCATGCCGGACCGCTTCAACGCGAGCCTGGAAGTGTTCCGTCGAGCGGTTGAGGAGGCCGCGATGCGCAACGCGGTCGAACGGTGCCGCCGATTCGACACCGTCCCGCTCGACGTAACGCCCGAGCAGGCACTCCAGGTGGTACGCCGGCGCTCTGTGTCGCTGTTCGAGCCGCGGCCCGAGTACAACCACGCCACCAACGCGTCTTGTGTCATCGGGCGGCGTGGCCTGACCGACGGACTCTTCCTCGATCGACGAGCATTCCTGAGCTCCTACGATCCGACCCGAGATCCGTCGGGCGAGACACTGGTAGCCGTGCTGCGGGCGGTGGTCCCGGTCTGCGCCGGCATCAACCTCGAGTACTACTTCTCCCGGCTCGACCCGAGACGCTACGGAGCCGGCACCAAGCTCCCCCACAACGTCAACGGCCTGCTCGGTGTTTGCAACGGCATCGAGAGCGATCTCCTGAACGGGCTCCCCACCCAGATGATCGAGATCCACGATCCCGTTCGACTGCTCATCGTGGTCGAGCATGCGCCGGAGATCGCGCTCGCCGCGGTCAAGCGCGACCCCAGCGTGCTCGAGTGGATCGAGAACGAATGGGTGCGGTACGCCAGCGTCGATCCCGGCTCGCGTGGCATCTCGCTCTACGTCGCCGGGGAGATGCGTCGTCTCGAAGGGCTTCCGGCGCCCGCGCGCCGGTGGCCGAGCTCTCTGGCCGCAGCCCGCGAGGGACGCGAGGCCCTGCCGATCGGGTTCATCGAGCCCGACCCGGACCCGGCGAAGGCGACCACATGATCGAGCTCGCGCTGATCACGAGCATCGTCGTCCCACTCGTGGTCGGGCTGGTGTTGACGCTGCGGACGGTCCCCGACGAGCCAGCCGTCGCCCGCTGGGCGCTCCGCGCCGGCACCTGGTCTGCCGGCGCGTCGGTTGTCGCCACGCTGGGGTGGCTGGCCGGCCGTGCCCACCCGGTCCTCACCCCGGCGCACGCTCTGTTCGGCCACGACGACTACCGGTTCACGTTCCAACTAGAGCTCGACGGGGTAGCGGTCGCGTTCTTGGCGCTCGTGCAGTTCGCGACGGGGATTGTGATCCGGTTCAGCCGTGTCTACCTGCACCGCGAGCCGGGCTTCCAGCGCTTCTTCGCGACGGTCTTGTTGTTCCAGGCGGCCATGTGCCTCCTGACCCTCGCCGGGAACCTGGACCTCATGTTCGCGGCCTGGGAGATGGTCGGCCTCTCGTCCTTCCTGCTCATCGCTTTCTACCGCGAGCGGCAATCGGCGGTCCGCAACGCGCTCAAGACCTACTCGGTCTACCGCGTCGCCGACATCGGGATGCTCCTGGCCGCGTGCCTCGAGGGCAGCGGCCGGCCCACGGCAATCGGCCTCTGTCTGGTGCTCGCCGCGCTCGGAAAATCGGCTCAGATCCCCTTCAGCTTCTGGGTCCCTCGTGCCATGGAAGGGCCCACGCCGTCGAGCGCGCTCTTCTACGGAGCGCTGTCGGTGCATGCGGGAGCCTACTTGCTCTTGCGCACGTACAGCCTGTGGCACGTCTCGCTGACGGTGCATCTGGCGATAGGTGTGGTGGGGCTCGCGACCGCGATCGTCGCCTCTCTGGTGAGCCGGGTACAGACGACGATCAAGGGGCAGGTCGGCTACGCGTCGGTGTCGCAGGTGGGCATGATCTTCGTCGAGATCGCGCTCGGCTTGACCCGGCTGGCGATGGTCCACATCGCCTGCAACGCCCTACTCCGCTGCTACCAGCTGCTGGTCTCGCCGTCCGTGGTGGCGCAGAGACTTCGTCGCCAGGCCACCGCCGGTGCCGCAAGGTCCGATCGTCGCCGCTCTCCGTACGACCTGTTCCTGCCGAGCAAGTGGCGCCCCACCGTCTACGCGTTCGCGATCTCCGAAGGATACTTCCGCGACGTCCTCAAGGCGGTCTGTTGGTTTCCGCTCCGACGGATCGGCGAAGCACTTCGACCCCGACGGACCCTGCTCTTCGGCGCCGGCGCGATCGCAATAGTGGCAACCCTGGCCGCCGCGCGAGGAGCGACCCCCCTCGCGGACCTCGTGCTGTCCGGCGTTCTCGTGCTGCTGGCCGTCGCCTTTTCGGCCTGCGGGCTCGCTCTCTGGCGCCGGCCCATGTTGGCGACCTCGGCGATCTGCGGGTCGAGCGTGCTGTCGGCAACGGCCATGTACGCCCTCGTGGCCGCCCATCATGTCTACGCGGCGTCGTTCTATGCGATGGGCGTCGGGCTCGCCTGTGCGCTCAGCTTGCTCGGCTTCGCGGTGGCGGTCCGGGGTCAACGAGAGGTGGTGCGCTTCTCGGGCCTGGTGGGCGCTCGCCCCGCAGCCGCCTCCTTCGCCTTCCTGGGGGCCTTGGGCGTGGCTGGGTTCCCGATGCTTCCGACGTTCTGGGGTGAAGATCTCCTGCTCCACGCCAGCCTCGGCGAAAGCCGGGGCGTGTCCATTTTGCTGGCGGGACTGCTGGCGCTGAACGGCTACCTCGCAGTCCGGAACTTCGCCTTCACGTTCTTCGGCCCTGGCGGAGCAGAGTCCGAGGCGATCGACCTCGGCCGCCGTGATGCGGCAGTGGCGCCCTTGCCTGCCTCCCCGCCCTCGCCAATCGTACGGGCGGGGGATAGCGCGCTTCGAACATGAGTGTCCTCGAGGTCGTCGCCCTGGACACCTGTTCACTTCAGCAGCGCGTAGCGGCTTCGCAACGTCTGAACCACCGGTTCGGTGTCGCGCCGGTCGATCATCTCGGCGAGCGAGGCGTCGAGATCGCGCGAGAAGCTCGCCGGCACCAAGCCCGACAGCGCCATCAGCAGCGGGCCCTTCTGCAACAGCGCATAGCTGCGTGCCAGCGCGGGATCATCGGCCACCGGTGGCACGTCGATTCGGGCCGACAGTGTTCGGCGCGCCTGACTGATCGCGCGCTGCCCTTCGACCGAACCGATGGTCGCCAACAGACGCGCGGCGGTCGCCCGGTTGCGGGCATCCACCGGGAGGGCGAACGCGTCGGCCGAGAACACGAACACCTCCGTTGTTCCGGGGAACGGAATCTCGTCGTAATCGACGCCCAGCTTCATTCGCGCCGCGATGAATGGCCCGCGCGCCCATTCGCCCATCACGGTCATCGCCGCCTCGCCGCGCACCACCTTCTCAACCGCCTGCTCCCAGGAGATCTGACGCTGGTCCGGATTCGCGAAAGCCAAGAGCTCGACCCCCGCCTGCAGCGTCCGGAGAACCCGCGGATCGGAGGGCGTCAGGCGTCCCGCGAAGAAATCACGGTAGAAGGCGGGCCCCTCACGGGACACCAGGAGGCACTCGAACACCAACAGGGACAGCGTCCATGGCTCGCTGCTGCCGACCGCGATCAGCGGCACGCCTCGCTCGCGTAGCTTCCTTCCCTGGGCGAGCAGATCGGCGACCGATGCCGGCTCGGCAAGGCCGAACTTGGCGAACACGTGCTTGTTGTAGAAGACGGTATTGTTGCGGTGGACGTTGGCAGGAACCCCGTAGATTCGACCCTTGTAGCTGACTTGCTCCAGCAACTCGGCGGGAATCGCCCTGCGCCACGACGCGATGTCAGCGACGACGTCGTCGAGGGGGACGACCTTGGACTCGAGCGCGTCGATGCCGTTGAACAGCACCCACTGCATCAGATCGTTGCCGACGTTCGCTTGAAAGGTGTCCGGCGGATCATTGCGCAGCATGCGCGCCCGCAACGCGTCGCGCGCCTCCCCCGAGGAGGCCGCCCGGGCGCTGATGATGAAGTCGTCGGGATTGCGGCGATGGTGGATGGCGGCCAGCGCGGTCAGCGGATCCGAGTCACCGATCCGTTCGGCCCAGCCAAACATCTCGATCGGTCGCTGGGCGCCCGTCCCGTCGTCAGCCGCCGGCGCGACGCCGACGCCCGAGCGCCCGCACGCCGCCGCAGCGAACGCGAGGATCGCCGCCAGGCCCAATAACGGCCGCGTCACCGACAGACCCCGTTCCGGCAGATCTCGGGTGCCGCGCACGCGTGGCCGCAGGCCCCGCAGTTGGCGGCGTCATCGAGGGCGCTGACTTCGCAGCCGTCGGCCGCCACGCCGTTGCAGTCTCGATGACCCGGCTCGCAGCGCCAGATCGTGCAGTCGTCACCGCAACCCCGCTCGGCGTAAGGCAGCGGCGGGCATCTTCTCCCGCAGGCGCCGCAATTGTCCGGGTCGGTGCGGACGTTGGTCTCGCACCCGTCCCGTCCGTCGCCGTTGCAGTCCTGGAAGCCGTGATAGCAGACGGCGATGTCGCAGGCGTGTGAACGATTGCATCGTGGTGTGGCATGGGGGACCGTGCAGGCATGACAGGCTTCGGTGCCACATCCACGATCGGGCCTGTCGATCGAGGCGCAGCCGTCTTGGCAGCGCTTGAATCCCAGCTCGCACGCCGCCGCCGCGCCCTCGCCCGCGGCCGCTCGCCCGGACGGATCGTGCGGCGACGCACCGCCGGAGCCGGCCCGCATCACGCCCGCGATCGATCCCATCGCGAGCAGGGCGATCCCCACCGCGGCGAGGAGCAGCGGGCGGACCTTCGATCGCCGCCGCGCCAGCGGCGCCGTCCTGGAAGCTGACCTCGCGCTCGATTCGCCGCCGGGGCCACTGGCCTCTTCGGAAGCCGCCCTACCGGTCAGCATCCGCGTGGGCTCCATCCCGGGATCGACGGCGGCCTGCTGGACGGAACGAACGTGGGATTGGACCAGGTGTTTGGCCGAGTCCTGCTCGACGTCGAAGCGATAGTGCATGAACACCGCGACGTCTTCTGCGCCCACGCGGTCCGGCTGGCGCGAAAGATGGTCCTCGAGGTCCCGTTGCAGCCGCCCGGCCGTCGTATAGCGCTGATCGCAACCGGCCGCGATGGCACGCGCGCAGATGGCCGCAAGATCGGCGGTCACATTCCCGTCGGGCGGCAACGGCGGAAGCTGCTTGGCGATCAGATCCGAGATCACCTCGTCGTCGGCGGCGTTGGCCCAGAAGCGCCTGCCAGCCAGGACCTCCCACAACGTGACCCCGACGGCGAAGACGTCGACCCGTCGGTCCACCGGCAGGTGGAGGAACTGCTCCGGGGCCATGTAACGAAGCTTTCCCTTCGTAGCGCCCGCCCGTGTCTCGATCTCCGACCCCTCCGCCTTCGCGATGCCGAAATCGAGCACTTTGATCTGACCGTCGAACGTGACGAACATGTTGTGAGGCGAGGCATCGCGATGGACGAGGTTCAGCGGCGTGCCGTCGTAGTCGCGCAGATCGTGGGCGGCATGCAGCCCGGCCAGCACCTTGGTGAGGATGTAGATGAGCACGGCCCGCGGCGCCGGCAGCCCGTCGTTCCACAAGATCGTCGACAGCGGCTTGCCCTCCAGGTACTCCATCACCATCGTCGGCGTCCCCTGGTAATCGCAGACCTCGTGGACTTGAACGACATTGGGATGCGCGATGCGCGCCGAGATCCGTGCCTCCTCCAGGAACATGCGGTGCGCTTCGGGGTTACCAACCAGCGACGGCCTCATCATCTTGAGGACGACCAGCTTGCTGAATCCCCGGGGGCCCTTCGCCAGCGCCAAATGGGCGACGCCCATGCCGCCGCGGCCAAGCTCCTTCAGAAGCTCGTATCGCGTGTCGGTCGCGGGCGTCAGGCTATCTGGCTTTTCCGAGCTCATTTCGGGCGGCGGCTTCTGCTGAAGCGGATCGTCATCAGGCGCGCACCGCCCGGACCCAGCACAAACAAGCGATGGACTGCCGAGCGGTATATCGGCAGCTCGCCACCTGAAGCTAAAGCGTCACGGGCAAAGTGCCGAACGCGATGTTGGCGCCCGTCCAAGAGGCCTGATCCGTGGCCGTCCAGGCGTCACGCCGCGTGAGCCTGGTTAGAAATCAGCCAGTGCCGCAGATACTTACCTACGCCGTCCAGGCGGCGTCCCGCACAGCGGAAGGCGATATAGCCGTCGGGTCTGACGAGGTACTGACCGCTTTCCCCGTTTCGAATGCCAAGCCGGAAGAGAGCGTCGCCAGAGGGGTCAAAGAAAACTCCTGGACGCTCCTCGTGGCTGAGATACCGCGCAACGAGCGTGTTGGGGAATCTGGTGATGAGACCGTCAACGAGGCCCGTGTCCCACCCGTCAACGCCCCCGCATAACAGGAGGTGAAAGGCCGGGCCCGACAACTCCTCCTGGAGGTGAGTGGCACGACCGTCACGCCGAATGGTCGCGTCGGGCAGTCGATCGCCAGGACGCGGGCCCCTCTTGGGCCTCTGGGGTCCTTCGGTCACTGCCGGACTCTTCGGGTACGAGATGGCGAGCTCCGAGACGAACCGGAATGCCCAGGCTCGGACTCGTTCTCGGCGGAACACCAGGGGGAGAATCCGCGCGACGACGGTTCGTCTGAACCAAGACGCGAGAGCGCTGCCCGACATCACACGCACGAAGAAACCGAAGAGGCGATCGGTGTACCGGAGCAGTCTCCGGCCGATCGGCCACCGCTCCGCCTCGTACGTGTCGAGGAGCTTCGCTTCCGCGCGACCGAGCACCACGAGCGCCAGCTTCCATCCCAGGTTCCAGGCGTCCTGCATGCCTGTGTTCATCCCCTGGGCGCCGACCGGGCTATGGATGTGCGCGGCGTCGCCGGCCAGAAACATTCGCCCCTTGCGATACCGGCGTGCCTGGCGATGGTGGAGGCGAAAGTGTGTCAGCCACGCCGGGTCACGCAAGTGCACGGTGCCGCCGGTGGCATCGTCGACGTCGCGCTGGAGCTCGTCGAGAGTCAGCTCTCCGCGCGTCACGGACTCCTCACTCTGCGCTGCCCCCCCGGCGTCGGGCGCACGCGCCGCTCCCGGTCCGATGGCGATCACGCGCCAGGCGGCCGGCGAACGAAGCGGGAAGAACATCGCGACGTGGCCCTTGGCAGCGAAGGCGTGGAGCACGTCGGCTTCGATCGAGCCGTCCGCGTCGACGTCACCGAGCATGAAGTCCTGGAGGTACGCCTCCCCCTCGAAAGGAATCGCGGCCTGCTTCCGGACTGCGCTGTGCGCGCCGTCGCAACCGACGAGGTAGTCCGCTCGCACCGCTTCCGTTCGGCCGTCCCCGTGTCGGAGCACGCATCGCACCGACGCATCGTCTGGCGTCGAGCTGAGCAGCTCGACGCCTCGCTCAACCTGGACTCCGGACCGCTCGAGATGCTCGCCCAGCAAGGCCTCGGTTTCAGCTTGGGAGACGAACAGAATGAACGGGAACCGCGTATCCACCGCCCCGAGCCCGCCGAGTTGGACCCGCGCCGCGCCACGACCCTCGAAGTGCAGCGCCAACCGCGCGCTCGGATTTCCGCGCACGACCAGAGCCTCGCCGAGGCCGAAGCTCTGGAGCACCTCGAGCGTTCGTGCCTGGACTGCCAGCGCCCGAGATTCGTGCGCCTGATTCGGCGTCCGTTCGACGATGCGGAATTTCACGCCGAACGACTTCAGCTGCGCAGCGAGCGTGAGCCCGGTCGGCCCCGCGCCCACGATCAGGACTTCGACGGCGCTCTCAGCCGCCGCCGGCGACCCGGTCAGGTCCACGTCAGCGCCCAGAGCAGCACGAAGAACGTCAGAACCTGCAGCGCGGCACGGACGGCGTGCCATCGCGCGAACGCGTCGAGTCGTTTTCCCAGGATGCCGGCGTCGTCCGGTTCGCGGCCGATGCCGAGCATGATCGGCGCCGCCTTCGCCGTGGTGACGAAGTGAAGCACGCTCGCCAGAGAGGCGACCAAGAGCGGCAGCGTTGCTCTCGCCGACGATCGACCGCCGTAGGCAACCAGCGTCGCCGCCCAGGTGAGAAGAGCGGCCCCGATCGCGACCGCGGGATAGACCACCCTACCGTTTCCGAGATCCGCTGCGCGCGCGAACGCCGCGTACTCGACCGGGCCAATCCGGCGCCGGGCCGGAAGCTTCACCAGCGCCACCTCCAGGCTCAGCCCCGCCAGGAGCCCGTTCGCGGCCGCCGCCAGAACGGTGAGCGTGCCTGGAAGAGTGGCAGGAAGCGTCATGGAGCCTTTCGCGAGCGGCGGAGGATCGACCGCCGCCTCCCTGGGGGCGAGTCGCCGCCGAACAGCGCAGTG
>Ga0134126_10012749_pt1 | contig 10610 bp, 5 predicted proteins | sample KB31752_FD_96881 | JGI IMG/M metagenome (GOLD analysis project Ga0134126, IMG submission 96881) | Terrestrial soil microbial communities with excess Nitrogen fertilizer from Kellogg Biological Station, Michigan, USA - KB3-175-2 | ecosystem: Environmental > Terrestrial > Soil > Unclassified ...
ACCGTCATGGAGCGGCTGCTGGAAGCCGTGTCCTTCGATGCCGCGGACCGCAACGGCACGTCTATCGCCGTCGACCGCGACTATGTGGAGAACAACTTGGGCGAACTGGCCAAAGACCAGGATCTGTCGCGGTACATACTCTAGCCATGCCGCAGCCCAGCGACATCAAATTGCGCACCCAGTCACGTCTCCTCGAAGTGCGCTTCGACGATGGCTCTCACTACGAACTCCCCTTCGAATACTTGCGGGTGTTCTCGCCCTCCGCCGAAGTCAAAGGGCACGGCGGCGGCGAAGGCCTGCTGGTGCAAGGCAAGCAGAATGTCGGTATTAAAGGCGTCGAGCCGGTGGGCAACTATGCCCTGCGCCTGCTGTTCGACGACGGCCACAACACCGGACTCTATACCTGGGGTGTGCTCCACGAGCTGGGCCGCAATTTTCGCCGCAACTGGGACCGCTACAGGCAACGCTGCGAGGAGGCCGGGCGCAAGGCGTAGTCGGCTACAATACGTCCATTGGATTCGAGGGGCCGACATGGACAACTCCGACCGCAAGGTCGATTTCGGATACGAAAGCGTCGCCTGGGGCGACAAGGCGCAGCGTGTCCGCTCGGTATTCGCGTCGGTGGCGGGCAAGTACGATGTCATGAACGATTTGATGTCGTTGGGCGTACATCGTTTATGGAAACAATTCACGCTCTCCCTGACCGGCCTGCGGCCGGGTCAGCGGGCGCTGGACGTGGCCGGCGGCACCGGCGATCTCGCCGCGGGTCTGCTGCGCCAGGTGGGCAAGTCGGGGCGGGTGGTGTTGTCGGACGTGAACCCCGCCATGCTTGCCATCGGCCGCGACCGGCTGCTCGACCGGGGATTCGTCGGCAATGTCGAGTGCATCGTCGCCGACGCCGAGGCGCTGCCGTTCGCGGATGCCAGCTTCGACTGCGTCACCATCGGCTTCGGTCTGCGCAATGTGACCGACAAGGCCGCCGCCTTGCAATCCATGCATCGCGTGCTGAAGCCCGGCGGTCAGATGCTGGTGCTGGAATTCTCGACACCGGCGCCGGGGCTCAAGCCGATCTACGATGCCTATTCGTTCAAGGTGCTGCCGCTGCTCGGCAAACTCGTCGCCGGGGACGCGGCGAGCTATCGCTATCTGGCGGAATCCATCCGCATGCATCCCGATCAAGAGACCCTGCTCGGCATGCTGCGCACGGCGGGCTTCGCCCAGGCGCGCTACCACAACCTGAGCGGCGGCATAGTCGCCGTGCATCGCGGCTATAAAGTCTGACATGGCCGCGACCCCCGCATGGCTTGCTTCCGCCGAAGCAATGCTCAATCGCAACATCGACGCCTCGGCGCAGGCTGCGGCCCTGGCCCGCCGCCTTCAGGGCACATCCCTGCAGGTCGACATCCGCGCAATCACCCGCATCCGCGCCAGCGTCGAGGGCGGCCGGCTGGCGCTGCTCGCCGGCGACGATTCGCCGGCGGATGCCTCCCTGTCGGGATCTCTGCCGGCGCTGCTGCAATTGCTCAAGGGTGAGCCCGTGCCCGGCGGCGCGAAGTCCGCGGCGAAAATCAGCGGCGACGCGGAAGTCGCCGACCTGTACCGCCGTCTATTCATGCTGGCGCGCCCCGATCCCGAGGAAGAGCTGTCGCGCTGGGTGGGTGATTTTCCCGCGCGCCGCCTGTCCGAGTTCGCGCACCGCACGCTTGAATTCGCGCGGCGCGCTCGCCGCACCGCGGGCGAAAACCTGGCCGAATACCTTCAGGAAGAAAGCCGCGACCTGCCCAACCGCACGGAGCTCGAAGAGTTCCTGCAGGGCGTCGATGCGCTGCGCGACACCGCCGATCGCATCGAGGCCCGGCTGGTTCGGCTCGAGGCACAGCTGCCGGGATCCGCTTGATGCGTCCGCGGGTGCTGCTCCGCCTTCTGCAAATTCAGCGCGCCCTGGTCAGGCACGGGCTCGACGATTTCGTGCGCGCCACGCATCTGTACCGGCCGTTCCGCTTTCTGGTGTACCTGTCGCCCTGGACCTGGTTTCAGCGCAGCCGCGGCGTGACCCGCGGCGAACGGTTGCGCCTGGCGCTCGAGGAGTTGGGGCCGATTTTCGTCAAGTTCGGCCAGGCGCTCTCGACCCGGCGCGACTTGCTGCCCGCCGATATTGCCGACGAGCTGGCCAAGCTCCAGGACCGCGTGCCGCCCTTCGACGGGGCGGTTGCGGTGCGCATCGTCGAGGCCGCGTTTGCGCTGCCCATCGGCGATATTTTCGGCCGCTTCGAGGCCGAACCGCTGGCCGCGGCATCCATCGCGCAGGTGCACGTCGCCGCGCTCGAGGACGGCCGCGAAGTGGTGGTCAAGATATTGCGTCCCGGCATGCGCGAAATCATCGACCTCGACCTCGAGGTGCTGGACACTATCGCCCGCCTCGCCGATCAGTACTGGGGCGAGGCGCACCGCCTGCGTCCGACCGAGCTGGTGCGCGAATACCGCAAGACCATACTCGACGAATTGGACCTGTTGCGCGAAGCCGGCAATGCCGCGCAGCTGAAGCGCAATTTCGCCGGCTCACCGTTGCTGTACGTGCCGGAGGTGTACTGGGAATACTGCCGCGTCAACGTCATGGTCATGGAAAGAATTCACGGCGTCATCGTCAACGATGTCGAGGCACTGCGTGCGCGCGGCGCCGACATCGCCAAGCTCGCGGAGAACGGCGTGGAGATTTTCTTCACCCAGGTGTTCCGCGACAATTTCTTCCACGCGGACATGCATCCGGGCAACATTTTCGTGCAAACCGAGGATCCGGCCAACCCGCGCTATGCGGCCGTGGATTTCGGCATCGTCGGCACCCTGCAGGCCCGCGACCAGCACTACCTGGCGGAAAATTTCCTCGCGTTCTTCGACCGCGACTATGCACGCGTCGCGGCGCTGCACGTCGAATCGGGCTGGGTGCCGCACGGCACCCGGGTCGATGAACTCGAATCGGCCGTGCGCACCGTCTGCGAGCCCATTTTCAACAAGCCCTTGAAGGAAATCTCCTTCGCGCAGGTGCTGCTGCGTCTGTTCGAAACGGCGCGCCGCTTCGACATGCAGGTGCAGCCCCAGCTGATTCTGCTGCAAAAGACCCTGTTCAACATCGAGGGCCTCGGCCGCCAGCTGTACCCCGAACTCGACCTGTGGAAGACGGCGCAGCCCTACCTACGCCGCTGGATGCGCGAACGAACCCGCCCCCGTGCCGTGTTGCGCCGGGCACGCGCGCAATTGCCCGATTTGCTGCTGGCGCTGCAAACACTGCCGCAGGCCATCCAAACCACCCTGCGGGAAGCGGCCGAGGGCCGCCGCCAGGCCGGCGGCGCCGGCCAGGACCTGCGTGCCGAGTTGCGCCGCAGCGATGCACGGCGGGATGCGGCCGTTGCAGCCGCGGTGCTCTGGTCCTGCGGGTTGATCTGGCTGCTCTTCTCGACCCGCATCGCCTGGCTGGGCTGGCTGCAAATGGCCGCGGCCATACTGATCTTCGTGGCGTCCAGGCCGCCGCCGACCGGCAACCCATGAGAATTCCGATCGAAAGCTCAACCAGCTATCGAGGCCGCCACTCGCGGCCGAATTGGCTCATCCTGGCCGCGTTCGTCGGCGCGGCGCTCGCGGCGGGCGCTGTCGGCGTCTTTTTCGCGCCCGGCGCGTCGGTGGCGGCGAGCCACTGGTATCTGGGCCTGGCGAAGCCCGGATGGACGCCGCCGAACCGTTGGCTCGGCCCGGTATGGACCGTGCTCTACGTGTCGATGGGAACATCCGCATGGCTGGTTTGGCGCGAACGCTATCACCGCGGCCGAAGCGCGGCGCTCGCCGCCTACACGATGCAGCTCTTGCTCAACGCCGCCTGGGCGCCGCTGTTTTTCGGCGCCAGGAATATCGGCGCCGGACTGTTCATCATCGTTGCACTGTGGCTGGCGATCGTCTGGACGCTGCGCGAGTTCGCGGCCGTCAAGGCCGCCGCGGCGTGGCTGCTGGTGCCTTACCTGGTGTGGGTGAGTTTCGCCAGTGCACTGAATTTCACGATCTGGAAACTGAACCCCTGAGGTTTTCGCGCGAGCCTGCGTTGTAGGTGTAGGATTACGGCGGCAAGGGCCACGGTCCGATCGAATCCTCGGCCGCTTGCGCTCAAGCTATCGAGTCTCCGAGGTACTGGATCGCGGCAACGCAATCCCATTCAAGAAAAAAGAGGTGCCATTGAAGTATTTCCGCTGGCGCGCCCGTGGGCGCGCGCTGTTGGATGGGGCCTCTGAGATCGACGAGCCGATTTCCGCTGAAATCTTCAGCGTCGAGCGACTTGAACACCATGCGGAGAGTTTGGCGAAGGCTCAAGAGGTGTGGCCTGCGCAGACCGCGGGCATTTCGCTGCGCCGACGTCTGCGATCCAATGCCATCGGCCTGGATGGCGCCTTTCACGCCCTGACCGGGGCAATGGCCAGGGGCCGGCCGGTCACCCCGGCGGCCGATTGGCTGGTGGACAATTACTACATCGTCGATGAGCACATCCGCGCCGTGCGTCACGATCTGCCGCCCGGCTTCTACAAGCAGCTGCCGAAACTCTCCAACGGGCCGCTGCGCGGCTATCCGCGGGTCTACGGCTTGGCGTGGGCCATCGTCGCGCATTCCGACAGCCGCTTCGAACTCGAGACCTTGCAGCGCTTCTGCCACGCCTATCAGCGCATTCAGCCGCTCACCATCGGCGAGCTGTGGGCCGTTGCCATCACCCTGCGGGTGGTGTTGATCGAGAACCTGAGCCGGCTGGCGGCCGGCATGGTCTATCGGCTGGCGCTGCGCGAGAAAGCGGACGCGCTCGCCGACAAGCTGCTGCCGAACGACGCCGGACAGGCCGCGGCGAACACGGTGGCAAACTCAGCGGCAAGCGCCGCGGCGATGCGCGGCGTCGAAGCACAGGTCCTGCCGAATGCATTCAGCGCCCAGCTCTTCAAGCGTCTACGCGACCACGATCCGGAAACCACCCCTGCGCTCGCCTGGCTGCATCGGCGCTTTGCCGGGCAGGGCACCACCGCCGACGACATCGTTCACGGCGAGCACCAGCGTCAAGGCGCGGTCAATCTGAGCGTCCGCAATATCATCACCAGCCTGCGGCTCATCTCCGCGGTGGATTGGGCCAAATTCTTCGAGGGCGTCAGTCTGGTCGATGAATTGATGCGGCAGCGAAGCGCTTACGCCGGCTTCGATTTCCGCACGCGCGACCTGTACCGGCACGCCATCGAGGATCTGGCGCGCCGCTCCGGGCACACGGAGATGCACGTGGCGCAACGCGCCCTGCATGCGGCCGAGCGCGCGGCCGCGCAGGCCTCCTCCGGCGGCACGAGGCTGCCGCCGCACGCCGTCGAGCCCGGTTACTTCCTGGTGTCCGCGGGGCGCGCCGAATTGGAACGGGAATTGGGTTACCAGGTTCCGTGGAATCAGCGGCTGGCGCGCGGCACGCGTGCCGCCGGATTGCTGGGCTATGGCGGCGGCATCGCCCTCTCGAGCGCGGTGCTGACGGGGGCGCTGCTGCGGCTGGCCGGCGCACCCGGCGTCAACGGCATCGTGGATGCCGCGATCGTGCTGCTCGCGTTGTTGGCCGCATCCGACATAGGCATCACCTTGGTGAATCTCTGGGTGACGCACTTCTGCCCGGCCAGTGTCCTGCCGGGCCTGGAACTCGTGGACGGAGTACCGGCGGAATTACGCACGGTGATTGCCATGCCGGTGCTGTTGACCGGCATGGCCGACATCGAGGAATACGTCCGCCACCTCGAAGTTCACTATCTGGCCACCCAGGACGGCGACATTCGCTTCGCGCTGCTGACCGACTGGACCGACTCGGTGACGGAGACCGCTGCGGACGATGCGGCGGTGCTCGCCGCCGCCGTGGCCGGCGTCGCGCGCCTGAATCGCCTCTATGGCGGCATCAACGGCGAGGATCGTTTCTTGTTGCTGCATCGCCGGCGGCTGTGGAACTCCACCCAGCGGCGCTGGATGGGTTGGGAACGCAAGCGCGGCAAGCTGCACGAATTCAATCTCTTGCTGCGCGGGTCGAAGGACACGAGCTTCATCGCCGTGGGGGGCAGGCCGCTCAAGGCTCCGGGCGGCGTCCAGTATGTCATCAGTCTCGACGCGGATACCCGCCTGCCGCGGGGCGCCGCGTTATCGCTCATCGGCAAGATGGCGCACCCGCTGAACAAGCCCGTCATCGACGCGGCGCAGCGCCGCGTGACGGCGGGCTACGGCATTCTGCAGCCGCGCGTGACGCCGTCGCTGCCCATCGCCCGAGAGGCGTCGCGGTTCCAGGGCATTTTCTCCGGGCCGAGCGGCATCGATCCTTACGCCTTCGCCGTCTCCGACGCCTACCAGGACGTCTTCGACGAGGGCTCGTACAGCGGCAAGGGCATCTATGACGTGGCGGCATTCGAGACCACGCTGGCGGACCGTGTCGGCGACAACTGTCTGCTCAGCCACGATCTGTTCGAGGGCATTTACGCGCGCTGCGGCCTCGCCTCCGACGTCGAGGTGATCGAGGAATATCCGGCGCGTTACGCCGTGGCTGCGGCGCGCCAGCATCGCTGGACCCGCGGCGACTGGCAGCTGCTCCCCTGGGTGCTGGGCGCGCATCCCTCGATCACGCCGCTCGGCCGTTGGAAAATGTTCGACAACCTGCGCCGCTCCCTGGTGGCGCCCGCGGTGCTGGCCGGCCTGACGCTGTGCTGGGCGGGATCGGCGCGGCTCGCCTGGAGCCTGTTCCTGCTCGCCGCCGTGATTCTGCCGCCCTTGCTGCCCTTCTTCGTCTCCCTGCTGCCGCGGCTGGAGGATTTCACCCGGGCCAGCTACCTGCGCACCGCGCGCAAGGAAGCGCGGCAAACCGCGCTGCTCATCGTCCTGCGCCTGGTGTTCCTGGCGGATCAGGCCTGGAACATGGGCGACGCCATTCTGCGCACGCTGTATCGGCTCACCCTATCGCGGCGCAATCTTCTGGAATGGACCACGGCGGCGCAATCCAGAGTCCGCGCCGCGTCCATGGCCGGCGGACTGCTGCTGAGCTTGAGCTTGCTGCTGCTTCTGCTGCTCCACGGCCCCATTCCCTGGATTGCCGGCCCGTTTCTGCTGGCGTGGCTGTGCGCCCCCATCGTGGCGCGAATCGTCAGCCGGCCCCTGCGGCTGCCGCGGCGCGAGACGCTGACTTCGGCCGATGCCCATGGGCTTCGAATGATGGCGCGCCAGACATGGAGCTTCTTCGACACCTTCGTGACCGCCGAGCAGAACCATCTGCCGCCGGATAATTTCCAGGAAACGCCGCAGGAGGTGATTGCGAATCGCACCTCGCCCACGAATATCGGCTTGTACCTGCTGGCCGTGGCCGCTGCCCGCGAATTCGGCTGGATAGGCAGCTTCGATGCCGTGGAACGCCTGGAGGCCGCCTTCGCCTCGCTCGACAAGCTCGAGAGACATCGCGGCCACTTCTACAATTGGTACGACACTCACGATCTGCGGCCGCTCGATCCGCAATACATTTCCACCGTGGACAGCGGCAACCTGGCCGGACATCTGCTCGCGCTCGAAGGCGTGTGCCGCAAATGGTTCGACGCGCTCCCCTCGGCGGCCGCCGCCGTGAGCGGCATCGGCGACACCCTCGAGCAATTGCAGATCGTCGCCGCATCGCTTGCGGACGAGCAGCGCAATTACGGCGTGTCGCCCCGGCAATTGGCCGCCGCCACCGCGGCTCTGCGCGAGTCTCTGGCGGCACTCGACCCCTTGGATGCTGCGCAGCCGCAGGGTGCCATCCTGGCGCAATGCGAGAGCATCCGCGACATGGCTCAGGCGCTCTGCGATGAACGGCCTAGCCCAGCGAATGTGCCGCTGCTCGACTGGTCCGCCATGCTGTGCGCCAACGTGCAAAGCCACCGGCGCGACCTTGCGGCCGATGCCGACGCCCGGGCCGCTCTCACCGCGCGCCTGGATGCGCTCGCGCACCGCGCGCGCGCCTTTGCCATGTCCATGGATTTCGGCTTTCTGGTGGAGCCGGAACGCCAATTATTGACCATAGGGTATCGCGTGGCCGACCGCGCCCAGGACCCCAGCTGCTACGATTTACTGGCCTCGGAGGCCCGGCTCGCGAGCTTCTTCGCCATCGCGAAGGGCGATCTGCCGGTGCGCCATTGGTTCAGACTGGGCAGGCTGCTCGCCCCCGTCGACGGCTACTCGGCGTTGGCGTCCTGGTCGGGCTCCATGTTCGAGTACCTGATGCCGGTGCTCATCATGCGCGAACCCGCGGGCAGTGTGCTCGGTGAGACGGCACGGCTCATCGTCAGGCGCCAGATCGAATACGGCAACGAACGCAGCCTTCCCTGGGGCGTGTCCGAATCCGCCTTCAATGCCCGCGATCGCGAATTCACGTATCAATACTCGAGTTTCGGCGTGCCGGGGTTGGGCCTGCAGCGCGGCCTGGGCGAGGAGGCCGTGGTGGCGCCGTACGCCACCGGACTTGCCGCAATGATCGAGCCGGTGGCCGCCATGCGCAATTTCGAGCGCCTGCAGGCCTTGGGCGGCCGTGGCCGATTCGGCTGGTATGAGTCGCTCGATTTCTCCCCGGCGCGCCTGCCCGAGGGCGTCACGGTGCTGCCCATCCGGGCTTTCATGGCGCATCACCAGGGCATGATCCTGACGGCCATTGCCAATGTGCTGAAAGACGGTATCTTTCGCGCATGTTTTCATTCGAACTCCGTCATTCAGGCGACTGAGCTGCTCTTGCAGGAGAGAACGCCGCGCGAATCCGATCAGTCGTCGCCCCGCGCCGATGAGGTGCACTCGGCGCCGGAGGTCAGAGAGCTGGCCGCCGCCGCGCCGCGGCGTTTCACCTCGCCGCATCACGTCGCGCCGCGCACGCATCTGCTGTCCAACGGCAATTATTCCGTCATGCTGACCGCCGCCGGCTCCGGATACAGCCGCTGGCGCGACATTGCCGTGACCCGCTGGCGCGAAGACCCCACCTGTGACCCCTGGGGCTTCTATGTATTTCTACGCGACGTGGCCAATGGCCAGGTGTGGTCGGCCGGCTATCAGCCGGTCGGGCGCGAGCCGGACAGCTACGACGTGGCATTCTTCGAGGATCACGCGGAGATTTCGCGGCGCGACGGACCCATCCTCACCTCGACCGAGATCCTGGTCTCATCGGAGGACGACGCGGAGGTGCGCCGGATATCGGTGACCAACGAGGGCAACCGCGTTCGGGAAATCGAACTGACCACCTACGCCGAGGTCGTGCTGGCGGCGGCCGACGCCGATTCCGCGCATCCGGCCTTTTCCAAGATGTTCGTGCAAACCGAATATCTCCCCGACAGCGGCGCGCTGCTCGCCACCCGCCGTACCCGCGATCCCGCCGATCCCAAGCTGTGGGTTTCCCATGTGAGCTCGCTGGAGGGCACGGCCATCGGCGGCTTGCAGTTCGAAACCGACCGGGCGCGATTCATCGGCCGCGGCCACGATTTGCGCAGTGCCGTTTCCGTCATGGATGCCCGGCCGCTGTCCAACACGGCGGGCACGGTGCTCGATCCGGTGCTCGCGCTGCGGCGCCGGGTGCGAATATCTCCCGGCGAGACCGCACGCGTCGCCTTTTGGACGGGCATCAGCACGGGCCGCGCCGAGGCGGTGGCGCTGGTGGACAAGCACCGCGACATGGCCGCCGTGGAGCGTGCGAAAACCCTGGCGTGGACCCAGGCGCAGGTGCAATTGCGCTACCTGGACGTGGATTTCGAACAAGCCCAGCAATTTCAGCGCATCGCCAATCGCGTGCTGTACTCCGATGCCTCCCTGCGGGCATCCCGCGACATCCTGGAGAAAAACCAGTCCGGCGCATCGGCGCTATGGGCGCACGGTGTCTCCGGCGATCTGCCCATCGTGCTGGTGCGTATCGACGACGAGCACGACATCGAGATCGTCAAGCAGTTGCTGCGTGCGCACGAGTACTGGCGCCTCAAGCGCCTCGCGGTGGACCTCGTGATCCTGAACGAGCGGCCGCCGTCCTACGCCTCGGATCTGCAGCAGGCGCTGGATACCGCCATCCGCACCTCGCAGTCGCAGGGCCGCGATGAGGACGGGTCCACGCGCGGCACCGTATTTCTGCTGCGCGCCGACTTGATGACCGCGGCCGGCCGCGACCTGTTGCAAACCGCCGCGCGCGCGGTGTTCGTCGCCCGGCGCGGCACGCTGACCGATCAACTCGCCCGCCTGCGCGAGCCTGCACCGGTACCGCGTCGCCGGCTGCAGAATGCCGCGGCGCGCGTACCCGAAACCAACGCGCGCGCCCTGCCCACGCTCGAGTTCTTCAACGGTCTCGGCGGCTTCGCGGCGGAGGGACGCGAATACGTCGTGATCCTGGAAGAGGGCCAGCTGACCCCCGCGCCATGGATCAATGTCATTGCCAACCAGCAATTCGGTTTCCAGGTCTCGGCGGACGGCGCCGGCAGCACCTGGTCGCTGAACGCGCAGCAGAACCAGATCACACCCTGGTGCAACGATCCGGTGAGCGACGCCCCCGCCGAGGCCATCTACCTTCGCGACGAGGACAGCGGCGCGCTGTGGAGCGC
>Ga0134126_10012750_pt1 | contig 10608 bp, 13 predicted proteins | sample KB31752_FD_96881 | JGI IMG/M metagenome (GOLD analysis project Ga0134126, IMG submission 96881) | Terrestrial soil microbial communities with excess Nitrogen fertilizer from Kellogg Biological Station, Michigan, USA - KB3-175-2 | ecosystem: Environmental > Terrestrial > Soil > Unclassified ...
AGCTGGTGATGGAATCGCTGGCGACGCTCGACCAGGTGGCCTATGTCCGCTTCGCCTCGGTGTACCGCAACTTCCGCGAGGCCAAGGATTTCGGCGAGTTCGTCCACCGCATCGGCAGCACGGTCGACGGCGACGATTGAGCTGATGCTGGTTTGTCGGGATTGCCGGTGAGCGACCTGCAACATATGAAGGCGGCACTGGCGCTGGCGCGGCGCGGATTGGGCTCGGCGTGGCCCAATCCGACGGTGGGCTGCGTCATCGTCAAGGACGGGCGCGTCTTGGGCCGCGGCTGGACGCAGCCGGGCGGGCGCCCGCATGGCGAGACCGAGGCGCTTGGCCGCGCCGGCGCCGAGGCGAAGGGTGCCACAGCCTATGTCAGCCTCGAGCCGTGCTGCCATTGGGGCAAGACGCCACCCTGCACCGACGCGCTGATCGCCGGCGGGATCCGCCGCGTGATCCTGCCGATCGAGGATCCCGATCCACGCGTCTCGGGCCAGGGGATCGCCCGGCTGCGCGAGGCCGGTATTGCCGTGGAGACCGGGCTGTGTGCGGCCGAGGCCGGCGAGATCAATGCCGGCTTCTTCCTGCGCCTGCGCGCCGGGCGTCCACTGGTGACCCTGAAGCTCGCCGCCTCACTGGATGGCCGGCTCGCGACCTATACCGGCGAAAGCCAGTGGATCACCGGCCCCTGGGCGCGCGAGCGCGGCCATCTGCTGCGCGCCAGCCACGACGCGGTGATGGTCGGCAGCAACACAGTACTCAACGACGACCCGCTGCTCACCTGCCGGCTGCCTGGTCTGGAGCGGCGGAGCCCGGTGCGCATCGTCGTCGACGGCAGGCTCCGTGTGCCTTTGACCGCCCGCGTCGTCGCCGAGGCCAGCAAGGTGCCGACCTGGTTTGTGACATTGAAGGGCGGTGATCCCGCGCGGCGCGAAGCCTTTCGCGGCGCCGGCGTCGACCTGATCGAGGTGCCGCCGACGCCCGACCGCACGGTTGATATGAGCACGGCGCTACAGGAGCTGGGCGAGCGCGGGCTCACCCGCGTGCTGGTCGAGGGAGGCGCCACGCTCGCTGCGGTGCTGCTCGGCGCCGGGCTCGTCGATCGGCTCGCCTGGTTCCACGCGCCGCTGCTGATCGGCGGCGATGGCATACCGGCGGTGGCGCCGCTCGGTATCGAGCAGCTCGGCGAGGCGCCGCGTTTCGAGCGCATCTCGCTCGAGCAGGTGGGCGACGACGTGCAAGAGACGCTGCGGCGCGTCTCGCCTCCGCTGAGCAATCGGCCGACGGCCCATGACATATCAGGGCGGAAGCACTAAGTTACTCCGGCAATGTTCACCGGCATCATCACCGATGTGGGGCGGGTGCGCGCGGTCAGGCCGGGCGGCGATACGGCGTTTACCATAGCGACCGCCTACGACACCGCTGACATCGCGATCGGCACCTCGATCGCCTGCGCCGGCGTCTGCCTCACGGTGACGGAGCGCGGCGAAGGCTGGTTTGCCGTCGGGGCCTCGGCCGAGACGCTGTCGCACACCACGCTCGGCCGATGGCGCGAGGGCACTGCGATCAATCTCGAGCGCGCGCTCAAAGTAGGCGACGAGCTCGGCGGCCACATCCTCTCCGGTCATGTCGATGCCGTGGCCGAGATCGTATCGCGCCGGCCTGAGGGCGACTCCATCCGTTTCGTCCTCGCCGTACCGCCCGCCTTCGACAAGGTGATCGCGCCCAAGGGCTCTGTGGCGCTCGACGGCGTCTCGCTCACCGTGAACGAGGTCGAAGGGCGCCGCTTCGGCGTCAATATCATTCCGCACACCCAGGCCAATACGACCTTCGGCGCGGCGCAGGAAGGCGACCGCGTCAATCTCGAGATCGACGTCTTGGCCCGTTATGTCGCGCGCCTTCTCGGAAAGGATCTCGCATGAGCTTCGTCGAGGTCGTCTCGCCGATAGAGGACATCATCGAGGATGCCCGCAACGGCCGCATGTTCATCCTGGTCGACGATGAGGGCCGCGAGAACGAAGGCGACATCGTCATTCCCGCGCAGATGGCAACGCCTGCGGCGATCAATTTCATGGCCAAGCACGGCCGTGGCCTCATCTGCCTGGCGCTGACGCGCCAGCGTGTCGAGCAGCTCGCGCTGCCGCTCATGCCGCAGCAGAACTCGTCGCGCCTCCAGACGGCGTTCACCGTCTCGATCGAGGCGCGGGACGGCGTCACGACAGGCATCTCCGCGCCCGACCGTGCGCGCACCGTCGCCGTCGCCATCGATGCGAGCAAAGGCCCCCAGGACATCGTCACGCCTGGCCACATCTTCCCGCTGATGGCGCGCGACGGTGGCGTCCTGGTGCGCACCGGCCACACCGAGGCGGCGGTCGACTTGGCGCGGCTCGCTGGCTTGAATCCATCGGGCGTCATCTGCGAGATCATGAACGACGACGGCACCATGGCGCGGCGACCGGAGCTTATCGCCTTCGCCCAGCGTCACGGCCTCAAGATCGCCACCATCGCCGATCTCATCGCCTATCGCCGGCGCCACGACCGCATCGTTGAGCGCAAGCTCGAGACGCCGTTTCACAGTCGCTTCGGTGGCGACTACAAGATGCATGTCTATGCCAACAAGGTCAGCAACGTCGAGCATATCGCCCTGGTCAAGGGTGATATCGCGTCGCCCGAGCCGGTGCTGGTGCGCATGCATGCCCTGAACGTACTCGAGGATGTGCTGGGCAGCGATCACGGACGGCGCGGCGGGCTGCTGCAGGGCGCCATGGAGGCGATCGGCCGCGAGGGCAGGGGCGTCGTCGTGCTGATCCGGGAGCCGGTGTCGAACAACCTGTCGGACCGACTGCCGAGCCTGCTCGACAACAAGATCGTCGGCGGCGCGGAGCTGCGCAACTATGGTGTCGGCGCGCAGATCCTGCTCGATCTCGGCGTGCGCGACATGGTGCTGCTGTCCAACACGACGCGCACCATCGTCGGCCTTGAGGGCTATGGCCTCGCCGTGGTCGGGCAGCGGCCGATCGATCGACGCGGCGGGTGAGCGCCGCCATGGCACCGCATATCATGCTGGTCGAGGCGCGCTACTACGCACATATCTCGGACGAGCTCGCCAAGGGCGCCATCGCCGCGCTCGACGCCGCCGGTGCCAGCTATGAGCGCTTCACCGTGCCCGGCGCCTTCGAGATTCCTGCGGCTATCCGCTTCGCTGTTGTGGCGCAGGCGCAGGGCGCGCGCGAGGCGCGCTTCGACGGCTATGTCGCGCTCGGCTGCGTGATCCGCGGCGAGACGACGCATTATGACTATGTGTGCGGCGAGAGTGCGCGGGGTCTGCAAGATTTGGCGCTCGAACACGGCCTTGCCATCGGTTTCGGCATCCTCACGGTCGAGAACGAGGCACAGGCCCTGGCGCGCGCCCGCGTCGACCGCAAGAACAAGGGCGGCGAGGCCGCCAATGCCTGTCTCGCCATGATCGAGCTGAAGCGCCATTTCGGACTGAACGGCCGATGAGCGGCGACATGCCGATACCGCGCTCACCCACCGCGCTGCGCCGGCGCAGCGTGGCCCGCCTCGCCGCCGTCCAGGCGCTCTATCAGATCGATCTGAGCGGCGGGCCGCCGGCGGCGGTGGTCGCCGAGTTCCAAAAGCATCGCTTGGGCCGTGAGCAGGACGGCGAGAATTACGGTGAGGCCGACACGACACTGTTCGCCGACATCGTCAACGGCACCATCGCCCGCCAGGCGGATCTCGACCGCGCGATCTCCGCCTCGTTGACCGCCGACTGGCCGCTCGATCGGCTGGAGACGGTGCTGCGCGCTGTGCTGCGCGCGGGCGCCTATGAGCTATTGGCGCGCACCGACGTGCCGGCGCGCGTCGTCATCACTGAGTATCTCGATATCGCCCACGCCTTCTTCTCGGGCAAGGAACCGGGCCTGGTCAACGGCGTGCTCGACCGCATCGCGCATGTGCTGCGCCCCGGCGATCTGGAGGGCGGCGGTGGCGGCGCAGCGCCTCGATGAGTTCGAGCGCATCCGGCGCTTCTTTGCGCCGCTGGCGGCGCCCGGCGCGCTCGGACTGCGCGACGACGCGGCGCTGATCGACGGTCCGGACGGCCAGCACTACGTGCTGACCGCCGACGCCATCGTCGAGGGCGTGCATTTCCTCAGCGACGATCCGCCGGCGCAAGTGGCGCAGAAGCTGCTGCGCGTCAATCTCTCCGACCTCGCCGCCAAGGGCGCCGTGCCGGTCGGCTACATGCTGGTGACGGCGCTGCCACGGGCACGCGACGAGGCTTGGCTCGCCGCGTTCGCGGCTGGGCTCGCCGCCGACCAGGTGAGCTTCGGCATTGGGCTCCTGGGCGGCGATTCCACGGCGACCGACGGACCGGCGACGCTCTCCGTCACGGCGCTCGGCCGCGTGCCAGCGGGCCGCGCCGTGTTGCGCAGCGGCGCGCAGTCCGGCGACGACGTCTATGTCTCGGGCACGCTGGGCGACGCCGCACTTGGTCTCCAGGCATTGCGCGGCGAGCTGGCCGGCGTCGCCGCCGCCGCACGGGACTTCCTCGCCGGGCGTTACCGCTTGCCGCAGCCGCGGCTGGCGCTCGGCCAGCGGCTGGTGGGCATCGCCCACGCGATGATGGACATCTCCGACGGCCTAGTCGCCGATCTCGGCCACATCGCCGAGGCGTCGAGCGTCGGTGCGGTGATCGAGGCGGCGCTGCTGCCGCTGTCGCCGGCGGCACGCGCGATCATCGCCGCCGACCCGCTGCGCCTTAGCGCGGCGTTAAGCGGTGGCGATGATTATGAGCTGTTGTTTACGGCCGGGACCGAGGCCGACGCAGCGCTTGCGGCGCTCGCCGGCGAGCTCGCCCTGCCGCTCACCAGGATTGGGCGGATCGAGGCAGGACGCGGTGTCGAAGTGCTGGACGACAGGGGAGAACCGCTGGCCGTGCCGGTGGCCGGCTATCGCCATTTCTAGACGCCTCTTGCTGCGCGGCGCCGTGGCGCTGCTGGCCCTCTCACCGGCGCCTACGCTCGCCGTCGATCGCGAGAAGGGCGTCAAGGGCCCGCAGGTCGACGGCGCACCCGATTTCGTCGACATCCAACCGATCATCCTGCCGGTGATCGAGCGCAACGCGGTGACGCGCCAAGTCGGTATCGTCGTCACGCTGGAGCTCGCCCAAGGCGAGCATGCCGACGTCATCGAGCCGAAGCGGCGGCGGCTCACCGACGCCTTCATCCGCGAGCTGCACACCCTCTACGCCTGGCGCAGCGGCGATGGCCGCGTGGCGGACGAGCAGCTCATCAAGCGCCGCCTGTTGCTCGTCGCCGATGCCGTGCTCGGTCAAGGCATCGTGCATGCCGTCCTGGTGAAGCAGCTATTGGAGCAGGGGCGCTGAAAGTGTGGGCGCAAGCAGCGCGTCCCGCCCGGCCGCAGTTATCCACCTGTAATACGGCGGAAATCGCGGCGTAACGTCTGCCCGAGTACGTATCGCAGTACGTGGTGCGTCAAATTTGGCGACATCGTCCCGCCGCAAAGGTAAGTGGCAGGCGCGAAGGTGCACTCTATCTTCGAGGAGGCGATATGCACAGAACGTTCGCTGTGACCGCCTTGGCGGCGGCGCTTTTGCCCGCTCCCGCACGTGCGGATTGGCAATACACTAAATGGGGAATGAGGCCGGAGGAGGCGGTAAAGGCATCCAACGGCGGAATGAAGATGCTGCCCGACAAGGACCGGCGCAAAGTCGACATCACCAAGACCGAGAAAGTCGCTGAAGGCACCTTCGACGACGGCGCGCTCCGCCTGGAGGTCGAGTTCCTGATCGACACCACGTCCGGCGGCCTCATTTGTGTCACCTACGCTACGAAGGACCCCGCGCAGAACGCCTTGCTCCGACAGACGCTGATCAAGCGCTATGGGCTCCCCATGGGCGGCGACACGCAGCCGCCGGGACCCGTGGACCTCTTGGGATGGGGAAAGCCCGATACCATCGACTACCAGGCGGTTCCCGGCGCCCCCGCCAGCGTTATCCATTGCAAGAGCGGCGGACCGATGGGGTAGCCGCTACGGATGGGGCTTAGCGTCAGCACTCAGGAAGAAGTGCAGCGGCGGACGACGATTCCGGTACGCGCTCGCTTGATGGCTGCGGCTGGTGTGGAAGGTTGCCGAGATCGAGCCGGTGAGAACCGTGACAGGTCTCGGCCGCCCTTGCGAGCGCCAAGAAGCCCCGCCTTGCTTCACCCACAAGGCTATCTAGTCGGCTTGGCGGCGCCCCGGGTTGAAGTTCCACAGGCGAAGTGCAGTGGCGCGGGCGGGTTGCCTCGGCGGCGTAGTTCTGTCATGTTCCGCGCGCTTTTCTCGGGGGACAGCTTCTTCAACGAAGGACTTGAACGATGAATGCCGCCTACTGGGTCGTGATCGCCGGTGGTGTGCTTGCCCTGCTCTATGGCTGGTTCACCAGCCGCCAGGTGCTCGCCGCCAATGCCGGTACCGCCCGCATGCAGGAGATCTCCAGCGCCGTGCAAGAGGGCGCCAAGGCCTATCTCAATCGGCAATACCGCACCATCGCCATTGTCGGCGTCATCATCTTCCTCATCCTGCTGGCGACCTTGGGTTGGCGCAGCGCCGTGGGCTTCATGGTCGGCGCCGTACTGTCGGGAGCGGCCGGCTATATCGGCATGAACGTCTCGGTGCGCGCCAATGTGCGCACGGCGCAAGCGGCGCGCGAGGGGCTCGCCGCGGGCCTCGGCATCGCCTTCAAGTCGGGCGCCGTCACCGGCATGCTGGTGGTTGGGCTGGGGCTGCTTGGCGTCTCCATCTACTACATCATTCTCAGGGCGTCGCTGCCGACCGATGATCCGCGGCCGATCGTCGAAGCTCTGGTGGCGCTCAGCTTCGGCGCCTCGCTCATCTCGATCTTCGCGCGGTTGGGCGGCGGCATTTTCACCAAGGGCGCCGATGTCGGCGCCGATCTCGTCGGCAAGGTCGAGGCCGGCATTCCCGAGGACGATCCGCGTAACCCGGCGGTCATCGCCGACAATGTCGGCGACAATGTCGGCGACTGCGCCGGCATGGCCGCCGATCTGTTCGAGACCTATGCCGTCACCATCGTCGGCACCATGTTGCTGGCGGCGATCTTCTTCGACGAGCCGCTGCGCAGCGTCATGATGTCGTTCCCGCTGATCATCGGTGCTGTCTGCATCGTCGGCTCGGTGATCGGCACGTTCTTCGTGCGCCTTGGCAGCGGCGGCATCATGGCGGCGCTCTATAAGGGCCTCATCGTCTCCGGCATCATCTCCGCGGCGCTGATCGCCGGCGTGATCGCCAAGCTGTTCGGCTTCGACGCCGTCATCAAGATGACGAACGGCGTCACCACCTCGGGCACCGGCCTGTTCGGCTGCGCCGTGGTCGGCCTCGCCGTCACCGGCCTACTGGTGTGGATCACCGAGTATTATACTTCGACGGTCTATCGTCCGGTGCGCAGCGTGGCGCTGAGCTCGGTCACCGGCCATGGCACCAACGTCATCCAGGGCCTTGCCGTGTCGATGGAATCGACCGCGTTGCCGGTGGTCGTGATCTGCGGCGGCATCATCGTCTCCTTTCTCATCGCCGGGCTCTTCGGCATCGCCGTCGCCGCCACCACCATGCTGGCGCTGGCCGGCATGATCGTGGCGCTCGACGCCTATGGCCCGGTCACCGACAATGCCGGCGGCATCGCCGAGATGGCCGACCTGCCCAAGGATGTGCGCAAGACGACTGACGCGCTCGATGCCGTCGGCAACACCACCAAAGCCGTCACAAAGGGCTACGCCATCGGCTCGGCCGGCCTCGCCTCGCTGGTGCTGTTCACCGCCTATACCGAGGACCTCCACCACTACTTCCCCAATGTGGCGGTCAATTTCGGGCTGCAGAACCCCTATGTCGTGATCGGGCTGCTCATCGGCGGCTTGCTGCCTTACCTGTTCGGCGCCATGGGAATGACCGCGGTCGGCCGCGCCGCCGGCTCGGTCGTGATCGAGGTGCGCCGCCAGTTCAAGGAGATCCGCGGCATCATGGAGGGCACCGCAAAGCCCGACTACAGCCGCGCCGTCGACATGCTGACCAAGGCGGCGATCAAGGAGATGATCATCCCCTCGCTGCTGCCGGTGCTGGCGCCGGTCGTGCTCTATTTCGTCATCCAGGCGATCGGCGGCCAGGCGGCGGCGTTCAGCGCGCTCGGCGCCATGCTGCTCGGCACCATCGTCACCGGGCTCTTCGTCGCGATATCGATGACCTCGGGCGGCGGCGCCTGGGACAACGCCAAGAAATACATCGAGGAAGGCCACCATGGCGGCAAGGGCTCCGACGCTCACAAGGCCGCAGTGACCGGCGACACGGTCGGCGATCCCTACAAGGACACCGCCGGCCCGGCGGTCAACCCGATGATCAAGATCACCAACATCGTGGCGATCCTGCTGCTGGCGATCCTGGCGTCGCTGCTCTGAGCCGAGCGCAATGAGAGAACCCTCCGAGGCAAACGCCTCGGAGGGTTTTGTTTTTCAGGGATAGCCGCCGGGACCGCCGCCTTGCGGGCCACCGGTGCCGCCGCCCGCAGCGCCGCCGCCCGGACCGGGGCCCTTGCCGGAGAACTTGCCGAAATTGCCGATAAGCTGCTCGATGAAGGAGAACTCGCGGCCCGGCGCCGGTGTGGCATTGGGGTTGGGCGTCACCATCTGGGCATCCTGCATGCCGCGGTGGCGCACATCGCGCACCAGACCGTCCTTGCCGAAATCGATGGCGATGACCTCCTGGTCGAGCAGATCCGGCTTGAAGAAAGCGACCGATTTGCTCTTCTGGCTGATGTAGTACCAGGTGGTGTCGTCGAATGTCGCGACGCTGGATGGCGAGCCCAGCAGCCGCGTCACGGTGGCCTTGTCGGAAACGCCCGGCTGGATCTGCTGGAGCGCCGATTTCTCGGGCAGATTGCCGCGTTGGTCGACCGGAATCGAGCAGCCGGCGACGGCCACGGCAAGGGCGGCAAGGGCAGGGCGGAGCAGAACGGATGGTGTCATACCGTGCCGAGACGATGGAAGGAATTACCCGCGAAGCTAACGCGGATCGGCGGGATTTCCAAGGAATAGCGACGCCTCCCACCGCGTCCGCGCCAGGAACCTGCGCGATTGACAAGCCGCCGCGCCATGCCAATCTGCCCGCCGACAGCATCCCCGCCGAGAGACCGCCGCCCGTGTTTGCCGCCCTCCATCGCCGCCGCGAGCGCCGTGCCGCAGCGCTGGCCGCCTATACCAGCATCGTCGAGCGGGCGCGTGAGCCGACCTTCTATCTCGGCTGGGGCGTGCCCGACACGCTGGACGGCCGCTTCGAGGTGTTGGCGCTGCATATCTTCCTGGTGCTCAACCGGCTCAAGGGCGAGGCAAACGAGGCCGCGGTCTTTGCCCAGGAGCTGTTCGACACCATGTTCGGCGACCTCGATAGCACGCTGCGCGAGATGGGCGCCGGCGACCTTGGTGTGGGTCGCCGCGTCCAGGCCATGGCGAAGGGCCTCTATGGCCGCATCGCCGCCTATGAGCGGGGCCTCGGCGACGAGGCCGAGATGGCAGCGGCCCTGCGCCGCAACCTGTTCGGCACGGCGGCAGCGAGCCCGGCGCAGCTCGCGGCATTCAGCGACTATGTGCGGCGCCAGGTGGCGGTGCTGGCGGCGCAGCCGGTCACGAGGCTCATTGTGGGCGCCGTGGCGTTCGCTCCTCTGGAGGCATCTGGATGACCGGTTCCGGAGCGTCGGCTACTCCTGAATTCACCCGGCGGGTCGATGTCGGCCGCCTGCCGCCGGGAGGGACGGTCTATGAGGTTCATGCAACGCCGGCCGAGCGCGCCGCCTTGGCGGAGCGCTTTGACCTGCTGGCGCTCGAGCGCCTCGAGGCGGAGGTGCGGCTCGATCGGCTCTCCGGTGGGCTGCTGCGGCTTTCAGCCGCGCTCAAGGCGGACGTCGTGCAGGCCTGCGTCGTTACGCTCGAACCGGTGCCCGACCGCATCGACGAGCCGTTCGCCGTGCTCTATCGCGCGGGCGCCGAGGCAGGCGAGACGGCCGTTGTGCTGAACGGCGCGTCGGAGCTGGTCGAGCCGCTGCCCGGCGATATCCTTGATATCGGCGAGGCAGTCGCCCAGCAGCTCTCGCTGGCGCTCGACCCTTATCCGCGCGCGGCAGGTGCTATTGTTGCGGCACCGGAGGAGGGGCGGGTCTCGCCGTTTGCCGCTCTGGTCAAGTGGAAGAAAAACAATTAATCATACGGTAACCATCGCCGGGCTATTAGGCATTGAGGTTGCCAGCGCGCCTGTTTTTGGCTACTTAGCTGCGGCTTCCGCCCCGCCGGGGCGCTTTGCGAGTTTGTTCCATGGCAGTCCCGAAGAAGAAAACGTCGAAATCGCGTCGCAACATGCGGCGCTCGCATCACGCGCTGAAAGCCGTGGGGTACGTCGAGTGCTCGAACTGCGGCGAGATCAAGCGGCCGCACCACGTGTGCGCCGCCTGCGGCCACTACGACGGTCGCGAAGTGGTGGCGACGGCAGCGGAGACGGCGTAAGCCGTCCCGGGTTGGCTCGGCGCGCGTGAGCGAACGG
>Ga0134126_10012751_pt1 | contig 10608 bp, 8 predicted proteins | sample KB31752_FD_96881 | JGI IMG/M metagenome (GOLD analysis project Ga0134126, IMG submission 96881) | Terrestrial soil microbial communities with excess Nitrogen fertilizer from Kellogg Biological Station, Michigan, USA - KB3-175-2 | ecosystem: Environmental > Terrestrial > Soil > Unclassified ...
TCGGGCGAATTGCCGGCGCTGCGCCAAACCGAAGCGTCCACCGGCGCCGAGCTGCAGCGGCTGATCCTCGCCCGCCAGCAGCTCGAGGAAGAAGACCGCCGCGTCGCCGCCGCAACGCAAGCCGCGACCGCGCGGCTCGATGAGATGGCGTCGGATATCGCGCGCGAGGAAGCGCTCGCCGCCGATGCGAAAGCCGCGCTGGAGCGGCTCGAAGCCGAGCGACAGACGCTGGCCGAGGCGCAATCGGAAGAGAGCGCCGCACAAGAACGCGCCGCCGCCGCGCTCGCCGCCATTGCCGAAGAAGTCGCGGCGCTCGATGCCGAGCTGACGCGCCTGACGCAGCAGATCGCCGCCGAGGATGCGCAGCGCGCCGCGCTCGCCCGCCGCCGCGACGAGAACGCCGAGCGCGCCGCGCGCCTCGCCGAGCGGCAGCGCGACATCGCGGCGCAGATCGCCACGCTCGAAGCCGAGAAGATTGCGGCCGAAATCACCGCTGCGGCTGCCGAAGCGGTGCGCCGCGCCGAGGCCGAGGTCGCGCGCACGCGCGAGGCTGCCGAAGAGGCCGAAGCCGCGCTCCGCCGCGCGCAAGAAACCGAGACCGCGGCGCGTGCGCCGAAAGAAGCGGCCGAGGCCCATCGCGCCAAGCTCGCGACCGAGCGCAATGCGCTCATCGAGCTGCTCGCGGCGATGGTCGATAAACGCTACTCGCCGGTGCTCGACGCGTTGGCGGTCGAGAGCGGCTACGAAGCCGCGCTCGGCGCGGCGCTCGGCGAAGATCTCACGGCACCGGTCGACGTCACTGCCTCAGCCCATTGGTTCGCGCTCCCTGATTATGCCGAGGCGCAAGCGCTGCCCGGCGATGCAGCGCCGCTCTCCTCTTTCGTCACCGCGCCGCCCGCCTTGGCGCGGCGCCTCGCCCAGATCGGCGTCGTCGCCGACCGCGATGCCGGCGAGCGGCTGCAGGAATGGCTGAAACCCGGTCAGCGTCTCGTCAGCCGCGAGGGCGGGCTCTGGCGCTGGGATGGTTTCCGCCGCGTCGCCGGCACGCCGACGGCGGCGGCGCAACGACTGCGCCAGCGCAACCGCGTCGCCGAGCTCGACGCGCTTTTGGCCGATGCCGAGCGCGAATTGAGCCGGGCCGTCGCCGCGCTCGATGAAGCCCAAGCCGGCGTTCGCCGCCTCGTCGATGACGAGCGCGCGGCACGTGAAGCGGCGCGCGAAGCGCTGAGCAAGCTCGCTGGCGAGCGCGACCGCGAAACCGAGCTGGCGCGCAAGGCAGCCGGCATCGTGACGCGGCTCGAAGCCTTGAACGACACGGCGCAGCGCCTCGCGCATGATCTCGCCGAAGCCGAAGGCGAAGCGCGCACGACACAGGAAGCGATCGCGGCCTTGCCCGATCCGGCGCTGGCGCGCGATGCCGCCGCCGCGACCCGCGAGGGGCTGACCGAGCGGCGCGCGATCCATCTCCAGCACCAGGCCGAGCATGACCGTCTCGCGCGCGAAGCCGAGGCGCGCCGGGCGCGCAGCGCGGCGATCGCGCAAGAGCTCGCGTCCTGGCAGAGCCGCGCCGCAGCCGCCGAGCGCCAGCATGCGGCCTTCCGGCAACGACGCGAGGATCTGCGCAACGAGATTGCCGAGCTCGAGCGCCGTCCGGCCGAGATCGCCGAGCAGCGCGACCGCCTTGCCGAGACGATCGCGGACTCGACCTCGCGGCGCAATCACGCTGCCGATGCGCTGGCGGTCGGCGAGACAAGGCTGAGCGACGCCGAGAAAGCCTCGAAAGCGGCCGACGCCGCGCTCGGCACCGCGCGCGAGGAGCGCGTGCGCTGCGAGGGTATGCGCGATCAGGCGCAGGACGCGCAAAGCGCCCTGTCGCAGCATATCGGGGAACGGCTCAACTGCGCGCCGGAGGCGATCCTCGCGTCGGTCGAGATCGCGGCCGATGAAGAACTGCCGTCGAACGAGGATGCGCAGGCACGCTTCGAGCGGCTGACGCGCGAGCGCGACAATATGGGCCCGGTCAATCTCGTCGCCGAAGCGGAAGCGACCGAGATCGAAGAGCGGCTCTTAGGCCTACAGAACGAGCGCGAGGATCTGGTCGGCGCGATCGCGCGGCTGCGCCAGGGCATCGCCGCGCTCAACCGCGAAGGCCGCGAGCGGCTCTTGGCCGCTTTCGCGACGGTCAACGATCACTTCACGAAGCTCTTCACCCGCCTTTTCGGCGGCGGCCGCGCCTATCTCAAGCTCGATCGCACCGAGCCGGTCGAGGGCGAGGAAGGCGCCGAAGGCGGCAGCAGCGATCCGCTCGAAGCCGGGCTCGAAATCTATGCCAGCCCGCCGGGCAAGAAGCTCCAGACCCTGTCGCTCCTCTCGGGCGGCGAGCAGGCGCTGACCGCCCTCGCCTTGATCTTCGCGGTGTTCCTCACCAATCCGGCGCCGATCTGCGTGCTGGACGAGGTCGACGCGCCCTTGGACGACGCCAATGTCGACCGCTTCTGTCGCCTCGTCGAGGAGATCGCCGAGACCGCGCAGACGCGCTTCCTCATCATCACGCATCACCGCCTGACGATGTCGCGCGTCCACCGCCTCTTCGGCGTGACCATGGCGGAGCAAGGCGTATCGCAGCTCGTCTCGGTTGATCTCGAGAACATCGAGGAGTTGAAGCGCACGGCGAAAATCGCCGCGGCGGAATAGGGCGTACCCTTTACACTTCAATCGTCATTCCCGCGAAAGCGGGAATCCAGCTAACATCGCAATGTTTCTCTGGATCCCCGCTTTCGCGGGGACGACGATGAGGAATGGGCGCTGTTGGAGGGGGACATGCTGGTCGCGACGACCGAGAATATCGCCGGGCATCGCACGCTCGAAACCAAGGGCACGGTCTTCGGCGTCGTGGTGCGCAGCCGCGGCCTCGGCGGCAACATCGCCGCTGGCTTGCGCTCGCTGGTCGGCGGCGAGATCAAGGAATACACGATCATGATCGAGGAAGCGCGCCGGCACGCGATGGACCGCATGATCGAGAACGCGACCGCGATGGGCGCGAATGCCGTCGCCATGATGCGCTTCGATTCCTCGGAGATCGGCCAGACAATGAGCGAGATCGTCGCCTACGGCACCGCGGTGGTCGTCGAGCCGGCGACCAGATAAATCGGGCGACATGAGTCGATGCCGCTTTCTGCTTTTGCCCTCGTCCTCGGCCTCGTTCTCCTCGGCATCGCCGTCATCGCCGCTGTCTTGGCGGCGCCGCTTCCCTTCATCGCGTGGCCGGCCGTTGCCGGGCTGATCTTCGTCATCGGCACGATCTTCGAGCGCGTGCGCTACAAGCCGGTCGCACCGACGCCGCCGCTCGGTCCGGGCTGGATCGAGACAGCCGAGCGCTTTCGCGATCCGGCGACCGGGCGCTGGGTGCAGGTCTATTTCAAGCCCGAGACCGGCGAGCGCAGCTACGTCGATATCCCGCCCACCCATTGATGTGGGCGGACTGATTTCTTTTTCCGCGTCATTCCCGCGAAAGCGGGAATCCAGCTACCATCGCGATGTTTCCCTGGATCCCCGCTTTCGCGGGGATGACGAACAAAAATGTCGGAGGCCCCCCATGCCCGATCATGCGCCGTTTCGTGCCGACCAAGTCGGCTCTTTGCTGCGCCCGCCCGCGCTCAAAGCGGCACGCGAGCAGCAAGCCAAGGGCGAGATCAGCAAAGCCGCGCTGACCGAGATCGAGGATCGCTTCATCCGCGAGGCGGTGAAGCAGCAGGAAGCGGCCGGGCTGCAAGCGATCACCGACGGCGATTTCCGCCGCACGTCCTGGTCGGGCGATTTCCTCACCGCGATCGAGAATGTCGTGCAGCGTCCCTCCCCCGGCTCGGCGCCGCAGGAATCGACGCCAGTCGGCGGCGTGGTGCGCGATTGGCAGCCGCCGACGCCGCAAGTCGTCGGCAAGCTCGGCTGGCCGAAGGGCGGCATCCAGCGCCAGAGCTTCGAGTTCCTCAAATCGCTCACCAGCCGCACGCCGAAAGTCACGATCCCGTCGCTCTCGATGCTGCATTTCCGCGGCGGCCGCGCCGGCGTCGACGCGAAAGCCTATCCCCAGATGGAGCAATTCTTCGCCGACGCGATCGCGGTCTATCGCGCCGAGATCATGGATCTCGCCGCCGCCGGCTGCCGCTATGTCCAGCTCGACGACACCAACCTCGCCTATCTCTGCGACGCGCGGCTGCGCGAGCGCGTGCGCTCGCTCGGCGAGGATCCGGATCAGCTGCCGCATCTTTATGCGCGGCTGATCAACGGCGCGATCAAGGATCGGCCCGCCGATATGAAGATCACCGTCCATCTCTGCCGCGGCAACTCCTTGAGCCGCGGCCATGCCGAAGGCGGCTACGAGCCGGTCGCCGAGGCGATGTTCAACGAGGTGAAGGTCGACGGCTTTTTTTTGGAATACGACGATGCGCGTTCGGGCGATTTCGCGCCGCTGCGCTTCGTGCCGAAGGGCAAACTCAGGATCGTCTTGGGCGTCATCACCTCGAAATTCGGCGCGCGCGAGCCGAAAGACGCGATCAAGCGCCGCATCGAGGAAGCCGGCAAATACATGCCGGTCGAGCAGATGTGCCTCTCGCCCCAATGCGGCTTCGCCAGTCATACCGGCGGCAATCTCCTTAGCGAAGAGGAGCAATATGCGAAGCTCCGCCATGTCGTCGAGCTGGCTGAGGAGATTTGGGGCACGGCGTAGGGCGAAGAAAAAAGGCGAACCACCAAGATACAAAGAACTCGAGAAAAATCGTCATGCCCGCGAAGGCGGGCATCCAGCGCTTTTGCTGGATTCCCGCCTTCGCGGGAATGACGGAATAAAAATTGAAGCATCTTCGTGTCTTTGTGTCTTGGTGGTTCAATCTTACGGATGAGCGAGCAGAACCAAGCCACCGCGCTGCCCGAGCGCCTGATCCTGACGCTCGATCGCAGCTACATTTCGCTCTTGTCGTTGGGCTCCGTTGCCCTCGTCGCCCTCGGCATCTTTCTCGTTGATCATCAACGGAATTTCGTCGACGCTTTTTGGGGCTGGGCGTCTATCGTGTTCTTCGGCCTCTGCGCCGTCGCGGGCGTGCTCGATCTGATCGCGCCCCGGCTCTCCTATATCGAGCTGACGCGCGACGGTTTCCGTATCGTCTACCTGCTGCGCCGGCAGCGCGTGCCGACGCCATGGCGCGAGATCGCCGCAATCGAGGTCTATCGCTGGTATTCCGGCGGCTGGCCGCGCTATGGCGTTCGCATGGCCTCGGCGCGACTCGGTCACAAGGCGACGACGGTCACGTCGCCGCGGATGTTCGGCTACGGCGCGCAAGAGCTGGCCGCGCTTATGACCCGCTTCCACGACCGCGCGCGGCAATCGGAATCAAGAGGGTAAAGTGATATTCACCATTCCTATCGTCGCCATTTTTTATCCTTGATGGCATAATCTTTCGGCAGACAACGGAACGCGGGGGCCGGCGTGCTGCTGCTCATCCTCTTGCTGATACCGATCGGGCTCCTCGTCCTGATCTTGCTACTCGTGCGCGCGCTGACACGCGCCGGCGATCTCCAGGACCAAGTCCTTGCGCTGAGCCACCGCATCGCCGTGCTCGAAGGCAAAAGCCACTCGGAGCCCATGCAGCCGCGGCGTCCGGCGCAAGCGCCGCAAGCGGCGCCTGTTACACCCGAATCCGCAGCGGCCACACAAAGCGCAGCCACGCAAAGCGCAGCGCCTCCACCTCCGCCGCCGTCGCCCACACCGCCACCGAAACCGGCCGCCGCAGCCAACGCGCTCGCGCGGATCGAAGAGCAGCTCATGCGCCGCTGGCTCATCTGGCTCGGCGCCCTCGCTCTCGCGCTCGGCGCGGTCTTCCTCGTCAAATATTCGATCGATCAAGGCTATTTCGGCCCGACCGTGCGCGTCGTCAGCGGCGCGGCGCTCGGCATTCTCTTACTGCTGCTCGGCGAGTGGACGCGGCGCCGCCCGGCCGGCGCGGAACCTCAAGCGAATTACATCCCCGCCGGCCTCACCGCCGCCGGCATCGTCGCGCTCTTCGCCAGCGTCTTCGCCGCCTACGCGCTCTTTCAGCTGCTCGGGCCGACCGTCACCTTCGTTCTCTTGGCGGCGATCGCCGCGGCCGCGGCCGTGCTCGCTGTCTATCACGGACCGCTCCTCGCCGTGCTCGGTCTCGGCGGCGGCTATGTCGTGCCGCTGCTCGTCCATAGCGACCATCCCTCGGCGCCGGGGCTGCTCGTCTACGTGCTGCTGGTGACCGCCGCCTCGCTCGCCTTGCTGCGCTGGCGCGGCTGGTCGTTTCTCGGCTGGATCGTCACCGCCGGCACGATGTTCTGGGCCGTGCTCGCCTTCCTCATGCCCGATCACGCGCTCGCACTCGCCGTCTATTTCTGCATCCTGCCGCCGCTCATCGCCGGCATCTTTCCCGTCGACCGCGACCATGCCGCGCGGCCCGCCTTCATCTGGACCGCGATGGCGCTCGATGCCGTGCTGATGCTGTGGCTGGTCATTGACACCGGCCATGATCCGCAAGCGCTTGGCTTCGCCGCCCTCCTCAGCGCGCTGCTCGCCGCGATCGCGTGGCGCGATCACGGCTTCGACCGGCTCGCCTGGCTCGGCGCGCTGCTGCAACTCGGCGTCGTCGCGCTGTGGAATTTCGCTTTGCCCAATCTCGCCGAGCCGACCAGCTCTTATGTCTGGATCGCGCCGACGCCGATGGCCTCTTCCTACTTATCGTTTGCCGCGCTCATCGCGGCGGGTTTCGGCATTGGCGGCTATGCGGCGCTAGCGCGGCGCCCCAATCCCGCGCGCTGGGGCCTGGTATCGGCGGCTACGCCGCTGCTCATCCTCGCTGCCGCCTATTGGCGCATGACACAGTTCGAGGTGAGCTTCCCCTGGGCCGGCGCGGCGCTGGCGCTCGCCGCCATCGATCTCTTTGCTTCCGAGACGCTGTTGCCGCGGCGCGACGATGCGGGACAGCGCGCCGCCCTCGCTGCTTACGCGATCGCCGTGATCGGCAGCATCGCGCTCGGCATGACGATGTCTTTGCGCACGGCGTGGCTCAGCGTCGCGCTCGCGCTCGAGCTGCCGGCGCTGGTCTGGCTCGATGCGCATCTCGGGGTCAAAGCGATCCGCCAGACCGCGATCGTGATGGCGGCAATCGTCCTGATCCGGCTGGTCTTCAATCCCTTCGTCCTGACGTACGATTTCGGCAGCGCGCCGCTCCTCAACGGTCTCATCTACGCCTACGGCATTCCCTTCATCGCGTTTTTCATCGCCGCGCGCGGCTTCAAGCCGGCGCCGGAGGAAATGCTCAGCGCGATCCTCGAAGGCGGCACGATTGCCCTCGGCGTCGTGTTCGTCTCGCTCGAGATCCGCCACCTCCTCCATCATGGCGAATTGCGCGAGCTCAGCTACGGGCTGCTCGAGCAGGGGCTGCTGACGGATGCGTGGCTGGCGATCGCCTATGGCCTGTTGCCGAAAAGCTTCACGTCGGCGCAGTGGTTGCGCATCGTCGCGGCGGAGCTGCTCGCGACCGGCGCGCTCGCCAATCTCGTCATCTTCCCCTTGCTCCTCAGCAACCCGCTTTTTGGTCCGGAACCAGTCGGCGAGCTTTTCGTCTTCAACGATCTGCTTTTCGCCTATGCCGTGCCGACGATCTTCGGCGTGCTGTTCTATCGCAAGCTGCTCGGCAAGGTGCCGGGCGGCGAGTGCGATGCGATCGGCATCGCGAGCAGCGTTCTGGGCTTTATCTATATCTCCTACGAAGTCCGCCACTGGTTCCACGGCACCCTCCTCCAGCGCGGCGTCGCGAGCGATGCCGAGTGGTATGCCTATTCCGCCGCCTGGCTGCTCTACGGCGTCGCGCTGATGGTCTGCGGCATCGTCTTCCGCCAGCCGAAATTGCGCATGCTCGCGCTCGCGATCGGCGCGGTGGTCGCGGCGAAGGTCTTTCTCTTCGATATGGCGGCGCTCTCCGGGCTTTATCGCGCCGCGTCTTTCCTCGGCTTCGGCGCCAGCCTCATCGCCCTCGGCTATCTCTATCAGCGCCTCACGGTGTTGACCGCCCCGTTGCCGGAGGATTTGCCGAGCACGGGTTGAGCATTAGGAGGGTTGAAGAACTGTCCTTCGACTCGGCGTCGAAAATAGTATTCTCGTAACTCGTCACCCCCGCGAAAGCGGAGGTCCAGGGAAACAGGACAGCGCTTGCCCTGGATTCCCGCTTGCGCGGGAATGACGATGGAAAAACGGGAGGACCACCGCCATGGCACCGCATATCAACGGCCCGCTTTATTACGAGCGCATGGGACGCGAGGGGCCGATCATGGCCTTCGTCCATCCCAATCCGATGGACCAGTCGTGCTGGATCTATCAGATGGCGCGGTTCTCGAGCTGGTATCGCTGCATCGCGATCGACATTCCAGGCTATGGCCGCTCGCCCAAAGCAAGTGCCGGCCTCACCATGCAGGACATCGCGCAAGGCTGCTGGGAAGCGATCGACGATGCCTTCGGGACCAGGGACGGCGGCGAGCGCGCCATCCTGGTCGGCTGCTCGGTCGGCTCGATCACCCTGCCGCATATGTTCCATCACAGGCCGCAAAAAACCGCGGCGCTGATCCTCTCGGGCAGCGGCTACAACCCGAAGAAGGAATTCGCCCCGGCGCGCATCGCGGATTACACGCGCGAAGGCGTCGACTACCGCTGGAACTACACCTTCCAGGATCTCAGCGCCGCGTTCCGCGCGACGCCGATGGCGCATTATTTCGCCGAGCTCTTCACCGAGCGCAACGACCGCGCCGATGTCGAGACCATCATCCACCAGTTCCGTGCCATCCAGCAGCCCGAGCCTGAAGGCCATTTCGAGCGCATCGCCTGCCCGACGATCATCCTGACCGGGAGCGAAGACACCGCGCATCCGAGCAGCTTCGCGCTGCAGAAGAAGATTCCCGATTGCGAGCTCAGGACGCTCCCCGGCGCCGGCCATGCCTGCTACATGGAGCAGCCCTGGCTCTTCGACCGCTTCATGATCGAGTTCCTGAAGAAGAACCGCCTCTTCCCGCGCTAGATCACGGCGTCGGCGCGACGGTGACGCCGGCGGGCGCGCGCGGCGGCGGCGCCACGGGCACCGTCGCGGCGGCGGGCGGCGCGGCTAGGACCGGCGCCGGCTTGCCGACGCTCACCGAAGGCACCCCTTCCTGCACCGTCGTCGCCGGTGCCGCGATGGGCGGCGCCGCGCCGGGCGACGGATAGACCGGCGTGATCGCGGCTTGCGGGTGGTAGCGCTCGACCGGCACGTTGCGGCAATCGCCCGTCTGATCGAGGTTATCCTTCAGCGTCTTGAAATCGTATTGGTAATGATAGCTGCAGATGCCGTCGTCGTAATCGTAGGTGTAGCGCTGCGCATCCTGATTCATATGCGCGTCGGGGGAATGACGGCTCGGACCGCCACAGCCGGCCGTGAGCCCAACGATGAGGGATGCGGCGGCGAATCCAATAAGCGCACGGGCTTTCATAAGCCGGCTCCTCGCTCAAACCTGCTTAAAGAACCGGGGCCTGGGCGGCAGGTTCCGATTATCTCTTGACATTTACGCATGATGTACGTATCATGCGTTCATGACGACCCGAGCTCAGCTTGCCGCCAACCGGCGCAATGCCAAGAAAAGCACCGGCCCCAAAACCAAGCACGGCAAAGCCGCTGCTGGGCGGAACGCATTCAAACACGGGCTGCTCGCGCAGGATGTCGTTTGCGCGGAAGAAAGCAGCCAGGAATACCGGGAATTCGTCGAGGCCGTTAGCGCCGATCTCGCGCCGGTCGGCGAGGTTGAGGAGCAGCTTGTCGACCGCATCGCGACCTGCACCTGGCGTCTCCAACGCATGGTCGTCGCCGAAGTATCGATGTTCGACCATCGGCCCGGCTATGACGAGCTGCATGAAGGCGAGAGCGCGTATTCGCGGCGCTTCGATCGCCGGACAAGCGAGATGATCGCGCTGTCGCGCTACGAAGCTTCGCTCGATCGCTCACTCGTCGCACTTACGCGCTGCTCGAGCGGCGCCAGGCGTGGCGCCGCGGCGAGCAGGTTGCCGCACCGGTTACGGTCCTCGTCGAGGGACTGCCTGATGCGGTCTCCGGCGATTCGGCTAAGCCGCTCAGTGGTAAGGCGAATTATGAAAAGTGCGAAACGAACCCAATTCTCGACGTTACGGCGGAGCCGGCGCGAGCAGATGAGCGAGAAAGCCGCCTTTGACGCGGCAAAAAGCGCGGCTTTCGGCGCTCCGACAGCTTGACGGCACGGGACGCGGCTTTTATGGTCGCGCCGCTTCCCGCAGGGGGAATTTCTCAAGCGTTGCGAGCGGTTCGCCGATGAACGAGCGCGAGAAAAACGACCCGCTGCGGGAGTTCGGGGAGCGGCTCGACAAGGCGAGGGCTGCGAGCCAGGGGCCGCTCAGCAAGGCGCCCGACGACGCGCCGAGCACCAGCACCGCGCTGGCGTTCGGCTGGCGGGTCGGGCTCGAACTGGTCGGCGCCATCGTCGTTGCCGAGCTGATCGGCTGGGCGATCGACAAATGGCTCGGCACGCGTCCCTGGGGCA
>Ga0134126_10012753_pt1 | contig 10607 bp, 8 predicted proteins | sample KB31752_FD_96881 | JGI IMG/M metagenome (GOLD analysis project Ga0134126, IMG submission 96881) | Terrestrial soil microbial communities with excess Nitrogen fertilizer from Kellogg Biological Station, Michigan, USA - KB3-175-2 | ecosystem: Environmental > Terrestrial > Soil > Unclassified ...
CAGTGCGAGATGATGCCGCGGGCCCGTCATCTGTGAGTGGAAGATCCCAGGCTGTTGCGTTTCTGATCTGCAGAAAGTCTTCCCACCCGCGCGGCAAACACGGAGAGATGTGAGCAGAAGAGCACTTGATGATCGGGGAATTCATAGACGCAATTGGAGCGAGATAACTGGCCCGTATTTTAATCGTCGGCGAAATTAATCCAGATCTGCTGCTGGTGGGATACGATACGTTTCCCGTTCCGGGTCGTGAGGTTCTTGCCAATGACTTCCGGATGGTGCTCGGCAGCGCCTCCGCTATTTGCGCTACCGGGCTTGCGCGATTAGAGAATCAAGTGCGCTTCGCTGGCATAGTGGGGAAGGATTACTGGGGGGAGTTTTGCCTAAACGTACTTCGGGCTGAAAGAGTCGATGTTTCGGCGGTGCGCACTATTACCGGGATGAAGACGGGTGTGACTGTCTCCATCAGCAATGCTTGCGACCGTGCCCTTATCACCTTTCCTGGCACAATAACGGCGCTCAGGGCCAGCGATATTTCCAATGGCTTACTCCAGTCGGCAGATCATCTGCACATCTCCTCCTATTTTCTCCAGGCAGGCTTGCGCGGAGGCTGCCGTGATCTCCTGGAGCGTGCCCGTCAATTGGGCTTAACGAGTTCGTTGGATCCGGGGTGCGATCCTACTGAACAGTGGAATCCGAAGGTGCTGGAGCTGTTACCTCTGGTGGATCTATTTTTGCCGAACGAAGTTGAACTTGCTGCTCTCACAAAAAAACACGACGTTGCCGATGCGCTTCGAGTACTCGACAACGGCCATACAATTACTGTCGCGAAGTTAGGTCCTCGCGGAGCAGCAACGCGTGTTTCAGGGCAGGTTATCTCGCAACCTGCGTTGAATATTCGCTGCGTCGATACTACCGGGGCGGGCGATTCGTTCAACGCCGGTTTCTTACATATGTGGCTGCAGCGCGCTCCTGTCGCAGACGCGTTGTTGTTTGCATGCGCTTGTGGCGCCCTATCGACGCAGGCCCCCGGCGGCATCGCCGGACAACCCAGCCTCGATCAAGTTCAAGCTTTCTTGGTTCAGTCCAGGGCAGCGTCACCCGGACCTAGTATGGATCGACGCGAGGCGCACCCGGACTGGCGCGATTGCTTCCCTGGCCGTAGGCGTCAATGAGAGCGATGGTCGCTACTGGGTGCACCAAGATTGTAGGCGGTCCATGCGTCGAATACTTGAGAGTCGACTACGACGAAATCGCAGGTCTTAGTTAGGACGAAATCTCTACTCTCATTGCAACAGGTAGACTGCTCTCATCAGATTCCGCCATGCGAACTCTGTCTTATCCCTTTCACGCCGTGTCTATGCAAGACGTCACTACCACAGACGGCATTAGTGTCTCCACTCTTTTGCACTCTAACATCCCAGGCATTTCCGCATAGCAATTAGCAGCACCGCATGCAACTGCAAGGCGGACCATTTCTTGGCGCCGAATACCGCGACTCAGACCAACCGCAATTCCGGCCAGCATCGAGTCACCACAGCCAACTGTGGAGACGGCCTGTAGCGGCTCGCTTCGCCCATAAAGCACCGAAGTGAAAGCATGATCTGCCCACAGCATACCTTGCGATCCAAGAGACAGAGCCACTGCGCGAGCACCCCTCTCAATCAGAGTGCGTGCGGCTGAGATAGCATCTGCGAGGGTGCCGATCTGGTGTTCGAGCGCTTCGGATGCTTCAGCTTGGTTGGGCTTTATAACATCAGGATAGGCTTGCAGGGCGGAGGAGAAGGCTTCGCCGGCAGCATCTAATAACACGGTAGATCCGCAGGCGCGACTTTCTTCGATCATCGGGCGATAAAAGTCGATGGGGGTGCCGGGACGCAGACTTCCCGATAAGACAACGCAGGAGCGTGGCCATCGACGCACCTGTTCGCGACAGCACTCAAAGAAGGTGGCGGCTTCTCCTGAGCTCACTGGTGCGCCGGGTTCCCGGATCTCGGTGTTGCGGCAGGCCGCCTCCTCGATTAGCTCCAGATTGCTGCGAGTTACTCCCTCCGTTTCTACCTTGGCGGTCTGAATGCCGAGCTTGGCAATCTCGCGGCGGCAGTGCTCTCCGGCTGCACCGCCTATGAGCCCGATCCAAAGCACGGGTTCATTCAAACTACGAGCGACCATTGCAACGTGCGCGGCTTTACCTCCTGCCGCAGCCACCGATTGTCGTGCGCGATGAATTTCCCCAAGCTTCAAGGATTTCAGGCGGAGTCGCCGATCAAGCGCGGGATTTGCGCTCACGCAAATGATCACTGGCAGCTTCCTTATCTCCCACGGATAAATGTGTATTTTTCCGGAATGTATTTCGCGTGCTCGATCATTTCTAATGCAGACGAAACCCGGCGCAAACGCACAGCGCTTCTCCGCTCCGCGTCCGTTTAGGAAAGCGCCGAACTCGCCATTTTCGGCCCCTTCCGCGTCGTGGTCTTTCGCTGTGATCTGCTCTGAACTGCACCCTACTCCATCCAGTTTATTCAGGGCGCGAGAGCCAAGGCGCGCGCAGCCATCTTCCCGTGCGCGGCCAAATTCACTGCAGCAACTCCAGTTTGGCGAGGAAGTTCTGGTACGAGGCGTCCAGCGTGGTGGAATCGGGCTGCTTGCCTCCAGCCCGTATGATGGGATGGATGAAGTCATCCATCGCCATATCCACTTGGTTCCAGGTCTCCTGCGCATTCTGGCGCAAGGCCGACTCGCCCTCGTCCCATCGCTGTTCGAGCGTCCGGCAGAGATTGGCGGCGCCCACGAAGTCGCCTGCCTTGATCCCGGCCACGGCCTTCTGCGCCAGCGTCCGATAGTAGGCCGCACGTGCTGCTGCGTTCATGCCGACAGTGCCGCCCGAAGCCGGGATGTAAGCAATCGAGTACGGCTGCTTGCCGGTGGTGATTGTGCGGATTGTGTGAGTCGCTGCCGGATCTACCACGCCAATGGTGCCGTCGCCGATGTTGGAGACGTAGAGATATTTCCCGTCGGGAAGCATGGCAAATCCCCAAGTCTGATGCTCGCCGACCGCGCCATGAGGAACTGAAATGAACCACTCCACTCGAGTCAGTCGCCCCACCCGCATCAAGGCGATTTCGTCCCGGACATGGCCTACCACATAAAGATGCTGCGCGTCAGGAGCAAACGCAAGGTGCTGCGGCGACCAGGCCGAACCCACCTGCTGTTTGAACGCCAATGTTTGGCCGTCAAAAATCTCGGCACTGTCGTCGGCGATTAGCGAGACGGCTAGGAGCTTCCCATCGGCCGAGAACGCTATGTCCCGCGGCTCATTGCCTGTCTTCACTGTGCTTACGATTTTATCGGTGAGCGGATCGATGACGGTGAGTGTGTTGGACTGGGCGTCGGAAACCAGTATCCTTTTTCCGTCGGGCGAGAAGACTACGCGGCGCGGCTCCTTACCAACCTCAATCCGCTTGGCGCCCGACCGGGAGTCGGTGGCGAATACGAAGACCGCGTTGCCGGCTTGGTCGACCAGATAGAGCTTCCTGGAATCCGGGCTCACAGCGCAGCCGTCGGGTGACTGAAGCGCCGGATCACCAAAGGTCGCGACCACCGATTTGTTTTCCAGATCGACCACCGCAACTTTCTTGTCGCCGGTGAGCCCGACATACAGGCGCTTGCTGTCGGGAGCCAAACAAAGTTCACCTGGATTCTTCCCTACGGGAATCTTTTCGGCGAAGCTCGGATAGACTCCGGTGCCCGCAAGGTTGTAGAACTCAATCGCGTTATCCCCACGCACAGAGACGGCGAGCATGGGCGGCGAGGCGCCCCACGAGGCCGACGCCGCGATCAGGGTCATTCCGAACACTGCCCTTATTTTGAATTTCATTTTCTTCCCTTTTTATTGCACATCATGCGCATGGCGAGGGTCATTGCAAACCTAGCCGGCTGAGCGGGCTTCTACAGCCGCATGCATGCCGATCCCGGCCGGCACCGGTTTAAGCATGCCGATTGTGGGTGGCTTGGGACCCGGTGTCCAATCGATTCTGGCGAATTCCTGTTATCGGTTAGCGCGATGCTATATGCGCAGGAAGCCCCACTCGGTCAACTGGACCGAGTTCGGCAAGTAGCGACAGAAGATGAACGGCGCCTGACGTAGGATTGTCCTGGCCCCCACGCAGCCGTAGGACGTTTCTTGGCGGATGCAAATGAAAATATGCGCATGACGATAATCGTGACGGCCGGAGTTGGGTTGTGTTCGATCAGTTTTGAGGTCTAGCAACATCGTCGCTTTCCTCGCGAGCTCGTCGGGCGCTTTCTAAACAGTGCCGCAATTTGGATATTGAAGGGGAGCAGATGAAAAACAAATTCCGGTCAAGGAGTTTCGCAGCGCGAGTTCACGCAACTGCCGGCCTGGTCGAACTTTGCATGTCGGGCGAAGCATCGCCTATTCCCGAGTTGGGATTAGTTCACATCCACGACTGATCGTGCTCCTGGGTTCGGAATGCTTCTGCCGTAAATGACTCAGGTGCTTTTTCCCGCCTCAAGCTTCTCAATAGGCTTATCAAACTTCGATCTTTTGAGGAAACGGTAAGTCGTAATGATCGGCAATGCCGATTATTGCGCGACTAAAATATCCATTTGTCCGATGCATTGGATTGATTTATATATCTTCAGGCGATTGCTTTAGTCAAAACTTCGAGCTCCTTAACAATCATCTTCAACGCTCGTTCTACGGGCACGATTTCCCGACTTTCAAAGAAATCATGGAGGTATTGTCTCCCCTCGTCGTGGGGCATCCTAAGACTCAGTTCACCGCTTTGGACGTGGAATGCAATGGCAAGAATTTTGCGTCGTCTCACAAGAGATAGACCCTTACAAGAACCTACACGGACTGCTTGGTGCATGCAGTGGCGAACTCCGAGGACAGTCCGCAACTACAGAGAAATTCTTGGATCGGCGTCACGATCGCGGCGGCAAGCCGAGCGAGCAGCCTGCGGCAACGGTCAGCGAGCCGAAAACCATGCCGTCGTAGAGATATGTCGAGCTCGGAAATCACATCAAGGTCAGGGACATTGCAAATGATGAGCCGTTCGAATGGAGCAGATGCTTCTCGCCGCAGGTGGTCAGGCGCATGGCTTGCATGCGGCTTTCTTTATTTCTTGATCGGTTCGAGTCTCATCCTCCATGCCGAGGCGATCGTCTGCGATTTGACGGATTACAAGGCGGGGATCGGGCCAACTGCGGCAGTGCAAGGCGAATCGCTTACCGTCACTTGGGGGCAATCCGGCGGAACGGCACGTGCGATCTTCGCCATTCAAAACGGTCAGCCACTCATTCGCGAGCTGTCCGTGCGCGCCCAAAATGGAACATGGCGAACCCTTGCGCGCAATCTGGTGCCTGAATTTGAGGTTACCAGCGGCGTCCGCCGCATCTCCAATCAGCAACTCGCGCCGCTGACGAAGGAATTGCACGAGAAAATCACGCCCGAACTGGTAGAGCGCGAGAAGTGGCAAGTGTTCTGGGATGCGCCATTGCTGGTGCCGGGCACAGCGCCGCGCGCCCGCCCCACCGCGCCAGGCGAAAGCGACTCGCGGAATCCGGGCCTGCCGCGCAAGCCGGAGGAGATACGGCGCGCGACGGCAACCTACCACGCTACTGGCTGCCGGCTGAAAACCGATGGTGCACGACTTGAGATCACCTTCCCCGGCATGTCCATGGGAATCTTTGCGGGGGACCTGCGCTTCACCGTCTATTCCGGCACGACTCTGCTGCGGATGGAAGCGATTGCGAAGACCGACGAAGCCTCGGTCGCTTATAAGTACGACGCCGGTCTCGACGGATTCTCGACGGATTTGACGTCGCGCGTTGCTTGGAGGGACACCGCCGACGAACCCCAGCAATATCGCTTCGGCGGAGTCAGCAACGAGCACCGCGTAGGGCTGAAGGCCAGGAACCGCATCCTGGTTGCGGAAGGAAAGAGCGCATCGATCGCCACATTTCCTCCACCGCACAGCTTCTTCTTCGCGCGTGAGATCGAGACGAATCTCGGTTACGTCTGGTATCGGAAGGATACCGAGACACGATTCGGCATTGGCGTGCTTCAGCCCGACCATGAAGCCCCGGGCGAGTACGAACAGAACTTTGCTCTCTACAACGCACCGCCCGGCACTTGGCAGCGCATGGCGGTCTATTTCTACCTTTCCCAGGGGACTGAGGAATCCGCACGCGACGGTGCGTTGGCCTTTACCCACCATGACCATTTCAGGCCGGTTGCCGGTTACAAGGTGATGGTCAACCACCTGCACACGCGCTTCACCGAGCAGATTCGGGCTCAGGGATCGCTGGATGGCTTCACGCAGGAGCTAGCGGCGCTGAAGGCGATGGGCGTGAATATCGTCGGCCTCAGCGATTTTCACGACGACCTGCACAAATACGATCCTGGGCCGCTCCGTTTCCAGGACCAGCATGACTACGCGCTGGCCGCCGCCAAAGCTTCCGACTACGATTTTCTGGTCCTGCCCTGGGAAGAGGCCGGCTCTTTCGGCGGGCATCAGAACCTTGCCTGGCCGCACAACGTTTACTTCACCTTCGAGCGCAAACCTGGACAACCCTTCAGTGAAGATATTGCGCCGTACGGCAATGTCTATCACCTCGGAAATTCGGAAGACTTCCAGCGCATGATCGAGAGCGAACGCGGATTTTGGTTCTACGCCCATCAGCGCACGAAGGGTTCCACCGGTTACCCGGACGCGACCCTTAATACGTCATTGGTCCGCAATGATCACAACCTGGGACTCTCATTCAAGCCCGGGATGGGAATGGATCTCTCCCAGGCACGGCAATGCGAATGGCGCTGTTTCGACGCACTCGACATGATGAACAATGCCATCGCCAACTCTGGCCTGCGGCCGAAATATATGTTCGCCGACATCGACACGTATCGCAAAGCTCCGGAAGACGACCTTTATCCGCAGTTCCCGGTTACCTATCTCAAAATCGCGCGGTTGCCGCGAGCGGATCAGGACTGGAGCCCGGTGTTGACGGCAATGCGTGACGGTCAATCCTTCGTGACCACAGGAGAAGTCCTCATCAGCAACTACGCTGTCGAGGGCAGCGGCGAGAGGCGCACCATCACGGCCGATGTCGCGTGGACGTTTCCCTTGGAGTTTGTGGAGGTGGTCTGGGGGGACGGAAAGAAAGTCGATCGACAGATCATCCGCGCCACCGACCTCGCTCCATTCGGCAGCAAGCACTTTTCAATTCCCTTCAACGCCGCCGGCCGCGCCTGGGTACGTTTTGCCGTGTGGGACTCGGCAACAGATGGAGCCTTCGTTCAGCCGCAATGGCTGTGGCCCACCAGACACGAGCAGGCACCGGGAGGGTAGAAGAGTCCCTTACTTGCTTAGTGCGCATCATGACTCATGCGCGTGCTTTTTTTAAGGCGGAAGGATAGGCCTTTGGTAGCACGGACAGCGCATGATGGATTGCCTCTTCGTCGCAGTGCTCACGTGATCACAACTCCATTTCATTCAGAACTGCGAATTCTTGTCCTCCCGATGATTAGTTTCCGTCACGAAGTTTTTTGTGTAATCGGACCCGAATCGCAGCGGTTGACTGTGGGTTGCTCGTATATCGCTTGAAACCGCAAGCCGGTGACTTAGGCTTCTTCCTTGAATGATGACATCAGCCTTCCTTACGCTTCTCTGCAGGTTTAGCAATTGGGACCAAGCTCGGGTTCAAGTCCGAGGTAGTATCGCGGAGTATTGTTAACCATCGACGGCAGCCGGCGACGTGAAACCAGCGTTCGATCGTCAGCCCGGCGGGATTGGTTCTCATGAAAGATCGATCAAGATCGCGCGCATCGGGATCGGTGATCGAGTCCGGAACCTCCGCTACCTCTCCGTACATGAATTCGTGCACCGGTCTTGGGCCACAGTGCGGGCATGGGATTTTGAGGCTCATTCTGTTTCCTCAGTGGGTGCCGGCCGAACCGCGGTCAGCCATCGTGCGATCGCGTGCAAAGCGATCGAGTGAAAATGGAGCAATCAACGGCGCCGTTCCGGTCGCAATCAGCTGGGCCATCTGTTCTCCGCCGGCCGGAATGGCTTTGAAACCCCAGGTTCCCCAGCCGGTGGTCACGTAAAAGCCTTCTACGCCAGTTGCCCCCATAATGGGCGAGTAATCAGGGCTCATGTCGCAGATTCCAGTCCACTGCCGCAAAATGCGCAGATTGCGCAGAAACGGCAGCAGCGTCATGGCGCGGAACGTGCAGCTTTGCAGAATCGGATGTCCCGAACTATAGGAATAGCTCGGCTGCCGATCGATTTCCGCGCCAAACAGCATTTCGCCACGCGCGGTCTGCGAGATGTAGAACAGCAGCGTCGCGGAAGCCACCATGGTGTTGAATTGCAGGGCATAGTGATTCGTCACAAAAGCCTGCAAAGGATGCGTACGGATGGGTAAACGCACGCCCGCCTTCGACGCAAGCAGCGTGACATGTCCACCGGTTGCAGAGAGGACCAATCCGGCGGAGATCGGTCCGCGGTCTGTCATGACGCCGGTCACGCGGCCGCCGGACTTCAGCAATCCAGTGACCGCCGTGCGCTGGTGGATCTCGACGCCGCGCCGCATGGCTCCTTCTGCGTACGCCCAAACCACCCGGTCATGCCGCGCCGTAGAACCTGCAGGATGGTAGGAGCCGCCCAGGATCGGCCATTTGCCTCCTCCGCTAAGATCCAGTTGGGGGCAGATCTTCTTGATCCGCTCCGGCTCCACGTACTCGGTGGTGGCGCCGAACGCGGTATTGACCTCGGCGCGCGCGCGCTCCCCGCGGACTCCGGCCTCGCTGTGCGCCAGCCAAAGTAATCCTTTCTGCTCGTGCATCACCCAGCGGCCGGTCTCCTGTTCCAGCCCGTAGTACAAATCGACGCTGCGCTGGTAGAAGCGCACCGCCTCGGGAATGCCGTAATTGGCGCGAATCACCGTTGTGTTGCGGCCGCTGTTGCCCGAGCCGATATACTTCTGCTCGATGACTGCGACGTTGCTGATGTTGTGGCGCGTCGCGAGGTAGTAAGCGGTCGCCAGCCCGTGGCCGCCCCCGCCTACAATCACTACGTCATAGCTGGACTTCGGCTTCGTCCAGCGAAACTGCACCTGCCGCTCGACGAATTCGTTCACGAAATACGCTCCTCGAAGTCCGCCGCGTACGGCGCAGGAACAAGCACAAGTGCGCGTTGCCGCTCCAGCCAGATCTTGGCCGGAATTTCGGCAATCGAGCCTTGCGCGAGAGCCGGGCCTTGCGCCAGCACCTCCCATTCGCAGTGGTGCTCCAGCAGCGAACGCGCATCTTCGGCAGAAACCCACGCTCCTGAGAAACCGTGCTCGCTTTCCACGATCGCGTGGGGATCGCTGACCTCGGGTACGCAGGCCGGAATTGCTAAGGCTTCATCTGGCGCAATTCGCAATACCAGCGTTCCCGCCGGCCAGGGCGCCGCATCGAGTGCTGCCGGAGTCGCTACCACTCGGGTCGCGTAAATGCGTTCAAACGCGGGCACGGTGCCCCTCGGGATCATAAAAAGGTGTGGAGACGCGTCGCGCGGTGTGGCCGTGGATCGTCACCTCCTGCGGCAGATCGCCAGCGAAAACTTTGAGCCATGCGAGCATCACGCTCTTGCCGAGAGCCGGCGAATACGCGCTCGACGTGACGTAGCCCGCATGCTCTTTTTCCTTCCATAGCACCGCACCCTCTCTGGGAGTCGGGCCGTCTGTTTCCAATCCGACCAACATGCGATCAAGTGGAATCTTGTTGGTGCGCAGCAGCGCGTGCTTGCCCACAAACTCCGGTTTGTCCAGTTTCACGGCCCACTCATGTCCCAGGCGGCGTGGCGTCGAATCGAAGTCGGTGTCCTGGCCGACGAGAAGGTGTCCTTTTTCCAGTCGCAAGCGCAGCAGGACGTCGACTCCATGCGGCTTCACTCCCAAATCGGCACCAGCCTGCATCAGGCAGCGCCATAGCTCAACCGAGTCACCTGCGAGGTGATGCAACTCGAAGGAAAGCTCGCCGGTGAAGCTCAGACGGAAGATGCGGCAGTCAATTCCTGCGACTTGCGCGCGCAGCTGTTCGAGATATTGCGGAAGCGCTTCGCAACCGGCACGCTGCAGCAACTCACTTGCGAGCGGGCCGGTGACGTTGATTGCGCCCAAGGACATCGTGCGGTTCAGGATGCGCACATCCATCTTCCACTGCTCGGCCCAGTCGCGAACCCACATTTCGGCGTGCGTGGATCCACCGGTCGTGAACGTTAGGGTGAAGCGCGTCTCGGTATCGCGGCAGACCATGCCGTCATCGATCACATAACCGCGCTCATCCAGCAGGAGGACATACCGGCACCGTCCCGGCTTGATTGTCGAAACTTTGGTCGGATAGAGCCGTTCCAAGAAGTCGAGCGCGTCGGGACCGGAAACCTGCATTTTGCCCAGGGTGCTGACGTCTCCAAGCGACACCGCCTCGCGCACCGCCCAATACTCTGCCGCCGGATTGCCGTAATGCCAGGGACGCCACCAACCCCCGACGCGTTCCATTAACGCTCCCATCCGGAGGTGCTCGTCATGCAGCGCGG
>Ga0134126_10012754_pt1 | contig 10607 bp, 9 predicted proteins | sample KB31752_FD_96881 | JGI IMG/M metagenome (GOLD analysis project Ga0134126, IMG submission 96881) | Terrestrial soil microbial communities with excess Nitrogen fertilizer from Kellogg Biological Station, Michigan, USA - KB3-175-2 | ecosystem: Environmental > Terrestrial > Soil > Unclassified ...
CACGACCCGTGCGATACGCCTCGATGATGCCGGATGAACCGTTGATGATGCCGTAGGTCGGGAAGTCCGGCCCCGGGATGTAGTGCATCAGTTCGTCGATCGACAGCGCGGGCTCGTCGATCAGCGCAATCGTCGCCGCGATCACCTCGTTGAGGTTGTGCGGCGGGATATTGGTGGCCATGCCCACCGCGATGCCGGCCGAGCCGTTCACCAGCAGGTTCGGCACGCGCGACGGCAATACCAGCGGCTCGCGCTCGCTCTCGTCGTAGTTGAAGCCGAAATCGACGGTGTCCTTGTCGATGTCGGCCAGCAGCTCGTGGGTGAGCCGCGACATGCGTACTTCGGTGTATCGCATCGCGGCGGCATTGTCGCCATCGACCGAGCCGAAGTTGCCCTGGCCATCGACCAGCATGTAGCGCAGCGAAAACGGTTGCGCCATGCGCACGATCGCGTCGTAGACCGACTGGTCGCCGTGCGGATGGTATTTACCGATCACGTCACCGACCACGCGGGCCGACTTCTTGTACGGCTTGTTCCACACATTGCTCAGCTCGTTCATCGCGAACAGGACGCGGCGATGTACGGGTTTGAGGCCATCGCGGACATCCGGGAGGGCCCGGCCCACGATCACGCTCATGGCGTAATCGAGGTAGCTCTGGCGCATCTCGTCTTCGATGTTGACGCGAATGATTTCTTTGGCGGTTTCTGCCATTGATCGGCTTCCCTGTGAACGAAAAAAGGACGCTGGCGACGCGTCGCAAGCGCACGCGCGAGCGACCCGAAATCAACCGAGCAAGTGTAGCACGAATGGCCACAAAACGACAGGATTTAAGTCATGCAAATCAAAGGCTTACTAACTTACCTTGGGGTGCCTGAAAAGCACCCGGCGCGCTGTCGAAAAATTGGCCAGTGCGGCGAGGACGGCACCCGTCGCCGCGGCCGGCGCGGGCCATCGATGCAGGGCCGAGTAGTTCAACAACAACAGCGCGTAGACGCCGTAATTGACCAGCGCGCCCATGCCCATCAGCGCCATCCAGTGCAGCCATTCGGCACGATGGTTGCGACAGCTGTGGCGCGTCGCGAAGGTGCAACGACGATTCCACCACCAGGTGAATGCAGTTGCCGGCAGGAACTACAGCACCCGGGCCGGACACGGATTCCAGTGCCCGTCACCGACCAGCATCTGCCCGATGTCGGCATCGGGCGCCGACCCGCCCAGCCCATCCAACAAAAACAGGCCAATGTAACGGGACGGCCTTACTACCCGAACATCGCCTGCATCGAAATGCTGTTCGGCCGCTCGATGATGCCACGTTCGGTGACAATGGCGTCGATCAGTTCCGCCGGCGCCACGTCGAAGACCGGGTTCCACGCCTGCGCGCCCTCGACTACCGTGCGCCGCCCCGCCGTGCTCAGCAGCTCGGCCGCGTCGCGCAATTCGATCTCGATTTCCTCGCCGGTACCGGTGGCCATGTCGACGGTCGAGGACGGCGCCACCACCATGAACTTCACGCCGTGGTATTTCGCGGCGATCGCCAGCTGGTAGGTACCGATCTTGTTGGCAGTGTCGCCATTCGCGGCGATCCGGTCGGCACCGACGATCACCCATTGCACGGCACCGGATTTCATCAGGTGCGCCGCCGCGGAATCAGCGATCAATTGCGCCGGGATGCCATCGCGCACCAACTCCCACATGGTCAGCCGCGCGCCCTGCTGCCACGGACGGGTTTCGCCGGCATACACGCGGGTGATCCGGCCGGCCGCCGCGCCGGCGCGAATGACACCAAGCGCCGTGCCGTAGCCGGCCGTGGCCAGCGAACCGGTATTGCAATGGGTCAACACGCCGGAACCTGGCGCGATCAACGACGCGCCCAACTCGCCCATGTACCGGTTGGCGGCGAGGTCTTCGTCCTGGATCGCCTGCGCCTCGCGCAGCATTGCATCGGCATCGGCACCCGCGACGATGCGCTTCTTCATCCGGTCCAGCGCCCACATCAGGTTCACGGCGGTCGGTCGCGCGGCGCGCAAACTTGCCAGCACCGGATCCAGTGCCGCTCCCTGCTGCGCCGCCATCGCCACACCCCAGGCTGCGGCGATGCCGATCGCCGGTGCGCCGCGTACGGCCAGGTCGCGGATAGCCGTGGTCACCTGCGCCGCATCACGACAATCGATCCAGCGCTCCTCGCCCGGAAGCAGACGCTGGTCGAGCAGGCGCAGATGGTCGCCGCGCCACTGCACGGCGCGGATGGAATCGTGGGTTTTGGCTGGGCCGGTCATCCGTTCATTATCGCCGAACTGCTCGCCGGTCATCGAGAGCGCTATGGACTCGACAAGCAATCGTCGCAGGGGCAGCGAATGCGGCCCTCATGCCGCCTCGGGCATCACCACCCAGAAGATCAGGTACAACAGGATGCCGGATCCCCCAAGCAGGGTAAGCAGAATCCAGGCAATCCGCACCAGGGTCGAATCCCAGCCAAAGTACTCCGCGATGCCGCCGCAGACGCCGGCCAGCCTGCGGTCGTCGCGCGTTCGCTGCAGGCGCCTGACCTGGTTCATTGCCATGCTCCGCCGGTCAGCGCATTCATCATGCGCGCTGACGCAACCATTCGTGGATCGCCGGTGGCACTTCGCGCTGCGCACGACCCGATACATAAATGCCGATGTGGCCACCCTTGAACGCGAGCTGGGTATAGTCGGTGGTGCCGACATGCTTGCCCAGCGCACGCGATGCATCCGGCGGCACGAGGTGATCCTGTTCCGCGAAGATGTTCAGCACCGGCTGGGTCACCATGCCCAGGTCCACCGGCTTGCCGCCGATTTCGAGCGTGCCCCTGACCAGCTTGTTGCCCTGGTAGAAATCCTTGATGAACTGGCGAAACGCCTCGCCGGCCTGATCCGGCGAGTCGAAGATCCAGCGCTCCATGCGCAGGAAGTTCTCCAGCTCTGTCGGGTTGTCGAGGATGTCGACCATGCCGATGTATTTTTGCTGGTTCAGCCGCACCGGCTTCAACGTGAGGTAGACGTAGTTCATCAGCCCGGCGGGGATATTGCCCATGGTGTCGACGAACAGGTCCACGTCCATGCTGCGGCACCAGCTCGACAGCATGTTGTCCGGCGTGTGGAAATCCACCGGCGTGACCATGGTGATCAGGTTCTTCACCTTGTGCGCGTGCAGTGCGGTGTAGCACAGCGAGAACGCTCCGCCCTGGCAGATGCCGAGCAGGTTGATCGCATCGAGATCGTGACGTTGCCGCACGGCATCGACGCAACGGTCGAGATAACCGTTGATGTAATCGTCCAGGGTCAGCCATCGATCGGCACCGTCGGGATAGCCCCAGTCGATCAAGTAGACGTCCTCGCCCTGCTCCAGCAGGTTGCGCACCATCGAGCGGTCGGCCTGCAGGTCGGTCATCCACACCGTGTTGACCAGCGCGTAGACGATCAGCAGCGGCGTTTTCGATTTGACCTTGCCGCGGCCGGTGAAATGCCACACCTTCAGCTTGTCCTCGCTGTAAACCAGTTCGCGCGGGGTATTCGCGTACTCGGGCTCGCGCATGCCGCGCAGGTGATTCATCCCGGCGGCCAGCTTGCGCTGGAACGTGACGATATCGCCCAAGGCCTGGGTCGGGTCGATGCGCAATGGCGTGTACATGGCGACGTCTCCTTACTTGCGCTTGCGCGGGCTGGGGCGGGATCTGGATGCGGCAGCAGGCTTGGCCTTGCTGGCCGCCTTCGTGCGCGCCGCCTTTGCCGAGGCTTTTGAAACGGACTTCTTTACCGCCGAAGTCGATGGCTTGGTTGAAGCAGCCTTCTTCGTTGCTGGCGCAGCCGTCAAACTTCTGTTGATTTGACGTTTCAGGGCCGCCAGTTCATGGCGCAACGCCGTGATCTCGGCAGCATGACCTTCGGTCGCCGGTGCCATGCTGGCACGGAATTCACGGCGCAAGGCCTGCAGTCGTTCGCCAAGGCTTGATACCTCGCTGCGCGTCGGCACGCCGAGCTGCTGACAAAACTGCTCGGTTTGCTGCTGCTGCATCTGGCGCACGCGCATCTGCGCGTTGACCATGTCGCCGTAAACATCGCGGAACTCGTCGGTCAGCGCGATCTCGGCATAAGCCTCTTCGGCAGCGTCGACCCACAAGTCGTACAGCGCCTTCAGCGAATCGACCTGACGACCCGGTTCGGCGCGCTCCGCCAACTTGTCCTGCAGGCGCTGCATCGCCTGGGCGTTGGAGCGCTGGATCAATGACTGATAACGCGCGGAAGCCTGCAACGATTCCAGCACGGCAGCTGCCATCGCCTGTTGCTTCATCTGTTGTTCGCGATCCTGGCCAAACGCCGGGACGGGACCGTGCGCACCCGGACCCGGAAGATCGCCGAAACCGCTGTGTTGTGCCGCCTGCATCCAGGATTGCCACTGCTTCGCAAATCCCTCCACGCCGGCGCTGTCGATACTGCCAAAGGCTTGTGCAAACGGCTGGCTGGCTCCGCCGAACATCTGCTGCAACTGCTGTCGCCAGTCGGTCGGCTGGGGCGCAGCGCCCCCGGCAGCGGCAGCCTGCATCCAGTCGAAATACCCCTTCAGCCCGGCCAGCGTGCGCTCCAGCGTGTCGTTGCCGGGGGTCGACGCGGCGGCCGGCGGTGCGAACGGATTTGCTGCGGGCTGCGGCTGCTGCAAGTGGCGCGCCCAGGCGTCCCACGATTGCCGTGCCAGCGACTGGTAATCCCTGATGAAATCGTTTGCCGGGTCGGACATCGGTACATCCTCGTGCAAGGTCCATCCATCCTAGCAAAAGCGCGTTGCACAAAATCGCCCGGGCCTGAACGCACAAGGCCCGGCATGAGCCGGGCCTTGTGGAATCACGCCATCGCGAAAACTCAGGCGGTGGCTCCGCTGGCGCGCTCGTCCTCGGTCACGGCCTTCATCGACAGGCGGATGCGGCCCTGCTTGTCGACTTCGAGCACCTTGACCTTGACGATGTCGCCTTCCTTCAGCTTGTCGGAAACCTTCTCGACGCGCTCGTCGGAGATCTGCGACACGTGCACCAGACCATCCTTGCCCGGCATGATCGTGACGAAGGCACCGAAGTCCATCAGTTTGGCGACCTTGCCCTCGTAGATGCGGCCTGGCTCCACGTCGGAAACGATCTGCTCGATGCGCTTCTTCGCCGCTTCGCCCGCCTCGCGGTTGACCGAGCCGACGATGATGGTGCCGTCGTCGCTGATGTCGATCGTGGTGCCGGTCTCTTCGGTGATCGAGCGGATCGTGGCGCCTCCCTTGCCGATCACTTCGCGGATCTTGTCCGGATGGATCTTGATGGTGATCAGGCGCGGGGCGAACTCGCTCATTTCCGTACGGGCAGTGGTGAGCGCCTTGCCCATTTCGCCGAGGATATGCAGACGGCCCTGCTTGGCCTGGGCCAGCGCCACCTTCATGATCTCCTCGGTGATGCCGTCGATCTTGATGTCCATCTGCAGCGCGGAGATGCCTTCGGCACTGCCGGCCACCTTGAAATCCATGTCGCCGAGGTGATCCTCGTCGCCCAGGATGTCGGACAGCACGACGAAGTCGCTTCCTTCCTTGACCAGGCCCATGGCGATACCGGCCACCGGCGCCTTCAGCGGCACGCCCGCGTCCATCATCGCCAGCGAGGAACCGCACACCGAGGCCATCGACGAGGAACCGTTGGACTCGGTGATTTCCGAGACCACGCGCACCACGTACGGGAATTCCTCGATGGTCGGCTTGACCGCCTGCACGCCGCGCTTGGCGAGACGGCCGTGGCCGATTTCGCGACGCTTGGGCGCGCCGAAACGACCGGCCTCACCCACCGAGAACGGAGGGAAGTTGTAATGGAACAGGAACGGATCCTTCGACTCGCCACCGGGGGCGTCGATGATCTGCGCGTCACGCGTGGTGCCCAGCGTGATCACGACCAGCGCCTGCGTCTCGCCGCGGGTGAACAGTGCGGAACCGTGCGTGCGCGGCAGCACGCCGACACGGGCGGTGATCGCGCGCACGTCGTCGAGCTGACGGCCGTCGATGCGCACCTTGGTTTTCAGCACGCTGTCGCGCATGGTGTGGTATTCGAGTTCCTCGAATTCCTTGGCCATCGCGGCGGTGGACCAGCCGTTCTCTTCGGCCTGCGCCTTGAGCCCGGCCAGCACGTCGGCCTTGATCGCGGAGATCGCGTCGCGGCGCTCCAGCTTGTCACGCACCTGGAACGCGGCAGTCAGCTGATCGCCGACCGCACCCTTGACGGCGGCAACCAGCGATTCATTGCGGGCCGGCGCCTTCCAGTCCCACGACGGCTTGCCGGCTTCCGTGGCCAGTTCGGCGATCGCGCGGATCGCGGTCTGCATCTGCTGGTGGCCGAACATCACCGCGCCCAGCATGACGTCCTCGGACAGCAGCTTCGCTTCGGACTCGACCATCAGCACGGCGCCGGCGGTACCTGCGACGACCAGGTCCAGCTCGGAGGTCTTCAGCTCGGTGGCCGACGGGTTAAGCAGGTACTTGCCGTTGGCGTAACCGACGCGAGCGGCGCCGATCGGCCCCTTGAACGGGATACCGGCCAGGCTCAACGCGGCGGACGCGCCGAGCAGCGCGACGATGTCGCCGTCGACTTCCGGATTCAGCGAGACGACCTGGGCGATCACCTGCACTTCGTTCTTGAAGTCCTCCGGGAACAGCGGGCGCACCGGGCGATCGATCAGGCGCGAGGTCAGCGTCTCCTTCTCGGTCGGGCGGCCTTCGCGCTTGAAGAAGCCGCCGGGAATGCGGCCGGCGGAATAGAACTTCTCGACGTAGTCGACGGTGAGCGGGAAGAAATCCTGGCCTTCCTTCTGCTTGGTCGCAGCGACCGCGGTGACCAGCACCACGGTGCCGCCCATGCTGGCCATGACCGCACCGGATGCCTGGCGGGCAATTTCGCCCGTCTCCAGTGTGACTTCGTGATTACCGTACTGGAATGACTTGGTTACTTTTGCCACGTTGGAATTCCTGAGTTTTATTTGAGAGTGCGGCCAGGGATGGCCGCTGCTTGATCTCAGCGTTCGCGGACGAACGCACAAACTACTCCCGCACGAATTACCGACGCAGGCCGAGGCGCTCGATCAGGGTCTGGTAGCGCGCAAGATCGCGATCCTTCAGATAGCTGAGCAGGCGCTTGCGCTGGTTGACCAGCTTCAGCAGGCCACGGCGGGAATGGTGATCCTGCTTGTGGTCCTTGAAGTGACCGGTGAGATGGTCGATGCGGGCGGACAACAGGGCCACCTGGACTTCGGTCGAACCGGTGTCGTTTGGCACGCGGCCGAAATCAGCAATGATCTTGCCGGTCTGTTCTGCAGTAAGTGACATGGGTATACGTTTCCTTGGAAAGGCGATGCGAAGCTTGCGCTTGCGTCATCGCGATGACGCAAGCGCAAGCTTCGCCTAAGTTGAGTGAAAGCGTTGAAATAACTTGCCTATTCTACTGATGGAGGTGGTGTCACAACAAGTGTGCAGGGCTGTTTTCGGGCAAATCAGTCAGTCTGGCGGCAAGTTGAAGCCGCGCAGGATGCGTGCGCGGTGCTCGCCATCCACGTCAAGCAAGGCCAGCAGCGCGCCATCGCTGGCAAACGCCGTGCAGCGTCCCACCGGGAATGATGTTGGCAATGGAATTTGCTGGCCACGGGATATGGCCATGCTCTGGGCCTCATCCAGTTGCACGCCGGGCAGGTCGGACAGGCCCGCGGCAACCGGCAGCAGGTTTCCCAGAAGCGCCCCGTCACCTTCCGCCGCGGCCTGCTGCAACTGCTCCAGCGTCACCATCCGGGGCTCGCGAAACGGCTCGACCCAGAGCCGCCGCAACGCGGTCAGATGCGCGCCGCAACCGAGCTCCTCGCCCAGATCCACCGCCAGAGAGCGGACGTAGGTACCGGAACCGCATTCGACCAGCAACTGCAGGCTGTCACCGGTCCGCGACAGCAGCTCCAGCCGATGAACGTCGACTTCGCGCGGCGGCACCTCGACGGTTTCGCCGCGACGCGCCTTGACATAGAGCCGTTCGCCGTCCCGCTTCAATGCCGAATACATGGGCGGTACCTGCAGGATGCGCCCACGCAGCTTGGCCAGGGCGGCCTCGATCGCCGCATCATCGAGCGCCGGCAATGGGCGCCGCCGAACGACCTCGCCTTCACTGTCGGCGGTATCGGTAGTGACCCCGAGCCGGCACTCCGCCAGATACGCCTTGCGCGCCCCGAGCAGGTTGCCGGCCAGCTTGGTCGCCTCACCGAAACACAGCGGAAGCAGGCCGGTGGCCAGCGGATCCAGGGCGCCGGTATGGCCACCCTTGGCCGCACGCAACAGTTTGCGCACGGCCTGCAGTGCCTGGTTGGAACTCAGGCCCGATGGCTTGTCCAGCAGCACGATGCCGTGCAGGTCACGGGACTTGATGCGCGGCGGACGATTCATCGGTTCAGCAAAGCCCCAGCCGTCAGCTCAATCGCCCTGCTTGTCGCCATCGCGCGGGGTCAGGTCGCGCGCCTGCTCGCGCAACAGCGATTCGATGCGCTCACCCTTGTCCACCGAGTCGTCGTACTTGAATTTCAGTTCGGGCACCCGCCGCATGCGCATGCCGCTGTGCGCCAGCGCGTGGCGGATCTCATGGCTGATCTGGTTCAACGCCTTCACCGCGGGGAGGCCCTGCTCGGGCATCAATGCGGTGACCCACACCGTGGCCCAGTCCAGGTCACGGGTGATCTCCACGTCCGACACGCTGACCGACGGCAGCCCGTGATCGCGCACTGCCGCATGCACCAGCAAGCCGAGCTCGCGGCGCAGTTCGGCACCAATGCGGTCGGTTCGTTTGAAATCACGGGAAGGCATAAGACTGGAAATCAGATGAGAAAAAGGGAACGGGGAACGGGGAACGGGGAACGGGGAACGGGGAACGGGGAACGGGAGAGCTTCTCGGCTCTTGTTCCCTGTTCCCCATTTCCCGTTCCCGCTGTTGACGTCAAAGCGTACGCGCCACTTCAGTGCGTTCGAAGCACTCGATCTGGTCGCCCGGCTTGACATCGTTGTACTGCTTGACGGCAATGCCGCATTCCATGCCATTGCGCACTTCGTCGACCAGTTCCTTGAAGCGGCGCAACGATTCCAGCTCGCCCTCGAAGATCACCACGTTGTCGCGCAGCACGCGGATCGGCTTGCTGCGCTTGACCGTGCCCTCGGTGACCATGCAACCGGCCACCGCGCCGAACTTGGAGCTGCGGAACACGTCGCGGACCTCGGCGGTGCCGATGATGTCCTCGCGCACTTCCATGCCCAGCAGACCGGTGGCGGCCTGGGTGACCTGGTCGATCACGTCGTAGATGATCGAGAAATAACGCACGTCCAGGCCCGAGGTCTCGATGACCTTTCGCGCGGAGGCATCGGCACGCACATTGAAGCCGATGATCAGCGCCTTCGAAGCGGCCGCCAGGGTCGCGTCGGACTCGGTGATGCCGCCAACGCCGGACGAAACCACGTTCACCCGGACCCGTTCGTTGCCGATCTGGGTCAGCGATTCCCGCAGCGCCTCGACCGAACCCTGCACGTCGCCCTTGACCAGGATGTTGAGCGTCTGCTGCTCCTCGCCCTGGCCCATCTTGGCGATGATGTCCTCGAGCCGGTTGCTCTTGCTGACCATCCGCGTCTCGCGCCGCTTGAGCTCACGCTCCTGCGCCACTTCGCGGGCGAGCCGCTCGTCCTCGACGCAAACGAAGTCGTCACCGGTCTCCGGCACGCCGGACAGGCCGAGCACCTGCACCGGGATCGACGGGCCGGCTTCGGTGACCTGCTTGCCGGTCTCGTCGATGAGCGCGCGCATGCGGCCGTACTCGACGCCGCAAACCACGAAGTCACCTTTCTTCAGCGTGCCCTGCTGCACCAGCACGGTGGCCACCGGACCGCGTCCGCGATCCAGGCTGGATTCGATCACCACACCGGAGGCACGGCCGTCGGCCACGGCCTTCAGTTCCATCACTTCGGCCTGGATCGAGATCGCATCGAGCAGATCCTCGACGCCCATGCCGGTCTTGGCCGACACCGGCACGAACTGCACGTCGCCGCCCCAGTCCTCCGGCACCACTTCCTGCGCGACCAGGCCCTGCTTGACGTTGTCCGGGTTGGCGCCGTCCTTGTCCATCTTGTTGACCGCCACGATCATCGGCACCTTGGCGGCACGGGCGTGCTTGACCGCCTCGATCGTCTGCGGCTTCACGCCGTCGTCGGCCGCTACCACCAGGATCACGATATCGGTCGACTGCGCACCACGGGCGCGCATCGAGGTGAACGCGGCATGGCCGGGCGTGTCGAGGAAGGTGATCACGCCCTTCGACGTTTCCACGTGATACGCACCGATGTGCTGGGTGATGCCGCCCGCTTCGCCGGAGGCGACCTTGGTGCGGCGGATGTAGTCGAGCAACGAGGTCTTGCCGTGATCGACGTGACCCATGATCGTCACCACCGGAGGGCGGGTGACCTTCTCGCCCTCCAGCTCGGCGCTCTGGGTATGCGCTGCCAGGGTGTCCTCGGCGTTGTTCTGGTTGTCGGCCACCGGCGTATGACCGAGTTCCTCGAC
>Ga0134126_10012755_pt1 | contig 10607 bp, 3 predicted proteins | sample KB31752_FD_96881 | JGI IMG/M metagenome (GOLD analysis project Ga0134126, IMG submission 96881) | Terrestrial soil microbial communities with excess Nitrogen fertilizer from Kellogg Biological Station, Michigan, USA - KB3-175-2 | ecosystem: Environmental > Terrestrial > Soil > Unclassified ...
CCGTGGCGCGCGTGAAACGGTAATCCAGCCGCTCGATCTCCAGCCGCTTGCATTCCTCGGTCACCATTTTGTCGATCAGCAAGAGCAAGCGCCGCGTCTGCGGCGGCACGTCATCCAGCGAGCGCACCAGCACGTGATTGGTCAGCTCCCAGGCGAGTTTCACATCGGCTTCGGTGGCCTCGATGTATTCCAGTGTCTCGCCGTCCTCGGTCGAGGTTTTGATCTCGCGCTGGTGCTGGTGCATGAGAGTCACGGCCTGGATCAGCGTTAAAAACTTCATGTGATCGCGCCGCGTCCTGGTCATCGCGTCGGGGAAGCTGTGATCTTTCAGGTGCTCGATCACTATCTGGATCGGACGCAAGAGGCGCTGCACGTTGCGATGCAGCCGCACGATTTTTGCCTGACGCATTCGCGCCTTGAGTCCTTCGAGCGTTTGCGATTCGCGCTGCTTCTGGTGGATGGCGCGCGTCTGCTCGCGGTCCTCGTTCACCGTGAGCACGATGCAGCGATTCAGCAGTTCCTCGTCCACCTCGTGCGCCGTGGTCGTGAGGAAGATCATCACCGGGCCTTCTACCACGTACTCATGCGTCACGTGCTTGCCGCTCACCGGGTCTTTGCCAGTCGAGGCGATATTGAGCTTGCCTTCCGATTGCAGCAGTTTCAGCGGATAGCTGGCGGCCTCTGCGCCCTGCTGTTCTGCGATGGCGAGGATTTTGTGCTTGAGATTTTTCTGGCCCATGTAGAAGAGGGCTTGGCCGGTCATCGCCGTGTAGCTCTCGCGCTGTTCTTCCGGCATAAAGTCGAGCACCGCTTCCATCAGCGAGCTTTTGCCCGCAGAGGATGAGGACTGCACCACGATGGCCAGCGGCTTTGGCAAGAGGCGTGACACGGCGGCGAGATAGCTAACCTTCTTGTTCGTCTCCTCGCCCACTGCGCCGCATTTCTCGAAGTCAGTGAGCACTCGATCTAACAGGCGCGGATCGCGCAGCAGTTCCATCGCGGCGGCTTCTTCCTCCGCCGACATGAGAGATTTTTCTTCCGCTGGCGTCAGCGCATTTCTGATCTGCTCGCGCTGTAACTCGGAGAGTACCGTCCACAGTTGGCCGACTTCACGATGGATCGTCTCCTCCTTCACGGCCAGTTCGTGCGCGGCCTGCTTGATGAACGCCGCGCGTCGCAGGAAGCTCTCCATGTCCAGCGTGTCGCCGTGATAGCAGTATTCGCCGCGCAGGTTGCGGCCTGACACCTTCACGTTCACGTGCATCTTGCCGCGCGTCGTGCATTTCTCCAGGCCCAGCACGCGATACGTGCGCGCGCCGATGGTCACCACGATCTCGCCCTGCTCGATCTCCACCTCTGGCTGTGCAGGCGCGGCTAGCGGCATCGGGCGTTGTGGCGGCTCTTGCTGCTGCACGGGTTCGGGATGCACAGCTAAAAGAAGAACACTGTCTCCCGTCTCGTGGATCAGATCGCAGCCCTGAACGCCGCAATCACCGAACACTCGAAAGACTAATCCTAGCCCACAGCCGCACCTTCCCGGTGCGGCTTTGGCATTCGATAGCGGCTAAAGAAAAAACTCCCTGGGACGGCTGAGAGCCAGAGTACCTACCCCTTGCCCCTCACCCGCTCCCGGATCACGCGTCCTGGCTGCCCCGTAACGCCAACGGCAGGTACTCTGCTCTCCGGTCGGGATCGGCGCTACTCACCCATCGCTGACGCGAACCAGAACAGCAGAGTCCCGAAGGAACAGACCGGAGCAAGCCAGCGCACCGGGCCAGGTCGCCACATTCCGGCGATACCGAACACAAGCCCGGAGAGCGACAGCAGACCTCCCCAGCGGTAGATTCTCAGCAGGCGCGGATCGTAAAACGGAAAGCCACCAATCGCGTGCGCGTACAGCACCGACGAAACCGCCAGCAGGCCGGACGCCGTGGCGAGTGTGAAGCCGATCAGGGACAGGATCGCGGGCACGGTTCGCGGTTGCGTTCGTCCGAACCATCGTGCCCAGCCCCAAAGCATCAGAGCAGGTACACCGCCATAAATTCCAACCGCCAACAACACTGCGAGCACGGTTTCGACAGCTTTGAGCATTGAAGGCTCAGAACGTGGCGGCGCTGATAGTGAGCCAAGTACCAAACATCACTACCATGAGCACCGTGTCGAGTATCAACCCTCCGCCCTTTGCCCCTTGCATTCGTCTAAGCACGTATTCGGTCGGCAGCAGAAGAAGAAGTGACAACGCGGATGCTCTGAGAATCCAGAACACCGTGATCCCCATTGCCCTGGAGCCATGCAAAAGCAGCACCCAGGCGACAAGCGTCAGATTAGCCGCGACAACACACCTGATCATCCAAGAGATAACCTTCCATTTCGCCATGGCCGGATGCTCCTTTTACGGTCCCACTTCGTCGTAGGGCGGATCACTCTTCTCACCCATCATCTTGTCGATCCCTATTTCGATGAAGTCGGCGGAGTGCTGCGCGAATCCACCAGCCGACCCGAATGGGAATGCCCAGTCAAAGTGTGCCGATTGAGCATCTCGATTGCTGAGATAGCTTATGTGAATGTCCGGCCCATCCTTGTTTCCGCCCCTGTACTGGTCGCCTTCGTGCCCGGACAGTCTGTCGAGCTTTTCGTTTGGCCCTCTCAGAGTACCTAGCAGTTGACCGAATGAATGGCCGGACAGGGCGCTAAGAGTTCCTTCAGCTTCGCAGTGGCCCAAACAGTTCGAGCTAAATTTCCCTTGGAAGCCCGCCAGATTCCCAGTTCCGTTCACAACCGTTGCCGCTGTTCCCGAAGCAAAGACTCCCTGGTATTTACCGTCGATCTTGATCCCTCCTGTTGTCATCGAGACCGTGTGATCTTTGAAGTTGCCATTTTTATCTGACTGAATCGTTGTCGGCGTGAACTTCTTGTGATCCTTATCCCAGGTTCCCACGTAATCTTTGTGGCAAGTCGCTGTGTCTTTTCCGCAGCCCTTCTCCCACAGGTCCTTGCCAGTCGGATCGGTCAGATTCGTTGGATTGTTGCGGACATAGGCGTATAGGTTCCACTCCTGTGGATCAATCAACCTATGTCTGGTCATGAAGATCGGATCGGGCGTCATAAATCGCCCAAGGGCGCTCGCATCGTACCTCGCACCGAAGTTATCCAGGCCCGTCTCCGCATCGCGTTCTTTGCCGGTGAAGTGGTGCTCGGTGGCATCTTCATCCCCACCCCAGCAGTTCAAGCCATCTCCAAAGGGATAATTGAAGCAAAACAACCCGGCCGTTCCGTCCACATGGGCCTGCACCCGCCGACTGCCGAGCGCGTCCGCCAACTGGAAGCGAGTGCCGCCCTGGATATCATAAGTCGCCACCAGTTGCCCGTTCGCATATACATTGCTGTGTTGCCACTGGCCCGCACCGTTCACCTCCGCCATCTGCTCCCCGCCCGGTCCCAGCAGATAGCTGGCGGTCACTGCTCCGCTTCCATTTTCTTTCGCCACACGCCGTCCGTCTGCGTCATACACGTACTTCGTGCTCCCATCCACCGTTGAAATACGTCCTTCCGCGTCGTAAGCATAAATGTGGACGTTATCGTTTAACAAAGCACCCGCCCCATCGTATGACCAGCCATCGATACGATTGTTGCCGCCGTTGAAGGAGATACTCGGCTGATACAGCGAGCATCCCGTGGAGCCGCTACCACTCTGGCTCCAGCGGTTTCCATAGCGGTCGTAACTCCAATTTATGTTCATTCCCGCGCAAGGTCCGGAAGTCGCGCTGGCGGAGAGTAATCGGTTCAAGTCGTCATAGGCGCTGTAATTCCAATTTCCAACGACGCTGTCGCTTACCGAAGCGACATTGCCATTGGGCTCGAATGTGCGAGAGTAACTGTAAATGGTTCCACTCGCGAGCGACTGATTCGCGCCTCCGCTCAAAGCTCCACTCGATGGCCCCTGATAGGATGATGAACCGAAGTGCGAAGTATCGTAAGTGGACGAAAGCGAATAACTATAGTTTGTGCTCGAACCCGTCTGCTTGGCGCCAATAGTGAGGGTCGAGCCACTGACGGAGACATTCACGGGAGAGTTGCCATTGCCTGAGTATGCCGACGCCAGCTTGGAAGCGATCGACGACGCCGTATCGGAGCTGCCGTAGCTTACGCTTTGCGAGAACTGCGGCGACGAGTTCGTCGTCATGGTGACGGTTCCGGAGTCGGATATGCCGTTGCTGGTGCCGCCGGTCAACGTTGAACCTGAAGCAGAATACGTGAACGATGGCGAAGAAAAATTGGAATTGCTCGTGCTGCTCGATGCCGAAAGCAGATAGTTCGTGGTAGACCCGGGTTGACGGCTCGTGAAATAGACTGTGGTCCCGGAAGCAGATGCCGTAACCGGAGAGTTTCCATCGTTGGCAAAAGCTGATGCCAGACTTGAGGCCAAAGTACTCCCCGTGTTGCCTTGTCCATAGCTGACCTGCTTGCTGTAGCCGTTGACGGACATGCTTACGGTCCCCGTGTCATAGGAGGTTGTATATTGCGCGTTCTGTCCTCCCGTCAGAGTTGAACCCGAGGGCGTCACTGAAAATGATGTCCCGGTGAAGTACTGTGTGACAGTCGTGTTCGATGACGCTGAAAGGGTGTAGTTGGTGCCGGAACCGGTTGTTCGGGCGGTAATATGTACCGTCGATCCGGAGGCGCTTGCAGTTACCGAACTACTCCCATTTAGGCCACTTGCCAGAGCGCTGGCGACGGTGGCACTCGTATCGTTTGGTCCGTACTGGTAGCTTGCTGTATAGCCGTTGGCAGTAATCGTAATCGTCCCGGCATCTGGTTGGCTGCGAGTACAGGTTTGGCCAAAAGGTCCGCACCCGTAAGTCACAGTGATCGTGCGCTCAGACCCGCCAATGGTTACAGTTCCGGCACCGGGGGTTGCAGGTGCGGTTTGCACCTGCGTTGATTGCTCTGAACCGTTGATGGTTACTGACCCGGTGCCAGGAGTGCCCTGAAACTGTTCATTGAAATTGACACTTATCGTACCCACCCCCGGACTGGCAGGCACGATCATATCCCCCTGATCGGCTTCATGATAGAGAAAGCCACGGTTATTGTAGTCGCGATGTAATTGAACGTTAGCACCCAATGTTGCATTGGACAATCCAAAGGGCGCGTAAGGCTGCGCAGAATATAACGTACTGGGATGAAGAGAATCGCTCCAACTGCTGGCCAGAGTTTGCAGGTGATCCGCTAGATCGTATTTGTATGTCAGCGTGTAATTCTGTGGCAGGAAGTTCTGCTCCGTGTTGACATTTCCCAACCGATTGTAAGTGTAGTTCAAAGTGTATGGCGAACCAGCGCAATTCGCTGGTGTGCACTGCCATTCGCTCTGCAAACGCCCCAATTGGTCATAACTGACGAGCGCTCGTTTTGCGAGCGTGGCACCGCTAGACTGGACACTTTCGTAGGTCAAACGACCGACAGTATTGCTCGCGCCATTTTCAGATGACGTGTCATATGTATAGCTGGCCGAAGGCGTACCGTCCGAGAAGGTCTTGCTAAGAAGACGGTTGAGCGCATCGTATTGATACGTGGTGGTGGCACGTGCATCAGTCTTGACGGCCAGATTTCCATTCACGTCATAGCCGCTGACACATGGGCTGTTCCCTGTACCATAGCAAACCGTCCCTGACTCGGGATTTGACGCCGCGATTAAGCGAGACAATGCATCATAACTAAAGCTGCGGTTCACCGCGCCTTGCGACACCGTTGTTAAGTCGCCCAGCAAATTGTAGGTGTATGTCGTTAGGTATCCATTTGCACTGATGTCCTGATTGCACGCAGCGGGAGTACTGGTGCTGCCTTGCTCGGCTGCGGCAGTAACCTCACAGACGGTGGCGAGATTCCCAAAGACGTCAGACTGAGTAATCCGCTGGACATTTCGCGTCCCGTTTCCTTCGTCCTGGCTCCTGACTGCGCGGCCGGTGTACATGTTGGAACTCGATGTGCCATCCGGATGCGTGACTTGAAGCACCCGACCCAGAGGATCATAGGTGAAAATTGTTGTGCCATCGCTGGATGAACCACTCGAAAGGTGGGGATTGCTCTTCTTCCACAATCTTCCGAAGCCATTGTAGGTGGAATCCACAAAATATGCGCTCGCCATCTGTGACTGAACTTCGTGTCCCATTCCATCTCGAACGCTCACGGTAGTAACGTAGTCACCTGCGTCATCAAGTTTCTTCTTAACCGTCATGCTGGGGCTCGGCGCGCTGTCGTTGTATGACACAAGCGTTTGGCCCGCGTCCGGATAATCAATTTCGCTAAGACGGCCCAGAAGTCCAGGGTCGTTGTAGAGGAAATTCGTTATTTTTCCGTTTTGATCAGTATGAGAAAGAATCTGGCCACTCGAATAATCCCACGTGAAGCCCTCAGTATGGGCCACACCGGTATTCGGATAGGTAACCTGAGTCAGATAGGCATTGGTATTTCCACCGTCCGCGTACGAGTACGTGGTTTTGTGATTGCTCCCGCTCATATCACTACAAACGGCATTGCCGCACGGATCGGTCATCGTGTAGACCTGACCGGTGTCATAATAGGAATATGTACTCTTCGCGTATGCAGTGCCAGAAATCCACCGCTGCAGGCTCGTAATATTCCCGCGTGTCGCGCCAGGATTTGTGAGATTGACGGCCCCGGACGCCTGCAGTCCGTTCTCGTCATAGCCATACAGGGTTTGCTTGACCGGGGAGTTGGAACCGTCAGCAACAGTGACACTATCCGGCGCATTTACGATGTGCGTTCCCGTGTAAGTTGGGGGAGATGCGGAGCCGTTCCAGCTAAAAAACGGGTGGTACACATTTGTGGTCTGACGCCTCAATGGGCCGATTGCACTACTTAAGGAACCGACTTTTATGGGACTCGCGTAACAGCCTGGATCAGACGGCTTCGACCCCTCGCTCTGGAAACCATACTCAAACAAGTTCGTGACTTGTTCGTCGGAGTTGTAGCAGAGCTCCGTTGCACTGCCTTGTCCATTGTCGAGGATTGTCTGCTCGGCGAGCATGGTATGGGGATTCAACCAAGTTTTCTTTACGGTCTTGAAGGTATTGGTGCCACCATCCTGATAGAGGATACTGGCCTCGACAGGCAGCAGGTTTAAGTTATACGTAGGGCTTATGTATGCATTGTTGTCCCCTTGGACGGGTAAATATGTGTATGTCGTTTTCGTGATCTGACTTGTTAGCAAGTCGGTTGCGGTCACTGCCGTTGTTCTGCCAGTCCACTGGTTGCTATTCCAAGTAGTGGCATATGAGAACTGTTGGTGCAGAACCTCCGTGCTCCCATCGAAACTTACATAGCGATCGGTGATGGCGGGAATGTCATATATGAAATCGCAGCTTTCAGCGATACCTGTGCCACCGTCCGTCCAAGCCATGTGCGCAAGTTCTGCGGAATGGTTTTCTCCCCAGACGTAACGGACATATCCACCATCGGGGAAAATTATTTTTGAGATCTTGCCGTGGACGCCGTCGTAGAGAAAGGAATATTTCTGCCCATTTGGAAGGTCAATTTCACTTATGACGGAAACACTGCTTATATTGCTAGAGTAAAGCGTACAGGGGAAAGCTCCCACATTGTGACCCGTTTCGGGGAAGCTAACGGGGGTCTTGATCCACTGCACCTCGATAGGCGCGCCCAGGCCCGCGACCGTTATCGTGTCGCCGTTGTTCCCAATACCACTCCAAGCAACAGCCGTGCGTCCAATTGAATCTTTGTAACTGTTGCCGTTCAGAACGATCTGATTGCCATTTCTGTCCGTAATACTGGTAGCCAGAACGCCGCCCTTCGAGGGAGTGTAGTAGGGAGCTAGAGGTTGAGCGCCTCCGACACCAGGAAATTGATAGGTCGTTCCCGATTGATCGGTCACTTGAACCGGCGGAGCTTGTGAGTAATCCAGCAGTCGTGACAATATCCCATGATTATTGCCTGGACTCTTCTGATTGTTGGGCGCCGCAGGGCAGAAACCCGTCTGATAGTTATTGGGATCTGGAAATACGGTACCTAGCGGCAATGAATATTGAACTCCATCCAAGCCGCGGAAGACGTAACTATCATTTCCATAGCATCGGTTCGTGTGGTAGGTGCAGACCCCATTGGGACAATCCGCCGTCGTACCTGTCCAAAATAGAGAACTTTGGGCCGTCAGAATCGGCAGATCATAACTCCATGCTTCTACCTGCCAAGGTGCCTGTCCATATTGCCAGTTTGGATACCAAGTAACATTGCCGGTCGCTTGGCCGTTGTTGCTCAGATAGAACTGTTCCGTTCCGCTGAAGCGGATTCCGAACTTAAAAGATATCTGTCTGCCTGGAGCCGGATCAAGCGGGAGATCAAAGCTAAGCGATCCGTCGGCCGGGTTGACAGTTTCTCCTCCAGTACCTATGTAATGGTGGCCAGCGCCCGGGACAGGCGCTTGTGCGGCAATCGTGGGGTCAGGAACTTGTGCGGACAGTTGACCCACTGAAAGCAAAGCGATAACCAAGACCAAAAACCCGAGACAGACACGACGCATTAGCGTGTTCCTCCGCGCGCGAAAAGTTCAATGTTTCCACTGCAAGCAGAGTGACGACACACTCTGAAAAACACCGGTACATCCATGGTCGACGTATCAGTTAGCATCGCGCCCTGAGCGCGCCTCCTCTTCCCGTCATCGTGAAAGAGAAATTTAATTATGAGAGTTAATCCTGTGAAATCTGTGGATGGAGTTGGAAACGTTGAAGTCTGCGCAAAGGCCCACGTGGCCATAAACATTAAGAGGAACGCCACTACGAAGCGAGCCAAGGCCCACCTCCTTCAAAATGAGTTCCCCCTCAAGAACTGTTTGTCGAAAGAATCTAAGCGAAATACCTCAAGTGGTCAATAGAATTTCTGCACAAGTGCGCACCATCTTCAGCGAGATCACTGTGAATCTGGCATTTTGCGCTCAAATTGGGTTCGGTTGTTATTAAAGTATTGATTAGACTGCCCGCTTGGTTCATTTAGCCGCCCTTTCCTTAGGCCCGGGGGGGCCCTACGAGTGTGTGTACGCGAGTTCGGCGATGCTCTATTGATCGCGGAGAATGGAGTACTGCCCTAGCGGCGCGTCACACCGAATAGGTGAGATTGCGCAAGGCAACCGGTTGATGTTCAATCGAGCCAATCCCTATAAATCGACCAACTTTGGCGCCTATGGGGAACGTTGGAAACTACGGCAACCCCGGAAGCTACGCACGCATTGGAATGGTTGGAGGCTATGACGATGTCGAGACGGATTGGGTTGAGTGAGAGTTCATTGGCTCTCATGCAAACAACCGGAGCACGAAACGTTCTGGTTCCTCGACCAGATCCGCCACCGAACCATTGTGCGCCATCATGCCAATGATGATCTTACGGGGGATGCGGCTTGTGGGGACCGGAGAAGCAGGAAGCGAAGAAGGCCGACGATGGCCCCTGGATCTGGCCGATCGATCTGAGCCGTTATGATCGAAGCGGCTCGCTCACCGTCATCGAACAAGATCGGCTTCCACTGTACGCGGAGGCATACCGATTCCATCCTTATGGTCGCCGAATGGATTTCGGTCCCGAGCTGGACAGGCTTGTGCGCCCCCTGAACGATGCGCTGGATTACACCGGCATCATTACCCTGCATCGGAAGTACACGCTTGTGTTTTTATTGCACGAGATGGCAGAACGGCGACGGTCCTTCTGGGCATGGAGCGCCGACGAGTGGATTGACTCGATCCATCGAAAGAAAGTCGTACGTCAGCACCTCCTGGCGATCGCGTACCTGCTTTGTGGATTCGCCGACCTGCATCGAATCGAGAACGATCAGATCATCTACTTGTGTTTGGCGCGGAAGGTGTTTGGCCGCGAGTACGTAGGTATCATTGCCCAACGAGTGCGGAAAGTGCTCGTAGAGTGGGGTTACAGAATCGGGTCGCAGAACGCCATCCTAAAAACGCTCTACGAAGCTCTGCTGCACATTCGCTCGCCGCATCTCCATCAACTCACCGTCGATCAGCTCCAAGCAGTCGTTGAGAGACATCCTCCTCGTACCGGCAGCTATCGCAAGGTTGCGCTTTCTCGTGTTTTGGCCAGCATGGGGATTATTCCGGAGGCACTGAAGATCGAGCGTCCACCTCGCACTAAACAGCGCTCACTCTCTCTGATCATCGGTGTGCCCGTCGAGTGGGCCCGGCTCTGCGGTGTTTGGTACGAGCGTTCCACCGCTCTGACGTCCCACAGGAATAAGAGCTACTATTTTCTGCTCAACATCGGCCGTTGGCTAGGCAACGCCCATCCTGAAGTGGCCTCTCCGGCCGACTGGACTCGCGATCTGGCCGGGCATGCCGTATCGGTCATCTGCCAGTGGCATGGAGGGGACTGGTGCAGTCCCGACCCCGGACATGTGAGAAGCCGCGGCAAGGCGCTCGCCCCAAGCACCAGGGCCGAACGCATTTCCATCCTTCGCATGTTCTTTCGTGACCTGCAGGAATGGGATTTGATCCCGCGCAGGTTCGATCCAGCACGAAGCCTCACGACGCCTAAAAGCCTGCTTGCCCTTATTGGACCGAACCCGCGCG